>Ga0066903_100000196_pt1 | contig 33220 bp, 28 predicted proteins | sample PanSoiMetaGPlot1_FD_67491 | JGI IMG/M metagenome (GOLD analysis project Ga0066903, IMG submission 67491) | Tropical forest soil microbial communities from Panama analyzed to predict greenhouse gas emissions - Panama Soil - Plot 1 (version 2) | ecosystem: Environmental > Terrestrial > Soil >... | reverse complement strand
TCGGGCGCGATCATCTGCGTCGGCAGGCCGCAGCGATTCTGCACGGCGACGTTGCGCTCCAGCCGGCGCGCCGCCGCCTGCGTGCCGGCGAGGAACAGGTAGCCGCCCCGGCGCATCCAGACGTTGATCCGCATCTGCTTCGCGAAGTGCGCGCAGATGTCCATCGACTCCTGCATCAGGCGCACGTTCATCTCCGTCGACCACTGCTGGCGGACGCCGCCGCCGTTGCGGCCGGACGCGCCCCACGCCAGGTAATGGCCGTCGACCACGACGATCCGCGGCGCACGGGATTTTCGGCCGGCGGGGGCGGCCAGGTTGTACGCCAGCGCCAGCCCCATCACGCCGGCGCCGATGATGGCGATGTCGGCGTCCTCGATGGGCGGCATCGGCGGCTCAGCGACGACGGGACGGCGGCGCCGTGCCCGCGCCCGCCAGCACGGCCAGCTCGGTCGGCACCAGCGGCGGGCGCGACGTGAACGGGGCGGGCGCGTCGGCCTTCTGGCCTCCGGCGCCCCGACCCGCGGCCGCGGCGATGGCGGTCACCACGGCGCGCAGGCACTCCTTGCCCTGGCACGGGCCGGTGCCGAAGCCCGTGTAGCGCTTCACCTCCTCGATGTCCACGTAGCCGAGCCGGACGGCGTGCTCGACGTCGGCCGCCGTCACGTCCTCGCACCGGCAGAGGATCACCTTGCCGGCCACGCGCTACTTCTTGTCGCCGGGCTTGGGCGGGTCGAACATCTTGTCGTCCACAGGCTCGTCGAACGTCACCGCCAGGATGCGATCGACGGTCGAGATCGGGCCGACCTGGGTGTCGCTCTCGAACGGCATCTTCACACCGCCGACCGTGCGCCAGTCCCGAACGGTCGCCCGAAAAGGCATGTCGCCTTCGGGGCTTGCGTGCACTCCCGACTGTGACACTTGAAGGTGGGTACGCGGGTCGTAGCAGCCGCGCAGCGGCGCGCCGACCTTGGGCGTCGCGATCACGCACTCCAGCGTCGCCCCGTCGGGCCCGGGCTCGGTCGCGCTCTCCAGCTTCACGAACAGCTCGGCGGCGTGCATCTCCACATTCCATGATGACCCGATGCGCGTCTGCTCCGCCTCCGCCCCGTCGAGGTAGCGGATCCCGTGCGCGGGATCGTCGCTCCACGCGACCTTGCCGTTCGTCCCTTCGCGCACGCGCCCCAGCCCCGGCATGTCCATGACCGTGAACGACTTGGATGACTGGGTCTGGAACCGCTCGCCCGCCGCGCCCATCCCCATCCCCTGCAGCGTCGTCTCCAGCTTGTAGTGGGCGGTCTTGTGCGCGTTCCACGCCGCCGCTCCGCCGGTCGCGTTCACCGAGTCCGCCAGGATCTCCTCCGGCTTCCTCAGCCTCGGCGCGCCGGGCGCCGTCGCGGTCGCGCCCTCGGCTGGCCCGGTCATCATCGGACCGGGCGGCGCCGGCGGGCTGGCGGCAGGCGGCGGGTGGGACGCGCAACCGATCGCGGCGATCACCGTCAGCGACATCGCAAGGGGGCGGATCATGCCCGGATGCTAGCGATGTTCCGACTTCAGCGCCACGAGCGCCGCGTCCAGCACGGGATCGCGGCCGCCGCGGAGCGCGGAGCGCGTCTCGAGGACGCGCCGATCGGGCTGGACGCCGCGCCCCTCCAGCGCGACGCCCTTCGGCGTCTTGAAATCCGCGACCACGTACTGCATGACCGCGCCGCCCGGCAGCGCCTCGATCACCGACGGCAGCACCGCGCCCAGCGTCGTGTCGCCGACGACGATCGCGCGCTTCGATTCCTGCAGGCCGGCGGCGAGGATCTCCGCCGCGGACGCGCTCCCTTCGTCGGTCAGGATCGCCAGCGGCCCGAGAAACGGCGTCGCCCCCATCTCGGGGCGCGCCGTGAACGTCTGCTCGAAGTCGCGGAAGTGCATCGTCCCGAGCGTCAGCGGCTTGTCGACGAACAGCGACGCGATCGGAATCGCCATCGCGCCCTGGCCGCCCGGGTTGCCGCGCAGATCCAGCACGACGGCGCGGACGTGGTGGGCGGTGAAGCGCGCCATCGCCTTCTTGACGTCCTCCAGGATCGGCTGCAGCAGAAAAATGTTGAAGCCGACCACGCCGACGTCGCCGACCTCGTACGCGCGCACCTCGGGGTAGAGCGGCGGCAGGTGGCCGAGCTTCACCGGCGCTGCGCGCGGCGGATCGCGCACCAGCACCGCGTCGCCTGGGCGGTCGCGATCATCCAGGTAGGCGATCGACACGCGCGATCCGGGCGCGCCCAGCAGCCGGCGTTGCGCCGCGCGCCGGATCGCGAAGCGCTCCTCGACCGGACGCAGCGGCCGCGACGATTCGTGAAGCGCCCTGATCGGCCGCCCTCCGATCTGCGTGACCACGAAGCCGGCGGCCAGACCGGCCCGATCCGCCGACGAGCCGGCGCGCACGCGCGTGATCGTCGTCTTGCCGTCGATCACCCGGATGGTCAGGCCCGGATCGCCGAAGCCGTCCGCGTCGGCGGCGGCCGCGGCGGCTTTCTTGGCGGGATCGTCGCCGGTGTCGTCCTCGTCGTCGTCGTCCGAGCCCGGTCCGACGATCAGCATGTGCGACTGGCCGAGCTCGCCGATCATCTGGTTGAGGACGCGGTAGAACGCCCCCTCCGACGGAGCGGCGAGGGCGAGCGGCTCGTACTTGGCGCGCACGGCGTCCCAGTTCACGCCCCCCAGCGTCTTGTCGTAGTGCTTGTCACGCACCGTGCGCCAGGCGGCGTCCAGGATCGCGCGGCGCCCGGCGGTGCGCGCGGTGGCGGCGCTCTCGGGCGTGCTGGGGGCGCCGCCGGCGAAGGGAGGCGGCTGGACCGGGTGGGGCGGGGCGGGGGCCGCCGACTCGGGCGCGAGCGCCGTCGCAGGGGGCGGCGGGGCGGGGGCGGCGCAGCCGGCGCCGAGGAACGGAGCCGCGCCGAGCGCCAGCACCACGCCCAGCGTCGCCAGCGTGGACGCGAGCGCGCGCCCGGCCTGGGCGCCGGCGCGCTCGGCGGCGGCCGTGCCCACGAACCCGGTGACGTCGCCGCACGCGAACACACCTTCGACGTCGGTGGCATGGCGCCCGTCGATGACCGCGGCGAATCCGCCCTTCGCGGCGTCGAACGCGACGCGCGCGCCGTGCTGGCGCGGCAGCTCCGAGGCAGGGGCGGGCAGGGCCGCCACGGCCACCAGGTCGCCCGCCACCGTCTTCCGGCGGCGTCCTCCGGCCGCGACCTCGACGCCGCGAAGATTCTTGCCGCCCAGCGCGGCGACCACCGTCTGGCCGGCGGCGTCGACCCGCTCGACGTTCACGCCGGCGTCGGCGAGCGCCTTCGCCAGCGGGCCGCCCGCCGGGGCCGCGTCGAGGACGACGACGCGCTGGCCGGATGCGACCGGGCGGATGCCCCACCGGAACGCGAGCCGGCCGACCGCGCGCGCCGAGACGACGCCCGGGCGATCGTTGTCGGCGAACGGCAGGTTCTGATCGTACGACCCCGTCGCGTAGAGGGTCCGCCGGGAGCTGACGCGCACCAGCCCCGCCTCTGTCGCGACCGCCAGAACACCGGGGCGCCCGTCCGCGCCCGGGTCCTCCGGATAAAAACCGATCACCGTCGCGTTCGAGACCAGGCGGGCGCCCGCCGCGCGGGCGTCGGCGGCCAGCGCGCGCGCCTTCTCGCCGCCGCCCGGCTCGGCGAGCAGCGAGCCGCCGGGGGCCGACTGTTCGTCGTAGACGGCCACCCGCGCGCCCGGCGCCGAGGCGGCGATCTCGCGCGCGGCACGCAGGCCGGCCGGCCCGGCGCCGACGATGCAGGCGTCCAGCACCTCGTCGGTGGTGATGGTGGGGGCAGCGACGGCCGACGGCAGCGTGCCCGAGCCCCCCATCTCGCGCACCATCTTCAAAAACACCGCGTTACCTGTCCGGCTACCCGTCATCAAAGTGTGGTGGTCCATTCCGCGGGGAAACAGCCAGTCGGCGGCGGCCAGCAGATCGACGTCAGCGCTCGGGAAGGCGTTCTGGCGCTCGCAGGCGAGACCGTCGCGCGCCGGTACCACGCAGGCCCGCCGGTTCGGACGGCCGTCGATGCGCATCGTGCACGACGCGCAGTGGCCGTCGAGGCAGAACAGCCCGCGCGGGCGGTGGTACTTCGTCGAGCGCCCGAGCGTGCGGATGCCGGCGGCGAACAGGGCGGCGGCGACCGGCTCGCCGGCCCGCGCCGCGACCGGCTCGCCCTCGAACTGGATGGTGACCGCCTGGCCGGGGGATGGGGCGCCTGGAAAGCCCCGCAGGTCTCTCTTCACGCGCGACAATGTACCAGGTGAATGGCATTACTTTTCGCCGCCTTGCCGGGTCAGGGGAAACCTGTCGGACTTCGATGATCGTCGACGATGATCTGCTATAGAGGCGCCATGCTGTTCCGTGCCCGGGCCCTCCCCGCGGCCGCCCCGATCTATCCGATCTGGGCGCTGGCCCTGCTGTCCGGCGCGTGCGGCAACAAGGCGCAGGACAAGGCGCCTTCGCGGCCGCCGCCGCTGGTGTCGGTCGCCCACGTCGAATCGCGCGACGTTCCGGTCGAGGTGCGCGCCCCCATCGATCTGCGGCCGCTCATCCAGGCGGACGTCGGGTCGAAGACGCTCGGCTACCTGGATGCGGTGCTGGTCGACCGCGGCGACCGGGTCACGCGCGGCCAGCTGCTGGCGCTCGTCCGGCCGAGCGATCTTCCGGATCAGCTGGCGGCGGCGCGCGGCACGCTGGCCCAGACGCAGTCGGCGGCGGCCCTCGCCCGCACGAACTACGATCGGGCCAAGCAGCTGGCGCCCGAGGCGGTCGTCTCGCAGCAGGAGCTGCAGCAGGCAGAGAGCCAGCTGACGACGGCCGAGGCGGCGCAGCAGGCGGCGCAGTCGCAGATCGCGGCGATCGCCGTCCGCCTGGGCGAGACGCGCATCGCCTCGCCACTGACCGGCGTGGTCGTGCAGCGGCGGCTGGATCCGGGGACGCTGGTCGGGCCGCCCGGCGGCGGCGCCATCGTCACCGTCGCGCGCGTCGACACCTTGCGCGTCTTCATCACCGTCAACGAGCGCGAGCTGACGGGCGTCGCGGTCGGCAAGAGCGCCCACGTCGAGGTCGACGCGCTGCCGGGCCGGACGTTCACCGGCAAGGTGGTGCGGCTCGCCCCGGCGCTGGATCCGAGCACGCGCACGCTGGACGCGGAGGTCCAGCTGGACAACCGGTCCGGCGAGCTTTACCCGGGGATGTACGGGCGGGGCGCGATCGTCGTCGAGACGCACCCGCACGTGCCGGTGGTGCCGGTCGGTGCGGTCGTGCTCAGCAACCGCCAGGCGTTCGTGTTCGTCGTCGATGCAGGCGGCGACGTCGTCCACCGGCGCGCGCTGACGCTCGGCGTGGACGGCGGCGAGTGGTTCGAGGTCAAGGCAGGCCTTCGCCCCGGCGACGAAGTGGTCGTCTCGGGCGGGGACATCATCGCCGACGGCATGAAGGTCCGTGCCGCGCGCGGGGCGGATCCGTTCGCGGCCGGGCCGGTGGCCGGCGACGGCGCAACCGGGGCGCACTAGGAGGACGACGCCGAATGTGGCTGACCCGGCTCGCGCTGCGCAACCCGGTCCTCATCCTGATGTTGTCGCTGATGACCGTCGTACTCGGCTTCGTGTCGTTGCGCCGGCTCGCGGTCGATCTGTTCCCGGAGATCAACGTCCCGGTCATTCGCGTCGCGACGTTCTACACGGGCGCGGGTCCGGCCGACATCGAGAAGTCGATCACCGAGCCGATCGAGCGTGCCGTCGGCGCGTCGCCGGGCATCGACCGCGTCGAGAGCCAGTCGCGCCAGGGGTTCTCGGTGATCAGCGCCTGGTTCAACTACGGCGTCAACCTGGACAACGCGCAGTTCGAGGTGTCGCAGCGGGTCGCGCAGATCCTGAACACGCTGCCGCCGGGTATCCAGCAGCCGTTCATCATCAAGTTCGACATCACGAACATCCCGGTCGTCCAGATCGCGATCAGCGGCGACGGGCTGGACGACCGGCAGCTGTACGACCTGGCCTACAACACGATCGAGCCGCAGATCGAACGGATCAACGGCGTCGCCAGCGCCAACGTGGGCGGCGGGCTGATCCGCGAGCTCGAGGTCAAGGTGAAGCGCGACGCGCTGCGGGCGCGCGGCCTCGGTATCCTCGACGTCGTCGAAGCCGTGCGGCAGTCGAACCTGCTGTTGCCGAGCGGCCACATCAAGGCGGGCGCGCGCGACTACAACGTCTTCTCGAACACGCAGGTCGCGCAGGCGCAGCCGCTGAGCGAAGTGATCGTGCGTGGTGGGGCCTCGACCTCTGGCGTGTCGCGCGAGGGTGCGGCGGCGGTGCGCGTCAGCGACATCGCCGAGGTGGAGGACGGCGCGCAGGACCAGTCGGAGATCGTCCGGATCAACGGCCAGCACGGCGTCTACCTGCGCGTGCTCAAGCAACCGGGCGCGAACACGATCGCGGTCGTCGATTCCATCCGCGCCGCGATGACGAAGCTGCGCGGCGTGCCGCCGAACGTCCACCTCGCGATCTCGTTCGACCAGTCGCATTACATCCGGTCGGCGGTCGCCGCGCTGGAGCACGAGGCGGCCTTCGGGGGCCTGCTGGCCGTGCTGGTGATCCTGATCTTCCTCGTCAGCCTGCGCGCGACCGGCATCATCGGCGTCGCGATCCCGCTGTCGATCATGGCGACGTTCGTGCTCCTCTATTTCACGGGGCAGACGCTGAACGTGTTCACGCTGGGCGGCCTGGCCCTGGGGGTCGGGCGCCTGGTCGACGATTCGATCGTCGAGCTGGAGAACATCCACCGCCACCTGGGGCTGGGGCAGACGCGTCGCGAGGCCGTGCTGGCGGCCGCGCAGGAGGTGGCGATGCCGATCCTCGTGTCGACGATAACGACGATCGTCGTCTTCCTGCCCGTGCTGTTCCTGACCGGCGTGGCGCGCAACCTTTTCATGCCGCTGGCGCTGACCATCGCCTTCGCCCTCGGCATGAGCTTCTTCGTGTCGCGGACGGTGACGCCGCTTCTGTGCCTGTACACGCTCAAGGGTCACCTCGGGCAGGCGGAGCGCGGGCTGCCGGGCGCCATCAGCCGCACCCTGTCGCACGTCGACAACGCCTATGCCCGCAGCCTCGGCTGGGTGCTGCGCCACCGCGCGGTGACCGTCGGGTTGATCCTGGCCGTTTTCGGCATGTCGCTGTTCATCAAGCGCTTCATCGGCAGTGAGTTCTTCCCGGATAGCGACGAGTCGCAGTTCACGGTCAATTTCAAGGCGCCGATCGGCACGCGCGTCGAGAAGACCGAGCTGGTCGCCGCCAAGGTCGAGCAGGCCGTGAACAAGAACCTGGTCAACGACGGCAAGCCGACGGCCACGACGATGATCGCCGACGTCGGCCTGCCGCTCGGGCGGACGGCGGTGTACTCCCAGAATACCGGACCGCACTCGGGCCTCGTGCAGGTCAACCTGGTGCCACGGACCGAGCGCCGGCGATCGGACGTGCAGGCGGCGGAGGCGGTCCGCGGCGCGCTGCGCGACGCACTGCCCGGGACGCAGATGTACTTCTTCATCGGCGGCATCGTGAAGCGCATCCTGACCTTCGGCTCGCCGGCACCGATCGACGTCGAGATCGTCGGTCACGACATCGAGGCCGGCGCGGCCTACGCGAAGCAGGTGATGGCCCGTTTGCGCCCGCTCGACGACCGCGACGGGCGGCCGTGGCTGACAGACCTGCAGATCTCGCGGGAAGAGAACTACCCGGAGCTGGATGTCGTCGTCGATCGGCAGAAGGCGGGAACACTGGGTTTGAGCGAACAGCAGGTGGCGCAGACGGTGCTGACCAGCCTCGTCGGCAACACGCAGTTCGCGCCGATTCCGTTCACCGACATGAAGACCGGGAACGAATATTTCATCAACGTGCGCATGGACGACGCCTACCGGTCGAAGGTCGACGACATGTCCGATCTTTTCATGCGCACCCCGGCGGGAGGGATGGTGCCGCTCGACAACATCGCGCGCATCGAGCGGGGGAGTGGCCCGGTCGTCATCAACCGGAAGTACCTGCAGCGGATCATCGACGTCACGGCCAACGTTGCCCCGGGCAAGGATCTGGGGCGCGCCAGCACAGCGGTGCAGAAGGTCCTCGACGAGCTGCCGCCGCCCGACGGGTTCACGGTGCGCCTGGGTGGCCAGACCGAGGCGCAGAGCCAGGCGTTTGCCGACCTGACGTTCGCGGCCATTCTGGCGATCCTGCTCGTCTACATGGTGCTGGCATCGCAGTTCAAGTCGTTGATCGATCCGCTTGTGATCATGTTCAGCGTGCCGCTCGGCGTGACGGGCGTGTTCCTGATGCTCTACCTGACCGGCACGACGCTGTCCGTGAACAGCTTCATGGGCATCATCATGATGGTCGGCATCGTCGTGTCGAACGGCGTTCTGCTGGTCGACTTCGCGAACGTGCTGCGCGGGCGCGGCAAGCCGCTGCTCGAGGCGACCATCGAGGCGGGCCGGACCCGCCTGCGGCCGATCCTGATGACGACCGTCGCGACCATCGTCGGCTTGATCCCGATGGCGCTCGGCATCGGTGAGGGGAGCGAGACCAACCTGCCGCTGGCGCGGGCGGTCATCGGCGGCCTGGCGGTATCGACGCTGTTCACGCTGTTCCTCGTGCCTGCGCTTTACACGGCGCTCGAGCGCTTCTCCAAGAAGTCGCACGCGCCGGAACCCGACGACCTGCCGGGTGGAACCGCGCATGCGTGAGCCGCTCGCCCTCGCGCTGCTGTTGCTCTTCCCGACGCTCTCGATGGCCGCTTCCCCGGACGCCGGCGCCCCGGCGGCGACGGGCGCGGGCGGGGCGCCGGCCGCCTCCCCGGCGCGGCAGGGCGAGAAGGTGACGCTGGCGGCGGCGGTGCAGCGCGCGCTCGACCGAAATCCGACCGTGGCGATCGCCCTGTCCGAGGTCCAGCGGGCCGACGCGCTGGTGACGCAGGCGCGGGCCGGCTGGCTCCCGCTCCTGAGCGGGAACGGGACCTACACCCGCCTGGACCACGACCGGGTGCTGAGCGGCAGCGGCAGCGGCGGCGCCGGCGGCAGCAGCGCGCCCCGCATCATCGCCGCGGAGAATCAGATCGCCGGCAACCTGACGCTGACGGTGCCGCTGGTCGCGGCGCCCGCCTGGGCCGAGACGAACCACGCCAAGAGTCAGCTGCGTATCGCCGAGGCGAGCGCGGCGGACGTGCGCCGGCTGGTGGCGCAGACGACGGCGCGCGCGTACATCACCGTCGTCGCGCAGCATCGCCTGGTGGCCGCTTCCGAGACGGCGCGCGAGACCGCCAAGGCTCACTACGACTACGCGCACACGCGCCTCGCGGGCGGGATCGGCCGCGCCATCGACGAGGTGCGGGCGCAGCAGGACCTCGCCACCGTCGAGACGCAGCTGCAGGCGAACCTGGCGCGCCTGGCCCTGGCGCGCGAAGCGATGGGCGTGCTGATGGCGGTGGATGCGCCCGTGGACGCGCTGGAGGACGTCCAGCTGGCCGCGCCGCCGTCGATGCCCGAGGCGCTGCAGGCGGTGCGCGGCCGGACCGACGTGAAGGTGCTGGACATGCGGATCGCGTCCGCCCAGCACTCGCGCAACGATGTCTGGGCGTTCTACGCGCCGTACCTGGCGGCCGTCGGGCAGCCGTTCGTCCAGCACCCGGCGACGCTGACGCTCCCGACCTACGGTTGGCAGGCGCAGCTCGTGTTGACGCTGCCGCTCTTCGACGGGGGGATGCGGCAGGGGGTGACGCGCGAGCGCGACGCCGTGCTCGCGGAGGCGAAGTCGAACTTCGAGGCCGGCCTGCGCCAGGCGCAGTCGGAGGTGAGGGTCGACTTCGAGGCGATGGTGCGCGCCGACTCCGCGCTGACCTCGGCGCGGGACGCCGCCCGGCTGGCGCGGCGGGCGCTGGACCTTGCGAACCTGGCCTACAAGGCCGGCGCGACGACCAACCTCGAGGTGATCGACGCCGCCCGCAGCGCGCGCGACGCCGACACCGCCGCCGCCCAGGCCGAGGACCTGGCCCGCCAGGCCCGCCTCGACCTGCTGGTCGCGAGCGGCCGGTTTCCGTAGGCCACCGAAGGGAGTTTGATCGACGTCCCGTTCCGGCCTTGCTTCGACCGCCGGCCTGTGTTGTACATTCTGCCCGTGCGATTTTGGACAGGTCAAAAGAGGGCGCAGGTTCTTCGGATCGGCCTCGCGTGCGCGTGCTCCCTGAGCGCGATCATCGCGTTGGTCGGGGTTTCGCGAGGTGACGCTTGCATGGACGGTTGCGATCGGCGGCGCGACCAGTGCATGAAGGACGTTGCTCATTATCAAGGGCCGCGACCGCCCGAATGCATCGGGGAATACCGCGCGTGCCAGGCGGAGTGCCGTTCGCCGCGTCCGCCGCAGCCGCCGCCCCAGTGCGCCACGGCCAAGGTGGGCGACCGCTGCCCCGAGGGGCAATGCTCGTGTGGTGCCAAAATGGGCTGCTACGACAAGCATTGTGCGTGCGAGCCCGGATTCGTCGCGTGCGGGCCGAGCTGCGTCGACGTGGTTTCGAATGCCGACAGGTGCGGCGCGTGCGACGTCAAATGCTCGTCGGGCCAGCGTTGCGTCCAGGGCCGCTGCCTTGCGAAGGCCGATCACCCGAAGCCGCCCGCCGCTTCGAAGGTCGGCGACAAGTTTAACGTGACGCCTGGCGCTTGCACGAAGTACTCGTCCGAGTACGAGAGTCATCCGGTGCTGTCCGCAAATTCGGACTTGCTGTTTCAAGCCTGCGGCAATGGAGGGGACGGACAGCTGGTGTCATGGGCAAATGTCGAGAAGCCGACCGTCTGGACGAGCGCGGCCACCGTCAAGGGAGGGACCTGGACGAAAGAGGTGCCGCCCGAGCTCGGCTTCGCGCCACCGCAATGCGGCCCGAAGGAACCCAACAAGCCGGTTTCGAATAACTGCCCGCTCAATAGCAACGGCGACGTCTGGGCGACGACCTCCGGATACAGTCACCTCGAATACATCGCTGCCAGGACGACCTGGGACTTCCCTTGCTACAAGGGCGCGAAGAATTGCCGGCCGGACAAGCACCACACATACGGCGACTTCTACATCGGCAACTCGGCCGCTGGCATGGTCGCCTTCGGCGCGTCGGACCTGCGGGCGGGCAAGAAGCTGCCGGACGCGGAGTGGTCGGTCCCGCTGGATGTGGCTGACGATGGTTTGACGTCGGCCTTCGATCAAGGCGGCACGTCGCTGTGGATCACCGCCAACTGCTCCGGGGACACGAACGTCGAAGGACACCCGTGCACGTTCCTGTTCCCGGATTGCAACGGGCGGCCGGACACCGCGAATTGCCGGCGCGCGACGTTCGGTCCGGGCAAGCAGGCGTACGTCGACGCGATGACAGCCCCCATCGACAAGGTACGAAGCCACGTCGGGCACTCGACGGTCGTCGTGAACCCCTGTACGCACCACGCGCTCGTCGGGTTCGTCGAGGAAGACGCGGGCAAGCACCGTCACCCGACAGTCGAGGCGATAGCCCGTGACGGGACGATCGTGAACACCTGGCAGAACGAAGACGTGGGTCCCGGAAGCGATCCCAAATGCCCGGGAAAGATCGGCACCAGCCTCACCAAGGCGCAGAAGCAGCTCGCGCGCGCGCAGATGGACGTGAAGGTCGTGGGGCAAGGCTCGAACGCGCGGTGCATTCTTTACGTGGGGTGGGACTCGACATGCTGGACCTCGGACACCGTCCTGAGCCGAGCGGCGACGCTGGGATCGATCGACGTGACGGAAGAAAAAGGTTCCACGATCAAGCGGCTGACGCAGGTGGATCACCCGGGCGAGAGCATGGACGCCACGCCTGTCGCCGCGCGGTTCGGTGATTCTGTGGCGCTCATTTATCTGCAACGAAACCACGAAGGCACCACGCAGACCCTGAGGGCGCGGGTCTCGCGCGACCCGGAGCTCAAGACCTTCGACGATCTCGAGGTGTCGGACGCGAACCCCGAAGGGGCGAATTTTGGCGACAACCTTTCGGAGCTGCTCGGTGGACTTCCGGGCGACCGCATCCTAGCCACCTGGCCTAACGTGACGTCGTCGTCTTGCGAGACGATCCGCGGCGCGGTGATCACCGTCGGAGCCCGGACGGGCGCCAGCAAGTGAGATTCACGGGACCGTGTGCACCTTGACGACCGGTGATCGGCCCCAGCCGATGCCCAGGGAGATCGCGAACGACGGCACGTACGTGTGGTCGGAGCCGGCGGCCGACGTCGGCGACGAGTAGACCTCGTAGAAGGGCGCCGTCGCCTCCGCCTCGGCGAACATGCGGATCGTGCTGGCGCGCAGGAACTCGAAGCCGGCGGCCACCTCGCCCTGAAGGCCGCTGCCCGTATACGACGCCGTCGAGTTCGACACCGCGGTGACGCCGTAGCCGACGCCGCCGCCGAGGTAGAAAGATCCGTTGGCGGTCGGGTTGAAATAGTACAGCGCCATCAGCTTGACCCACGATCCGGTGACGCCGCTGTCGTGGTTGTTCGGATCGTTGCTGCCCGCGACCAGGAGGTTGAGGAACGACAGGTCGAGCGCGAGGGAGTCGAGCTCGTAGCGGTAGCCGAAGCCGAAGGCGGGGCCGTTGTTGACGGACGCGCCCGCCGAACCGCCGTAGCCGAGGCGGAAGTACCAGAGCGAATCGGCCTGCACGCGATTCGGCGCCTGCTGGGCCGCCGTCGCGTTCGTGCGGTCGACCACACCGCTGGTGGCGGTCATCGGCGCGCCGGTCATCATGGCGCGGACCATCTGGCTGTAGACGGCCGGGATCTCCTCGATCGCGTGGGCCGTCCCTTCACGGTATCCGCGGGGGCCCTGCAGGAAGACCGTGATGCTGTTGCCCAGCCTGACGTGGTACGCGACGTAGGTCGCCTCGCAGTTCTGATCGGCGACCTCGACGCCCTGCTGGCGCAGCGCCTGGGCCAGCAGGATCCGCGTTGCGTTTCGATCCGGTTCGGAGAGGGTGTCCCGGGTTGCATCGATGGCGACGCAGACCGCCGCGGAGGCGGCGCGTTCCAGGGCGGCGACGAGGACCAGCGTGACGACGATGTAGGTGAGCTTGAAGTGGCGCATGGTCCGGCAGAAGAGCAAGGTGCGTGCCTGCTTGCGCGCCGCGCTGATCGGACCCCGCGACCCGAATGACGGCGGCGACTTGCGTGACGCGCGCCCCATTCGTGGGGCGGCGGCTTCACCACCCGTGTGTCAGGTGTTGGACGTGTGGGGACGCGGGCCGAAGATCGCGGTGCCGACGCGGACGATGGTGGCGCCCTCGGCGATCGCGACCTCCAGATCGTCGGTCATGCCCATCGACAGGTCGCGCAGGTCGACGTTGGGGCGGGCCACGGTCGCCTCGCGGTCGCGCAGGGCGCGCAGCGCGGCGAAGTGCGGGCGCGCGTCGCCGCGCGGCGGGATCAGCATCAGCCCCTGGCAGCGAACGTTCTTCGCGGCCGCGAAGCGATCCAGCAGCGCCGGAAGATCCGCGGGGGCGACGCCTTTCTTGCTCGCCTCTCCCGCGACGTTCACTTGCACCAGGCAGGCCTGCGGCGCGCCGCGCGCCTCGATGGCGTCCAGCAACGCGGGCGAATCGACCGAATGAACGAGCGCGGTCTTCCCGGCGATGTACTTCACCTTGTTGCCCTGGAGCGGGCCGATGAAGTGCCATTCGGGCGGGGCGGGCAGCGTCGGATCGGCCGCCAGCAGCGCCGCCTTGTCGCGCAGCTCCTGCGCGTAGTTCTCGCCGAACGCGCGCTGGCCCGCCGCCATCGCGGCGCGCACGTCGTCGGCCGGCATCTTCTTGCTGACCGCCAGCAGGCGGATCGCCTCCGGGGGGCGGCCGGCCGTACGGGCCGCCACGGCGATGCGGTCTCGCACCCGCGCCAGGTTGGCGGCGATCTGCTCGGCGCGGGTCACGGCTGCGACCGGACGCCGAACGCCGCCGGCGGGTAGCGCGGCAACGCCTCCAGCGCCTGCAGGTCGGCCAGCACCTCGGCCACGGGCAAGCCGATGACGTTCGTGTGCGAGCCGCGCAACTCCGGGACGAACGCCCCGGCGCGACCCTGGACGGCGTAGCCGCCCGCCTTGCCGCGCCATTCGCCCGACGCGACGTAGGCGTCGATCTCGGCGGGACGCAGCGATCGGAAGGCAACGGTCGTCGTGACCGCCCGGTCCAGCGTGCGACCGCCGAAGCTGATCCGGTAGGCGGTCGTGACGTCGTGCCGCCGCCCCGCCAGCGCCAGCAGCATCCGGCGCGCGTCGGCCTCGTCGGTCGGCTGGCCGAGGATCTGATCGTCGACGATGACGATGGTGTCGGCGGCCAGGATCGGGAGGGCGGGACGATCGGACGGCCGCGCGCCCGCGATCGCGTCGCACTTGGCGGCGGCGACGCGCTTGACGTAGTCGGCCGGGCGCTCGCCGGGGCGGGGCGTCTCGTCGACATTGGCGGGCGTCACCTCCAGGACCAGGCCGAGCTGCTCGAGCAGCTCCCGTCGGCGGGGCGACGCCGAAGCCAGCACCAGATCGGCAGAGTTCGCGTCCGCCATGCGCGCGTGCTTTTACCACGCAACCCGCGCGGCGGGCGTCCGACAAGGCCGCCGATGTCAAAACAAGCCCTGCTGCTGTCGGCGATGGCCACCTGCTTCTGCGCGTGCGCGCCCCAGACCGATCTGACCACCGGAACGCCGACCGGTGATACGCCGGCCGCGCCGAGCGGGCCGGCGGGGGCGACGCTCGTCGATCCGGTGGCGGGCGCGACCGACGTGCCGCTCAACCTGGCGGCGGTGGTCGTCCGGTTCCCGGCCGCTGTCAGCTGGGGGACGGAAGGGCTGCGCGTCTGCGACGGGGACGCGGGGCCGGTCGCCGCGATGCCGCCGGCTGACGAGCCTTGCGACGGCGGCGCCTGTTACCGCGTCGCGCTGGCGGCGTCCCTGCCGCCCGCCAGCGCGTGCCGGATCGTGATCGGCGCGGGGGCCACCGACGCGGCGGGCGCACCGATCGCGGGCGGCGTGGTGGGCATCTTCCAGGCCGCGGCGGAGGCAGACGTGACGCCGCCGGCGCTCACGGACGTGGCGATCGCGGCCGCCGGTCCGTGCCTGAACGTCAGCTTCTCGACCGACGAGCCTGCGACCGCGTCGATCGTGATTCAAGCCGGCGGGGTCGAGTCGGACAGCCCGGGCGGGGTCGGGCAGACGCGCTTCGACGTCGCGGTGCCGCTGTCGGCGCTGCCGCCCGAGAGCGCCGCGACGATCACCGTCACCGCCGCCGACCGCGCCGGCAACGTCGTCGCGTCGTCGCCGCTCGCGTTCGAGACGCCGCCCGCGGTGCCGCCCATCGCGATCACCGAGGTGCTTGCGAACTCCGCCGGTCCCGAGCCGGCCCAGGAGTACGTGGAGCTGCGCAACCTCGGCGACGCCGACGTGGCGCTGGCCGGGCTGAGCATCGAAGATTCAAAGGGCAGCGACGACCTGCCGGCCGAGACGCTGGCGGCGGGCGGCTATGCCCTGGTCGTTACGTCGAGCTACGACCCGAACCAGGGTCAGGACCCGGTGCCGCGCGCGGGCACGCTGCTCTTGCGGGTCGATTCACGCATCGGCGCCGACGGCCTGTCGAACGGCGGCGAGTTGGTGCGCCTCATGAGCGGCGACACGGTCGTGTCGAGCTACGGCGGCTGGGTCAGCGTCTCGGCCAGCAGCTGGTCGGGCAAGGGCGTGCACCGCCTGGTCCAGACCGCGTGCGATCGCGCCGACGCGTGGAATCGCACGCCGCTGGCCGCGACGCCGGGCGCGGGGCCGCCCTGATCGCGGGCGGTTGCTCATCGATTGGAGGAGGGCCTTCGTCAGTGTGCGGTGATGAGGAATGCACGATGCGGCTTGAACGGTGCGTGGTGATGGGCGGAGGTGTCAGTCGTTTGCGCCGCCCACAGCGCGCCGATGCGGCCCAGTATATTTACGGCCCCCCGGCCCGCAGCCGGGGCCCCACACTCGCCCGAAGGCCCTCCTTCATTCGATGAGCTCCACCTTCCAGTTGGTCTCCTGAATGCTCCCGTTCAGCTCGCGGATCCTCTTGGCCAGGTCGTCCGCCTGCTTCTGCAGCGAGGCGATCTTCAGCGTCGCGACCCACTTGATCTCGCGGACGCCGTAGCGGTCGGGCTCCTTGCGAGAGCCGGCCACCGCAGCGATCAGCAGGGCGTGCTGATGCACCAGGGCATCACGCTTGGCGATGGCCGCCGTCATCGTGCGGCCGTCGGGAAGCTTGCTGCCCAGGTTGGTGCCGTTGATCTGGACCACCAGGTTCTCCAGTTGCTCCATCACGCCGAACGCCTCGCGCATCAGGGCGTTCGGGTCCTCGTGCGGCTCGTCGCCCTGCTGGACCACGGCGTTGGCGACGACGCGCTCCCGGAGGGAGGCGATCTTTTTCTGCAGGTCGGCGCGAAGGAGAAGGGCCTCGGCGAGCTTCATGGAGGTTCATCAGCATAACGCCGGGGGCGTTGGGGTTTATGGTAGAAAATAGCGGTCATGTCCGGCCATAACCGCTGGTCCAAGATCAAGCACAAGAAAGAGGCTTCGGACTCGAAGAAGTCGAAGCTCTGGACCAAGGTGATCAAGGAGCTGACGATCTCGGCGCGCCTGGGCGGCGGCGATATCAACGGCAACCCGCGCCTGCGCGCGGCGGTCGACAAGGCCCGCACGGTCAACATGCCGAACGACACCATCGACCGGGCCATCAAGAAGGGGACCGGCGACCTGGAAGGCGTCACCTACGAGGAGTTCAGCTACGAGGTGTTCGGCCCGGGCGGCACCGCGGTGCTGGTCGAGATCATGACCGACAACCGCAACCGGACCGCCAGCGAGATTCGCAGCATCATCACCCACCACAGCGGGAACCTGGGGGCGTCGGGGTCGGTCGGCTGGATGTTCAAGAAACAGGGGCTGATCGTGTTCGAGAAGGCGTCGGTCGACGAGGAGAAGCTGACCGATCAGGCGATCGAGCTGGGCGCGGAAGACATCCGCACCGAGGGCGAGTCGCTGGTGGTCGTGACCGAGCCGAAGGAGTTCGAGCGCATCCGCGAGGGGCTGAAGAAGGCGGGGCTGCCCGCGCCCGCGCACGCCGAGGTGACGATGGTGCCGCAGAACACCGTGCACCTGACCGGCAAGGAGGCCGAGGGGGCGGTCAAGCTGGTCAACGCGCTGGAAGACAACGACGACGTTCAGAACGTGTACTCGAACATGGACGTCGATGACAGCGTCCTCGAGAGCATCGGCTGACCAAGCGGCGAACCCATTGCGCATATTGGGCATCGATCCCGGCACGCTCCGCCTCGGCTACGGCGTCATCGAGTGTTCCGGGAACGGCGCCGCGAAGGTCGAATACGTGGAGTGCGGGGTGATCAGCGCGCCGGCCCGGCATGCGCGGACCGCGCGCCTGGCGGAGATCGGGCGCGGGCTTCGCGATCTGATGATCGAGCTGCGCCCCGACGCGGTGGCGATGGAAGAAGCGTTCCACGGCCCGAACGTGCAGTCGGCGCTGGCCCTGGGTGAGGCGCGCGGTGTGGCGCTGTTCGTCGCGGCGGAGCAAGGGCTCGCCGTCACCGGCTACCCGCCCGCGACGGTGAAGCAGACCGTGGTCGGGCACGGGCGCGCGTCGAAGCAGCAGATCGGTTACCTGGTGCGCGCGCTGCTGGCGATGCGGCGGACGCCGGAGCCGGACGCGGCGGACGCGCTGGCGATCGCCATCTGCCACGCGCGGCGGGCGCCTCGGCGACAAAGTAAATCGGCAGGGCGGCGCGCATGATCGCGTTCCTGCGCGGCGACATCATCGGCGACGACGGCGATGCGATCGTCGTCGACGTCGGCGGCGTCGGCTACCACGTGCTGCCGAGCGCGGCGACCAAGGCGGCGCTGCCCGGATCGGGGCAGGTGCGGCTGCACATCCACGCGCACTTCGTGACCGACGAACCCCTGCGCCTCTACGGGTTCTCGACGACGTCCGAGCGGAGCCTGTTCCAGACGCTGATCAGCGTGCAGGGGGTCGGGCCGCGCGTCGGGCTCGCGATCCTGGCCGGCATCGAGGCCGAGGAGCTGGTGCGCGCGATCGCGACCGGCGACGTTGCGCGGCTCAAGCAGGTCAAGGGCGTCGGCGGCAAGCTCGCGGAGCGGCTGGCTCTCGAGCTGCGCGAGAAGATCCTGGCGGCGGGGGCGGGCCTGGGCGCGGATTCGAAGGCGGCGGGGAAGGGGAAGGTCCCCGGCGCGGCCACGCCGGCCGCCACGGCGCCGGTTGGACCGCTGGGCGAGGTCTACGGCGCGCTGGTGCTGCTCGGCTACAAGCCGGCGGAGATCGATCCGCTGCTCGAGAAGATGGACGAGAAGAAGCCCGTCGCCGACAATGTCCGCGGGGCGCTGGCGGCGTTGCGGCGCGGCTAAGCGAAGGCCCAGGCGGCGACCATGGCGCGCAAGAAACACGACGACGACGACGAGGGGCAAGAGCCTGCGCGTGCGGTGTCGCCGGAGGGCGCGGGCGGCGGTGCGGAGCGCGACGAGGACGCGGCGCTGCGGCCGCGCAGCTTCGCGGAGTTCGTCGGGCAGCGAAAGATCGCCGAGAACATGGCGGTCTACGTCCAGGCGGCGCGCAAGCGCGGCGACGCCCTGGACCACGTGCTGTTGTCGGGTCCGCCGGGCCTCGGCAAGACGACGCTCGCGTATCTGCTGGCGCGCGAGATGGGGACCGAGGTGCGCGTGACGTCGGGGCCGGCGCTGGAGCGCAAGGGCGATCTGGCCGGCTTGCTGACGTCGCTCGGCCGCGGGGACGTGCTGTTCATCGACGAGATCCATCGACTGCAGCCCGTGATCGAGGAGAGCCTGTATCCCGCGATGGAGGACTTCCGGATCGAGCTCCTGACCGGGACAGGCGCGGGCGCGCGCGCCATCAACCTGCCGATCGAGCGGTTCACGCTGGTCGGCGCGACGACACGCACCGGGCAGCTCGGGTCGCCGCTGCTGGATCGCTTCGGCATCCGCGAGACGTTCGAGTTCTATTCCGCCGACGAGCTGACCTCGATCGTGCAGCGTTCGGCGCGCCTGCTCGGCATCGCGATCGACGACGCAGGCGCCCAGGAGCTGGGCCGGCGGGCGCGCGGCACGCCGCGCGTCGCGAACCGGCTGCTGCGCCGGATCCGCGACTTCGCCGAGGTGCGCGGCGACGGGCGGATCACGCGCGAGGGCGCCGAGTTCGCCCTTCAGCGCCTGGAGGTCGACGCGGTCGGGCTGGACGCGGGCGACCGCAAGATCCTGTCGACGATCATCAAGCGCTTCGACGGCGGGCCGGTCGGCATCGAGTCGTTGGCTGCGTCGCTGGCCGAGGATCGCGACACGCTGGAGTTCGTCTACGAACCGTACCTGATCCAGGAAGGCTTTCTGATCCGCACGCCGCGCGGCCGTCAGGTCACGCGCCGCGCCTACGAGCACCTCGGCCTGCCGCCGCCCGCCGCGTCGTCGCCGTCGCGCCCGCAGGGGACTCTGTTCTAGTCGCTGGCGCGTAAACACCGCGCCGCGAAATAGCTTCGACGCCAGTCGTTTTGTTGGCGGGGACGAACTGGAGAAGGAGGGACACGATGAACCGCCTCGCTGTAGCCGCATGTGCCGTGCTTGCGCTCTGCGCCGTACCGTTTCTGGTCGCGCATCCGCTGCAAGCGGCACCACCACCAACGAACACCGAAGTCATCAACGACTCGGCGCATCCCGTACCGGTCGCGCTCGGCGGGCCGGTCGCAATCAGCGGACCCTTGTCACTCAGCGGGCCGATGGCGGTGGCGGGGACGGTCTTCACCGCGCCGGCCAACAACCCTACGCCCGTGTCGAGCATCGGCATCCTGGGAGCGCTGAGCGGGCGGTCGGACCGCCAGGTCATCTACACGGTCCCGCCCGGCAAGCGGCTCATCATCCAGAGCGAGACCGCGCTCACGAACTGTAATGGCGGGGTCAAGCCCGAGGCGTCCGTGAGCGCGTTCAACAACAGCGGGGGTGGGCTCTTTTACACGGTGGTGCCCCAGGTGGACCGGGGCTTCTGGGACGGGCAGGGCGAGTCGTTCGAGGGCAGCATCGCGGTTCCGATGTTTGCGGACGCGGGGCAGACCGTCGAGGCCCAGGTCTGGCTCAGCACCGAGATCCCCGCGGGTGGCGGCTTCCGCGCGGAAATCGGGTTCTCGGGCTATCTCGTCGACCTACCGTGACGCCGCGGGCAGCGCCTGCAGGTTGATCGAGGCTTCGAAGACGACCTGCGCCGGGCCGCGCATGCGCACCGACGAAAATTCCTTGTCGACCAGGATGCTCAGCGGCCCGCCCGGCAGATGAACGACGCGCTCGACGCCGGGCGCCAGCCGCTCCTCGAGGCATGCGGCGACGACGGTGGCGCAGGCGCCCGTGCCGCAGGCCATCGTGATGCCGCTGCCCCGCTCCCAGACGACCAGATCGATCTCGCCGCTCGGGCGGACGTGGGCGAACTCGACGTTGGTCCGGTTGGGGAAGCGCTCGGCTGTCTCGAACAGCGGCCCGAACTCCTCGGCCAGTACGCGCAGCATCGCGGCGTCTTCCATGAACATGACCGCGTGTGGGTTGCCCATCGACACGGCCGTGAAATGGAAGGTGCGGCCGCGCGCCGTGATCGGCTCACGCAGCACGCGGCCGGTTCCGCCGGGCCGGATCGGGATCTCGTCGCGCGTGAGCCGCGGGCGGCCCATCTCGACCGCCACCGTGCGGACGCGCCCCGCCTCGACGTCCAGGTCACAGGCCAGCACGCCGGCGCCGGTCTCGATGCGCAGGGTGGGGCGGCGCATCGACGGGTCGGTGTCGTGGAGCAGCTTCGCGACGCAGCGGATGCCGTTGCCGCACATCTCGGCCTCGCTGCCGTCGGCGTTCAGGACGCGCATGCGCGCGTCGGCGACCTGGCTGGGCAGGATCGCGAGCACCCCGTCGCCGCCGACGCCGAACCGGCGGTCGCAGATCGCGCGCACGACCGCCGGATCTTCGGGCGACGGGCCGCCGGACCCGGCCGCAGGCCGCCCGGGACGGAGGTCGACGACGACGAAGTCGTTCCCCAGTCCCTCGACCTTCGTGAACGGTAGCGCCATGTCTACCGTCCCAGTCTACTGCGGCGGCGTCGGCGACGCAGGTGGCGGCGCAGCCGGCGTGGCGCCGGTGTCGCCACCCTCTGCCGGGGCGGGGGCCTTCTTCTTGCGCTTCGGCGCGGGCTTCTCGCCGGGCGCAGGCGCGGCGCCTTCCTTGGCGCCCTTCGCCGGCTTTTCGGCGGTGTCAGCCTTGTCGCCCTTGTCAGCCTTGGCGGGCTTGGCGGGCTTGGCGGGCTCGGTCGTTTCCGACGGCGTCGCCAGCTTGGGCGGCGTCAGCTTCAGAGGCGCTCCGGGCGGCGGCAACGGCGGCGTCAGGCCCGGTGCGGGCGCGCCCGGCGTGGCGGCTCCCGGCGCTGCCGGCGCGGCCGACTGGCCGGCCTTGTTACCCGTCGACTGCGTCGCCTCCTTCTGCAGCCGGTTGAGGCGCTCGTCCTCCGTCTTCTTCTCGGCGGCCCGGCGGGTCTCCAGTCGCTGCAGGCGCTTCGAATCCTGCTGGCTCGAGTTGTGCGCCAGCACCAGCGACGTGATCATGAAGATCACCGCGGTGATCGACGTCAGGCGGGTCAGGAAGTTGCCCGCGCCCGACGATCCGAAGACGGTCTGGCTGCCACCGCCGCCGAAGGCGATGCCCATTCCGCCGCCCTTGCCGGCCTGCAACAGCACGACCAGGATCAGGAACCCACAGACGAAAACGTGAACGATGGTCAGGAACGTATTCATGGCGTCGAGCCCTCTTTGACGAGACGGACAAACGATTCCGCGGTCAGCGACGCGCCGCCCACCAGGCCGCCGTCGACGTCCGCTTCGGCCATCAGCGTCCGGATGTTATCCGGCTTCACGCTGCCGCCGTAAAGGATCCGCATGCGTGCCGCGACCGCCGCTGCGCGCGCGGCGATGCGGGTGCGAATGAAATGATGCACCTCCTGGGCCTGCCCCGGCGTGGCGTTGCGGCCGGTGCCGATCGCCCAGACAGGCTCGTAGGCGATGACGACGCGCTCCAGACCCGCCTCGTCTATATCGGCCAGCGCGGCGTCCAGCTGCGCCTGCACGCGCCCGATGGTCTCGCCGGCGTCGCGTTCGGCCAGCGTCTCGCCCACGCAGATGATCGGCTGCAGGCCGGCCCGCAGGGCGGCGCGCGCCTTCAGGTTGACGGCCGCGTCCAGCTCGCCGAACAGCTGCCGCCGCTCCGAGTGGCCGACGATGACGTGCTTGCACCCGGCGTCGGCCAGCTGCGACGGCGCCACCTCGCCGGTGAACGCGCCCTTTTCCTCCCAGAAGCAGTCCTGCGCCGCCACCGTGACCGGACCGTCCTCCAGCCGCTTGGCCACCGCGTACAGCGCCGTGAAGCTGGGGGCGACCGCGACGTCGACGTCACGCAGGACGGCGACGCCGTTGCGGACGTCGGTCGCCAGCGCCAGCGACTCGGCGATCGAGCCGTTCAGCTTCCAGTTGCCGCAAAAGAAAGGCCGTCTGCTGGCTGCCATCGTCGCTCTTTCTAGCTCTCCAGCGCGGCCAGGCCCGGCAGCTTCTTGCCCTCGAGGAACTCGAGCGACGCGCCGCCGCCCGTCGAGATGTGGGTGATCTTGTCGGCGACGCCGCTCTTCTGCACGGCCGCGACCGAGTCGCCGCCGCCGACGACCGACAGCGCGCCGCGCGCCGACGCGACCGCCTGCGCGACCGCCAGCGTGCCGGCCGCGAACGGCTCGGACTCGAACACGCCCATCGGGCCGTTCCAGAAGATGGTCTTCGCGCGCGCGATCGCGTCCGCGAAGCCGCGCGCCGTGTCCGGGCCGATGTCCAGCGCCGCCAGCTCCTCCGGGATCGCCATCGCTTGCACGACCCGGCCCGTTTCCGACTTCGTTCCGGCCGCGGCGACCGCGTCGCGCGGCAACAGCACGTCGACGTTCGCGTCCTCGGCCTTCTTCAGGAAGGCGCGCGCGATCGCGAGCTTGTCGTCCTCAACCAGCGATCGGCCGAGCTTGCCCCCCTTCGCCTTGAGGAACGTGTTTGCCATCGCGCCGCCGATCAGCAGCTGGTCGACCCGCGCCAGCAGGTTCTCGAGGACCCCGATCTTGTCCGACACCTTCGCGCCCCCGATGATGGTGACGAACGGGCGCTCGACCTCGCCGAGCAACCGGCCCAGGAACTTCACCTCGCGCTCCATCAGCAGGCCGATTCCCTTGTCGGCGACGAACTTCGTGATGCCGGCAGTCGAGGCGTGGGCGCGGTGCGCGGTCCCGAACGCGTCGTTGACGTAGACGTCGGTGTAGCTGGCCAGCGCCCGGGCGAAGGCCTCGTCGTTCGCCTCCTCGCCGGGCGAGAAGCGGAGGTTCTCCAGCAGCGCCACGGCGCCGGCGTGCAGGTCGTTCACGACCTTCCGGGCGCCGTCACCGACCGGCTCGTCCGTCAGCGCGACGTCGGCGCCAATCAGCTCGGCCAGGCGCGCCGCCACCGGTTCCAGCGAGTACTTCTTGTCCGGCTTTCCCTTGGGGCGACCGAGGTGCGAGGCCAGAACCACGCGGGCGCCCTTGTCGATGGCGTACTTGATCGTCGGCAGGCTCTCGCGGATGCGGGTGTCGTCCGAAACCGCGCCGTTTCCGTTGAACGGGACATTGAAGTCGACGCGGATGAAGACGCGCCGGCCCCCGATATCCAGCTCCGAGATCGTCTTGATCGACATGGTTGTGGTCGCTGCGCCCGGAACTTCGAACCGCGCGGCACAAAAAAAAGCGCGCCCGGTCTGGGCGCGCGGAAGAATGCTTCAGAAGCTCGCGGAACGCTAGGAAAACTAGCGGTCGGCTAGACCAGCGGGCGGTCGCCGATGTCGGTCGTCACCAGCGAGATGATCTCGGTGGCGAGGGCCACGATCTGCTTCGGCTCGTAGCCGTTCTCGCGTAGCTCTTTGTAGATGGACTTCGAGAGAATCTGGATCGCCTTCTCGCGATTCGGCAGGGCGGCGGCCGGCGCAGGAGCCGGTGCAGCCGCAGCGGTCTTGGGCTTCATTGTCTTCCCGGTGATGGGCATCGTCTGTGTCGCGGCCTGAGCCATGAAGGCAGTTCCTCCCTGAAGGTCGCGCCCTCATTTAGCACGGGGTGTGCCACGGGGACAATATATTGTAAGTTATTGAAATCGCATGAAACTTTATGGAAACCTAGGGGTTGACCGCGAACGATGTTACGCACCCCTCACGACCCCACCCACCGCGTCTCACCCCGAGAAGCGCCAAAATCCCGTCGAGGAACTGTCACCCGTGCGTCACGGCGGCATCTGCGGGGACGGTGGGTTGTGACGCGGTGGGTGCGAAAGATGTTTTGCACTCGATCCTGGCTCTGCGTTCCTGGACGAACGGTATTCATGGGCGACGGGGTACGAGATTTTCCGTCCGAATATCCGACGGCCGGTCGACTCGACCTGCCGTAGAATCGAAGCGCAACCGCGAGGTTCCCCTTGAAGCAAACACAGTCGGTCGAGATTGCGTACCTCATGAGTGGCAGCGTGGTCTCCCAGCGCCGCCTTTCCCGACGGGGCGAGTGGCGGGCGGCGGCTTCGGCGTTCGCGATGGTGGCCGGAATGTCGGTCGCGAGCGCCCTCCTGGTCGGGGTGGCGTTGCTCGGCGCTCACCGCGTGGTCTACGCGACCGCGTACTTCGGTGTCTGGGCGTTCGCGTCGCTGGCCGCGGCGGGGATCGCAGCGGTTCGCGCCGCGCAGCGCGCGCGCTGCTACGGCATCGGCGCGAGCATCGACGATGATGCCTTCGCCGGCGCGCCGCTGCCGCTGGTGCGGCGGACGCCGCGCGGCTACGTGATGCGGCTGGCGCCCGGGATGACGGGGCAGCTCGAGAGCGGGCGGGCCCCGATTCCCCTCGAGAGCGTGATCGGCGAGGGCGTGGTCGACGTTCCGCTGCCGGCCGACGCGCGCGCGGAGATCCAGATCGGCCCCGCGATGTTCGTGGTACGCAGCGGTCCCGATCGCGGTGGCGTGCCGGCGCTGCCCGCCGGCGTGCTGCGGAGGTTCGCGCGCAAAGCGCTGTTGCCGCTTCAGCTGGCGGCGCTGGCGAGCCTGCTGTGCGCCGTGCGCATCGGCGCCCAGATAAGCGACGCGGAGATGAAGTCGGCGATCCCGGCCGACGCCACGCCGATGGAGGTCGAGCTGGCGTTGCGCAAGGAGGCTCAGCTGCAGGCGAGCTCGCTGCATCAGTGCTTCGACGTGATGCCGATCAGCTGCCAGCGTCGGGGGTACGTCGGCGTCGGACTGTCGCTGTCGCGCGAGGGCGAGATCCGCACGCACAAGATCGTGGGCTCCTCGTACGGCGCGGACTGCCCGGTCAACCAGTGCCTGTCCGACGTGGTCGGGAGCTGGTTCTTCGAGCCGCTGCCGCAGTCGATGACGCTGGTGCTGCCGGTTCAGGTGTTGCGCACGGACAAGCCGCTCCCCTACGGCCCGGCGCGCGCGGCGGCGGACGTCGAGCGGCAGAAGGCGCGGAGCGCGCAGACGAGCCTGGATTGAGCACGCCCGACAGTCCGGAGGCGCGGCAGCGCGCCGTCGAGCTGCTCGAAGCGAATCACGTCTTTCCCTGCAGCATTTCGGTCTCGGTGATCGCGCGAAACGACGAGGAGGTCGCGGCGCGGATTCTGGCCGCGGCCAACGCCGCCCTGGATCAGCCGCTCGCCCAGGACGCTCACGAACGCCACCCGTCGGCCCAGGGGAAGTACGTCAGTCACCGCCTGAACGTGCCGTGTGCCAGCGCGGCCGCAGTGCTGGACCTGTTCGCCCGGCTGCGCGCCGTCGACGGCGTCATCACGGTGCTGTGAGCTCGGCGCGCCAGCGGCGCGAGCTGTCGACGGCAGCACGGTAGTCGGCGAGCGCGCGCTCGCGGCGCGCAGTGGTCCAGCCGAGCTCGGCGGTCAGGATCGCCGCGACGCCTTCCGCCGCCACCAGACCCTGGTCGCGGGCGTCGCGGAACAGCGGGATGCGGCGCCGGAGGACGTCGGTGACGTCGCACGCCAGGTCGGCGCGGACCGCGTGAACGACCTCGGCCCATAGATAGGGGAGCTCGGGATCGATCCGGCGGGCGAGGTCGCCGGAGCCGGCGAAGAGCTTCAGCACCTGGTCCGCGCGCCCGCCATACGCGGCGGCGAGGTGAGCGGTCACGTCGGCGTCGAGGCCGGCGGCGGCGAGCGCCGCGGGCGGCGGGCCGCCGCCCGGCAGCGGACGTTCCGGCGTCGTGCAGCGATCGAGCGTGCGTTCCAGGCCGGCGGCGCGAAGCAGGTCGATGGCGCGGTCGACGGCCTCCTCGCCCATCCGGCGCAGCGTCGTCAACTTGCCGCCCGCGATCGCGAGCAAGCCGTCCGCGGCGCGCGCGATCTCGTGCTCGCGTGAGGTCTCCGACGGCGTGTGGGCGCCGGTCGCGAGCAGGGGACGCAGCCCGGCAAAGGTCGACAGCACGTCGTCGGCGGTCAGGCGCAGGCTGGGGAACGCGTGGTTCGCGGCCTCGAGCAGGTAAGCGACGTCCTCGCCGCGGGCCCGGATCTCGTCGTCGATCTGCGGCGGCCGCTGCGATACCCAGTCGGTGTCGGTGGTGCCGACGATCGTCCGGTGGCCGGCGGGCAGGGTGAAGAAGATCCGGTTGTCGCGCGGCGAGCGCAGCACCAGCGCCCGATCGCGGTGCGGGAAGCGGGCCGCGTCGAACACCAGGTGGACGCCCAGCGTTGGACGGAGGCGGTGCGATTCGCCGTCCGCGAGAAAGGCGTCGGTGAAGGGGCCGGTCGCGCTCAGCACCACGCGCGCCCGCGCCTCCAGCCGGTCGCCGGTCTCCGCGTCGGCGAGCCCGGCGCCGACGACGCGGCCGCGGCGGTCGCGCAGCAGGCGCTCGGCGCGCAGGTGGTTGGCGACGGCGGCGCCGTTCGCCTCGGCGTCGAGCACGTTCTCGAGCACGAGCCGGGCGTCGTCGGTCTGGCAGTCGACGTAGGAGACGGCGCCGGCCAGCCCGGCGGTGCGCAGCAGGGGCGCCAGCTCGTAGACCGCGCCGGGTGACAGCTTGCGGCCGCCGGACGCGGGCGGGCGCCAGAGGGCGAGGGCGTTGTAGATCGTGACGCCGACGGCGAGGGCGGAGACGCCCGGACTTTCGCCCCGGTAGCCGGGGAACAGGAACTCGATCGGCCGGCAGAGGTGCGGCGCCGTCCGCATCAGACGCCGGCGTTCGGTCAGCCCCTCGAAGACGAGGGGGAAGTTGCCGTACTGGAGGTAGCGGATGCCGCCGTGGATCAGCTTCGACGACTGGCTGGAGGTCTGGGCGGCGAAGTCGCCCGCGTCGCACAGCCCGACCTCCAGCCCGCGCAAGGCGGCGTCGCGCGCCGCGGCCGCGCCCGTGGCGCCGCCGCCGACGATCAGCAGATCGAAGGGGCGCGCGGCGAACCTTTCCAGCGCCGCCCGTCGCCGCGCGGCCGGCGTCATGGCGGGGGGCGGCCGCTCATTCCTTGAGCGCGATGTGCAGCTCGTCGAGCTGCTTCTTCGACACCGGACCCGGCGCCTCCGTCATCAGGTCGGTGCCCTTTTGCGTCTTCGGGAACGCGATCACGTCGCGCAACGAATCGGCGCCGCACAGGAGCATGGCCAGCCGATCGACGCCGGCTGCGATGCCGCCGTGGGGCGGGGGGCCGTACTTGAACGCCTCCAGCAGGAACCCGAACTTCGCCTGCGCGTCCTCGTCTGAGAGGCCGAGGGCGCGAAACACGCGCGCCTGCACGTCGGAACGGTGGATACGGACCGATCCGCCCGCCAGCTCGTTGCCGTTCAGCACGAGATCGTAGGCGCGCGCGCGCACCGAGCCGGGATCGCTCTCGAGCCGTTCGAGATCGTCGGGGTTCGGCGACGTGAAGGGGTGGTGCGCCGCCACGAAGCGGCCGTCCTCGCTCTGCTCGAACAGCGGGAACTGCGTGATCCACGTGAAGCGCCAACCGGCTTTGCCTTGTCCCATGCTGCTCGGGATGAGGCCCAGCTTGTCCGCCACGTGCAAGCGGAGGCCGCCGAGCACGGCGTTGACCAGCTTCTTCGCGCCGAACTGCAGGAACAGCAGATCCCCGTCGGTCAGGCCCGCCGCCTCGTTGATGGCGCGGCGCAGGTCCTCCGTCATCGTCTTCATCGGGCTCTGCGTCCAGGCGCCGCCCTCACCGACGCGCGCGCGCGCCAGGCCCCGCGCCCCGAAGCCCTTGGCGAACTCCTCGAGCTTGTCGAGGTCGGCGCGCGACAGCGCCTTGGCGTGAGCCGCCGGCAGCCGCCACCCCTTGACCACGCCGCCCGGCCCCTTGACGGCGGATTGCAGCAGGCCGACCCCGCCGCCGTCGTGGCGGGTGACGGCGGCCGTCAGATCGACGAGCGGCAGCTCGAATCGGATGTCGGGCTTGTCCGAGCCGTACCTGTCCATCGCGTCCGCGTAGCTGAGGCGCGGGAAGGGGAGGTCGAGCTCGATGCCGTGGACGTCCTTCCACAGCGCCGCCATCAGCTTTTCGATGACGGCCTGCACGTCGTCCTCGGCGACGAAGCTCATCTCGAGATCGATCTGCGTGAACTCGGGCTGGCGGTCGAGGCGCAGATCCTCGTCGCGGAAGCAGCGCACGATCTGGAAGTAGCGGTCCATGCCCGCCACCATGAACAGCTGCTTGAAGATCTGGGGCGATTCCGCCAGCGCGTAGAACTGGCCGGGGTTGAGGCGCGAAGGAACCAGGAAGTTGCGCGCACCGCCCGGCGTGTACTTGACCATGAACGGCGTCTCGATCTCGGCGAAGCCGAGGTCGGCCAGCGTCCGGCGCGTCGTCTGATAAATCTTCGAGCGCACCAGGAAGTTGCGCTGCAGGGCAGGGCGGCGCAGGTCCAGATAGCGGTGCTTGAGGCGCACCGTCTCGCCGGCCGCGGTGTCGTCGACGATCTCGAAGGGCGGTGTTTCGGCGCGCGAGAAGATCGTCAGCTTGTCGGCCTTCAGCTCGATGTCGCCCGTCGGCAGGTTCGGGTTCTTGTGGCCGCCGCGTTCGACGACGACGCCCGTCACCCCGACGCAGAACTCGCCGCGCAGTTCGCCCGCCAGCCCGTGCGCCTGGGCGTTCGTGCCGGGCTCGAACACGACCTGGGTCAATCCGCCGCGATCGCGCAGATCGATGAACACGCAGCCGCCGTGGTCGCGGCGCGCGGACACCCAGCCAAACAGGACGGCGCGCTTGCCGGCGTCGCTCGCGCGCAGCGCGCCGCAGTCATGCGTTCGCTTCAGGTCGATCAGGAACTCGGACATGCGGGGACTTTATCAGGCCACGGCCGGTTCGCGAGTCGGCGGTGCGTTGGCGACGCCGATCAGCGTCTGCCGCATGGCGATCGGGTGTCTATGCTGATACCTTCCAAAAACATGCGCCTGCGCGTCCTCTACCACGGCAACTGCTTCGACGGCTGCAGCTCCGCGGGCGTGTTCACCCGGTTCTACCGCGAGCGGATCGCGAAGGGCCCGGTCGAGGTTCTCTACCGGCCGCTGGAGCACAAGGGGGCGCCGCAGCCGTTCTCGGCCGATTGCTTCGACGGCGACGAGAACGCCTGCGTCGACTTCCGCTATTCCCAGGATCCGCGGTTGACCTGGTGGTTCGATCACCACGCGTCGGCGTTTCAGCTGGCTGGCGACGAGGACCATTTCCGCGCCGACGCCACCGGCCGCAAGTTCTACGACCCGACCGCGAAGAGCTGCACGAAGTTTCTGGCGGCAACCGTCGCGGCGAAATTTGGATTCGACACCGCGCCGCTGGCCGAGCTGATCGAGTGGGCCGAGATCATCGACGGGGCGCTGTTCCCGAGTGCCCAGATGGCAGTCGAGTTGAAGGAACCAGCCCTGCGGCTGATGACGTTCATCGAGAACAACCGCCAGCCCGAGACGGCGGATCGGTTCATCGGTGATCTGATCAGCCGGCCGCTGGCGGAGATCGCCGCCGACCCGTACGTCGCCGAACCGCTGAAGCCGCTCCTGGCCCAGCATCAGCGGAACATCGAGACCATTCGCAGCAAGGCCAAGCTGCAAGGGAACGTCGCGTTCTTCGATCTCGCGGATCAGGAGACGGCGGCGTTCAACAAGTTCATCTCGTACTACCTGTTCCCGGAGGCGCGCTATTCGGTCGGCGTGACGCTCGCGTCGCGCGCGAAGATTTCGATCGGCGCCAACCCGTGGGCCAAGCAGCCGCGGACGCACGAGATCAACAAGATCTGCGAGCGCTACGGGGGCGGCGGGCATCCGGTGGTGGGCGCGATCTCGATCCCGCGTGCCGAGCTGCCGCGCGCCCGCGAGATCGCGAAAGAGATCGTCGCCGAACTGAATACCTAGGCGATAGGTCTGCCAGCATGATTTTCGATGCCTGGGTGGACCTTTTTCGACAAGTCGTCTCTGGCTGGCGCACCATCGGCCGGTTCAACAACCGGTGGCCTTTCAAGGCGGGACGCAGGTACCGTGTGCTGGTGTCGTTCGACAACGACGGGGCGACGTTCAATGCGGGAGAGCGCCTGGACTGCGTCCTGGTGCGGGACGAGATACACGACGACATGATGGAGGTTCACTTCCGCGATGAGTCGGGAAACGAGCGCGTCCTGGCGCTCCGGTGGGATCTCGGCAACGGCGAGCTGGCGCAGTTTGCGAAGCGCACCTTCAAACGGGTCGGCCGGGCCGATAAGCAAGCCGCGGGCGCTTCAACGGCGCACGGGGCGTGAGCCGCGCGTTCGCCGCGTGATCGGGCGCGGGCGCTTGTTCTTGGGAGGGGGCGGCGCGGGAGGGACGGACGCCGGCGGCGCCGCCTGGGGCTGCAGCCGATCCAGGCGCTCGCGCAGCTTCGCCGTCTCGGCGCGCAGCCGCTCGACCTCGTCGTGGAGGTGCCGGATCTCCTCGCTGGGGCGCGTGCCCGCCTCGAGATCGCGGATCGCTTCCTCGATCCGCCGCCGGGCCCGGCCGTCCAGCTCGGCGGCGCGCGCGGCGCGCAACGCCGCCGTCGCCTCCACCGACCCCAGCCGCGCCAGCGCCACGGCCGCCTCGCCCCTGACGCGGAAGTCGCGATCGGCCAGACGCGCCTCCACGAATTCACGCGCCGCCCGCGCGATTCCGGTCCCGCGCGCCAGCTCGGCGGCGGCCGCCACGATCGCGCGCCGGGTGACCCAGGGCAGGCCGCCGCGCCACGCCTCGCGAAGGATCGGGAACGCGCGCTCGTCGCCGCTGCGGCCCAGACCTTCGATGGCGCGGCTGCGAATCACGTCCTGGTACGACGGTCGGTCGAGCAGCGAGGGCAGCAAGGCCAGTGCGTCCGCCGTCCGCGTGCGCCCCAGCGCCGCCGCCGCCTCGGCCTCGACGAAATAGCTCCCGTCGCCGCGGCGGAGCCGATCCCCGAGCGCGCGGGCCGCGACGTCGTCGCCCAGGAACTCGCCCAGCGCGGCGGCGACGGCGCGACGGACGCGCGGATGCTTGTCGTCGGCCGCCGCCACGAGCGCGTCGCGCGCGTCGTTGCGCCGGGTCTGGCCCAGGGCGCGCGCCGCCGCGGCCCGCACGCCCCAGAAATCGTCGCCGCTCAGGGACGCCGCCAGCGCGGCGATGCCGGCCGGATCGGGAAGCTGCGCCAGCGCGCGCGCCGCGAGGGCCCGATCGATCGCCAGCCGCGCCGCCGCCAGCTGCCGGCGCCAAAGCGCCGGGTTCTTGTCGAGGCGGAGCGACTTCAGCACGACGTCGCCCGGATCGAAGATCACCTGCGTCGGGCGCGCGGGCAGGCGGAACTCGAAGGCGTGACTGGGCTCGGCCACGGTGACGCGCTCGTCTTGCTCGCGGCCGTCGACCTCGAAGCGGACGGCGGTCGAGAACTTGAAGACCGGCGCCTCGGGTGTCATCGGCTGCTTCTGGGCGATGCGCAGCGTCCCGATCTTGCGGTCCTCGTCCCAGTCCCAGCGCCCTTCCAGCTCGGGGTGCCCGGGCCGCGCGATCCAGCGGTCGAGGAGTTCGTCGACGTTCCGCCCCGTCGCCTCCTCGATGGCGCGGGCGAGGTCGCGCGTCTCGACGGATCCGTGGGCGTGCTTGGTCGCGTAGAGCTTGATCGCCCGCCAGAACGCCGTGTCGCCCAGCTCGTGCCGCAACATGTGCAAGACGCGGCCGCCCTTTTCGTAGAGGTGCGCGTCGAAGAGATGGATCGGTTCCTCGTACTGACGGCAGACGACCGGTCGCTGATAACGCCCGGCCTCGTTCAGGTAGCCGTCCGCGTCGACCAGCAACTCGAGGTCGGCCTCGTCGCGCCCGCGGGCGTGTTCGCGCCAGATGTACTCGAAGTAGGTCGCGAACCCTTCGTTCAGCCACGCCTCGGACCACTCGCGGCAGGTCAAGAGGTCACCCCACCACTGATGCGCCAGCTCGTGTGAGACCAGCCCCTCGACGTCGTGATCCAGCGCGGCGCGCTCGTCCAGCAGCACCTGGTCGGTCAGCGTCGTGGCGGTCGTGTTCTCCATGCCGCCGAAAATGAACTCCGCCACCGTGATCTGGCTGTAGCGCGGGTAGGCGTAGCGGACGCCTATGCGCTCGGAGAAGAAGTCGATCATCTCGGGCGTGCGGCCGAAGCTGCGGCGAGCGTCCGCTTCGCGCCCCGGCGGGACGAAGTAGAAGACGTCGACGCCGGTGCGCGGCGCGCGGTCCGCGATCTCGACGAACGGTCCGGCGACCAGCGTGACCAGGTAAGCCGGCTGCGGAAACTCCAGCGCGTAGTGCCAGCTGACCCGACCGTCGGGCAGCTCGCGGCGCTCGCGCAGGACGCCGTTCGACAGCACGAAGTTTCCGGCGGGTGCCGCGCAGACCACCTCGGTCGTGAATTTCTCGATGGGGTGGTCGATGCACGGCCAGTAGTAGCGCGAGTCGTCGTCCTGCCCCTGCGTCCAGCACTGCATCGCGCGCTGGGGGTGGTCGGCGTCGGGGCCGACGAAGTAGAGCCCGCGCCGCGGCTGGCAGGCGTAACGGATCGC
>Ga0066903_100000195_pt1 | contig 33250 bp, 34 predicted proteins | sample PanSoiMetaGPlot1_FD_67491 | JGI IMG/M metagenome (GOLD analysis project Ga0066903, IMG submission 67491) | Tropical forest soil microbial communities from Panama analyzed to predict greenhouse gas emissions - Panama Soil - Plot 1 (version 2) | ecosystem: Environmental > Terrestrial > Soil >... | reverse complement strand
TCGGTGCCGAGCGCCACCCGCGCGGCGCCGGTGAGCGTCGCCATGTCGGCAATGAGCGCAGGCGTCTCCTCGTCGGCAAGGGCCATCGCATCGGCGAGGATCAGCCGGCCCTCCGCGTCGGTATTGCCGATCTCGACGGTAATGCCCTTGCGCGACCGATAGATGTCGCGCGGCCGCAACGCGGACCCGGAGATGGCGTTCTCAACCGCCGGGATCAGCACGCGCAGCCGGATCGGCAATTGGCGCGACATCAGCATATAGGCGAGCGCGAGCATCGCGGCGGCGCCGCCCATATCCTTCTTCATGTTGAGCATGCCGCTCTCGGATTTGATGTCGAGACCGCCGGTGTCGAAGCAGACGCCCTTGCCGATGAGCGTGATCTTCGGATCTGCCTCGTCGCCCCAGATGATGTCGATCAGCCGCGGCGCCCGATCGGCGGCGCGACCGACCGCGTGGATGAGAGGGAAATTCTGGGTCAGCAGGTCATCGCCGACGATCGCGTTCACGCTCGCATGGTGACGGGTAGCCAGCGCGCGGGCGGCGTATTCGAGGTCGGGCGGGCCCATGTCGTTCGCCGGCGTGTTGATGAGGTCGCGGGCGAGGCAGACACCCTCGGCAATCCGCGTGAGGTCGTCGGCATCGATCCCATCCGGCACTTCGAGGCTAACCTCCTTGTCGTCCGGCTTGCGATAGCGCGCATAGCGATAGGTACCTAACGCGAAGGCGAGCGTAGCGAGACGCAGGTCGTGCGGCGGGTCGGCGAACCGATAGGTTCCCGCTGGGAGCAGCCCCGGCAGCGCGCCCGGGCGAAGCAGGTCCTTGTGCGGCTCATCGGCGTTTTCGAGCGCGAACAGCACGCCCGCCAGCGCGCCATCTGCTCCGGGCAGCAGCAGGTGGCGGCCGGGGCGCGGCTCGAAGGCGGACGCATCCGCGAAGGCGCTGGCCTGCGGATCGAGGCGCCCGCGGCGTTCCGCCCAGGTGGCGGCGGTCACGAAGCTGATCGGGGTACCCGCGCCACGCCGCGGGACTAGGGCAGGGTGCATCGAACCAGCCATGGATAGCGCTCAGGGGAGCATCGGAATGCCACGCGGGCGGGGCCGAGGTCCAGTCCGTTAACCGCCCATTAGGGTTAACGCTTTACTCCTCCAGGCTGGGTGGTTTGGAGCTACCATGAATTTGCCAGCGCGTTCGCAAAGAGCCAGATCCACACGCCTCGTCACCTCGGCGGTGCTCGCCGTTGCGTTGGGGACCGCGACCGCGGGCTGCAAGACCATCCAATCGGGGGAGCCGCCCAGCGCCTCCGCGATGGCCGCCGCGCCGCGCAGCGAACCCGACACGCGCGGCACGAACGCAAACTTGGCTGAGCGTTACCGCGCCAATCCCACCGATCCCGTGCTGGCAATCAACTATGCGCAGAGCCTGCGCGCTAGCGGCCAGCGCTCGCAGGCCGCCGCCGTCCTCGAACAGGCCGCGCTGAAGAATCCGAAGAACATGGAACTGCTCGGGGCATATGGTCGGGCGCTCGCCGACGTCGGCAACTTCCAGCAGGCGCTCGACGTGCTCAACCGGGCCCACACGCCCGATCGTCCGGACTGGCGCATCCTGTCGGTACAGGGGGCCGTGCTTGACCAGATGGGGCGCCACGAGGATGCACAACGCTATTACGCGACCGCGCTCAAGATCGTGCCGGACGAGCCGTCGGTGCTGTCCAATCTGGGCCTGTCCTATGCGCGGTCAAAGGATCTGGTGCGGGCCGAAATGACGTTGCGACGCGCCGCCTCGCGCGCCAACGCCGACCCGCGAGTGCGGCAGAATCTGGCGCTGGTGGTCGGGCTGCAGGGTCGCTTCGCGGAGGCCGAGACGATCGCGCGCACCGACCTGCCGCCCGAGCTTGCGGCAGCGAACGTCGCCTACTTGCGGCAGATGCTTGCGCAGCAGAACCAGCTTCAGATTCCGACTTCGCGGCCGGGCACGGCCCGAGAGGGCCGGAGCTAGCTCCGCAGACGTTTGTCAAATCGCCATTGGGCAGGCCAAGGCAGGAGTCCAAACCCGGGCGTAGCATCTTGACAAGAATGACCAGCGCGGACCCCCGGAGCGCCGCTTCCGCAATGACTGGCGCTGCGATCGCAGCCTACTGGCTGTGCTTGAATTGGGCAAAGTCCTTTACCAGCTCGCGAAAGGAATCGATCTCATAGCGCAAGTGATCGCGGGTGACGCCGCCTCCAAGCTCGTGCTTGAGCGCGAGGAACACGTCGCCGTCGCTGTCGAGGTAGGCCGTGCCCCGGTTGCCGGAATCGTTCCAGGCGTTGACCCAGGCCAGATCGAGGCGCGGATCCTTGGGACGGAAGGTGAGAAGGCCCACCCGCTCGCATCCCGCGGATGCGCACTCGGACAGGAACATCGCGGTCAAATGCTTATCGACATTGCATCGGATCATGAAGAGATCGGAAAACAGCTTTCCGGCCTCGATGATCTCGTAGCCGGACACTCCTTGAGCAGGTCCTGCGCCAAATCCGGCGTCAGCCGATCGATCAGCGTGAGATGGCTGCCGCCTGGCGCCGTCAGGACACGGATGAGATCATCGACGCCGCGCGTGATAGCCGGGATCTTGCCGGCATCGGCGAGCCGCGGATTGATCTGGCCGTCCCTGATTCGTGCGACAAGCGCCTCGGTAAGATGGCCCTTGAGGCCGTCGCCGACCACGAGCGTGGCTTTGGTATCGTCGATCGGGCCGGCGACGAGCAACACGGAGTGGGCGCCCATCTTCCAGTGCCGTGCGAGCTGTGCGCTGAACTCCTCAAGCGAGGTACCCTGCAGCGACTCGATCATGGCCACCGCCATTTCGAGGCCGGTCCTGGCTTCGAAATCGGCGATCTTGCCGGCGAGTCGATTGGTTGCCCCGCCGAGATGGCCGCCATCGTCGACGACGCTGCTGCTGCGCTCCGGAAAATCGAGCGCGGCCGCGGGCGTGCCGGCGAGCAGAATCGCGATCACTGCGCACGCGAAACGCCAGCGCTCTCGACGCGGACGAGTGACCATGTCGGCCTCCATTTGGCGGAGCCGCATATTCCATGCTTTCTGTGCCGTCGCAAGACACGCCGTCGATCGATGTTAATTCGCAATCTCGCGATATGGTATTCCTTGGCCCTCGACCATGTCCGAAGTCCTCTTCATCAAGACGTCCTCCCTCGGCGACGTGATTCATCATATGCCCGCGCTGACCGAAGCGCGGCGCCGTTTGCCGGACGGCCGCTTTTCGTGGGTGGTGGAGGAGGCCTTCGCGCCGCTCGTCACGCTCCATCCGGGGGTGTCCGGGGTGATTCCGATCGCGGGGCGGCGCTGGCGCGGCGCGCTGCTGGCGCCCTCGGTCTGGCGGGAGATCGGGGACTTTGCGCGGGGACTGCGTCAGCGTCGGTATGACGCAATCGTCGACACACAAGGCCTGCTCGTCAAATCGGCGCTAGTCGCCCGCATCGCGCGTGGCCGCCGCCACGGCTACGACGCCGACAGCGCCCGCGAGTCCGCTGCCGCCGCGCTCTATGATGTGCGGCATAAGGTTTCGCGCGAGCTCCACGCGACCGCGCGCAACCGCCTGCTGACCGCACACGCGCTTGGTTATGAGCCGGAAGGACCACCCGACTACGGGCTTGACCGGGCGCGGCTCGCGGAGACGGCAGCGCGGCCCTACGGCATCCTGCTGCACGCCACCGCGCGGGCCGAGAAGCAGTGGCCGGAGCCGCATTGGATCGCGCTCGGGCAGGCGCTGGGAGGCCGCGGCGACTTGTTGCTGCCGTGGGGCAACGAAACCGAGCGCGCGCGCAGCGACCGCATCGCCGCATCGGTGCCACAGGCTCGCGTCGCCGTGCGCGAGCCGCTCGATCGCATCGCCCGCCTGATCGCCGGGGCTGCATTCGTGATCGGTGTCGACACTGGCTTGCTGCATCTCGCGGCCGCGCTCGGCGTGCCGCTGGTGGCGATCTTCGTCGGGAGCGAGCCCGGCCTTACCGGCCCACTAGGGAACGGTCCGATCGCGGTTGTCGGCGGCCGAGGCGAGATGCCACCGGTCGATGCGGTGCTGCGCGCGCTGGACCGGCTGTAGGTCCGTGCGAGTCAGTGCATCAAGTTCATCTGATGGACGCGCACAGGCGCCGCAGTCACATCGCCGCTGCCTTCATCCAGGGCGTGTCCGGATAGATCAGGAGCGCGGCGGCGGCGAGCGCGATGCCGTAAGGCACGCCAGCCTCCTTGCGATGCAGGCGCTCAAGCCATTTCTGCGCGGCGAGACATTGCGGCAACGGAAGCATCCGAAAATAGATCAGCAGAAAGGTCAGCGAGCCGCCAAGCAGCGATGCATAGAGGAGATAAGCCACCAGGTGATCGAAACCGAACCATAGCGCGGTTGCTGCGGCGAGCTTGGCGTCGCCGCCGCCGATCCAGCCCATGGAGAAACAGCCGAAGGCAACGAACAGGATGAGGACGCCTGCACCTATGTGCCGCAGGATGTCCGGCCCGCTCATGCCGGTTGCCAGCGCCAGGGCGAAGAAGGCGCCGACCAGGATCAGCGACACGCGGTTCGAGATGGTCATGGTCAGGAGATCGCTCGATGCGGCGACCGCCATCATCGCGGGGAACAGCACCATTCCGATAGCGCTTGCGACCATCATCTCACTCGCGCGGAGTCCGCCTGCGCGTGCCCTATCTGAGCGAGGTCTGAACGCCGGTGAACGCCGTGTTCAGTTTTGATCCGATCCCCTGGAAGACTGCAATGATCGCGACGGAGATTCCGGCGGCGATCAGACCGTATTCGATGGCGGTCGCACCCGATTCGTCTTTCGCAAACCTGGCGATGGTCTTCATGGGTTGGGCTCCTAAGGTCCACACATAGCTGTCTGAGCGTGGCTTCGGCGCGGTTTCTTTGTCCGAGCTGATCCGGAGCCGGTGCCGACCGTAAGAGCGCGACGTTGCGTGCTGGTTAATACGAAGGATGAACGATAAAGTTTAGTCGTCGTGTAATCAATGTAGTTAATAAGAAGTTATTGCCATGCTTGTTGGTTAATAATGAATTTATTGAGTTTTAATTCTTTCAAGCCGACGATATATCTTGAGATATACAGTATATATATTGATATTATCTTGGCACCTGGATCGAATACCGTCTGCTGCATACTTGTAACTTGCGGTTACTTACAGCCTGTCGCTGGGAGTTCATCGAAGGATTTCTCGACTGGATTTCGGCTGCTCGCTTCCATGGCTCTCGGACGCCGTCACGCGCGTGAATTCCTGAGCGCAGACGACGCACCGAGCGCGCCGCACCATCTGTCCGGCCGGCGTCGGCGTCAGGGGATCGGCAGCGCCGTCGTCGCCTTGATCTTCTCCATCGCGAAGCGCGAGGTGACGTTCTTGAGCGGCACCGAGCCGATCAGGCGCTTGTAGAAAGCGTCGTAGCCCTGAATGTCGGTCACCACGACGCGCAGCATGTAGTCGACGTCGCCCGCCATCCGGTAAAATTCCATCACCTCCGGCATTGAGCCGACCGTCTCTGCGAAGCGTGCGAGCCATTCCTGCGAGTGGTCGCCGGTTTCAATCGACACGAAGACAGTGACGCCAAGCCCGATCTTGTCCTGATCGACCAGCGCGACGCGTTTCTGAATGACCCCGTCAGCCTCGAGGCGCTGGATGCGCTTCCAGCAGGGCGTCGAGGACAAGCCGACGCGGTTGCCGATCTCGGCAACCGAGAGCGAGGCATCCTGTTGCAGCAGGCTCAGGATCTTGCGGTCGATGGCGTCCATGCGGTCCAACCCGCGTTTGAAAGGGATTCCTCGAAATCCGCTTTCCTTGGAAATATTTTCTTTTATTCGGGTCTGAAACGGCTTTTAAATGGAAAACAATTCTATATCAAGCCGATTTTTGACCGGCCAGGAAGGCCTCGACCTCGGCCCGCAGCGGGGTCCCGGAAATTCCGCCGAAGCGCATGCATTTGAGCGCTGCGGCGGCCGCCGCAAAGCGCATGGCGGCAATCGGCTCGCGCCTCTCGGCCAGCGCCAACGCAAAGGCGCCATGGAACGTGTCGCCGGCGCCGAGCGTGTCGATCGCCTCGACCGCAAACACCGGCATGCGCCGCACGCTCGTGCCCGCGAGCCAGAGCACGTCGTCTGGCCCGTTGGTCACCGCCAGGAAGCCGCGGGCAAACCTCGCGATGACGCGGAGCGCGGCCTCGAGATCGGCGAGGCCGGTGGTGGCGCGCAGCGCCTCCGAGGAAAAGATCACGTGGGAGGCGATCCCGAACAGCGGGTCGGCAGGCTGCGTCGCGCGATCGCCGTCGAGCACGGCCGCGATGCCGCGGCGCCTGGCCGCGCACAGGATCGGCTCGACGAAATCCGGGAAGCGGTTGTCGGCCATCACCACGTCGATGTCGGCGACAAGACGGTCGGGATCCGCCGGTCGCGCCTCGGCGAGCCTTTCGCCCCGCCGGGTCGCCACCATCTTCTCGCCCGCGCGATCGACGAAAATTCCGGATACCGAGATCGAGGCGCCGGCCACGCGCACGACGCCGCCGGTGTCGACGTCGTTTCGTGCCATGCCGGCGAGGAAGCGCGCGCTCGCCTCGTCGGTTCCGACTGGTCCGGCAAAGCGCGCCTCGCCGCCCAGCCGCGCGACCGCAACCGCCGCATTGGCGGCGCAGCCGCCCGGCATCGCGATCAGCTCGGCAGCGTGAATTTTTGCGCCCGGCTCGGGAAAGGCCTCAACCCTGAAGATGAAATCCTCGACCGCGATGCCGGCGCACAACACAACGGGACGGCGCGCCTTTTTGCCTTGGAGCATGATCTTTTCGGAAAACCGGTTCCCACTTTCCGGATCATCCTCTAGCCGAAGTCAACGCCGCCCTCCACCCAGGCGCGGATGATGTGGTAGGCGATCGCGACCGGGACCGGCGCGGTGAAGCCTTCCGGATGCTGGCGCAGGAACATCAGCGCCACCTCCTCGCGGTCGAACCAACGGGCGTCGGCAAGCTCGCTGTGGTCGATCACGATGTCATGGGTGATCGCCTCGGCGTGGCAGCCGATCATCAGCGAGGTCGGGAATGGCCACGGCTGCGAAGCGAAGTAAGTGACGCGCCCACACACGATGCCCGACTCTTCGCGGGTCTCGCGGCGAACCGCATCCTCGATCGCCTCGCCTGGCTCGATGAAGCCGGCGAGGCACGACCACATGCGCGGTGCGAACCGGTGCGAACGGCCGAGCACGCAGCGCTCGCCGGCGACCGGCAGCATGATTGCGACCGGATCGGTGCGCGGAAAATGCGGGACGCGGCAGGCCGGGCAGTCGCGCCGCCAGCCGGCCTCGACAACGACGGTCGCGGTGCCGCAATTGGGGCAGAACCGGTGCCGGGCGTGCCAGTTGAGCAGCGCCTTGCCCTCGGCGAGCACCGCCAGATGGTCGGCGTCGACGAGACCGCGCACCGCGATCGAGCGCAGGTCGGTGACCTCGAAGGCGCTGCTGCCCTTGAGTGCTTCCGCCGCCGCCGGTTCGATTGCCATGGCAAAGCGCGGAGCGCCATCCACCAGGCCGAGAAACACGCTCTCGCGTGGGGGGCCGAGTGCCTGCACGTCGCCGCGTGCGAACAGCGGATCGAGCGTCGTCCCGCCCTTGTGCAGCACCACGAGGTCGCCGCCGACGACATAGGCGCGGGCGCGGGCGTCGGTCTCGAGCGCGTGGAGCGCCGCAGCGTCGGACCGGCGCTCGGCCGCGCGCTCAATGCGGCTCATCGAGTAGCCAAGACGCGGCTTCGGGCCGAGGTCGGGGCGAGGGGACATCACTCCGCCGCTTCGCGCAGCAGCCGCGGATAGATCCAGTCGCGAAGCTTGGGACGCTGCCACTGCGGGCCGAGCACGCCCTGTTTGGCTGCGCAATGCTCGGACGATCCGACCACGTCGCGCGTCGAGCGCAGGAAGCGGACGCGATCGAGGCTCACATCGACCACGCTGAGTCCAGCCGCTGTGCTTTCGAACAGGATCTCCTCGGGCGCCGCGACCATGGCGAGACCGCGCTCGGCGTGCGTGAACAGGTTCTGCGTCGTCACCACGAGCGCTAGGTTCTCGATCGCGCGCGCCCAGGTCAATGTGCGCCAGGTGGCCCACAGCAGCCGTTTGTCCTTGCCGGCCGGCATGAAGATCAGCTCGGCGCCGCGCAACGCCAGCGCGCGCGTGACCTCCGGCATGTAGACCTCGCTGCACATGGCGAGCCCGACCTTTCCGTGCACGGTGTCAAACACCGGAAATGCGTCGCCGGGGACGTACTGGAATTCCCACGCAGTGCCGCCGGTATAGATCCAGGGTCCGTTCGGATGCGTGCGACGGTAGCGCGCCGGCGTGCGGCCGTCGGGATAGGCCATGCAGATCAGGTTGTAGGCGGTGGCGGCCTTCTCATCGATCGGCTCGATCGTTCCGAACACGACGTGCACGCCATGACGGGCCGCTGCCTTGACCATCGCGGCGGTCGGATCGAACGTGGCCGGCATCCGCCACGGGCCTGGATAGGTCTCCGGCAGGCAGACGAAATGCGCGCCCTGTGCGGCCGCCTGTTCCACGTGGGCGACGGCATCGGCAATGTTGCGCTCGTCTTCGCCCGGGCGATGGGCGATCGGCTGCACGACAGCGATGCGGAAAGTCATGATCCTATTCCTTCATTCGCGTTGCGGGGCCTGCATTCCTTAGCGTTGAATCGATCCGCGCAAAGGTCAACCACTTTCCAACCCGAGCCAGAGCTTGCGCCGGATCGCGGCGACAAAGCGATCGAGTTCGCCCGCGTCATGGGCGAGCGGCGCGGCGGCGCCCCAGATCGGCTTCGGCCAGCCGGCGTCGCCGGCGCGGCGCGCGATCACGTGGACATGCAGCTGCGGTACGACGTTGCCGAGTGCCGCGATGTTGAGCTTGTCGCATTGGGTCACCGCCTTGAGTACGCGCGCGGTGCGCGCAATCTCGGTCATCAGCTGAGCCTGCTCGACCTCATCGAGCTCGATGATCTCGCTCACGCCGGGCCTGCGCGGGACCAGCAGGAGCCAGGGCCAGTTGGCGTCATTGACGATGAGGACGCGCGACAGCGGGAGGTCGCCGAGCAGGATCGTGTCGCGGGCAAGCTGCGGATGCAGCGACCAGGGCTCGGGCGGGGAACCTGTGGACAGAATCATGATGTCACCGCGCGGCTTTCCGGAGGAAAGCTAGCACGGAGCCGGTGATGGGTGCTTGCATTCGCGTTGCGTTCCGCCGATATAGGGGTCGGGAGGTTGGCGGTGGACGAGCCACTCGCCAACCGGGTCAGGTCCGGAAGGAAGCAGCCCTAACGAGCTCCGGTTCGGGTCGCTCGTCAGCCTCCCACCGAATTCAGCCACTACTCCCTGGGTCATGCGCGGCCGCTTCGCGCGTCCATCGTCTTGCGGATATGGATGGATGCCGGGTCAAGCTCGGCCATGACGATGTAGGACCAAGTCGGGCGCAGACGAGAATGAACGACGCCACTTCATCCGGTTCGCAGCAGCGCGCCTACCGGGTTCTGGCCCGCAAGTACCGGCCGACCACCTTCGACGATCTGATCGGCCAGGATGCCATGGTGCGTACCGTCTCGAACGCGTTCGAAGCCTCGCGCATCCCGCAGGCTTGGATGCTGACCGGCGTGCGCGGAGTGGGCAAGACCACGACCGCGCGCATCCTCGCCCGCGCGCTCAATTACGAATTGCCCGACGGCTCGGTTACGGGACCGACCGTCAAGATGCCGGTGCTCGGCGTCCACTGCCAGGCGATCATGGACAGTCGCCACATGGACGTCATCGAGATGGACGCTGCCTCCCACAACGGCGTCGACGACATGCGCCAGATCAACGAGGCGATCCGCTATGCGCCGGTCTCCGCGCGCACCAAGGTCTACATCCTCGACGAGGTGCACATGGTGACCCCGCAGGGCTTCAACGCCCTGCTCAAGACGCTCGAGGAGCCGCCGGCGCACGCCAAGTTCATCTTCGCCACCACCGAGATCCGCAAGGTGCCGGTGACCGTGCTGTCGCGTTGCCAACGCTTCGATCTGCGCCGCGTCGACGCCGCGCTTCTGGTCAAGCACCTCGCCGGCATCGCTAAGCAGGAGGCGATCACGGTCGAGGGCGAGGCACTCGCGCTTATTGCGCGTGCAGCCGAGGGATCGGTGCGCGATGCGCTGTCGCTGTTCGACCAGGCGATCGCGCATGCGGCCGGGCCGGTGCGCGGCGAGGACGTGCGCCAGATGCTCGGCCTTGCCGATCGCGCCCGCACCATCGATCTGTTCGAAGCGGTGATGAAGGGCGATGCGGCGGCAGCGCTCACCGAGCTGCGCGCGCAGTACGACACGGGCGCCGACCCGGCGGTGGTGCTTGCCGATCTCGCCGAGTTCACGCATTTCGTCACCCGCATGAAGGTCGTGCCCGCAGTCGCCGACGATGTCTCGCTCGCCGAGGTCGAGCGCAAGCGCGGCCGCGCTTTCGCGGAGAAGCTTTCATTGCGCGTGCTGGCGCGCGCCTGGCAGATGCTGCTCAAGGGCGTCACCGAGGTCGAGACGGCATCGCGGCCGCTCGCGGCGGCCGAGATGGTGCTGGTGCGGTTGGTCTATGCGGCCGATCTGCCCACGCCTGACGAGCTCATTCGCTCGCTCGCCGGCGGCGACAGCGGCGGTCAGGACAACGGTGGCGCACCCGGCCGCTCGCCCCGCCGCGCCGAGACGGCGCGCCGCGAGACGTTGCGCGGCGACGCGCCGCGCGCCGAGGCATCGCGCAGCGCGCCGCGGTCGGCGCTCGCCCCTGCCGTGCAACCGGTCAACGATCCAGTAACGCCGGTGGCCGAGTCGCAGGTGGCGGCGCCGGCGCTCGCCATCAGCCGGTTCGAGGACCTGATCGCGCTTGCCGCGCAGAAGCGCGATCTCGGCATCAAGGCGGCGCTCGAGCGCGACGTGCGGCTGGTGCGTTGCGAGGACGGCCGGCTCGAGATCACGCTGGAGAAGAGCGCGGCCAAGACGCTGGTCAACGACCTGGCGCGCAAATTCTCGCAATGGACCAACCGGCGCTGGATGGTCGTGGTCTCGGCGGAGCAGGGTCAGCCGACGGTAAAGGCGCAGAATGAGGCGCGCCAGGCCGAGCTCACGACCGGCGTGCGCGCCGACCCGCTGGTGCAGGCGGTGCTCAACCGCTTTCCCGGGGCCGAAATCGTGGGGGTGCGTGAGCCCGAACAGCCGGCGGCACTGCCGACCGGTGAGCCCGACGATCCGATGCCGGAACCGCCGCCGGTCGACGACGGTTTCGCCTATGGCGCGCAGCCGCGTCCGGACGACGAGGTGGAGCGATAGCCGCCACACCGGCAAGGCAGGACCCCGATGGATTTCATGGGCATGATGAAGCAGGCCGCCGCGCTCAAGTCCAAGATGGAGGCGATGCAGGCGGAACTCGACAGCGCCGAGGTCGAGGGTACCTCGGGCGGCGGGCTCGTCGTCGTCAAGCTCTCGGGCAAGGGCGAAATGAAGGGCGTGCGGATCGACGCAACGCTGTTGAAGCCGTCGGATCGCGAGATTGTCGAAGACCTCATCGTGGCCGCGCATGCCGAGGCCCGGCGCAAGGTGGAAGCGCTGATGCAGGAGAAGATGAAGGCGGTCACCGGCGGCCTGCCGCTGCCCCCGGGTGTGAACCTGTTTGGATGACTCGGCACGCCACGACCGTTTCCTGCCGTGCCCCGCAATGACATTGTGTCGGGCCGCCCGAATCGTATTCTCCTGATCCCATGCCAACCGCCGTTGCCGGACCCGAGATCGAGCGCCTGATCCAGCTCCTGGCGCGGCTGCCCGGGCTTGGGCCGCGTTCGGCGCGCCGCGCCGCGTTGTTCCTGATCAAGAAGCGCGAGCAGATCATGGCGCCGCTCGGTGCCGCGCTCGCGACCGCGCTCGAGAAAATCGAGATCTGCCGCATCTGCGGCAACATCGACAGCCAGAACCCATGCACGGTGTGCACCGACCCCCGGCGCGAGTCCTCGATCATCGTGGTGGTCGCCGACGTCGCCGACCTGTGGGCGCTCGAACGCGCGCACGCCGTCAACGCGCGCTACCACGTGCTCGGCGGCACGCTCTCGCCGCTCGACGGCATCGGCCCGCAGGACCTCACCATCGAGGCGCTGGTCACCCGCGCCCACGAGCCGACCGTGAAGGAGGTGATCCTGGCGCTCAATGCCACGGTCGACGGCCAGACTACGGCACATTACATCACCGACCTTCTCCAGGACGCGAACGTCACCGTGACGCGGCTCGCTCACGGCGTGCCGGTCGGCGGCGAGCTTGACTATCTCGACGAGGGGACGCTGTCGGCAGCCATCCGACAGCGGACGCCGTTCTGAACGCAAGGACAGGGAAAATGATGACCCGATCGCTGTGTGCTGGAGTCGCGCTGCTCGTCGGCGCTGGGGTGAATGCGTGGGCTGCGCCGGCGCCGCTCCCGCGCCCCGTGATCACGGCCGCGATGAAGAAGGCCGAATGCACCCTGCCCCTCAAGGATGCGTTCGAAGGCATCAACGTTTCCGAGCTTGACGGCAAGCTCAAGCTGGTCGAGGTCCCGTGCTGGCGTGCGGCCTACCAGGAGGGCAGCATTATGTTCCTGCTCGATCCGGCAGCGCCGGCCAGGCCAGGTTGCTTTCGTTCCAGCATTGGAACGGCAAGAAAATCGCGCCGACATTGAGCCTCACCATGCCCGCCTTCGAGGAGGCCACCAAGGTACTCTCGAGCTTCCACAAGGGCCGTGGGCTCGGGGATTGCGGCACAATCGGCGAGTGGGTGTGGGCCGCCACCGATTTCAAGCTGACTGGCGTCTGGGCCAAGGACGAGTGCGACGGCGAGCCGTTCGATGAGGCCGATGACAAAGAGAAGTGGCGGATCTATCCGCCGAAACCATGAACGCGGTCAATCGTCGTCGCCCGTCAGCCGCGTCGGCTTGGCGAGCGTGTCGAAATGGCCACGCTGCTGCAGCCAGGCGAGTACGAAAATGCTCGGGATCGCGGTGAGCGCGCTGATGACGAAGAACATCGGCCAGCCGGTCCATTCGGCCACGAAGCCCGCCGGCGCCGACAGGTAGGTACGGCCGATGGCCGCGAGGGCCGTCAGGAGCGCATATTGCGTGGCGGTGTGCAGCGGGCTCTGGCACAGCGCGGAGAGATAGGCCACGAAGATCACGGTGCCGATCGCGCCGGTGAAATTCTCCACTACGATCGTCGCCGTCAGCGCCCAGTAGTTGAGGCCGACATAAGCCTGCCAGGTGAACACCAGATTTGAGGCCATCTGCAGGATCGCGCCGATCCACAGGCAGAGGACCATCGGATAGGCGCGCGCCAGCACGCCGCCGTAGAAGCCGCCGATCAGTGTTGCGGCAAGCCCAACGCCCTTGACGATCGTCGCATAGTCGTCGCGCGAAAATCCGATCTTGATGACGAAAGAGGCGGTCATCGCGCCAGCGAACGCGTCGCAAAGCTTGTAAAGCACCACGAAGACGAGCACCACGATTGCCGCGTCGCGTGCAAGGAAATCGGTGAAGGCCCCGGAAGCGGCGTTCACGACACTCACGAGCGAGCTCTCGTTCGCATGCGCCGCGTCGGCAATGGCGGATTTCTGCGGCTCGGTCGCGATCAGCGTCGTCGCGACGCCGATCAGCACAAGCACCGCCATGGTGATGAAGCTCGCGCTCCAGGCGGCCTGCTTGGCGAGTCCGAGCCACTCGAAGCCGCTGACGATATAGAGCGCGCCCGCGGTCGAGACCAGCATGCCGACGCGATAAGCCGCGACATAGGATGCCATGCCCGCTGCCTGCTCGTCCGGGCCGAGGCTTTCGATGCGGAACGCGTCGATGACAATGTCCTGGGTGGCCGAGGCGGTGGCAACGAGCAGCGCGCCAAAGGCGACGAGCCAGGCTGACACCGCCGGATTGCAGAACGACAGGAATACGATCGCGGCCATCAGCATGATCTGGGCGAAGACAAGCCAGCCGCGCCGGTGGCCGAGCAGCCGTGAGAGCACCGGCGCGTTGAGACCATCGACGAGCGGCGCCCACAGGAATTTGAAGACGTAGGGCGTGCCGACGAGCGTGAACAGTCCGATAGTTCCCAGATCGACGCCGCTCTCGGTACTCCAGATTTGCAGCGTGGAACCCGACAGCGCCAGCGGCAGCCCGGCCGAGAAGCCAAGGAACATTACGATCAGCACGCGCGGCTTGAAATAGACCAAGAGCGCGTCGGCGAAAGACCGGTGCGGAGAGGTGGTCTCGGGCGCGGTTGTCATGGCGACGGCCTAACAGAGGATGCGCGGCGGCGCCACTCAAACCTCGTCGCGCGCGGCCGGATCAGAAAGTGCCGACTGGAGACGTTGTACCTTTTTGCTTAAGGTCACGACCCGTTGCCTGCTTGTGCGGGCTCGGGTCGGGGCAATTCCAAAAACCCGCAGTCCAGGGAGGAGCCCGATGAAGGCACATATCGTCGGTGGCGGTTTTGGCGGACTGGCGGCGGCGGCGTATTGCATCCGCAACGCGGGGGTGCCTGGCCAGGACATCACGATCTACGAGGCGGATGAGCGGATGGGTGGCGCGTTCTCGCTGGGCGGGAGCGCGGAAAGCGGCTACATCCTGCCATGCGGTTCCATCTTTGACGCGGAATTCCGCTGCACATTCGACCTGCTTGCGACGATCCCCACGGCAAGCGATCCGGCTATCTCCGTCAAAGATGAATTCTTCACCTTCAATGGGCGCCACCCATTCGATGACCGGGGTCACATCATCGATCGTAACGGCCACATCGTGCATGGCCCGCATTTCGGCCTGAGCGTGCGCGATCGCCTCAACCTCGTGCGGCTGGCGCTGACGCCCGAAGCGATGCTGGATGGGCGGCGCATCGAGGAGCTCTTTACTCCGCAGTTCTTCTCAACCGAATTTTGGTTGCTCTGGTCGACACTCATGGGGCCGCTCCCGCAGCACAGCGCGATGGAGATGCGGCGCTACATGAACCGCTTTCTGTACTTGTTCCCAGACCTGTCAGACATGTCGCACGTCCTGCGCACGCCCTTAAATCAGTACCAGGCGTTCATCGAACCCATGGTCGCTTGGCTGCGTCCGCGCGGCGTAAACTTCATGACCACCACCTTCGTCCGGGACATCGGCTTCGCGCCGTCTCCCGGCCGCATCACCGTCAACCGTCTCGACTACGAACGGGACGGTATGGCGACCTCGGTTGCGGTCGGGCCGGAGGATCTCGTGCTGGTGACCACCGGATCGCAGGCCGCCGACCTTTCGGTGGGATCGATGACCGAGGCGCCACGACCGCAGCGCAGCGGACGCTCCTGGGCGCTGTGGAACCGCCTGGCGCAGGGGCGCACGAATTTCGGCAGTCCCGACGTGTTCTTCGGCGAAGCCCGGATACCCGACTCGCGCTGGGTGACGTTCACGGTCACCACGACCGGGACTGAGTTCATCGACCAGGTGTCCGCGCTGACGGGCAGCGAGCCAGGAAGCGGGGGGCTCGTGACCTTGAAAGACTCGCGCTGGCTGCTGTCTCTGTCGATCTTCCACCAGCCGGAAGTCATCGGCCAGCCGCCCGGCACGAGTGTCTGGTGGGGGTACGGCTTGTATCCGGAGCGCAACGGCGATTTTGTGCCCAAACGCATGGATGCATGCACAGGCGCGGAAATCCTGGAGGAGGTGCTGCGGCAGCTGCGGTTCGACAAACAATTGGACGCGATCATGGCGTCATCGATCTGCATCCCCTGTGACTTGCCCTACGCGAACAACATCTGGATGCCGCGCAGGCGCACCGACCGGCCCCCGGCGGTTCCGGAGGGGGCGACCAATCTCGGGCTTATCGGCCAGTATGTGGAAGCTTCGCGGGAGATTGCGTTCACCTGCGAATGCTCCGCCCGCACGGCGTGGGAAGCGATTCACCTCCTGCTCAAGCGCGGCCCCGCGCCGCCGCCCGTTTATCAGGGCCAGTACGATCCGAAGGCGCTGCTCGCTGCGCTGAAGGTGTTTGTTCAGTGATTACCTTGGGCTATTCACCTAGTCGTGGACACACCAACACGCCGTCAGGGCTCCATCCAACTACCGGACCCAAGGGCATAGACATGTCCTCAGATTTCCTATCGCTGTGGCCCCCTGGCAACACGCGGAATCTGCACCCCTATGGTATGATGACGGGCAATAATCTTTGAAGGGATTTGGTTGGGGGGCTTATGAATAAGATTGGGACTAGCGTTGTCGCCATCGCTGCACTGATCGGAACGCCCGCTTTCGCGGCTGACTTGCCCTTCAAGGCACCGCCGGCGCCAGCACTAGTGTATAATTGGAGCGGCCTTTACGTGGGCGCCGACGTTGGCGCTCGCTGGACCGATCCTGACCTGTCGATAACGGCAATAGATGAGCTGTTCTTCGCCGGTCCCCCTCAGCATGACTTTCCGAAGTGCACGACCGATTTCTCCCCATGTAGCGCCGGCGCGTCATTCAAGAGCACGGCCTTCAGGGCTGGAACTTATGCGGGATACAACTGGCAGTTTGGAGAGCGATGGGTCGCGGGCTTCGAGGGCGATTGGGGATGGGCTGACAACAGTTCAACCAAAGATGGGTTTAAGTACTCTCTGGGCGGTTTTCAGGACAGCTCTTTCACCATCAAATCCAATTGGGATGCAAGCGCGCGTGCTCGGATTGGCTATCTCGTGACGCCAGCTGTGCTCGTTTTCGCCGCGGGCGGCGCGGCGTGGCTCCACACCGAAATTACATCTGACTGCGGGGCGAAGGCGAGTTGTTTTCCTGGGGAATTCGGTCCGCCCGAGCTGAAAACGTCTACCACCTGGACGGGCTGGACAATAGGTGGAGGCATTGAGGCAATGCTCATTCCGAATTGGATCGTGCGCGCGGAGTATCGGTACGCCGACTACGGAACCAAGAGCTTCCTGGAGGCGCGACCATGCCCAGGGGCGCCATCCGTTTTGTGCGGTCAGGAGACGTCCCTGAATGTCGCTTACGATGTCTCAATGAGGTCCCATATCGCTTTGGTCGGCATTGGATATAGGTTCGGCGGCCCACGTTAATGGCACAAGGCTGTGGCACTACGGTCTTCCGAGGTGCTTCTCGCCTTTGTTTGCGACCGCACGACGGCCCGTTGAGGCGGACGTGGCAAATGGAATCCTAGTCCGCTTTGCCGGCGTTGATCTCCATGTTGAGCTCTCGACGGGTCACGGCGGGCGTGTTCTTGGGGGCGCCGATGCGGAACTAGGCACTGGCCCTCGTCGCCGCCAAGAAATCGCTTACGGTCAAATGTCGTGCAGCGCCTCCGGGCGCGTGCGTTACCGCCAACCACGCAGCTTGTCGACCTTGACGTGCTCGATAGCCGTAACCGGCGCAATGAACGGACCTGCACCGTGGCTGAATGAGCTCAGCCGACGCCCGCATTGCCAACGACGTGTCACACACGGTCATTCACAACCACACAGTCGTGCGCTAAAATTTACCTTGGGGGCAGAGACTTGGCGAAAGACGGGCGCAGCCCGTGTCCAGCACACTCAAAAATCGGGGGAAAGCATGCTCAATCGGAGGAGACGTCTCGGTCTGGCCGTACTCGGTTGTGCCGGTATGGCGATCGCAATCACGAATTCACCAGCGCCCGCGTGGGATCGCGGCGACGTCGAAACCTTTGCGGTGTTGCCGCAGGGCACGCCCAAGATCGAAGGCCTCACGGTAGGCGAGGATGGCAATGTATACGTCTCGACCTTCGACCCGACGGGTTCGGCACCCGCTCAGCTGTTCGTTTTCAATGACGGTGGCAAGCTGCTGCGGCAGGTGACCATCGGCGGAGCATCGCCGGCGACCCTCGGCCTCGGCTTCAACCCGGTCACGCATCAGTTGCTGGTGATCGACTTCGGCGCAGCCAAGGTGCTCAGGGTCGATCCCAACACGGGGGGATCGTCGGTCTTCATGACGGTGACTGGTGCTGCCGGCCTCAACGCCCTGACCTTCGATCAGAGCGGTAACGTCTACGTGTCGGATTCATTTCAGGGGATCATCTGGACCACCGGCCCCCATGGGCCCATGGCCGGAACCGTTTGGAAGCAGGATCCACTTCTGACCACGACCGGCACGCCCCCGTTCGGGGCCAACGGAATCGGATTCAACAAGGCGCGAAGCGCCATGTTCGTCGCCAATACCGGCAACGATACGCTGGTGCAGATTGCCGTGACCAATGTTGGCGGATCGCTCCAAGCGGGAGCCGCATCGGTGTTCACAAACAGCATCAACGGTGCCGACGGGATTGTTCTCGACAGCAGCGACAACATCTGGGTGGCGGCCAATCAGGCGGACGAGATCGTGGTCGTCGATTCGACCGGCAAGGCCATCGCCAAGCTCGGCGACTTCAACGGCGTTAAAAACGGTGTGACCCGCGGACTGTTGTTTCCAGCGAGTCCCGCCTTCAGCAAGGACGGCAGCTCGCTCTTTGTCAGCAACTTGGAATTGGATCTGCGAACAATCGGCCTCCCGCAGACGGTCGACTCGCAGTGGGCGGCGCAAGTGCAGCAGCACAGCATCGCCAAGCTGCGGGCGCGCATTCCGCCTCTGCCGGCGCAGCAAGATCAAAACGCTCAAGGTATCGCACGCTGAGGCCGGTGGCATAGCTTGGCGCATGATCCCGAAAAGTAGAACCGGCTTTCGGAAAAGATCATGCGCCACCAATAAACTGGAGTGAGATGTCGGATTAGAAGTAAAGGCATCTCGCTCTAGTCGCCCGCTGTGAGCTTGTGGGCGATCGGCGCCGGGATCACGTTCGACGCAGCCTCCGCGGCGTCGTCAAACTCGACATCTTTGATCCGCGTCCCGCGCTTCTCGACCTTCTCGGCCGAGATCAGGATCTGCCGGACGTCCTCGTTGGCCTGGCCGAAATGCTGCTGCAGCCTGAGCACGCGCTCGTACAGCCGCTTGAGGTCATCCATAAGATGGCCGACCTCGACTTGGATCCGGCCGGCGGCCTCACGCATGCGGGCATCCTTCTGGATCGACTGGATCACCTGCACGGCGAGCATGAGCAGCGAGGGCGACACAATGACGACGCGCGAGCGGAACGCCTTCTGCAGGAGGTCGTCGAAGTTGTCGTGCAGGTCGGCATAGACCGATTCCGAGGGCACGAACATCAACGCGAGATCCTGGGTCTCGCCCGGGATCAGGTATTTCTCGGCGATATCGACGACATGCCGGGTGACGTCGAGCCGTACCCGCGCCGCCGCCTGCTTGCGCTCGTCGTCGGCCTTCGCCTCGCGGAAAGCGGTGACGGCTTCGAGCGGGAACTTGGCGTCGATGATGAGTGGGCACTGATCGGGGAGGAAAATGGCGCAGTCGGGCCGGCAGCGGTTCGACAGCGTGAACTGGAACTGGTAGCAGTCCTTCGGCAGGCTGTCGCGGACGATGATCTCCATGCGCGCCTGCCCGAAGGCGCCGCGCTGCTGCTTGTTCGAGAGCACGCTCTGCAGCGAGGTCACCTGCGAGGCGAGATCGGTGATGTTCTTCTGCGCGCCGTCGATCACCGCCAGCCGCTCGCCGAGCCGCGCCAGGCTCTCGGCGGTCTGCTGTCGGGTCGTGCTCATCGACTGGCTCAGATGGTGAGTGACCGAATCGAGCCGCTCGTTGACCGCGCGGTGCAGATCGGCTTGGCCGCCCGCCAGCATGGTGCACATTGCGTCGAGCCGGCCCGCCGTCTCCGCCTGCAGCCGCCCAAGCTCGGCGATCTCGCGCTGGGCCGCTTCGCGGTCGCGGCGGCGCAGCAGGTGCAAGACCGCGACAAGCGCAAGCGTCGCGAGGCCGGCGACCACGATTGCGACCGCACCGGCGAGGTGCGCGAGGTTGTCGGTCGCGAGCGGCAGGAGGTTGTTCGTCATGACGCCACTCTACAGCGATTCGTGGCATAAGAACGAAGGATGAACATATAATCAAGTGCGCGCCTGCTCCCGGTCGCGAGGCGTGCGGGGACGCGCTGCATTGACGGGTTCCACGGCGCCGCTTACATCGGCCGCCATGGCGGTGCGTGAGATCATCATCCTCCCGGACAAGCGACTGCGGCTCAAGTCGCAGCCGGTCAAGAAAGTCGACCGCGAGATCAAGGCGCTGGTCGACGACATGTTCGAGACCATGTACGACGCGCCCGGCATCGGCCTTGCCGCCATCCAGGTCGGTATTCCCAAGCGTGTCGTGACCATGGACCTCGCCAAGAAGGAGGAGGGTCAGCAGCCGCGCGTCTTCATCAATCCGGAAATCCTGTGGACATCGGAGGAGACCGCGACCTACGAGGAAGGCTGCCTGTCGATTCCGGAATTCTACGAAGAGGTGGAGCGGCCGGCGCAGGTGCGCGTCAAATATCTCGACCTCGAGGGCCGCGAGCAGGTGCTTGAGGCGGACGGGCTCCTCGCCACCTGTCTGCAGCACGAGATTGACCATCTCAATGGCGTGCTGTTCATCGACCACATTTCCAAGCTCAAGCGCGACCGCGTGACTAAGAAATTCGCCAAGGCAGCGAAGCGGACGGCAGCGGAGTAGCCCACTCGTCGGCCGTCATCGGCGAGCCACCATTGGGCGCAGATCATCGATCATGCCGCTTCGACTCGTATTCATGGGCACGCCTGAATTCGCGGTTCCCACGCTTGCGGAGATCATCGGGCGCGGCCACGAGGTGGTCGTGGTCTACACCCGCGCGGCCAAGCCCGCCGGGCGGGGGATGGCGCCGACGCCGACGCCGGTCGAACGCGAGGCGCGGCGCTTCGGGCTCACGGTGCACACGCCGACAACGCTGCGCACGCCCGAGGCGGCGGCGGCCTTTCGAGCGCACCGCGCCGAAGCCGCGGTGGTCGTCGCCTACGGCCTGATCCTGCCCAAGCCGATCCTTGAGGCGGTGCCGCTCGGCTGCTTCAATCTGCACGCGTCCCTCTTGCCGCGCTGGCGCGGCGCCGCCCCGATGAATCGCGCCATCATGGCGGGCGATGCCGAGACCGGCGTGATGGTTATGAAGATGGAGGAGGGGCTCGACACCGGCCCGATCGCGATGGCCGAGCGCGTGCCGATCCCGCCCGACATGACGGCGGGGCAGATCCACGACGCGCTCGCCCGGCTGGGGGCAGACCTCATGGTGCGCGCGCTCGCCGCGCTTGAGCGCTCGTCGCTGACGCTGACGCCGCAGCCGGCGGAGGGCGTCACCTACGCGGCCAAGATCGGTAACGACGAGACCCGCATCGTCTGGGCGCGTGCCGCGCGCGAGGTACATGATCATATCCGCGGCCTGTCGCCGTTTCCGGGCGCCTGGTTCGAACTTTCCGACAACGGCAAGCCCAGGCGCGTGAAGGTCCTGCGCACGACCATGGCGACGGGTTCCGGACCACCCGGCACGCTCATCGACGATGCGCTGACCGTTGCCTGCGCCGATGGCGCCGTGCGCATTCTCGAGCTGCAGCGCGCCGGCCGGCAGGCCATGAGCGCGGCCGACTTCCTGCGCGGCCATCGGCTTCCGTGCGGGACCAGGCTACTTTAGGCGAAGCGCATCTCGAGTGCGTATCGGCGGCCCGTTATTTCGGCCGCATCAAGCGAGAAGCGCGGGGACCTGTCCAGATAGGCGCAACTATGGATGACGACCTGATCATGCTCGATCAGAGCGACCGCGTAGGCGGGTGGCTCATGGCATCCAGGAATGTCCAGGCCGTGCGGATCCAGATTGAGCGCAACCTGATGGTTCTGGCTGGGCAATAGCGAAAACGGAATTCCCAGCCAGCTCCCCATGAGGGGGCGATGCACATGTCCGAGGAAAAGGTGGCGAATATGGTGGGCGTGGGGTCGAACGATCGCGGCAAAAGCCGCAGAGTCAGTGAGAGCGATTGCGTCCATCGACGAAATACCAACGGAAAAAGGAGGATGGTGCATGAACAGCAATACCAGCCCTTGGCAGGCATCGAGCGTGCGGCTGAGCCAGTCTTGACGTAGGTCGCAGAAGCGGCCTGCGTGCGAGTCGCCTGCGTTGGTGTCGAGGAAAACGAGGGCACCTACCGGGGTATTGAGCACACCCTGAACAAACCCGTTCGCGTCGCAAAGCGCGTCTGGAAATCGACGTCGATAGGCCTGCCTGTCGTCATGGTTTCCAATGAGGAGCACGGTTCTCAACGCCAACCGGGACATGATCTCCGCAAATACGTCATATGCTCTCGGTTCGCCCCAATGAACCAAGTCGCCAGTGACTACACAGAGATCGGAGTCCGCATGGCGCGCGTTTATGTCCGCGATCGCCTGCTCCAGACGCGCCCGCGGATCGAGCCCGTAGAGCGTATCGGGAGGCGGGATGATGTGCGTGTCGCTGAAATGGATCAGCTTCATGGACATGCTCTATATGCCTGGAGCATGATCCCGAAAAAGGGGCTAGCAGTTTTCGGAGAAGATCATGCCCCGACCGATAAGGTAGAGCTGGATGACGACTCGAGTCATCCTGCTCTAGTTGCGCGAACCGGCCGGCCACGACAAGAATGTGTCCGGGCGTTGGGGAGAATGCTCGTCAATTGCTCTTCGGCAGAAGCGCCTGGACGTCAGACGCCATGTTGGCCAGCACCTTTTCCGGCTCGTTAGCGCGCGTGCCATCCATGACGGACTGCAAGTGATCCTTGAGCACGTCCGTGATCTTGAGACCGTTACTGCCCGGGAAGGCATACCAACCCGTCAGATATGGAAGCAATTGAACCGCGGTGTATTGATTGGGATTCTCGGCATAGAAGTCCTTGAGGTCGAAATTCGCCACGCGATTGTTCGGAGCCATGTAGCCCGTCGTCTTGACCATCACGGTCGCGCCCTCGGCGCCGGTCCAGAATTTCAGGACCTCCCAGGCCGCTTTCTGTTTCTCCACAGTCTTGGCGGTGATGATGGCCACGTTGCCTCCGGCGGGGAGGCGTGAGACGCCTTCTTTCAGTCCAGGAAACGCGTGGGTCTTGAGCGCGAACTTGCCGTCGATCTGCCGATTCAGGGCATTGAGGTAGGCGGTCGAGGTCACAAGGATCCCGGCCTTCCCCGCGGCGAAGGCCGTACGCATGTCGGTTCCTGATAGGTTCGGAGCCTTCGCTTCGGTCGCGAGGCGTGCAAGCGTTCGGATCGCCGCTTTTCCAGCCTCGCCGTCGAAGGCGACCCGCGTCTCCGGCTCGTTCATCATGCTGCCGCCACTGGCAAAGACCAGCGCCTGCCAGAGCCAATTGCCGGTGATCGACCACTCGATGACGATGCCGTGGATGTCGGGGGCGAGCGCGTTGATCTTCTTGGCGAGCTCAATGACGCCGTCCCAGGTGGTCGGCAGCTGGTCAGGATTGCCGCCGGCGCGCTTCACCAGATCGAGATTGTAGTAGGCGATGGGAAGCGAGATGGCGAAGGGCAGGCCATAGACAGCGTCGTTGACGCGGCCGGCGTCGAACATGGCCTTGTGGAAGCCCGCCGCCTCGAAGTCCTTTTCCGCCGCGATGAATTTATCGAGCGAAACAGCGATGCCTTTGTCGGCGATCACTCGCACGCGATTGAGGCCCTGGAATGTGATGTCGGGAACATTGCCGGTCACGGCCTCGCGCAGAACACGCTGCGTTGCATCCTCGTAGTCCTGGTACGGCGCTCGAAAGGTGACCTTGATGCCGGGATTGGATTTGGCGAACGCCTCCTCGATCTGTTTGTGGGTGGTGTTGAACAGATCCGGATAGGGATACTGGAGCACAACTTGGGTTTGAGCCTGCGCCGCGGCGATCCCAAGTCCCAGAACCGCAGCGGCAACCCGCATAGTTCGCTTCATCGACGGACTCCTTCGTTACGGTTGTTGGACCCGCAGTAGTTCTGTGTGGGCGCACGCGCCAGTCGGCATCACTTCATCCCCGTAAACGTGATGCCTTCGACAAACCGCTTTTGGGCAACTAGAAATGCGACGACAAGCGGAAGAATGATGATCGTCGCCGCTGCCATGAGCGGACCGTAATTGCTTCCGGCTTCATCGTTGCGAAACGCCACCACGCCGAGCGGCGGCGTGAAGTAGGTCTGATCCGACACCGCAATCAGCGGCCAGAAATAGTCATTCCAGTGCGCCACGACGGAGAAGATGCCGAAGGCTGTCAGCGCGGGCACGGCCGTTGGCAGCATCACGCGCCACACGATTCCGAACTCCGAAATGCCGTCCATGCGGGCGGCATCGACGAGATCGTCGGGCACTGTCATGAAGAACTGGCGCATGAGGAAAATGCCGAACACCGAGATCGTGAACGGCATAACGAGCGCCGCGTAGGAGTTCAGTATGCCCAAATAGTAGAAGAAGACGAACAGCGGCACCGCCACTGCGTGATACGGAATGAGGAGGCAGAACAGCACGGCGCCGAAGACGATATCGCGGCCCCAAAATCGCAGCTTCGCCAAAGCATAGGCCGCGGGCAGCGCGATCAGAACCTGGAGTGTGAAGATTGCGCTTGTGACAATGACGCCATTGAGGAGATAGCGCGCCAGCGGAGCAGCGGTAAATGCCGCGCGAAAGTTTTCAGCTCCGTAGAACTCGCTTGGCCAGAACCTGACTTCCGAGCTCAAGATCTCGGATGGAGGCTTCAGCGAAGTCGAAATCATCCAAACGAATGGAAGAAGTGCAAATACTGCGATTGACAGCAATGCGGCATGCCGAGCGATCCTCGCTAGCGGCGAAAGCGACTGGCGCGGCAAGGCGGCCCTCTCGATCATGCGTAGTGCACGCGCTTTTCAAGAATGAAGGTCTTGGCAAGCGTCAGGGCAAGGACGAGCACGATGAACACGACCGTAACCGCCGACGCGTAGCCGGTGCGGAAGAACTCGAACCCCTCGGCATACATTGTGTAGAGGAGGACCTCGGTCGCCTTGTTCGGGCCTCCCTTGGTGAGTGCCTGTACCGTGTCGAACACCTGCAGTGCGCGGATCGCCGATATGACGACCACGAAAAGCGTCACCGGACCGAGCATCGGCCAGATCACCAGGCGGAAGCGTTCCCATGCATTGGGTACGCCGTCGAGGGCGGCGGCTTCGTAGAGATGCTTCGGGATTGTCACGAGCCCGGCCAGAAACAGCACCATGTTGAACCCGAATTGTTGCCAGATACCGATGACTGCGAGCGTCGGCAGCGCGAGCTGTCCGTCTTGCAGCCAGTTCTGCGGCCGCAGGCCGAAGCTGACGAGCGTCAAGTTCGCGATCCCGAAGGTCGGGTGCAGCATGAATTCCCACACGATAGCCATGGCGATCAGCGTCGCCATCACAGGCAGGAAAAAAACAGCGCGATAGAAGCTGCGCAGGCCAACTCCTGACTCGATCAGAAGCGCAGCACCGAGTCCCAACGTCACCGAGCCTGGGACGACCAATGCCGCGTAGAGCAGCGTGTTGCCCAGCGACGTCCAGAAAACGCTGTCACCCAGGAGGGCCTTGAAATTCCGCAAGCCGATGAATTCGAACGTCGGCGCACCAAGCTGATAGTCGGTCAGCGCGAGGATGAATACGGACACGAGGGGAGCGATCAGCATGATCACCATCAGAACGATCGCCGGAATTGACAGGGCGTAGGCGCTGAGCGTGCGCTTCAGGGCGCGTCGCCATCCGCTCGTGAGCACCGGTCGGCCGATGGTGTCGAAGGGCATGCTGGTAATGCTTTGATGGGTAGCCATCAGGCCACCTCCGCACCCGTTGGATGCAGTCGGATGCGCTTTCGGCTGCGCCCGAAAGCGAACGCCCGGCTCGGCAGGACATCAATTCCGACCACGTCACCAATGCTCACGCGGGGAGCGTCCGCAACCAGCCGCGCAATGATTGGATCACGGACGCGGTCGATCCGCACGTGCACGAACAGATCGGAACCAAGGTTCTCCGTATGCGAAACGGCGCCCGTCAGTACGCCGCAGCCCGGATCGATAAGCCTCGCCGTTTCCGGACGAAACGCCAGCTTGATCGGGTCGGAGCGGCCCCCGGTCGCGTTGATGCCGAGCGGCGTTCCGTTGAAATGAAGGCGGCCCGAGTCATCCAGACGAGTTTCGATCACATTGATTTTCGGCGAGCCGACGAATTCCGCGACGCGCAGATCATCAGGCTCGTGATAGACCTGATCCGGCGTTCCCACCTGAAGCAGCTCTCCATCCATCATCACGGCAATGCGGTTCGACATGGTCATCGCCTCAGCCTGATCATGCGTGACGTAGACAAAGGTTGCACCGAGGCGACGGTGAAGCTGGGCAATCTCTGTGCGCATCTGGACGCGCAGCTTGGCGTCCAAGTTGGATAGCGGTTCGTCCATGAGAAACGCTTTCGGATTGCGCACGATGGCGCGCGCCACAGCGACGCGCTGGCGCTCGCCTCCGGAAAGCTGGCCGGGTTTTCGCTGCAGCAGGTGTTCGATTTCGAGCGCGCTCGCAACCTTCGTCACGTCGGCCACTATCGAGCGGCGGATCGCGCGCCCACCCGGGACGAGCGCCCGGCCGAATGGCAGCCGCGCAATGGTGCTGAGGCGGCGCATTGTCAGCGGCACGGCGATGTTCTCGGCCACTGTCAGATGCGGATAGAGCGCAAGGGACTGAAACACCATCGCCACATCGCGCTGATTGGGCGGGAATTCGTCGACGATACGACCGCCAATGGCGACCGTCCCGGAGTCCTGTGGTTCGAGACCGGCGATGATGCGCAGCAGCGTGGTCTTGCCGCAGCCGGATGGACCCACCAAGGTCAGGAACTCGCCGTCCGCAACATTGAGCGAAATGCCTTGCAGGACCGGCGTGGCCCCGAAGCTCTTCCGAATGTCACGTGCTTCGATTGTCGCCATACCGGCCTCTCCCAGGCGTGGCCGATAGTAGGTCCCGGTATGTGACAATCGTATGAAATAGTCTCATAAATATAGCCTTTGATATTGAGCTTGTCTCAGTAGACAGACTCGGTACATGATGAGGTTCCGGCTTTGGAGGCGGTAGCGGTGTTGCCGGCGGCAAAGGGCTTTCTGGTTGATCTCGACGGCACGCTGATCACGGGCCGTACCGTGCTGCCCTGGGCGCGCGAGCTCATCGAGCGGATCGGCCCGCGCTCCGTCGTGATGTCCAACGATTCAGAGCACACGCCCGATCAGTTGGCGCGGCTGCTACGGAGCTTGCGGTTGCCCATTTCCGCTGATCGGATCGTGCTGGCCGGAGCGCTTGCGGTCGATGCGGTCGCGGCGAAGCACGCAGGCGCTCGCGTTCTCCTGCTTGGCAGTGAGAGCCTGCGAACCTATGCCCGCCGACGGGGACTGGAGCTGGTCGCGAATGACCCGCAGGTCATTCTTCTCGCGCGCGATCGGCGCTTCACCTATGCCAAGCTCGCGCTGGCGACGAACGCCTTGCTGAACGGCGCTGCACTCATCGTCGCCAATCCCGACCGCACGCATCCCGGAGCCGGCGGCAAAGTTGTGCCCGAAACGGGAGCAATTCTAAGCGCCATCCTGGCATGCACCGGTTCTGTTGGTTGTGAAGTCATTGGCAAACCAGAGCCGCACCTCTTTGCAAGAGGAATGGCGATGCTCGGAACTTGCGCTGATGAGACGGTCATGATCGGCGACAATCCCGAGACTGACGGCCTTGGTGCAGCGCGCGCGGGGATGCGATATGTGCACGTGCTCGAAATCTTGAAAAATGAATCCGCATCATCGCTGCCAGCGTTGGTGCCAGGGTGACGCACATGCCGAGCAGGCCATTGCGGAAGCGGGGAATCCTGCACCGCAGCGCTCTCGATCGCGAGACGTTGAAGGCGCGAAGCCAGCCCGCGGTGGAAGGCGCTCTCGATCGTCTACGAGCCATTCGCACAGGCCTCGCTCCAACTGCAGCCCGCATTGCCGACTTCATGCTGGCGAACGCTGCCGACGTCGTGCACATGTCGGTGACGGAAGTCGCGGAGCGTGCCGACGCAAGTGAAGGTAGTGTTGTCGGTCTGTGTCAGCTGCTGGGAGCGCGCGGATTTCAGCAGGTCAAGATCGCGATTGCGCGCGACCTCGTGCAACCCGTGCAACTGATCCATGAGGATTTGACACGGACCGATGACATCACGACAGTCATCGAAAAGGTATTTCACAGTGGTCTGCAGGCGTTACAGGATACGCTAAAGGTCCTTGATACGGCCGCGATGTCGCGTTCGGTTAAGGCCATTCTGAAGGCGCGCCGTGTCGAGGTGTACGGCATCGGCAGCGCCGCCCCGATCGCCGAGGATGCCAACTACCGTCTCTTGCGCATCGGCATCGAATCAAAAGTTATCGTCGACTCACACGTACAGGCGATCAGCGCCGCGCTCACCGGACCGGACGTTGCGGTTGTCACAGTCTCACATTCGGGTAGCACGCATGAAACCGTGACCGCCACGCGGCTTGCCAAAGAGGCGGGTGCGACCACAATTTGCATAACAAACTACGGGCGCTCGCCGCTGCTTGCGCATGCAGACATCGTCCTCCACACGATGGCACGCGAGACCCAGTTCCGCACGGAAGCCATGACCAGCCGGATTGCCCAGCTTGCCATCTTGGACGCGCTTATTGCCTGTTTGGCGCTGGCGACCTACGACCGAGCGGTAGCGACGATCGCAAAGACCTTCGACGTTCTTTCCACCAAGCGGTTTTGAGTGCCATGGCTGGCGGGGCGGTTGGCGACCAGCCCGCCGCGCCGCGGCCGGCTGCGCTATTCGGCTGCGTTCGATGAACTGCCCTGAAACATTCGCGCGAGCGCTGACAAACCCGTGCGCCCGGTGATACCAGAGCGGTCATGCCTCGTTACAAGCTCGTGATCGAATATGACGGCGGGCCGTTCGTCGGCTGGCAGGTGCAGGGCTCGGGACCATCAGTCCAGGGCCTGATCATGGCGGCGGTCGAGACGTTCTGCGGCGAGCGCGTCAAGGTGATGGGCGCGGGGCGCACCGATGCCGGCGTCCACGCGCTCGGCCAGGTCGCCCACCTCGATCTCGTCAAGGACTGGGACGTCGACACGGTGCGGGATGCCGTGACCGCGCACCTGCGGCCGCATCCGGTCGTGGTGCTGGTAGCCGAGCGGGTGGCGGATACGTTCGATGCCCGCTTCTCGGCCACCAAGCGCCACTACCTCTATCGCATCGTCAACCGGCGCGCCGACCTCGCGCTCGAGCGAGGGCGCGCCTGGCGGCTGCCGCGACCGCTCGACGACGCGGCCATGCACGCGGCGGCGCAGCGCCTCGTCGGCCGCCACGACTTCACGACGTTCCGCCACGCCGACTGCCAGGCGAAATCGCCGGTGAAGACGCTCGACCGGCTCGACGTCGAGCGCGCCGGCGAGGAGATCCGGATCTCGGCCGCGGCACGCTCGTTCCTGCACACGCAGGTGCGTTCGATGGTGGGGGCGCTGGTCGCGGTCGGCGAGGGCCGCTGGACCGCGGATGATCTTTCGGCTGCGCTTGCGGCGCGCGACCGCACCGCTTGTGCGGCGGTGGCGCCGCCCGAGGGACTCTATCTCGCGCGGGTAGACTACTGATTCCGGTCGCTCCGCGCCGCCTCGGCAGGCACTGTCGGTTCGGTCAGTCCGGCTTGATATTGGCCGCCTTGATGATCGGCCACCACTTGGCGATCTCGGCGCGATGGAACGCAGCGAGCGCGTCCGGCGTCTGTTGTTCGCGCGGGAAAATCTCCTGACCGAAATCGACGGCGCGTTGGCGCACCGCCGGATCGGCAAGCGCGTCCACGACCGCAGCATTGAGCCGGTCGATGATGGGCTTCGGTGTGCCCTTGGGCGCGAAGTAGCCGGTCCAGTTGAGCACGTAGAATCCGGCGACGCCGGCCTCATCTACGGTCGGGATCTCGGGCGCGCCCGCGAGCCGGCTCTTGCTGGTCACCGCAAAGGCGTTGATTTGGCCGGAGCGCACCTGCGGCATGGTGTTGCTCGCCGGATCGATCATGAAGTCGATCTGTCCAGCGACGAGGTCCTGCAGCGCCGGTCCCGCGCCGCGGTAGGGCACGAGACCGAAGTGCGTGCCGGTCGTCTGCTGCAGGAAGATGCCGGCGACATGCGAGGTGGTACCGACGCCGCCGGTCCCCTGCGATGCCTTGTCCGGATTGGCCTTGAGCCAGGCGATCAGGCCGTCGAGATCGTTCGCCGGCAAGGTCTTGCGGGCGACGATCAGCGACGGTGCATTCGTGGTCAGTGCGATCGGCTGGAAGTCCTCGACCACGTCGTACGTGAGGGCCAGGACCGCGGGGTTAATAACGTGCGTGGGAGTGCCGCCGACCACGAACGCGTAGCCGTCCGGCGCCGCGCGCGCGACCCGGCCGGCGCCGATGCTGCCGGATGCGCCTACCACGTTCTCGACCACGATCGGCTGGCCGAGCGAGACGCGCATACGCTCGGCAATGATGCGAGCGCTCGAATCGAGCGGCCCGCCGGCCGGGAACGGCACCACCATCGTGATCGGGCGCAAGGGATAGGTTTGCGCCGCGACGATTCCGGCGCTCGCGAGCATTGCCGCCAGGACGGCGCCGATGATGCCGGCGAAAATGGCTGCCGAAAGCTGCATGCTCCGCATGAGGTCTTCCCTCGCGCCGTTTTCGGCATTCAGTCGAAGTAGCGATCGAGGACGCGCCGATATACCGCCGTCAACGTGGCAAGGTCGGCGACGGCGGTGCGTTCGTCGACCTGGTGCATGGTCGCGCCCACCAGTCCGAATTCCAGCACCGGGCAATAATCCTTGATGAAACGTGCGTCGGAGGTGCCGCCGGTCGTTGAGAGCTCGGGGGTCCGGCCGGTGACGTCGGTGATCGCGGCGACGACGAGATCGAGGAATGGGCCGGTCGCGGCGAGGAACGAATCGGCGTTCGACGGCAGCCAGTCGATCTGCCAGCGCACGCGGTCGCCGGCGGCCGCTTGCGCGCGCTTCTCGATCAGCATGCGCAGCGAGCTCTGGCTGTGGCAGTCGTTGAAGCGGATATTGAAGCGCGCGCGCGCCTCGTTGGGGATGAGGTTGACCGCAGGGTTGCCGATGTCGATCGAGGTAAATTCGAGGTTCGAAGGGCTGAACTTCTCCGACCCGCGGTCGAGCGGTTCGGCCATGAGCGCCGACATCAGGGCGGTGAGGCCGCGCACCGGGTTGTCGGCCCGTTCCGGATACGCGACATGGCCCTGCTTGCCGGTGACGACGAGCGTGCCGTTGAGCGAGCCGCGCCGCCCGACCTTGATGGTGTCGCCGATCGCCGCCGCGTTCGACGGCTCGCCGAGCAGGCAGTGATCGAACCGTTCGCCACGCTCGGCCGCCCATTGCAAAAGCTTCACGGTGCCGTTGACGGCAACGCCCTCCTCGTCGCCGGTGATGAGAAACGAGATCGAGCCCTTGGGCTTGCCGCCGTTGGCGGCAAGATGATCGAGGCCCGCCGCGACCGCGCAGGCGACCGCGCCTTTCATGTCGACGGCGCCGCGGCCGTAGAGTGCCCCGCCGTCGATCTCGCCGGCAAACGGCGGATGCCGCCACGCCGTCTCGTCGCCCGGCGGCACCACGTCGGTGTGGCCCGCGAAGGCGAGGTTCGGCGGCTTTTCCCCGATGCGGGCGAACAGGTTCTCGACCGGCGCGGTACCTGGCTCGGCGAATGTCATGCGGTGGACCGCGAAGCCCGCTTGCTTGAGGGTGCGCTCGAGAATGCCGAGCGCGCCGGCTTCCGCCGGCGTCACCGACGGGCAGCGGACAAGCTCGCGTGCAAGGACGACGGGATCGGCGGCCATGGCCACAGGGCTCTAGCTAGCCGCCGGTCCCGGGAGCGTCAACGCGCCGGCTCAGATCTTACCCTCGAGCGGGTCCGGACCATATTGGTTGGGTCCGACGGTGCCGCGCAGGCAGCCGAACCAGACCAAGGACCAAATGCTGATCCCGAGCATGGCGAGGATGTAAACAATACCGATCCAGCCTATGCGCAGCATCTCCGCCTCGCTCGGGGTCTGGCCCCCCAGGATCGACGTGCCGACGGCTACGCCGGCTACCGCCAGAAAGATGATCGTCAGGAGGAATGGAGCACCTATGAAGAAGACGAGCCACGCGCCTGACCTGTTAAGATCGTGCAGCCGCTTGGCTCCCGCGGCCAGTCCGATCCATAGCGAAACGACCGTATATGCGAGATTGAGCACAATTGAGAGTGGATCCGACTTGACCACCTCGATGAGGACTACCACGACGATTGCAATGATAAGGGTCACCAGAATCGACAGCCACCACTTCGCACGATTGATCCTGCCGCTGAAGCTGAAAAGAATATGTCCCAGGTTCATGCTCAGTCCCTCCCTACCCAACAAGGACCCAGAGTCTAGGACTCGACTTAGGTGTGGTAAAGAAAAAATCGCGCAATCCGTGAAAGCCCAACAAACGCAGCGCGGAAATACTGCCGTCCATCGTTCACCGCTGACGGCGCAGGTGGCCCGCTGCGCCGCATTCGACTGGCAATTCGACTGCCCCCCGCCCAGGACCAGCTAGGCGCCGAGCTGGGCTGCAAGCAGATTATTGTGCCGGCTTACCCAGCCCGGGATCAGGAAGGCATCGACGATCCACCAGAAGAAGGTGATGACAAATCCGACGCCGGTGATCGTCAGGATGAGCTGGGCGACCGCCACCCCGGTCCTGCGCAGATAGAAGTTGTGGGCGCCGAGCCAGCCCAGGAAGAACCACAGCAGATAGGCGACCAGCGCCGTCTTCTTGTTGGCCTCGAACAGCATGAGCGCGCGCGTGTCATTCGAGAGGCCGCCGCTCTGGTTAATTTGATGCCGGAAGGTCGGAGGCAGTTGGCTCATGGCTGCAGTGCTCTCGCATTCGACGGCATTATGCGGCGAGGTAGCCGGTAGCTCAATGTGGGATCGGGCATTATCACCGTCAGAGCGTGCCGCGGGCGGTATTGAGAATGGTGATCTTCTGCCAGATCTTGCTGCTCAGGTTGGTGGTCAGCTGCTCGATGTCGTTGACCGCGTCGATCACCACGGCGTCGGGCAGGTGCTGCGCGTAGAGCGCGGCAAGCTTATTGGTGAGGGACAGCATTTCGCTGCAATAGTCGAGATAGCGCGTCAGCTCGAAGCGGGTCATCGTGCGCTTCGGTGAAGCGGCGGTCGGCGCGCCGCCGCTGAAAATGCTGCTCGGGTCCTTGGTGAGCTGATGCATGTCGATGACGTGCGCGATCGAGCGGAACACATGCAG
>Ga0066903_100000194_pt1 | contig 33268 bp, 25 predicted proteins | sample PanSoiMetaGPlot1_FD_67491 | JGI IMG/M metagenome (GOLD analysis project Ga0066903, IMG submission 67491) | Tropical forest soil microbial communities from Panama analyzed to predict greenhouse gas emissions - Panama Soil - Plot 1 (version 2) | ecosystem: Environmental > Terrestrial > Soil >... | reverse complement strand
ATGGTGGGCCAGCCGCCGATGCAGTACCTGGCGTTGTGGCGGATGCAGCTGGCATCGCGGCTCCTCGTCGACGGTGGGCAGGTAGCCGAGGTCGCGAGCGAAGTCGGCTACGAGTCGGAGGCGGCCTTCAGCCGCGCCTTCAAGAAGCTCGTGGGCGAGCCGCCGGCCGCCTGGAAGCGGCGCTCGGGCTGACATACCCCTTTGAACTTCCCCTGTTTGAACCCTCTCTCCGCTGCGGGGTTTGGCCGCCGTTGTCGCGTTTGACTGCAAGGGAGGTTCGTATGCGATTCAGATCGTACGTCACAGCCGCGGCAGGAATCGGATCGATGGCGCTGGCGCTCGTTGTGATACCCGCGGGTGATGCGGCTGCCCAGAAGACCACGGTCGTGAACACCGTCGCCAACCCGGTGATTGTGAAGGACGTCGACCACGGTCAGCAGCCGTGGCACCATTCGACGGCGATTTCCCTCGGGGGCGCGAGCGGCAGTGTGCAAACGGTGTTTACGGTACCAGCGGGAAAGCGATTGGTCATCGAGAGCGTGTCGGCTCGTCTCGAACTGACGCCGATCGATGAGGTCAGCACGCTGAACTACCTCACCAGCGTCCAGGGGTTCGGCACCGCGTATCAGGAGATCCAGGTGTCGCGCCAGGGCTCGGATCTGAACGGGAATCAGATCTTCGTCGGAACGCATGCGGTGCGAGCGTACGCGGACTCTGGCACAGATGTGAAGGTGCAATTCGGACGGAGCAACATCACGAACAACGCGAGTGCGGTCATCACGCTCGTTGGTCACCTGGTGGACGACCTGTAGGTCGTCTCCATCGCGGCCAGGGAATCGATTCAGCGCGTCGTGTGACGCCGCCCGCGTGGCGTTACACTGACGCGCATGGCCAACTCTTCACCCCCACGATCGTCCGTGTCGCGCCGCGCCGTGTTGAAGCGCGGCGCTGCTGCCGTGGGCGGCGTTGTCGCCGTCGCGGCTGGCGAGGCCGGGCTCGCGCAGAACCAGGCGCCCGCCGTTCAACGGGGCACGAACGCCGGCCGGCGGTTTCGCGCGCTCGTGCGGCATGGCACGGGCATCTTTCTCGAAGAGCTGCGCCTGCGTGCCCTGCAGCCGCGGCAGGTGCTGGTGCGAACGCAGAGCGTGGTGCCGTGCTACACGAGTGCGCGCGGCGCCCTCGCCACGACGGCGGCTCGGCAGGCGAACGTGCCCAATCACGCCGCCTGCGGCGTCGTCGAGGCGGTCACTCCGGACGTGAAGCGCGTGCAGGTGGGCGACCGCGTCGTCGTCGCAGGCACGTCGCAGTGCGGCGTCTGTTATCAGTGCTTACACGGGCGGCCCGACTACTGTCAGTTCACGTTCGGCGGCGACAACTTTCCCGCGTTCGCGGACATGCGCGACGGCACGCCCGTGTTTGCCGAGGCCGGCATCGGCGGCTTCGCGGAACTGATGGCGGTGTACGAGGAGTACTGCGTCCCCGTGTTCACGGATCTGCCATCCGCCGAACTCGGCCTGCTCGGCGATCAGCTGACCTCGGGGTTTGCTGCGGGACAAAGTGACATGCGGTTCGAGCCGGGCTGCGACGTCGCGGTGTTCGGGGCCGGGCCAGTCGGCGTCGGCGTCATTCAGGCCGGGCGCGTCATGGGCGCGGGGCAGGTCATCGTCGTCGACGCGGTGAAGTACCGGCGCGACTTCGCGCTGAAGATGGGCGCGACGACGGTGCTCGATCCGGTGGTCGAGGGCGACGTCATCGTCGAGCGCATCCGCGAGCTGTGCAAAGGCCCCAACGATCGGCGCTTTGCCGGCGGCGTGAGCTGGGTGAAGTCGCCCGCGTCGGCGATGGCGCGCGGCGCCGACTTCGTCGTCGAAGCCGCCGGCGTGCAGACCATGCCGCCAAAAGTCGAGACCCAGCCCGATCCCACCAACGTGAAAACCGTGCGCCAGGCCTGGGACTGCACCCGGATGGGCGGCCACGTCATGTTCATGGGCCTCACGAATCTCGACGTGCCGTTCAACGGTGTCTCGCTCGCGCTGCTTGGCCGCACGATTCACCCGGGGCAGCAGGGCGGGCTGCACATGATGCGCGACATCCCGCGGTTCGTGAAACTCATCGAACGCGGGAAGATCGACGCGAAGTCGATGATCACGAAAACCTACACCGTGAACGAGATGCGCGAGTCGATCCAGGACTGCGCCGACCGGACGATCATTGCGGGGGCGGTGTTGTTCACGTGAAATTCTGTGCTCGTTCGCGTGTTCACCAAAGTCATTCTGAGTCACGCTTTTGTTCCTGAACGGAACACGTAAGGGTTTCTTAGAGATTCCTTGAACCTCCGCTGACCCTTCAAGTCGTTGCATTGGCGCCGGCTAGCGCGTCCGGTACGTTTCTTTAGCTCATCGGTACAGGCGTTGCTCGGTAGAGCTCCGCTATGTCCCGACTCCGCACCCCCGGCGTCGTGCTCTCGCTCGTCGCGATCGCCTGCTGCCTTTCATGGAGCGGCGATGGCACCCGGAAACTGGATCGCGCCCTCCGAGCGTGGGTCAAACATCCGACCTCGACGATACAGGTCCTGATCCGCACGCGCGCAGGAGAGTCCGACCATGTCGTCCGGTATCTGAATCAGTTCGCGCCCGACTCGGCGTCCATGACGACGACGCCCGACTTGATTGTCGCGCGCGTCGGCGCGAAGGCACTGACGGCCGTTGCGGACGATCGGCATGTCACGAACATTTCGTCTGACGCCGTCGTGCGCACCCTCGGCACGTCCTATCTCTCCGAGGACGTGCTGCTCAACACGGAGGCGCTGCTGCCGCGCGGTTACACTGGCGCGAACATCGGCGTCGCCGTCGTCGACTCCGGCATCCTCCCGAATGCGAACGAGAAGGTCGCGGCCACGTACGACTTCACCGGCGGCCGTTCTGCCAAGGTCGGCGCGCTCGATCCCTTCGGCCACGGCACGCACATCGCGGGGCTCGTCGCGAGCGCGGGTGTTACGTCCAGTGATCTCTACGAAGGCATCGCGCCGGGCGTCCGCCTCTATGCGCTGCGAGCGCTGGACCAGAACGGGTCGGGTTACACGAGCGACGTGATCAACGCGATCAACTTTGCGGTCGCCAACAAAGAAAAACTCAAGATCGACGTGATCAATCTCTCGCTCGGCCACCCGATCTACGAATCCGCGTCGACCGATCCGCTCGTCCAGGCGGTGGAGAATGCGGTGGCCTCGGGCCTCGTCGTCGTGGCGTCGGCCGGGAACTTCGGTGGCGACCCGTCGACGCATGTCAGCGGGTACGGCGGTATCACGTCGCCGGGCAACGCCCCTGATGCCATTACGGTCGGTGCCCTCGACACGCAGCAGACGGTGGCGCGCGACGACGACACGGTGGCCTGGTACAGCTCGCGCGGACCGACGTGGCTCGACGGATTTCAGAAGCCCGATCTGGTCGCGCCGGGCGCGCACCTGGTATCCGACATCCCGACATCGAGCTCGCTCGCCAGGCAATATCCGGGCGGCCTGATCAAGACGAGCGGCACGACGAACCTGACGAGATTGAGCGGAACGAGCATGGCCGCCGGCGTTGTCAGCGGCGTCGTGTCGCTGATGCTCGATGCCAGCCGCGTCAATCATCCGGGCGCGTTCCTGACGCCGAACGCCGTGAAGGCGATTCTCCAGTTCACGGCGCTGCCGCTCGACGGTGTCGACACGCTGACGCAGGGGGCCGGCGCCCTCAACGCCGCAGGCGCGGTCGCGCTCGCGGCGGCCATCGATCCAAACGTGCCCGTCGGCAACTGGTGGCTCGCAACGGGTGTGAACACGGCGACGACGATCGGCGGCCAGACGCTCGCCTGGGGCCAGCAGCTCGTGTGGGGCGACCGCGTGATCTGGGGCAACCAGATCTACAACAACGACCCCGCGTTCGCGCTCCGCGTGGTCTGGGGCAACCGCGTGGTCTGGGGCAACCGCGTCGTCTGGGGCAACAGCACCGTCTGGGACGATGGCAACCCGGGCGTCTGGGGCAATCGCGTGGTCTGGGGCAACGCGCTCATCGGGCAGACTCAGGGCACACGGGTTGTCTGGGGCAATCTCTCGAACGACGTCACGGCGACGCGCGTGGTCTGGGGCAACCTCGAGGGGTTGAATATCGCGCCCACGTCGATGTCCTGGAGCAACCTGGAGCTCGCCAACGGGGATCTCGTCGCGAAGTAAGCAGGTTCAGCTGTGCCAGTCACTCTGATCGCGTTTATCGCGGCGGTAATCGTCACCGGTGCCGCGGTGATTGCGCACAGCGTCCTCCTGCTCCACGCCTCGTCGTTCAGCGTCTATACGATCGCGCTGGCCGTGTTGACGATCGTCAGCGGCCGGTTTGCCATCAAAGTTCCGGGTCGAGCGGCGACGGTTTCCGTCTCGGAGGTCTTCGTCTTCGCGTCAGCCATCCTCTTCGGTCCGGCCGTGGCCACGCTCACGGTCGCCCTCGACGGCTTGTGGGTTTCGCTCCACCAGCAGGACAAGCGAATCTATCGGACCTGCTTCAACGTCGCGGAGCCGGCTATTTCGGTGTGGGCGGCGGGCCAGGTGTTTTTCGCGATTGCGCATCTCGAGCCCGGTTCAGCAGTGTCGACGAGCATGTCGGCCGTGGTGCCGGCCACCATCGGCATGGCTGCCGTGTTCTTCGCGCTGAACAGCGGCCTCAGTGCACTCGCGGTCGCGCTCGAGAGCGGCGTGCCGGTCTTTCACGTGTGGCGCGAGCATGCGCTGTATCTGGCGGTGAATTACCACGCCGCGGCGTCGGTGGCCACCCTGGCCGTTGCCAGTGGACCGCGCATCAACTTCGGCGTCGCCGGACTCGTCGCGCCGCTCCTGGTTCTGTCGTACGTGGCCTATCGCGAGGCGTCCACCCGCGTCGACGAAGCCCACCGCCATGTGGCGGACGTCGAGCACCTCTATCGCGCGTCAGTGGAGATGCTGGCCATCGCGGTCGATACGAAGGATCAGGTGACACATGGCCACATCCGTCGCGTCCAGCGGCACACGCTCGCTGTAGCGACTGCGCTTGGCGTGACCGAGCCGCGCGAGCTCAAGGCGATCGAGGCCGGGGCTCTGCTGCACGACATCGGCAAGCTGGCCGTTCCCGACTACGTGCTGGCCAAGCCGAGCGCCCTCACGCAGGCCGAGTTCGAGACGATGAAGAAACACGCAAGCATGGGTGCCCGGATTCTGACGGCGGTCGAGTTCCCGTATCCGATCGTGCCCATCGTGCGGCATCACCACGAGCAGTGGGATGGCCGCGGCTATCCCGACGGCCTTGTCGGCGCCGAAATTCCGCTTGGCGCCAGAATCCTCGCGGTCGTCGACTGCTTCGACGCCTTGACCTCGGATCGTCCCTATCGCACGCGGCTGAGCGATGACGAGGCCATCAAGATCCTGAACCAGCGGAAGGGCACCTTCTACGATCCAGCGGTTGTCGACCGGTTCGTCGCACTCATTCCGGAGCTGCGCCGCGGCGACGGTGAAGCCGCCGAGCATCACGATGCGCATGCGTCGGTTGTCGCCGGGCTTTCCCGGCCGGCGTTCGGCGAGCGCCGGGCGACCGACACGCGCGACGCCGGGTGTGACGTGCCGCGCCTGCCGCCCGCCGCGCAGGATCTGGTCGACGCACGCGTCGCGCGCATCGCGCACGCCGACGCCTGCCTGTTTGCGTTGACGGCGGCGGGCGATGTGCTGGTTGTGGCGCACGCGACGTCACGCATTCACGACGAGGCGCGCCACCTGCATGCCACCGTCGGGTCGGGCGTTTCGGGCTGGGTGGCGGCGAATCGCAGCGCGATCAAACGCGCCGATCCGAAGCTGGACGCGCCCGATCTCGCGCTCGCGTTCGACATGAAATCGTGCGCGTCAGTACCGGTGTTCGTCGGCGCCGAACTCTTCGGCGTGCTGACCGTCTACAGCCGGGAGACGACGCTCTCCGAAGAGGAGATCGTCAGCGTCGGCTGCCTCGCCCAGGAAATCGGTCTGTCGATCGCGCGCGGCGCCGCGGCCCCGTTCCAACCGCACGTGGCGAAGCCGCGACGGCTGTCGGCCGCCGCCGTTTCCTGACATGCCCCGCAGCCTGACGCGGGCGCTGGCGGTCGCGAGCATCTTCGCCATCCTGGCGGCGATCGGCCTCATTTCCCCCGCAGTGTTCCGGCATCTCCGGACGAACATTGTGAGAGGCTCTTCGTCGCCGTCGGACACGCTCGTGGCATCGATCCGCGCCGAGCCGCGCTCGTTCAATCGCTATCTGGCGCGCGACCTGACGACGACCGTCATCACGCTTCTGATGCATGCCGGGCTGGTGAAGGTCGATCGGCTGACAAACCGGCTCGAGCCTGAACTGGCGGAGCAATGGGAGCTCCTGCCGGATAACCGCACGTATCGTCTGCATCTCCGGCGCGACGTTCGCTTTTCCGACGGGTCGCCGTTCACGGCCGACGACGTCGCGTTTTCGTTTCGTGCGATCTACGACAAGGCGGCCGTCAGCGTGCTCGCGGAAACGTTGGAGGTGCACGGCCGCCCGCTGACGGTCGTCGCCGAAGACGCCGCCACGGTGCTCGTCCAATTTCCGTCCGCATTCGGCCCCGGTCTTCGCGTGCTCGACGGCGTGCCGATGTATCCGCGCCATCGACTGGAACCGGCGCTCAGCGCGGGACGATTCGCCTCGGCCTGGGGACCGGGGTCGGCGCCCTCGGAGCTGGCCGGCCTCGGTCCGTTCGTGTTGGCGCGTCACGACCCGGGACAGCGCCTCGTCTTCGATCGCAATCCGCAGTACTGGCAACGGCTGCAGGGACTGCCGCGGGTTTCGCACGTCGTGCTGCAGGTCGTGCCCGAGCAGGACACCGAGCTGCTGCAGCTCGAAACGGGCGACATCGACCTGACGCAGGGCGAGATGCGGCCGTCAGACGTGCCGGCGTTGAACCGCGCCGCCAGGGAGGGGCGCGTGGTGGTGGCCGACGCGGGCATCGGCCTCGACGGTGATCTGTTCTGGCTGAACCTGACCGCCGCGAAAGCCCGCGACCGGCGCAGCCCCTGGCTCCAGCACGCCGATTTCCGGCGCGCGATCTCCCAGAGCATCGATCGGCAGGCGTTTGTCGACGCGGTCTATTTCGGCGCCGCGGTGCCCGCCGACAGCATCGTCTCGCCGGGCAATCGGACGTGGCACGCGGCGGCGCCGCCTCCGGCCTTCGACCTGGCGAGTGCGCGGCGGCTGCTGACCTCGCTCGGCTTGTCCGATCTCAACGGCGACGGGATTCTGGACGATCGGGACGGCCGCCCCGTCCGGTTGGCGCTGCTGACGCAGGCGGGGAACACGTCGCTCGAGCGCGGCGCGTCGTTCATCCGTGACAGCCTTGCGCCGATAGGCGTCCAGGTCGATGTCGTCAAGCTGGAGGCGGGCGCGTTCGTCGACGCCCTCATGCGCGGCGACTACGACGCCGCGTATTTCAGGCTGCTGACGACCGATCCGGATCCCTCGCTCAACCTCGATTTCTGGCTGAGTGGCGGCAGCGCGCACGTGTGGAATCCCGAGCAGCGGAAGGCGTCCGCGCCGTGGGAAGCGGACATTGACGCGCTGATGGACCGGGTGTCGGCGACCCTCGACGACCACCAGCGCGCTGCGGTGTTCGCCGACGTCCAGCGCATCGTCGCTCGCGAAGTGCCCGTGCTCTGCTTCGCGTTTCCACGCCTGCCGATCGCGTACAGTTCGCGCGTGGCCGACGCATCCCCGGCGCCTTTTCGCCCGCCACTCCTCTGGAATCCAGCCGCGATCTCGCTGCGAGCCCCGAAGTAGCGCGCGCCGTCTCCGCCCTGCCCTTCGTTTATTGACACTGCACAACCGCCGCGGGCAAACTGACGGCATTGGCTGGCCTGAAGGCCTGCACGACACCAGTCGTCGTGCAGACCTCCAGGTCTGCTTGGAGCATCCCCATGAGCAAGCTGATCATCTCGACAATCCTCCTCGCCTTCGCCGCTTCCCCTGCGTTCGCGCAGGCAGCGAAAACAACCACGGTCCCGCGCACGGCGTGGGGCGATCCGGATCTGCAGGGCACCTACAACAACAGCAACGAGAGCGGCATCCCGATGCAGCGGCCGCCGGAATTTGCCGGCAAGACGCTGCAGGAGGTGACGCCGGCCGAGCTCGCGCGGCTCATGCAGCAGCGCCACGAGCAGACCGAGCGGACGGCCAAAGTCATCGGCGGCACGTCGGAGAACGACACCGGCGCCGGGCCGTCGCACTGGTACGAGAACTACAACGCGAAGAACAGCCGCGCGTGGATGATTTCCGATCCGCCAGACGGCCAGATGCCCGCGCTGACCGCCGACGCGCTGAAGCGCGCCGCGGCGGTGCGTGCCAAGCGCAGGGGCGGCGACGGCTACTCCACCGGGCCGTTCGACGGCCCTGAAGACCTGACGCTGTATGTCCGCTGCATCACGCGCGGCGTGCCCGGCTCGATGATGCCGGCCATCTATGGCAACTCGTATCAGATCGTCCAGAGCCCGGGGTTCGTCGCGATCAGATACGAGATGGTGCACGAGACGCGGCTGATCCCGCTCGACAATCGGCCGCACGTCTCGAGCACGCTCCAGTCGTACATGGGCGATGCGCGCGGCCACTGGGACGGCGACACGCTCGTGGTCGAGACGACGAACTTCCTCGAGAAGTCCGCCTACGGCGGTGCCTCCGATCGGCTCAAGACCACCGAGCGGTTCAAGCTTGTGCGGCCCGGGGTCATCGACTGGTCGATCACCTTCGATGACCCGAACACCTGGGTGCGCCCGTGGACGTTCGGCATGCAGCTGACGCGCGACAACGCGCAGCCCGTGTTCGAGTACGCGTGCCACGAAGGCAACGAGGGAATTCAGGGGATTCTCAAGGCAGCGCGGACGGACGAAGAAGAGGCGTCGCACCACAAGAAGCCTGTGGAGTAGGGCACGGCCTTCAGGCCGTGCCGGTCGAGGGAGGCGTTTGTGACACATCGAACACGGGCATCAGCCGTCTTCGTCGCGCTGGTTTGCGCGGGCGCCGTCTCGCTCGGCGCACAGCAATCAGCCAGGAGCGGCTGGACGCCTCCGAAAACCGCGTGGGGCGATCCGGATCTGACCGGCATCTGGCCGAGCACCGACATGGTGGGCGTGCCGTTCGAACGCCCGGCCGCTGCCGGTGATCGGACCACTGCGACGGCGGAGGAACTCGCCGCGCAGGAGGAACAGGCCAAGCGGCGCGCCGCGGCCGACAGCGAAGAGTTCGTCTCGACTGCGCCGCGTCAGGGCGACGGCACCGGCCCGCCCTCGCACTGGCTCGAGTGGGGCAAGCCGTCGAAGCAGACCTCGCTCGTCGTCGAGCCCGCCGACGGCCGTCTGCCGCCGCTGACGCCGGAAGGGCAGCAGCGCATGGCGTCGCTGAAGAACACGTACGTGATGCTGAGCGGCTTCGCGGACTACACGGAGCTCGGGCCGTACGATCGCTGCATCTCGCGCGGCCTGCTCGGCTCGACGTTTCCCGTCATCTACAACAACGGCAACCAGATCCTCCAGTACCCGGGCTACGTGGTCATTCGCTACGAGATGATCCACGAGACGCGCGTCATCCCGCTGGATGACCGGCCGCACGTGTCGCCGGCGATCAGGAGCTACATGGGCGATCCGCGGGGGCACTGGGACGGCAACACGCTGGTCGTCGAGACGACGAACTTCAACGGCCGGACGGGCGCGCAGGCCAACGGCAACCTGCTGATGATGAGCGACGCGCTGGCCGTCGTCGAGCGGTTCACGCGGACCGGGCCCGATACCATCCAGTACGAAGTGTTCGTGAACGATCCGAAGACCTGGACGAAGCCGTGGAAGGCCTCATTCCCGCTCAGGCGGGATGCGTCCTACGGCATCTTCGAGTACGCATGCCACGAAGGCAATCACGCCATGAGCAACATTCTGTCTGCCGCGCGGGCGGAGGAGTCTCGATGAGCACACTCTCGATGAAAGCGTTGATGATCGGCGGATCGGTCGCAGTGGTCATGTCGTTGGTGGCCGGATCGTCGGCCAGGCTCGTGCGCGCGCAGGCGCCGGCCTCGCAGGACATGGTCGAGCGCGGCAAGTACCTCGTGGGCATCACCGGCTGCCATGACTGTCACTCGCCGAAGCTCGAAGGCATGAAACCGGATCCGGCGCGCATCCTATCGGGCCGTCCCTCGACGACCAAGGTGCCGTCGAAAGCCGACGGCGAAGTGCACGCCTCGGAAGATCTGACGGCGTGGACGGGCGGCTGGGGCCAGAGCGTCGCGTCGAACCTCACGCCCGATCCGGCCACGGGCATCGGCACGCGCTATACCGAAGCGAAGTTTGTCCAGACGATGCGCACGGGGAAGAAGCCGGAGGGCGTGGCGGTCATGCCGCCGATGCCGGTCGACGTCTACGTGAACATGAAGGACGACGATCTGAAGGCGATCTACGCGTATCTGAAGACCATCACGCCGATTCGAAACGCGGTCCGTGCGGGGCTCGTGCCGCCGGCCGGCGCCGCTCCCGCCCGAGGACGGCAGTAATACTCTAGGGAATGGGGATCAGGGATCAGGGGTTGGAAAAATCTGATCCCTGATCCCCGATCCCTGCTCCTGCGAATCGGCGTCCTTCCTCGTTTCCCGGATCGCTGTGTCCTTTTTCCTCTTTGTGTCCTGCCGAATCCCTGCTCTTGACAAAATAAATGAATGGTCGTTTATTATTGGCCGGCTCGCGGGAGGAGCCTGTCATGCCGACACGCCGATCGTCTGCGTCCGTCCGCTCATCGTCCAGGCGCAAGTCGACGCGCACTCGTGTGTCGTCGTCCGGCCCCCTCGCGGGCAAGGTCGCCGTAGTGGCCGGCGCCACCCGCGGCGCGGGCCGCGGCATCGCTCGTGCCCTCGGAGAAGCCGGCGCGTTCGTCTACTGCACCGGCCGCAGCGTGCGCGGGAAGCCGTCCGCCTACAAGCGGCCTGAAACGATCAACGAAACGGCGGAGATGATCGTCGCCGCCGGCGGCGCGGCGGTGGCCGTGCGCGTCGATCACACGGTGGAAGCCGAGGTGAAGCGGCTGTTTGCGCGCGTCGACCGCGAGCATGGCCGGCTCGACGTCCTCGTCAACAGCATCGCCGGTGAAGAGCCGATGATGCGGCAGTGGGGCAACTTCTGGAAGGCCGACCTGAAGAACGCCGACGCCATCCTGCGGCAGGCGCTCGTCTCGCACATCATCACGGCGAAGCATGCGGCGCCGATGATGATCAAGAAGCGCCGCGGCCTCATCGTCGAGGTGGTCGAGAACGACGTGATGGGCGCCGGCGGCAACCCGTTGTCGCAGACGGTCAAGTTCGCGCTCAAGGGGCTCGCCCTGAACAGGGCGGCGGAGCTGAAAGGGCACGGCGTCGCCTCGGTCGCCATCACGCCCGGCTTCCTCCGATCCGAATCGATGCTCGAGAACTTCGGGGTGACGGAGGAGAACTGGCGCGACGGCGGCAAGAAAGATCGGAATTTTCTCGAATCGGAATCGCCGCTGTTTGTCGGGCGGGCGATCGCCGCGCTGGCGGCCGACCCCAAGGTGCTCGATCGGACCGGCCTGCTGTACAGCTCGTGGGCGCTCGCGCACGACTACGGGTTCACGGACGCCGACGGCCGGCGGCCGGACTGGGGCGCGCTCGACGTCGATCTGTCCGGCCTTCCCAAGTGGCTGGTCGATCTGATCGCGACCGGGTTCCGGCTGGAACACGCGTGGTTGCGTGCGGTCACTGCGCGAACCGAGCGCTACATCGAAAAGTGGGTCGTGCCGCTCGAAGCAGGGCGACAGGGCTAGAATCAGCGCGCCGTGGATCACACGACGGCGAGCGTCAGTCGACTGCTGCGGGCCTGGGGACGGGGCGATTTACAGGCTCGCGACGAGCTGATGCCTCTCGTCTACCGGGAACTGCGACACAGGGCCGCGGCGTACCTCCGCCGTGAGCGTGCAGATCACACTCTGCAGCCGACGGCGCTCGTTCACGAAGCGTACCTGCGCCTTCTGGGACAGCAGCGCGTCGTCTGGCAAAATCGCGCGCATTTTTTTGGCATCGCCTCGCAGATGATGCGGCGCATTCTGGTCGACCACGCGCGCGAGCATCAGGCCGCGAAAAGGCCTGGCGCCGCGCTCAAGGTCGCTCTCGACGATGGGGTCGGCGCCGTCCAGCCTCGCGAATGCGAGGTGCTATTGATCGATCAGGCGCTGACCGAGCTGGCACGCATCGATCCGCGTCAGGTGCAGATCGTCGAACTGCGCTACTTCGGCGGCCTCTCCGAGCAGGAGGCGGCCCGCGCCCTGTCGTTGTCGCGTGCCACCGTGACGCGCGAGTGGCAGACGGCTCGCGCGTGGCTGTACCGGCGTCTGACCAGGGGCGCCGCAGGTCATTTGCGCGAATAGACCGTCAGGCTCTGGCACGCGGGCTGAGTCGAACTCTTGCTGCCGGTCTTGCCGGCGTGCCGCTTGTCGGCAAGGACGCGACTCCGCGCGCGGCGAATCGCCGCCATCTCTGTCGCGGCTGCTTCGTTGAGCTGAAGAAACGCTGACGCCTCGATCATCTGGAGAAAGAGAAGCTGCGCCGTGTAGGCGGCTGCCTCGTCCGGACCGTGTTCGAGATGCCATGACTCGTGAACGATGACGGAAGCCAGCTTCAGCAGACATTGGTGCTGCAACGGCTGCTCGTCGCTGGCGCATCGAAACACCCCGCTCCGGGTGTAAAGGAAAATGCGGTCACCCTTGCACGTCTCGTCGTAGATCGTCCATGCTTCGGCATTCGGCGACACAGCCCTGGGCAGAGTGGGCGTCAGGACGACCGCCAGACGGGCGGGCTGCAGTCCCGCCAGTGCCATGGCCTGGTCGAGAGTCTTGCGCTCGAACGGGCTGGGTTCTTGTTGTGCGCTCGAACGCGCGCACAGAGCGCCGAACGCCACGAGTAGCCAACCGACATGCCGCATCGCGCCCCCCGGTGTGGGCGTTCCGCCTGTCGGAACGCGTCGGGACGTGACGCGGAAAGCGCATAAAAACTGCCTCAGGCTGGTTGACGAGACCGTCGGGCGGCTCTATAACCAGCCCCACAGGTTCAAGGAATCGTGGACGGCGAGAAGGACCGATGGCAGCGCGTCCGGCAGGTCTTTCAGGCGACGCTCGATCGGCCTGAAGCCGATCGCCTGCGCTTCCTCGGCGACGCCTGCGCGGGCGATTCCGATCTACGGCGGGAGGTCGCGTCGCTGCTCGATGCGCACGTGGCCGCGGCGGGGTACTTCATGGCGTCCCCCGCGATCGATGCTCTGGGCGCCTCAGCGCGAGCGACGCTCGCTGTCGGAGGATCGCTCGGACCGTATGAGATCGTCGCGCCGTTGGGCGCCGGCGGCATGGGCGAGGTCTATCGGGCGAGAGACACGCGCCTGAACCGCGACGTCGCAATCAAGGTGCTCCCCGATCTGTTCGCGCGCGATGCGGAACGGCTCGCGCGCTTCCGTCGCGAGGCGCGGCTGCTGGCGTCACTGAATCATCCCAACATCGCGGCTATTTACGGGCTCGAAGAAGCTTCGACAATCAACGGACACGCGCCGGTCCAGGCTCTGGTTCTGGAACTCGTCGAGGGCCCGACCCTGGCGGAGCGGTTGGAACGCGCGAATCGCCTTTCCCTGAATGAAGCGTGCACCATCGCGAAGCAGATCGCCGACGCGCTCGAGGGCGCGCACGAGAAGGGCATCGTCCATCGCGATCTCAAGCCCGCCAACATCAAGATCAAACCGGACGGCACCGTCAAAGTGCTCGATTTCGGGCTGGCCAAGGCGTTCGACGTGACGACGGATCCGGACGCGTCGCCTTCGGCGTCGAAGACGATGACAACGGGAATCGGTGTGATTCTCGGTACGGCGGCCTACATGGCGCCCGAGCAGGCCAGCGGCGGATCCGCCGATGCGCGCTCTGACATCTGGGCGTTCGGCCTCATCTTCTTCGAGATGCTGACGGGCACGCGCGGATTCAGCGGCGAGTCGGTCGAGGACGTGCTCGGCAAGGTGCTGACAGTCGAGCCCGACTGGGATGCGCTTCCGGCCTCGACGCCGCTTGTTCTTCAATCGCTTCTCCAGCGCTGCCTGCAGAAGGATCGCCGTCGCCGTTTGCGCGACGTCGCGGACGCGCGGTTCCAGATCGAGGAAGTCCTGAGTGAACCGCGTGGTTCCAGCGCCGCTCCGCGCGGGAGTGCCAGCCGAATGCGGGAGCGGCTCGTTTGGATCGCCGCGCTTGTTGCCGCAGCCACGGCGGTCGCCTTGCTCGCGACGTTCCGGCAACACCGCGTCGATGTCGACGAGGCTCGCCTCGAGATCAACACGCCGCCGTACACCTACCTGTCGCTGGCGCTCTCGCCGGACGGGCGCAAGATCGTGTTTCCGGGAACCACCGAGAACGGGACGCAGCTGTGGCTCCGCTCGCTCGATTCGCTGACCCCAAAACCGCTCGCCGGCACCGAGGGTGGCGAGTACCCATTCTGGTCGCCCGACAGCCGCTCGGTTGGCTTCACGGCGGATTCGAACACTCTCAAGCGCATCGATATTGAGACGGGCATCGTCCAGACGATTGCGCACGCGTCCTATGCCGTGGGCGGAGCGTGGAGTCGCGACGGCACGATCCTCATCGGTTGGGGAGGGAGCAATTCGATTTCGCGCGTGCCGGCAACCGGAGGGACGCCCGTCCCAGTCACCCCCCCGCGCCGCGAGGGGCAGAATCTGTTCCCGCAGTTCCTGCCGGGCGAGAAACATTTTCTGTATTTTCGCGGTCTGAGCCAGGACGCCGGCGTCTACGTGGGGCACATGGATGGCTCCGAGCCGCGCCGGTTGCTCGTCGCCGATTCGATAGCGGCGTATCTCGACTCCGGATATCTGTTTTTCATTCGTCAGGACAAGCTGTTCGCGCAGGCGTTCGATCCGATTCACCTGATGTTGAGCGGGAACCCGTTCCCCGTCGCCGAGCGGGCGATCGGAAACGGAGCCTATCACCCGGGGCCGATATCAGCTTCGGGCATGGGTACGATTGCGTATCGCAGCGGCTCGTCGGCAGACTTCGCGCAGCAGTTTCTCTGGTTCGACCGGGCCGGCAGGCAGATCGGGCGCATGGGTGAGGGCGTTCCGGGCAAGGGACCCCGCAACGCGTCGATGTCCCTAGACGGCCGTCAACTCGCAGTGTCAGCGACTGGCGAAAACACAGGCGGGAACCTGGACCTCTGGCTTCTCGATATCGGGCGAAACATCCTGAGCCGCGTGACTTCGGATCCCGCGTTCGATGGCAACGGCATCTGGTCGCCGGATGGATCCCGAGTCGTCTTCACCTCGAACCGGAAGGGCCACTTCGACTTGTACGAGAAGGCTGTCGGCGGCGCCGGTCTCGAAGTTCTGCTCCTCGCCTCGTCGCAGGACAAGAGTCCTCAAGATTGGTCGATGGACGGGCGGTATGTGCTCTACCAGAACGTCGCGCCGAACGGAAACCAGGATCTCTGGGCTCTGCCGCTCGAGGGAGAGCGAACGCCTGTTCCGATCGCGCAGACGGACGCAGCCGAGCTGAATGGGCAATTCACGCCGGACGGAAAGTGGGTCGCCTATCAATCCGACGAATCGGGACGGTTCGAAATCTACGTGCAGCCCTTTCCGGGCCCCGGCGCAAAGATACGGGTGTCCACGGGCGGGGGCGTCCAAGTTCGCTTCAGGCGCGACGGCAAGGAGCTGTTCTACCTGACGCTCGGTGGCCGACTGATGGCCGTCCCGCTGGCGTTCGCGAGGGACGGTCGGGCCGTCGAAGTGGGGACTGCCGTCCCGCTGTTCGCCGTCCACGTGTTGCAGCTTTACGGCATCAATATCAGGCACCAGTACATCGTCTCGCCCGATGGCCAGCGTTTCCTCGTCGACACCAGTGTCGAGCCGCCAGCTCCCATTGCGGTCATCCTCAACTGGAAGCCGCGGCCGTGAAGACGACGACAACGGAGCCACAGGGGTTCGAACGATCGTGAACGGCGAACAGGATCGATGGCAGCGTGTCCGGCAGGTCTTTCAGGCGACGCTCGATCGGCCTGAAGCCGATCGCCTGCGCTTCCTCGGCGACGCCTGCGCGGGCGATTCCGATCTGCGGCGGGAGGTCACGTCGCTGCTCGATGCGCATGCGGCCGCGGCGGCTCATTTCATGGAGTCCCCTGCGATCGATGGCCTGCCCGCCACCTCGGCTGAGCCCTTCATCGCAGCTGCGCACGTCCGGTCACTCGCTGCTGGAAGCATCCTGGGCACCTATGAGATCGGCGCGCTCTTGGGCGCCGGTGGCATGGGCGTCGTCTATCGTGCGCACGATCGCAGGCTGAATCGCGACGTCGCGCTGAAGATCCTCCCGGCCGCGTGTGCGCTCGATCGCGATCGTCTGACGCGGTTCGAGCGCGAAGCGCAGGCCGTCGCTTCGCTGAATCACCCGAACATCGTCACCATCTACGCTGTCGAGGAGATCGACGACGTGCGCTTCTTCGCGATGGAACTGATCGAGGGGAAGACGCTCGCGGACGTGATCAAGAGGCAAGGCCTGCCGTTGACGCAGTTGCTGAACATCGCGATCATGCTTGCCGACGCCGTCAGCGCGGCCCATCAGCGCGGCGTCGTCCATCGCGATTTGAAGCCGACCAACATCATGGTCACGCGTGACGGGCGCGTGAAGGTGCTCGACTTCGGCCTCGCGAGGCTGCTCGAGCCGGAAAGAACCGCAGCCTCCACCCTGTCGAGCAGCGGGCTGACGGGTGAAGGCCACGTGCTGGGAACCGCCGCGTACATGTCGCCGGAACAGGCCGAGGGCAGGCAGGTCGACCATCGGACCGACATCTTTTCGCTCGGCATCATCCTGTACGAGCTGGCGAGCGGGGAGCGGCCGTTCAAGGGCGACTCGAGCCTGTCGGTGCTCTCGTCGATCATCAGGGACGCGCCGCCGCCGATCACCGAGCTCAATCACACGTTGCCCCACGAGCTGGGGCGCATCGTCCGCCACTGCCTCGTGAAGGATTCAGCGCGCCGCTATCAAACCGCGGCCGACGTGCGGAACGAGCTCGAGGAGTTGAAGCAGGATCTCGAGACAGGCAAGGTGCCCGTCGACGGCGCGCACCGCGTCAGACGTCGACCCCGATGGTCACTGCGCGCGGGCGTCGCCGTGATCGTCGTCGCTTTTGCCGCGATAGGGCGCTATGTGGTGATGGTACCGGGGCGCACTGGCAGCGCTCCACCCGCGGTTACCGACGTGACGTTCAGCCAAGTGACCGCGGAGCCCGGGATGGAAGCGTTTCCGAGCCTGTCGCCCGATGGCAAGTGGATCGTGTACGTCAAAGGCGAGGGTACCGCCTCGGACATCTACTTGAAAAGCGTGAGCGGACAAACGGCTCTCGCGAACCTGACGAAGGATTCTCCGGTGGGCGACTACAACCCCGCTTTCTCGACAGATGGCGAACGCATTGCGTTTCGGTCGGATCGCCAGGGCGGCGGGATTTTTGTCATGGGCCGCACGGGCGAGTCGGTTCGTCGCGTGACTGATGAAGGCTACGTCCCTTCCTGGTCTCCTGACGGAAACGAGATCGTCTACTCCACGTTTGGCGTCGGCGACAACCCGTTCGAGACCGTAGGCAATGGAGAGCTCTGGGTCGTAAAAGTCGCGACTGGGGAGAAACGGCACATCACGGCGGGAAATCAGCCTTGCTGGTCGCCTCACGGTCAGCGGATTGCCTACTGGCAGCTTGACGGCCAGAAAAAGTACGACATCTACACGATCCCGGCGTCTGGCGGCGAACCGATCGCCGTCACCAACGATCCAGCGATCGATTGGAATCCCGTCTGGTCCGCCGACGGACGGTATGTGTACTTTTCAAGCAGCCGAAGTGGCAGGTTCAATCTCTGGCGCATCCCCATCGACGAACAGTCCGGAAAGGCTCTCGGTCCGCTCGAACCGATCACGACCCCATCTCCGTACGTCGCGCATCTCACCTTCTCGGCTGACGGTCACCATCTGGCCTACTCGTCGATGGCGATCACCGAAAACATTCACAAGGCTGCGTTCGATCCCGCGTCGGCGACGGTCACAGGCGAGCCCATCGCAATCACGCGCGGGTCCAAGACCTGGTCCCTGCCCGACCCATCACCTGTCGACGATCGGCTGGTGTTCATCTCGACTCGCGAGCACGAGGATTTGTTCGTCAGCGGTTCAGACGGGAGCCGGCTGGTCCAGCTGACCAACGACGCTGCGCAAGAGCGCTTTCCGCGCTGGTCGCCCGATGGACGGCGGATCGCCTACTCCTCGAATCGCGGCGGATCGAGTCAGATCTGGGCCGTCAATCCGGACGGCAGCGGCCTTCAGCAGCTCACGGATTACGTGGAGGGCGTGGGTCTAGGTTGGCCCTCCTGGTCGCCTGACGGGACGCGGATGGCCGCCAATGCTCTCGTCCCTCCCGATAAAGGCCGGATCCTGATTTTCGATCCGAACAAGCCCTGGAAGGCACAGACGCCACGCGAAGTGCCGCTCCCGCCCGGTGTGAGATTCGCACAGACGTCCTGGTCGCCCGACGGCGCGTGGCTGGCCGGGTTCTCACCGGATCCTGAACATCTCAGCGCAGCGGTCTACTCGTTGAAGTCCGGAATGTTCCAGAAGCTGATTGAGTACGGAGGCGGACATATCCTCTGGCTCAACGATAGCCGACGGCTTCTATTCATGACGAGGGGCAAGCCCACGCTCACAGTCTTTGACCGCGTGACGAGGGAGTTTCACGAAGTGGGCGACGGCTGGAGCTACGCCAGCCTGTCGCGGGACAATCGCACGATTTATTTCGTGCAACGCGAGGCGGAAGGTGATATCTGGATGGCCACGCTGAAGTGACGAGGAGCTGGATGGATCGGCGATCGTTTTTCCTGACCATGGCTGCTGCGTTCGCCGCACGGGCCGCGCCGGCCGACGCGCAGGTCGTCGTGCTCGGATCGCGCAAGGGCCGCATCAAGCAAGGCGTCACGCGCGCGGTCTTTCCGCGCGACATGGCGCTCGACGATGCCTGCCGCGAGGCGGCGCGGCTGGGTATCAGGGGGTTCGACCTGATCGGCCCGCGCGATTGGCCCACGCTCAAGAAGTACGGGCTCGTCCCCTCGATGTATCCGCCCGGACCCGGCGGCACGATTCCCGACGCGCTCAACCGCCGTGAAAACCACGATCGGCTCGAGCCCCTCCTGCGCGCGGCCATCGACGAGAGCGCGGCGAATCAGGTGCCGAACATCATCACGTTCTCAGGCAACCGCCGTGGCATGCCCGACGCGGAAGGCGCGGACAACTGCGTCGCGTTTCTCGAGAAGGTGAAGGCGCAGGCGGAGGACAAGGGCGTGACGCTGTGTCTCGAAATCCTGAACAGCAAGGTGAATCACCCCGATTACATGTTCGACCACATGCGGTGGGGCCTGGACGTCGTCAAGCGCGTGAACTCGCCGCGCGTGAAGATCCTCTACGACATCTACCACGCGCAGATCATGGACGGCGACGTCGTCCGCACCATCCGCGACAACATCATGTGGATCGGCCACTTCCACACGGGTGGCAATCCCGGGCGCAACGACATCGACGAGACGCAGGAGCTGAACTATCGCTTCATCATGCAAGAGGTCGCCGCGCTCGGGTTCACCGGGTTCGTCACGCACGAGTACTCGCTCAAGGCCGGCAGCAATCCGATTGCGGTGCTCGCCAAAGCGATTGATATCTGCGATGTGTAGGCACGTCGTGTGCGTGCTCGTGCTCGCGACGGCGTCGCTCATGGCTCAGGGGCCATACGAGCGCCAGCGGATCGATGAAGCGGCGGCGACGCGCGGCCGCACTCTCTACACGCGGCATTGCCTCGACTGTCACGGCAGCGCCGCCAAAGGCACTGATCGCGGTCCCGACCTGATTCGATCATCGCTCGTGCTGCGCGATCGCCTGGGCGACGCCATCGGCCCCGCCATTGCCCCCGCTGGTGCGCACAAGGCCGCCCTGACACCTTCCGAGATCGTCGACCTGTCGCACTTCCTCCATCAGCGCGTCGAGGCCGTGGCCAGCAACCGCAACCCGCGCGAGCCGCTGAATGTGCTCACCGGGGATCCGGAAGCCGGCTTTGCCTATTTCAACGGCGCGGGCCGGTGCCGCGAGTGCCATTCGCCCACCGGCGATCTGGCGGGCATTGCGACGCGCGTGGCCGATCCCGCCAATCTCCAGCAGCGCTTCCTGTTTCCGCCGTCGCGCAGCGACCGATCACGTGTGGAGGTGACGGTCGCTCCGGAAGGACAGCCGGTCGTGACGGGCACAGTCGTGCGGCTCGACGACTTCTCCGTGCTGCTGCGCGACTCATCGGGCGAGGTGCACTCGTACGTCCGGGGCCCTCGCGTGTCCGTCACGGTTCGCGATCCCCTTGCGGCGCACCACGAGCTCCTCGATCGCTACACCGACGCCGACATGCACAACCTGACGGCGTATCTCGCGAGGCTGAAGTGAAGGGACTCGCCGTTCGCCTCGCGGCCGTGCTCGTCGGCGGCGTGGCGCTCGCCGCACAGGGCGTCGTGAGCCAGGCGGATCTCTCGAAGGCGATCGGCGCGTCGTGGCCGATGTACAACGGCGACTATTCCGGGCGCCGCTTCAGCGCGCTCGCCGCCATCGATCGCACGAACGTCGCGAGGACGACGCTGGCCTGGGTGTATCGTCCCGCCGCCGGCGGCGCTGCCGCGGCCGGCGGAGGTGCAACGCCGGTCGTGATCAAGGGCACGCCGGTGGTCGTCAACGGTGTGCTTTACGTGACGATCCCCGATCATGTGTGGGCGGTCGACGCGCGGAGCGGCCGCGAAATCTGGCACACCACGTGGCCGTCCGAGGGCGGGTGGCACATTGCCAATCGCGGCGTGGCGATGCTGGGCCGTATGGTGTACGTCGAAACGCCCGACTGCCACCTCGTCGCGCTTGACGCGCGCGACGGCCGCGAGCGATGGCGCACCGCCATTTGCAGCCTCGAGGATTTCTACTACGCCTCGGCCGCGCCGCTCGTCGTCAACAATCACGTGATCGTCGGCGTGAGCGGCGACGATCTCGACATCCCGGGATACATCGAGGCGCACGATCCGGAAACAGGCGCGAGGCAGTGGCGTTGGTACACCTATCCGGAGGCCGGCACGCCGGAGGCGAAGACGTGGCCGAGCGCCGACGCGATGGTCCACGGCGGCGGCATGACCTGGGGATCGACGACGTACGATCCCGAGCTCAATCTGATCTTCTTCGGCACCGGCAATCCGCAGCCGGTCATCAACGGCCGCAAGCGCCAGGGCGACAACCTGTACACAGAGTCGATCGTCGCGCTCAATCCCGACACCGGGAGGCTCGCATGGTACTTCCAGGCCTCGCCGCACGACACGCACGACTGGGATGCGACGTCCACCCCGGTGCTCATCGACGGCGAGATCGCCGGGCAGCCCCGCAAACTCCTCGCGCAGGCGAGCCGCAACGGGTGGTTCTTCGTGCTCGATCGCACGAACGGCCGCAACCTCATCGCGTCTGAGTACGTGAAGACGAACTGGACGAAAGGCGTCGACTCGAACGGCCGGCCCATCCCCAATCCCGCGAAAGAGCCGCAGCCCGACGGTGCGCTGGTGTCGCCCAATCAGGGCGGCGCCCAGAACTGGCCGCCGCCGGCTTTCAGTCCGAAGACGAATCTGTTCTATGCGAACGCCACGCGCGCCTTCAGCGTGTACTACCTGTACGAGCCCGAGAACGACGAGAAGCCGCAGGGATGGGGTGGCAACGATCGGAGCGGATGGTCGGAGGCGATGCTGCAGGCGATCGACTATCGGACCGGCAAGATCGCGTGGAGCCACAAGTGGACCGGCAGCAACACGACGCGGTCGGGACTGCTGGCGACGGCAGGCGACCTGCTGTTTGCCGGAGACGCGTCGGCGAACTTCGTCGCGTTCGACGCCGCAACCGGCGCGCCGCTCTGGCACGCGGGCCTGCACACGTCGGTCACCAACGGGCCGATCACCTTCGAGCTCGACGGCGTCCAGTTCGTCGTGGTCGCCGCCGGCGATACCCTCTATGCGTTCGCTTTACACGAATAGAGGTTCTGCTAGGGTCACGGTTTTAAGAGGTTCTAAAAGGTTCTAAAAAGTTCCAGAGGTGCTAGAGGTGCTGGAGGCCTTACGAGTTGAAGCGATTCGACGGTTCCCCTAAATGCTCGAACCCTCAGAACCCTCAGAACCCTTAGAACCCCTCGAACGTTTAGAACCACCGAGTCACTTTCAAAGGAGTTCAAGCATGGCGACGTTCGTTCTCGTTCATGGCGCGTGGCACGGTGGCTGGTGCTGGAAGAGAGTCCGGAGGCAGCTCGAAGCCGCCGGTCAGGCGGTGTTCACACCCACACTGACCGGCGTGGGCGAGCGCTCGCACCTGTTGTCGCCGGACGTCAACCTCGACACGCACATCGCCGACATCGTCAACGTGATTCGCTGGGAAGAGTTGACCGACGTCGTCCTGTGCGGCCACTCCTACGCCGGATGCGTCATCGGAGGCGTCGTCGATCGCATCCCCGAGCGGATTGGTGCGCTCGTGTACCTCGATGCGTTCGTTCCCGACAACGGCCAGAGCCTTCACGACACGCTGCCGCCCGAGCAGCGAGGCATGCAGGAGGACCTGACGCGGCAGGTCGGCGACGGCTGGAAAGTGCCGCCGATACCCGCCGAGGCCTTCAACGTCAATCCGGCTGACCGCGCGTGGGTGAACAGCCAGTGCACGGTGCAGCCGCTCGCGACGTTTCAGCAGAAGATCAGCCTGAGCGGACGGGGTGATGCAGCGAAGCCCACGACGTTCATTCTTGCCACAGGCTTCGCCAATTCACCGTTTCGCCAGTTCTACGATTCGGCGAGAGCGAGAGGATGGGCGACGATCGCGATCGACTGCGGGCACGACGTGATGCTGGACCGACCCGAGGAACTCACAGGCGCTCTCCTGAGAGTTGCGGCGGGACAACCGACGGCGTAAGGGACGGGCTTTAGGCGCTCTCGGTGATCGGCACGCTCACGGTCCGATTCCGTCCTGCTGCCTTGGCTTGATACAGCGCCTCATCCGCGGCCTTCACGACCCGGTCGAAGGTCTCGACATCCGAGTCCGTACGATCGCAGGTGATCGCGGCAACGCCCACGCTGACGGTGACGTGAAGCCCCGTCAGGCCCGGGATGGCGGCCGACTGCATGGCGGCGCGGATGCGCTCGGCCAGCCGCGCAGCTTCCTCCACAGTCGTCTCGGGCAGAATGGCGAGGAACTCGTCGCCGCCCCAGCGCCCGAGCGCGTCGGTCGTGCGCATGACCGATCGAAGGTTCTCGCCAACCGAGCGGATCGTGCGGTCGCCCGCGTCGTGCCCGTGCTCGTCGTTGATGCGCTTGAACTCGTCGATGTCGCACAGGATCACGGCGGTCGGCTTGCCCGAGCGGCGCTGCCGTCGCAACTCCGCCGCCGCCGTTTCCTCGATGGATCGACGGTTGGCGAGCCGCGTGAGCGGATCCGTGCGCGCGTCCTGCATCAGCGCGTGCTCGAGCGCGAACGCCCGCCGGTTGGTCGCTTCGAACACCCGCGCCAGCATCAGGCCGACCACGAGCGTCAGCGACAGAAAGACCCAGGCATTGATCACCGTGAAGCGATCGAGCCGCGCGACGAACATGATGAAGGCCACGCCGCCAAGCGGCAGCAGCGTCGTCAAGAGGTAGTCGCGGCGATCGAGCACGATGTACGGGCCGCCGAGGAACGCCGCGACCAGGCCCGGAAGGCCGACGATGTAGCCCTGATGCAGGACGGCGTTGGCGCCGGCCACCGCCAGCACGCCCGCCGAGAAACGGACCTTCGCGATCACCGGCGCCCATTCGACCCGGCCGGTCTGCCGCTGGATGACGCCAGTCATCAGGATGACCAGCACCGCGGCAATGCGGATGATGAGCGCGGTGCTCCAGCCTGAAGGATCGACGAACCAGTCCCACAAGGTGAACGCCAGCACCATCAGCCCCGCGAGGCCGAAGTGAAAGACCGACCCGTTGAGATCGGCGACGGCGTTCCTGCGCGACGCGCGGAACTGGGCCTCCAGCAGCGGGGTGAAGGTACTCACGCTCCCGGACATCGCGGCTATGAGTGTGCCGGTCGCCCGCACGGGCGTCAACCCGCCGCGCGCCTCAGGTTCGAACCCAGCCGACGTTCTGGCGTAGGATCCGGTCGAGCGGCTTCACAGAAACAGCCCAGTCTTCATCAAGGATGCGTTCATGCGCGGACCCAAGCATGCACAGGTCATCGTTCTCACCGCGGTCTGGGCGTTCGTCGCGACCGACGTCGGCCTCACCCAGTTTGCGCCGCAGGCGGTGACGACGGATTTCACTGGCGAGTGGGTGGTTGTGCGCTCGCAGGACAACAGCGAGAACCCCTGGGTCGGCGATTTCGTCGGGCTGCCGCTGAACGCCGACGGACTGGCGCGCGCCGAGTCGTGGGACGCGTCCATCCTGTCTCTCCCCGAGTATCAGTGCCGGCCTCACGGCTGGGCCTACATCTATCGCGGCCCCACGCAGCTGCGCATCAGCAAGGAAGTCGATCCGGCCTCGCGCGAGATCATCGCGTATCAACCGGAGTGGCATCAGTCGACGAACATGCCCGTCTACCTCGACGGCCGCGGCCGTCCGCCCGCTGAAGCGGCGCATGCATGGGGCGGCTACTCGACGGCGACGTGGGAAGGCGACATCCTTCGCATCGAGACGACGCACCTCAAGGAGGACTACATCCGTCGCAACGGCGCGATGGTCACCGACGAGGCGACGGTCACGACGTGGTGGATTCGGCGCGGCGACATTCTGACGTGGATCAACGTCGTCCACGATCCGACGTATCTGGCCGAGCCGCTGATCCGCAGCGCCGAGTACCGGCTGAACGTCAACTCGCTCGTGCCGCCGCATCCGTGCACGGCCGTGTTCGAAGGGCTCGAGAAGGGACGGGTGCCGCATCACCTGCCCGGCGACAACCCGTTTCTGAAGGACATCCGCGCGCGGTACGGCATCCCCGACAACCGTCCCACCGGCGGCGTCGAGACGATGTATCCGGAGTTTGCGAGCCAGCTGCGCGAGAGCAACTGGTCGAACGGCGACCGTGCGCCGGGCGGGGCCGGACGTCCCGCGGCGCAGTAGGAGCTCTGGATATGCGCATGGTGCGTTCCTTCGTGTTGGCGGTCGTCGGGCTGGTGCTCGTGGCATCGTCCGGCGCCGGCGTACGCGCGCAGCCGCGCGATCAGGCCAGCCCGATCCGCGTGCTGCCGATCAGGGGCAACATCTGGATGATCGTCGCCGGCACGAGCAACGTCGTCGCATCGATCGGCAAGGACGGCATCATGCTGGTCGACACCGGATCGGCGGCGACGAGCGCGCAGCTGACGACCGCTGTGCAGGCCCTCGACCGCGAGGTCACGAGCCGGCGGATGCCGCAGCAGTCGTGTGTCGGCGTCGTGCAGGGCTGCACGTGGTGGAGCAGCGCCACGTTCCTTGCCGACACCGTGGCGCCGCCCGCGCCGAAGCCGATCGTCGGCATCGTCAACACGAGCTTCGACGCGGATCACATCGGCGGCAACGCCGCACTTGCAGCGGCAGGCCGCAGCCATATCGGCCTGGCGCCGCTCAATGCGTGGATCATCGCGCACGAAAAAGTGGACGTCGCCATCCGGGCGAGCAAGCCGCCGGTGCCCGTCGAGGCGCAGCCGACGGAAACCTATCCGGACGAGAGCTTCAAGTTGAACTACTTCAACGGCGAGGGTGTCGTGCTGTGGCACCAGCCGGCGGCGCACACGAGCGGCGACACGATCGTGCAGTTCCGCCAGTCGGACGTGCTGGCCGCAGGCGACATCCTGAACATGGCGAGCTATCCGGTGATCGACGTCGAGAAGGGCGGCAGCATCCAGGGCCTCATCGACGCGCTGAACTGGCTGCTCGACATGGCGGTCGTCGAACACATGATGGAAGGCGGCACGCTGATCGTTCCGGGGCACGGACGCCTGACCGATTCGGCGGACGTGGCGTACTACCGCGACATGATCACGATTCTTCGCGATCGGGTGCGGGCCGCCGCCGGCAAGGGCCTGACGCTGCCGCAGATCAAAGCGGCGAGGCTGACGCGAGATTTCGACGGCCGCTTCGGCAGAAACCCCGCGAACACGCCCGACATGTTCGTCGAGGCGGTGTTCAAGACGCTCGGGGCCAAACGGTAATGAGGGCTGACATCGCGCGGACGTTTCTCCTGGCGACGGCTGTGGCCGCCGGCCTGTCGGCGTCGCTCGTCGCTCAGGCTGGCGGCGGGCAGGCGCCCGGCGGTCGCGGTGCGCCCGCGCCGCCATCGGGGCACGCTGCCGCGCCCTGGGACATCAGCGGCTACTGGACGGCGCTCATCACCGACGACTGGCGCTATCGGATGCTCACGCCTCCCAAAGGCAACGTGGACTATCTGCCCGTCACCGGCGCAGGCCGCGGCGCCACCAACGCGTGGGACCCGGCGAAGGATCAGGCCGCCGGTGAGCAGTGCAAAGGGTATGGGGCCGGCGGCATCATGCGCCTGCCGGGTCGGCTGCACATCACCTGGGAGAACGACAACGAGCTGCGGATGGACATCGACACGGGCATCCAGACGCGACGCTTCTATTTCGAGGGAGCGCAGGCCGCCAGCGCGCAGGCCGCCTCGCAGTCGCCGTCGCTGCAGGGTTATTCGATCGCGCGATGGGAGTCTCCGGGCGCGGGAGGACGCGGGGGGCGAGGCGGTCCGCCTCCGCCGCCAGCCAATGCGGCCGCCGGCAATCGTCCTGGTCAGTTGCGCGTCGTCACCACACGCCTGCGGCCGGGATACGTGCGCAAGAACGGCGTGCCTTACGGCGCGGACACCGTCATCACCGAGCACTACGTGCATCTCGTCGACAACGACCGGCAGGAGTATCTCGCGTTGACCATCACGGTCGACGATCCCACGAACTTTCAGCCGGCGTACGTGAAGACGTACCAATTCCGCAAGCAGGCCGACGCGAAAGGCTGGAACCCGACGCCCTGCAGCGCGAAGTAACCCCGATGCCAGGCCCTGCACGATCGATCCGTTGGTGCGGCTCTGTCGGGGTCGTCGTGTGCGCGCTCGTCCTGGCGCCGCGGATTGCGGCGGCGCCGCCACAGGGCAGCGACGCGGTCGTGCCGTTCACCATCCGCGTCCCGAACGACGTCCTCGTCGATCTGAAGCATCGTCTCAGCCATCCGCGGTTCCCCGACGAGCTGTCGGGCGCCGCATGGGACTACGGGACCAATCTCGAGTACTTGCGCGGGCTGGTGGCGTACTGGCGCGATCGCTTCGACTGGCGCGCGCAGGAGCGCCGCCTGAACCAGCTGCCCCAGTTCAAGACGAACGTCGACGGCCTCGACATTCATTTCGCGCACCGGCGCTCGACGCAGCCGGGCGCGCTGCCGCTCGTGATGATTCACGGGTGGCCGGGTTCGTTTCTCGAGTTCGTCACGATCAGCGACTACCTGGCCGATCCCGTCGCGCACGGCGGCCGCGCCGAGGACGCGTTTCACGTGGTGGCCGTGTCGCTGCCCGGGTACGGGTTCTCGGACAAGCCTCGCGATCGCGGATTCTCGCCCGAGCGGATGGCGCGGGCGATCGCGACCGTCATGAGCCGTCTCGGCTACACGCGCTACGGCGTTCAGGGCGGCGATTGGGGATCCGTGGTCGGCCGGATGATGGCCGTGCACGACGAGGCGCACGTGGCGGGACTGCACGCCAACTTCTGCACGCAGGGTCCGCCGCCCGGCACCGCCGATCCGAACGCCGGCGTCGATCCGGACGATCTGCAACGCGTCCGGCAGCGCCAGGCGTCGATGCAGAACGAGCTGGCGTACTTCCAGATTCAGTCGACCAAGCCGCAGACGCTCGCCTACGGCCTCAACGATTCGCCGATCGGGCTGGCGGCCTGGATTGTGGAGAAGTTCCGATCGTGGTGCGACTGCGACGGCGACGTCGAGAAGAAGTTCACGAAGGACGATCTCCTCACCAACATCACGCTCTACTGGGCGACGCAGTCGATCGCCTCGTCCACGCGCATCTACTACGAGAACCAGCGCGCCGCCACTCCGCTGCCGCGTGTCGAGGTGCCGATGGCCTGTGCGCTGTTCCCGAAGGACATCGTGTTTTCGACGCGACGCTGGACGGAGGCGCAGAACAACCTGGTGCGCTGGACCGTGATGCCGCGCGGCGGCCATTTCGCGGCGATGGAAGAACCGGACCTGCTCGCGCGGGATATCCGGGAGTTTTTCAGAAGCCTGCGTTGAGTCTGGTTTCACGCTCGAGTACGGTCCGACGCTACAATCGACATTCCATGCCGGCACCACGACTCCTCGCCGTGCTCGCGCATCCGGACGACGAGTCGCTGGGCGTCGGCGGGACGCTGGCCCGGTACGCGGCCGAGGGCGTCGACGTCTTCCTGCTGACGGCGACGCGCGGTGAGGGCGGGCGCTACCGCGGCTACCGTCCGGGCGAACCCGATCATCCGGGCGCCGCGGCCCTGGCTGCGATCCGCGAGCGTGAACTGCGCGCCGCGGCCGCCACGCTTGGCGTCCGCGAGGTGGCGCTGCTCGACTATCGCGATCAGCACCTCGACCGCGCCGACGCCCGCGAGGCGGTCGCCGCCATCGCCGAGCACGTGCGCCGCGTTCGTCCCGACGTCGTTGTCACGTTCGGTCCAGACGGCGCGTACGGCCATCCTGATCACATCGCCATCTGCCAGTTCACGACGGCGGCGCTCGTCGCTGCGGCGACGTCGGCGATCGATGGAAACGGACAGGGCACCGCGTCGCACGCGGTGTCGAAGCTCTACTACATCGCGTGGTCCGAAGGCACGTGGGCGGCCTACCAGGCGGCGGTCAAGAAACTGGTGTCCGTCGTCGACGGCATCGAGCGGCAGGTCGTGCCGTGGCCCGACTGGGCGATCACGACCGAAATTCAGACGGCCGCGCTCTGGCCGAGGGTGTGGCAGGCCGTTTCCTGCCACGAGTCGCAGACGTCGGCGTACGAGCGGCTGCGCGATCTCTCGCCGTCGGATCACGAGGCGTTGTGGGGCCGGCAGTCGTTCTACCGCGCGTTCAGCACGGTGAACGGCGGCCGTGCGCGGGAAACCGATCTGTTCGACGGACTGCGCGGCCGATGAGCGACACGTCGAGGCGTCATGCGGCGCTCGAAATGGACGCGGCGACGTTCCGCCGGTTGGGATACCGGCTCGTCGATCGGCTTGCGGATTTTCTCGATGGGCTGCCGCGCGGGCCGGTGACGCACGACGAATCGCCGTCCGCGCTCCGAGACGCCCTCGGCACCGCCGCGCCGTTGCCCGAAGCGGGAACCGAGCCGGACGTGCTGCTCGACGAGGCTGCGACGCTCCTCTTCGAGCACTCGCTGTTCAACGGCCACCCGCGCTTCTTCGGCTACATCACGTCGTCTCCTGCGCCGATCGGGATGCTGGGCGACTTCCTCGCCGCCGCGGTGAATCCGAACGTCGGCGCGTGGATGCTCGGACCGGCAGCCACGGAAATCGAGTCGCAGACGGTGCGATGGATTGCCTCGCTCATGGGCTATCCGGAGGACTGCGGCGGGCTGCTCGTGAGCGGCGGCAACATGGCGAACGTCGTGTGCTTCCTGGCCGCGCGCGCGGCGCGGGCGGGCTGGGACGTGCGGGCGCAGGGTGTGGCGCCCGGGTCGGGACGACGGCTTCGCGTGTACGCGTCGGCTGAGACGCACACGTGGATTCAGAAAGCCGCCGATATGACGGGACTCGGCACCGATGCGATTCGATGGATCGCGACCGACCGGCACCTGCGCATGAACGTCGCGGAGCTCGGCCGCCGCATCGAAGAAGACCGCGCCGCCGGCGACGTGCCGTGCCTCGTCGTCGGCACCGGAGGTTCGGTGAGTACGGGCGCCGTCGATCCGCTGCCGGCGATCGGCGCGCTCTGCAAGGCGTACGGCGCCTGGTTTCACGTCGACGGGGCGTACGGCGGGTTCGCCGCGGCCGTGCCCGAGGCGCCCGACGACCTGCGCGGCCTCGCGGCCGCCGATTCGGTCGCCGTCGATCCGCACAAGTGGCTATATGCACCGCTCGAGGCCGGATGTGCGCTGGTGCGCGACGCGGACCAGCTGCGCGCCGCCTTTGCGTACCATCCGCCGTACTACCACTTCGAGGAGCGCGCGACCAACTACGTGGACTACGGTCCGCAGAACTCTCGCGGCTTCCGCGCGCTCAAGGTCTGGCTCGCGCTGCGCCAGGTGGGCGCCGCGGGCTACCGCCGGATGATCAGCGACGACATCCTGCTCTCGCGCGCCATGGCCGACGCGGTCGCGCGCCACCCGGAGCTCGAGCTCGCCACCCAGGACCTGAGCATTACGACCTTCCGCTACGTGCCGGCGGATTTTCGGAACGGTCGCGGCGATCCGAAGGTCGAGCGTCATCTCGATGCGATCAATCGCCAGCTGGTCGATCGCCTGCAGCGCGCCGGCGAGGCGTTCGTCTCGAACGCGGTCATCGAGGGCGTATACCTGCTCCGCGCCTGCATCGTGAACTTTCACACCGATCGCGCCGACGTCGAGGCGCTGCCCGACATCGTGGCGCGCGCGGGCCGCGCGATCGACGCCGAGCTCCGCCGCTGAGGCACTTGCATCCGGGCTCGATCGGCGCGAGAGTGGTGGTTTGATGATCGTGTCGCGTGCCTGTCACGCGAGATGCGGAGGATTTCATGGCAAAAGCCGCACGACCCGTCCCCGAAGGTTTCCACACGATGACGCCCCAGCTGGTGCTCGATAACGCCGCCCAGACCATCGAGTTCTACAAGCGGGCGTTCGGCGCGAGTGAGGCGTATCGAAGCAACGGCCCGGACGGCAAAGTCATGCACGCAGAGTTGCAGATCGGCAACTCGCGCTTCGTGGTCAACGACGCGATGGGCGGCGGCAAGAGTCCGCAGGGCTACGGCGGATCGCCGGCGTCGTTCTGGCTGTACGTCGACAACAGCGACGCCCTCTATAAGCGCGCGGTCGACGCCGGCGCCAAGGTGAGCATGCCGATCAGCGATCAGTTCTGGGGCGATCGCGCCGGGGCCGTGGTCGATCCGGGCGGATACACCTGGTGGATTGCCACACGGAAGGAAGATCTCACCCAGGCCGAAATCCAGCAGCGGTTCGCCGAGTTCATGAAAAACCAGCCCCAGCCGGCGCATTCGTAACACCGAACGGGTCAAACCCGTTCCCTGCCGCCTCCCGACGAACTGCGGGGTTTTTGGGCTGTTGTCGCGTTTCGCTCTTGAACGACAATGCTCACCCTCCCGCAGTTCGACGTGTGGAAAACCCTCGACGCGATCGCTCCAGAGGACCGCCCGCTGGTCGGCGGGAAGGCCTACAACTGCGCGCGGCTGAAGCAGGCCGGATTCCCGGTGCCGGACGGCCTGGTGATTGGCGCGCACGCGAGCGACGAACAGATCGACAAGGCGGCCGTCACGCCCTGGTTCGACAGCCTGCCGCCCGGCACCTTGTTCGCCGTCCGTTCGTCGGGGCTCGCCGAGGATGGCCACGACCATTCGTTCGCCGGCATGCACGACACGCGGCTCAACGTCGGGCGCGACGCGCTCGCCGACGCCATCCGCCACTGCCGCCGCTCATCGCAGTCCGATCAGGCGCACGCCTATCGCGCCGCGCGACGGCTGTCGGACGACGAGGCGCGGATCGCCGTGCTCGTCCAGTGCATGGTGCCGGCTGTCCGATCGGGCGTGGCGTTCACCGTCAACCCCGTGACCGGCGCCGACGAGCTCGTCATCAATGCGGTCGACGGCCTTGGCGAGGCGCTGGTGAGCGGGCGAGTGCAACCCGACGAGCGGCACCTTCCGAAAACGGACGTCTCGGAGCTCGCGCGCCTCATCGTCAGAGTCGAGGCCTTCTACGGCGCGCCGCAGGACATCGAGTGGTGCTTCGACGGGCGGCGGTACTGGATTCTGCAGTCGAGGCCCGTCACCTCGCGCCTGGCTCGCGCCGAGCGTCGGGATCGGCCCGGTGTGCGAGAGATCGAGTGGACGCGCGCCAACCTTGCCGAGGTGTTTCCCGACCAGCTCTCGCCGCAGGCGCTCGATCTGTATTGCGATCTCCTGAACCGCGCGGAGCGCGCGTTCTTCGGCCGGTTGATGGCGCCCGAGTCCGAGCTGGGGCCGATCATCAAGTCGTTTCACGGCCGCGCGTACTTCAACCTGTCGCAGCTCCGGCATGTCACGACGACCGTGGGAGCGGCCTTCGCCGATACGATGCGATCGTTCGGGCATGCCGAGCGCATACAGCCCGAGGACGAAATCAGGCGACGTCCGCCGTTGGGGAGGTTTCTCCGCGCACTGCCCGACATCGCGCGCCTCGCGTACAAGGACATGCGGATGGCGCACGTGTTTCGCCAGCACCAGGATCGGAGCCGCCGTGCGCTCGAGCGCCTGACGGCCGTTGATCCAGCCACCTGCTCCGATCGCGACCTCTGGGCCACCATTGAGTGGTGGACCGGCACGGCGCCTGACGCGATTCCGCCGGTCTTCGTGATGAGCAGCGTCCAGTTCCGCGAGGACATCATCCGTCGGGCGTGCCGGCGGGTCGGCTTCGACTACGAAGCACTGGTGTTTCCGCAGCTGGCCGCGGGCGAACGATCGGTGAGCTCGCAGCAGGCGTTCGATCTCGTTGCGCTCGCCGCCCTCGCGCGCGGCGAGGCACGCGTGCGCGCGTATCTCTCCGACGGGGCGCGCTTCGACGACTATCGCGCCGCGCTCGCCGGGACCGCGTTTCTGGCAGCGTTCGATCGGTTTCTCGAGCGATACGGGCACCGCGGCCGGTACGAGTCCGACTGGGCCATTCCCCGCATTCACGAGGATCCCGCGCCCGTTCTGTTTGCGATCCGAGGGCAGCTCGACGACGAGGCGCGCGATCCGGCCGCCATCGCCGCACGACAGGAGGCCGAGGCCGCCGCCGCATGGCGCGCCTTCGAAGCGCGCCTGACATGGTGGCAGAAACGGACGCTGCTCCTTCGCGTGCGGACCACAGTGCGGCAGCTGAAGCAGCAGTACCTGTGGCGCGAACAGGTGCGATCGGATTTGACCAGAGTGCTC
>Ga0066903_100000193_pt1 | contig 33320 bp, 45 predicted proteins | sample PanSoiMetaGPlot1_FD_67491 | JGI IMG/M metagenome (GOLD analysis project Ga0066903, IMG submission 67491) | Tropical forest soil microbial communities from Panama analyzed to predict greenhouse gas emissions - Panama Soil - Plot 1 (version 2) | ecosystem: Environmental > Terrestrial > Soil >... | reverse complement strand
TGTGGTGCATCGTGTCGAAACCCCAAACCGCGGCAAACGAGTCTTTTTCCGCGTACGTCACGCCGCCGTGTACCGGGATGTATTGCGCGAGCCCGCCGGTCGTCGCCGGGAGCCGCGGAGCGTGCCGTTTCGGAAATGCCACGTAGCCGTTGAGCGCGTCCGGGTCGAGGACGAGCGCGCCGCATAATTCCCATAGCTCCTCGTTCGCGCGGATGCGGAGCGTTTCCTCGCGCAACGGCGGGTAGCAAATCCAGAGCTCCGCGCCGCCGCGTCCGATGGGTTCGCGGATATGCGCCCGGTCATGAATCCCGCGGTTACGGGACTCGCGCCGCCGGAGGCGACCGTCGGCATCGAACCGCGCCGCCTTGCGCGCCGCCTCGCGCCGGAGTTGCATCCCGCGGAGCTCGCGCCCGATATCGCGGAGCTCGTCGGTCATGCGTACGCCTCCAGTTGCCGCCGCGCGCTCGCCTCACTGTTAAGCGTGTGCTTTCGCGAGCCGCGGACGAGCACATCGAAACATCCGCCGCTAAACGCTTGTTCGACGACCTCGCCGACATAAACGCGTTGTCCGGCGCGATGAACATAGAGCCGCCGTCCGTCCCATTCGAGCGCCGCCGGGTCCACGGGAGACCGCGGTTTACGGTCGGGTTGAGTTTTCATACCTTCACCTCGATTTCGCGCGCCGGAGCCGCCTTGCCTTTGGTTCCGCGGACAGTGGAAGGAATCCAGTATTTCCCGTGATACTTGCCGAATAGTCCCTTGCCTTGCGTGTAGTCGGCGAAGTGTCCGCGGCAAATATGCATGGCCTTTGCGAGCCCGACCTCGCCCGAGCGTCCCTCGCGCCGGAGTATTTCTTTGAGCGGTTCGATGACGAGCGTTTTATGCGCCGCCGGGTTGAACCCGTGACGCGCGCGAAATTTTTTCGCGAGCTTTGGAGGAACCGGGTTATCGGCGACGCGGACGTTTTTGCAGTGCATGAACGAAATCGCCAGGAGCGCCGGATTCAACCATCCCATGTGATGCACCATGTGATCGTTATGAACCGGGTCCGCGAGCGTTTGCATAAACGGACGTTCGAGGAGCCGTCCCTCCGCGTCGAGCGCCAAATGTATCGACCCGTGCGGTCCGGTGATTTCGTCGCGCGATACGCCGTAGTCGATGAGATGCTCGCACGAGACGACCCATTTCGCGTTTTCCGGTATCCCCTCGCCTTTCACGTCCTCGACGACGGAGCCGAAAATCAGAAACCCGGTCCGCCCGTTCAGGCATAGTCGGTTCACGTCCTGGTCGCCTATTTCCGAATGGATTCTCTTAGGCATCCGATGCTCAATCCAGAACATAGGGAACGGAGGCGCGAGGTTAGGAAAGTGAACCGTGAGGTCCCAGTTTTCCTGGTCGGTCCCTTCGTAGTAATACGCCGAGACATTGTCGATGAGGATTACCGGGATGCTCTCGTCCGTGCGGATGAGCTCCAAGAGTTGCGCCGCGTGTTTCTTCCATGCCTCGTGTTTCCGCGGCGAGATAAACCACGGCATCGTGAGGCGACCGATGCGCCGGATATCGTCAATCAGACGCGCCATCGAGCACCTCGCGCATAGCCGCGCCGGTCGCGAGCCGGTCGAGTCGCCTGTGTTCGTCGCGGAGGCGTGCTTTGAGTTTGTCCGCGCGCCGCCCGAGCTCCGTAGGTTTGCCGTCGAGCGACGCGCCCCACGCGACCGCCTCCATAGCTTGCATGAGCATCTCTAAATCGGGAATCGAGAGCCGGATCATATTTCCTCCGGTTCGTACGCGCCCGGTAACGGGACGATGGGTTCGAGCCCGTTCGCGATGCGCCGCGGGTTCACGCGCGCGACGCAATCGCGGCATATCGGTTGTTTGACGCCGTCTATCGTGATGCTTGGCACGCGCTCCGCATTGAACGCGAACAGTTGTTTGCACCCGACGCATAGAGCGATACATTGCACGTAGCCCATTACGAGCGCCTCCGTTGCGCTAACACGATGCGCGCCATCGTGACGACATGGTCGTCGCAAAACGCGCAACATTGCCCGTTGTTTATCGGCCATGCACTCGCCGGGTATTCCGGATACATCCCGCCGCATATCGAGCATCGCGTCGGTTTTCGTTGCGAGTTTTTCGGAACGAAGGCAAACCATCCGTGCGTCGTCCGGACGATGCGGACGCCGTCGAGCTTGAACCGCGCCGCGGCATCGCGCGCCTCCTGTTCGGTCGGAAATATCATGCCGCCCTCGCCGGTCGTTTAACGACCTTGAGCCCGTACGCCGACGCGTCGAAATACGCGGTTAACGGGAGCGTCGGGTTTTTGCGGAATATCTCGGTTTGCTGGAATTCATGCCATGCCGCGCGCCCCTCGCGTGTGATATGAAACCCGCGACCGGGTCGATATACGATCCACCGATGGACGAGCATTGAGCGGAACGGTCGTTGGTCGAAACGTTGCGCCTCGTCGATGGACATGAAGAAATCTGGTCCTTCGTCGGCGAACGCGCGGAGCATCGGATATTGCCGGTTTGAGAGCCGCGTCATGCGTTCGCCTCCGTAGCATGTCCGTTGAGTTTCACGGACGGAATTCGTTTCGCCGCGCGCGCCGCCGCCATCGCCGCGATTTTTTGTTTCCGTTGCCGCGGCGAGAGGCTATCCCAGAATTTCCGGTTCGAGCGTTTCGTTTTCCGAGCCCACGCCTCATGGTCCGGATGTTCCGGGTCGCGCGGATGTGTTGCTTTCGAGCTCGCGCGTTTCGCAAATCGCCGCCGCATCTCCGCGGACCGTTGCTCCGGCGTCATGCTCCGCCAGTAATCCGACTTGAGCGGTACGCCGCGCGCGTCGGTATCGTCCGCTTGAGCCGGACGGGTCCGCGGACGACCACCGCGCCGCGGAGCGCCGGACTCCAGTAACGCGAGCCGCTCGCGCATCGCGTTAATTTGCGTCTGCATGATTTCGACCGCGTGAACCATGCCCGGTAACATCGCGGCGATTCCCATTCGTTCGTAGTTTGAAATTTCAGTCATCGTTTGCCTTGCCTCAACTGTTTGTGGTTTCGACCGGCGCGACGGGAGCGCCGTCTTTATGACGGAAGTATAACGCACGTATGCCGTCTTTAGTATGTAAGAAAACCGGCGTATTCCCAATCATGAGGCGCGCTCGCGAAACCACGGTTTCAGGACGATCGGCATAAATCCCCAGGACCTCATCTCGCGAAACTTGCCGCGATGATAGAGCTCGCGGATTATTTCCTGAATGAGAGCGCCGGATGCGCCGCGGCAAACGTCGAGGACGCGCTCCACGATGCCGTCGTCCGCCCGTGGCAATTTCACCTCGTTCGCGAGCGCGTCGAGGATGGCGCGGACCGCGGAAAACGTCTCGTCACCGGGTAGCTCACCGGACGAGCCCACCTCCGAGGACGACGTGCGAACCGACACGGTTGCCGATTCCGGAGGTTTTTTTACGTGTTCGTTTTTTTGCGGCGACGGCGAAACCTCGCCGGTCGTCCCCTCTTGCATAGTAGGTAAAATCGCCGCCGCCGCACTTCGCATAACGTCTTCGTCTTCGACTCCGACTTCGAACGCGCGCGCGCGAAGCCGTTGAAAACGGTTTGTAACGGTTTGTAACGGTGCCCGTTCCCTTACATTTTTTTTGTGACTTCGAGCACCACCGTTTTTTCCCGTGAATCCACGGTTTTCCACGGTGGATTCACCGTTTTCCACGGTGGATTCACGGTGGGATGGTTCCGTACCGTTCGGTCCGCCTCCACTCTTGGGTGGAGCCGGGAATTTCGATGCCGCCTGGACGCGCTGACCGAACCCGTCGAGGTAGAAATACGGGACGCCCTCGACCTCGTATGCGACGAGGAGCGGTCGCGCGCCGCTTGTTAGTTCGCCGAGCCACTTGCGAACGTTATCGTCCGAGTGCTTGTCCGGACAGGTCGGCCATGCGCCGGTACGGACGGTCGCCGGATGCCCGAAATACCGCCCGTAGTCGTCGACGACCGACAGGAGGCGACGATAAAGGAGCTCCGCGCCGAGTGATAGCGCGTTGACTCGTGACGATGTGATAATTCCATCTCTCAATATCCGATTTGGCATTGCTAGACCTCGTGCTCGTTCAACCACGCATGAAGAGTTTCAACGGAATCCACCGCGGCGACGCGCAAATGGTACGCGTGCCGGAGGTTCCGTATTTTGATTTGCTGGTCCTCCGAAAGTTTGCCGCCGGGTCGCTTCACCTCCAGAAAAAACCCGCGGTATCGCTCGTGAATCGCGATGTAATCCGGTAGCCCGCGCTCGCCGACGCGGACCCATCGGTTATCCGCGGTCTTAAACAGACCGCTGTTGAGCCGGACCGGATAGTAGCCGCGCCGCCACAGGAGCCCGAGACATTGCGCCTCGATATCGTTCTCGTTGAGCCGCGGCGACGTGAGCTCAAACGGTTTCCGCGGCATCGACCACCTTGATACCGGCGAGGTCCGCAACGAGCCGGAACGCGTCGTACTCCTCGCTCGTGAACATGAGGACGCCGACGACCGCCTCCGCGCCGTCGCGATGCGCCATAAGCCGGACGTGAAATGGCGACCCGACCGGCGACGAGCGCACCTGGAGGACGAACCGTTGAGCCGGTGTCATCGCGCCGCCTCCGCCTTGAGCGCCGCCTCCTTGCGGACGAGCTCGTCGAACACCTCGACGCATTTGTGGCACAGGTCCGGACGGAGCTTGTCCGAGTACGCCTCCTTGCGCCGTTGCTGCGGACCGTCGAGGAGCGTCCCGCAATACGCGTGCATCGGGTCGCCGAACAGGACGACGTGATGCGGACCCGAGCGCGTCCGCCGGTTGAGCACGAGCCAAACTTGCCCATTGAGGACCCGGTCGAGCCATACTTGCTGCAACGACAGGTATGCCTCGCGGGATTTCCGCTCCGAGCACGGAGGACAGATAATCGCGCCGTATTCCGCGCCGCAATCCGGACACCTCATAGAATGCCTCCTAAACGCGAAACGGAGCCCGCTAGGAGCTCCGTCCGCCGTTCCTGGTAGTTTGTGCCGCGCCGCTTCATGCCGCCTTTAGGAGCCGCTCCTGTTTGAGCCGCTCGTACCGCGCGCGCGACCTCGCCGCCTGTTTGAGTTTGAGCGCCTCGAACGCCGCCGGGTCGTTGAGCCGGAGCGCCTCTCGTTTCGCCCTCTGTGCCTTTGCCGTCCGCGCGAGGAGCCGCTCGTACGCCGCCGGGTTAGCCGTCGCCTTGCGCCGGTTCCGGTTCTGTTGCGCGCGGAGTTTCGCTTTGTATTCGGGAGAGGAGCGCCGCGCGTCCGCCGCCGCCCATCGCGCCGCGCGTTTCTCCCCCGCGGTAACCGTCGTCACTACAACGGGTTGCGGAAATCTCACTACCACGTCGGACGCGGAGCGAATTCCTGACTGCGCTGTTGATTGCAGTATTGAATTCGCTCCCCCGAGAAACCCGCCGGATATCGTGAGCTCCGCGATTGCGCCGTCCGTGAGGACGATTTTCCGCACCGCGCGCCGGAGGAGGTTGCGCTTGTCGGCGAATTCCGCGGTTGCGAACCCGATGAACGCCGCGGCGAGCACCTCCGCGATTTCCGCCTCGTCCATCTTGGGAGCCGGAGCCGGGAGCGCCGCCAGGAGCGCCGCGCGGTTAGCGTCGAGCGCCGCCATCTTGACTTTAAACTCCGCCCGCGTGATTTCGCCGTCGCCGAGCGCGCCGATGAGGTTTTGACGCCCGGTCTCGTACTTGGCGACCGCCGCCTCGACCTTGCGCCGCGCCGGGTCCGGAGCCGCGTCCGCCGCCTCGCGGATGCCGTCGAGGACCTCTCCGATGAACGCCGCGTCCGTGAGTTTCTTTGACATGAGGGTTTCGAGCGCCGCGTCGAAATCCGACCGATGGACGGACCGCGCTCCGCACTTTACCGCGCGGCGCGCCGAGGAGCAACGGTAGACGTCGAGATGCTCGCCGCGACCGCCGTAGTGATTGTCGAGCGCCGCGCCGCATCCGCAAAACGCGATACCCGCGGCGAGATGCCGGGTCCGGCCCGCGTTCTTCAGTTTGGATTTCGACCATCGCGATTTCCGCGCCGCGATGATGCCTTGAGCGTGATTCCAGACCTCCTCCGAGACGAGCGCCGGGAGATAGCCGCGGGTAAACGTCTTGCCGTTGAGCGTCACCTCCGCGCCGTCGAGCGGAACATTCAACGGCTCCGCGCGCCGGGTGAGGAGCCGCCGGTATTTCGGGTCCGGATTCTCCGCGGTCGCGCGCGGTTTGACCTCCGCGCCCTTCGCCTCCATACGGTACGACCGGATGCCCATCCAAATCGGATTTTGCATCGTCTCGCGGATGCCTTTACCCGTCCATCCATGCCCGATAGCCGCGGCGATTTCCTCGTACGAGAGACCGTCGATAGTGAGGAGCTCGAACGCCCGCCGGACGAGCGCCGACTCGACCGGATCGAGCTCCCATCGCCAGGAAATGCACTTGCCGGTCTCCGGGTGAAACTCGCGGAGGTAGCGGACGCCGCGCGGTAGCATGTGCTCGCCGCCGACGTGCTTCCCCTGTTTGCGCGCCTCCGTCTTGCCGCCGTCGAGCCGCTCGCGTAGCGTATTGAGCTCGTCGCCCGAAATCATGCCGCCGACGGTGAGCGCATACCATCCGCCGCGGGTCGCCGGATCGAAACGGTCGCCGGGAGTCCACAGGAGTTTTTTGTTGTCCTTGAGGACGTCGAGGACGCCGTAATCCTTCCACTTGCCGGGTCGCACGTAACGGGACTGTTCGGCGACGAAAACGCCGTCGGCGAGTCCGGCGATGAGGTCGTTTTCGATAGCCTTGAAGCGAGCGTCCTCCATGATGTGACGACCGGAGACGTCGATAATCTCGACCCATCGGACGATTTCCACGTTATGCCGCGCCGCGCCGGATTCAATCGCGGAGCGTTGCCGCGCCGGTCCGTAAGCCTCCGCCTGTCCGGCGTCCGAGACGCGAATCATGGCGATTGCGCGCTCGCGTTTGTTGCTGGTTAAGTCTGTCATGTCTTAAGCATATCATGATATGCGACTTGGCGCAACGACCGCGCTAGCACCGATCCGCGGTAATCGCGCCGGTCCGCGGCATATGTGAGGCGACAGGTCCGCCTCGTAAAAACGCGCTTCCGCGGAGAGCCCGATGATTACCCGCCCGCCGCATTGCGCGCAACGGAACGGACCGCGGAGCCGCCGCAATAATCGCCGGATAGCCTCCTCCGCGTCGAGCGGTCGCCTCATCCCGTAGCCTCCGCGGTCCGCAGGTCCCGTACCGTCGCGTCCGCCGGGAGCGCCGGTCGCTCGACGCGCTCGTATAGCCCGACCTGGAAATGGAGGTCCCGCCGCCGCCGCCGCATCGCCGCGAGCCGCCGGACCGCGGCCTCCTCCGTGAGACAGGGTTTGCCCGCCGGAACCCATCCCTCGACGCCGCGGTATTCCTCGACGAGGTACACGTAACCGCTAAACGTCATCCCTCGACCTCCGCCTCCGGCAATCCGCACACTTGCCGCGCGTACCGGAGCGCCGCGGCGTCGTCGCCCGCGAGGAGCGAGTCTTTCATCGCCAGGATTACCGCTTGCCGTTTGCGCGCGATTTGGAGCATGAGCTCGATATCCTCGCGCGACACCTTGCGCCGCTCCTGGTCCGCCGCCTCGCGCATCACCGCCTCCGCCTCCGCGTCGAATAGCGCGAAATCGGAAAGCATCGACGTGCGGTTTCTCCAGAGCTTACGCACGCCGCACCGCTCGCCGGTCCTTGCGGAGTTTCCGGACCCGCGGCGCGTTCCAGTACTTTGATTTGCATTTGGGGCATTGCGCCGGAGTTTCCGCGGTCCGCCGGAGCCACATATGCGCGCATCGGTTGCACTTCAGGGTTAGCTGTTTGATCAGAGATGTAATCATGCTTCATTATCGCATCTCCTATGTATCGACCATCTCTAGACCGAGTTGCTCAAACGATGTTTCGATGGTCGCGAGGTTCTCGCCGAACGTCTTGATATGATCGTGCCCGAGCGCCCAACAAAGCACGTCCATATTGCACACGATTTGTGGTAACGTCTCCTCCGCGTTCGACCCGTAAATCGCGCCGCAGATGGTCGGGTTCAGGATAACCGCGCCGAGGATATCATGTGCCCGCTGGATTTCGTCGCGGCTCCGCGCCGCCGGAACCTTGCCGCGCCCGAGGATGAGCTTCTCCTGTTCGGCGAGGTCCCGCGAGAGCCACAGGAGAACTGCGAGCCCGTCCTCGCCGCGCGAGCGCCGGATATGCTCGATGAGCATTTGCCGGAGGTCGCGGAGCCGGATAGACAGTTGCTCGCGGAGCGTCTCGACTTCCATCCGGATTTCGGCGAGCGCCGCGGCATCGTCGATGTAGAGCTCGTCGGGAAATAGCGCCCGGTAGACGTCGCCGAGAGTCATGAGTCCTCTCCAAATTGGAAACCGTCGCTCCGCCATAAGCCGCGCGCGAGTCCCTGCCGTAGCTGTACGAGCCACTCCGCGTACTGCCGAGGGTTGAATGAGCGGTATAGTTGCTCCGGGTTTGGAAACAATCGCCGGATGCGAAACGCCGTTATATCCGGAACATCCTGTTTGGCATACGGGTTCCGGACCTCGCCGACGGTATAAAGAACGTTGAACGCCGCGACCTGTGGAGCGCATCGGCGCGCGAGGTTTCCGATGATTTTTCCGCTCTTGTGCTGGCCTTTGTCGCGAGCCGTCTCGATTAGCGCGAGCGGTTCGTACGTTTCATTGTCCGCCTCAATCCAGATGATGTTATCGACGTCAATCAAGCAAAGCCGGAATGCAATATCAGGATTGCTGAGATAGCGACCGATGGACCGCGGACGATGCCATTCCGAGTACGCCGGGTCGCGTTTGCCGGTCTGTTCTTCCATCATGCCGCGACTCTCCAGACCACGATTTCACGCGTGAGGACGAGACACCGCCGGTTTTCTTTGGCCCACTCGACCATCTGCGCGTTACATTGTTGCGACTCGTACGGAGCCGAAAACCGCATATCAAGCCGGAGTCTTTTTGCGCCGTTGAGCTCGCGCGCGACGTCGAGGATATGGTCCGTATACGCGCGCTCCGGAGCGTTCCATTGTGTAGGTTGCATGAGTAATGCAATTGCCGCGCCGGGTTTCAGTTTCTTTGAAAAATCGCTGATGATGCGCGCGAGGGTTTTAGTAAACGCGCCGAGCTCCATATTCGCGAGGTCCTCCGCATCTTCGCTGTACTGCCCCTCCGCCTGTTTCCAGTACGGCGGGTCGAGATACACGAGCGCGACGTCCGCCCACCGCGGGAGCGCCGGGAGTCCCTCTGTTAGATCGTGCTTTCGTATCTCATGCTCGCGCTCGACGATGGGTTTACGGTCGCTCGCCCAATAACGGCGGAGTCGCTTTTTGCAAACGTCGATAGCCGAACCGCCGCCCGCAAACGGGTCGATGACGACCTCGAAAGGTTGCGTGTAGAGATAGAGGAGGTTATCGAGCCATCGCGCCTCCGAGTTGCCGAAATGCTTAGGGCCGTCGCTCTTGTTCTGTTGTTTCCAGACGTTATAAATCGGGACCTCGAAATCGGTTCTATACTCCGCCGCCGCGCGATTGGTCCTCTCGATTTCCGCGAGCCGCTCCGCCTCGTCCTCGATTTCGGAGAAATCGCCGGGATTTGTGCCTAAACGGAAACTTCCGTATTGGCACAAAACATCATGAACGGCATCGCGTCCCATCCCGACCTTGTCCGCTATTTCCTGTTCGGTGTGACAGGCGAGCCAGAGCTCGAAAACCGTGGCGTCGCGCCGTTCGCGGTTATCCTTGTCGATGCGCGAAAGCCATTTTTGAACGGTCGTAATATCGACCGACAGTATCGCCGCGAGCCGCTGTTTTTTCTTCCCTTGGTCCGCCGTCGGCGTCTCCCCATAGATACGCCGCGCCATGTCTCGTTTATCCTCTTGCGATAACTGCAATCCATATTTCGCGTTCCGTTCAATCGCGAGCTCCAATAACTCCATGTCGCTCGTCGTCGGCGTCACTATAACCGCGATGCGTTCCGCGCCGACTTTTTTATGCGCCGTCCATCGGTTCCACCCGTCGATGAGCTCGTTATGCTGGTTCACTTCGATAGGCGGAAGAACGTCGAGCGTCTCCGCGTACTTTTGCACGGTCTCCGCGCTTTTCTTAATTCGCGGGTAGAGGTCCTCGCGAAATACAACCTCCTCGACCGCTAGCGTCTTTTGCTTACCATCTATCGGAATCGCCGTCATCGTCTCCCCCACCATTCCCGTTCGCATCTCCCCCACGCCCGGTCAGTCCGCCGCCGCCGCAATCGCTTGAATTCCAGAACGACCGCGACCGCGACGAGCGCCGCGCCGAGTCCCGCCAGGAGCACGCCGACGATGTAGAGAACCACGCGAAGGACGCCCGTCATGAGCGGTCCTCCTCGACGTTGCCGCAATCGAGGCAACGGTAGCCGCGCCATAAGCGCCTCTCGCGGAACCCGTCCATCTCGACGCCGGTAAAATCCTCGTGCTCGACGCCCTCCAGAGCATCGGACCCGCACCGCGAACAGGTCGCCGGAGCATCGTCGATTACATCCCTCGCCTCGCCTTGCATCGCCTTACCGTGCATCGCCAGACTCGACCATGCCATGCCCGACCTTGCCATACCCCGCCGGGTTGTTTAAGACTCCGATGGTTCGTCCGGGTCCGTAAACCCGAACGTCCGTTGCCGCTCCGCCGCCGTCATTTCCGACTCGTATAAAACCTCGCTCGTGAGAGCGGAAACGACGCGTTTCATGCCGACCCGCGGAGTATCGAACAGGACAAGCACTTCCATTTGCCGCATCTCGAAACGGCTATTGATTTTCGCCGCGAGCTCCGCGCATCGCCGGTTTGCCTGTTTGATCTGCGCCGATATCTCCGCCGCGCGCGCCGTCTTCTTCTTTTCGAGGTCAATTACGCCCGCGGTTTCGCGCGCGAGCGCGTCGCCGAGCTCGCGGAGCTCTTGCTCATTGAGCGGATATTTAATCGTCTCGAATGTTCTCACGCCCGCCGCCTTTCCTCCTCGTTGCGCCGCGCCTGGAGCCGGAGCGCGGTTTCATAGAGCGCATCGTATGGAACCGCGAACAGTTGATGCCGCTCCTCGCCGATTTCGAGGTAACGCGGATGCAATCGAACGACGAGCGCCCGCCCGCGGTAGAGCGCCGCCGTCTTGCGCCGGAGCGGCGTCTCCTTGAGCTCCGTCACGCCGCCGCCTCCGCCGCCGTCTTGTTGCGCTTCACGTTTGCGGCAAACCGGCGGAGTTGCGCGACGACCGTATCGCAGAGCGCCGCGTTCTCCGGCCCGAGGAGCGCGAGCGTTGATGCGCTTGGAGCCGCCGGGTAAAAGTCGATGCACATCGAGAGGATGAGCGTGAATTTCTCGACCGCCTCCTCGTGTCCGCGGTCGTACTGTGTTTTGCGTTCGCGTTCCTGGGTTGTAGCCGTAGCGTCCATAGTCACTCCTTAACTTGCGGTTCGGTTTTCGCCTCGCGCGCTTTGGAAATCTGGTCCTTGAGCTTTGCCCGTTTCCCCTCCGCCTCCGGAGCCGGAGCGCCGGTCGCCGCGGGTTCCTCCGCCGGTTCGGTTTTCATCCGCATGACGTCCGCCCATGAGAAATCGCCCTCCTTCAATCCGTTGAACAGAACGCCGAGCTCCGCGAGGTCCTTGACGGTGAGAGCCTCAATCGGACGGTCGAGATACGCCTTTAGCTGGTCCGCGGCGACGCCGACTGAGGCGAACTTTTTCAGGATTTTCTTTTTCGCGGCGTCCGGGTCGCGCGCATTCTGGTCGTCGTTGACGGTGTCCACGGTCGCGCGCGCCTCCTCCAGAATGTCCGCCGGGAGTAACCGCTTGCCGTTGTCGCGGAGTAACTTGCTGGTTTCCGCGCCGAGCTTACTCCGGAACTCCTCCGGCGTCGCCTCGACGATATAGACCGTGTCGCCGTACGTGTTCTCGCGCATCCGGAGCGCGCGTTGTCCCTTTTTGAGTTGCCGCCGCTCGACCGTCTTTTCGAGCATCATCTCGCGGGTATGCGACACGTTCGCCTGTATGTCGAGGACCTCGACCGAGAGGCACGTCTTAGTAACATCGTCGTAAACGATGCTCGCCCGCGTATCCACATGCCGGTAGTGACGGAGAAACGCCTGTATCGCTTTGATCGACCAATCGACGGCGTACGCCTCTTCCCATTCCCCTTGTGCGTTTTTCTTGCGTCCGACCGGACGGCAATAGAGCGCCGTCGCGGCAAACGACGGACGTTTGCAGAGTAGCTGTATCTGTTGCGCGAACAGGTCCTCGTCCCGCGGCGATTTCATGGCGATGACGACGCGCGCCTCGATGCGCGCCCGCGCGGACGCCGCCGCCGCCGCCGGAGTGAGGTCGCCTTGCGCGACGACCTCCTGTCCCCACGTATCCTCGCGGACGGCGACCGAGCCCGCCGGACCCGCCCCGGTTTCATTTACGCTTGCTGACATGCCGTCTCCTTGGCGGGTTGCGCCGCCTGATTGCAGTGAAAATGTATGCGCCGTACGCCGGGTTTGGTCTCCGAGTACTCGCGCCGGAGCGCGGTTTTTTCGTCCTCCGCCATTCCGCGCATGAGCGACTCCGCGAGCGCCTCGTGATTCACCTTGACGGAGCCGCGCGCATTCCGCCAAGTGAATTTGCCGCGTAACCATGTGAGCCCGTCGCCTTCGCCGATAGCGAGTTTGATCGTGTTTTCGAGCCGGGTCCGCTCCGCGGTGATATCCTCCTCGTCGCTCCGTACGAGCGCGTATTCGTCGAGGAGACCGGACTCCGCCTCCGTCGCGTCGCGCATCGCGAGCTTTTGCCGCGGAAACCGCTCCTTGATAATCCTGGTCGTCTCCGGCGACGAGCCGGGTTGCGGCTCCTCATTGCCGATGATGTACCGCCGCCAGAACTCCTCCGTCCGGTCGAGCATTTCGCGCTCGATTTCGAGGTCGCGCTCGACGGTGTAAATCCGCGGCTCGTCCATGTCGAGGAGCGCCGCCACGTCCCACGCGGGATAGTCCGCCGCCGCCATATACCAGTCGCATTGCAGTTGCACGCGCGCCGGGATATCCTCCGCGGTTTCGCCCCACAGGAACCGCTGGTCCCAGGAGACGAGCTTCGCATCGACGCCGCGGAGCTCGCCGCGGCATAGCGCGTCCGGCGTCCATACCATCCATTCGCGCCCCTCGACCCGCCGGGTTTCATCGACGAACTCGACGTCCCGCCCGGTGAGCGCCGCGTAGTAGTCGATGATGCCGCGCTCGAAAAACTTCCCGAGCCGCATCCGCGGCGTCGCCGGTCGCCGCTCCGCGCGTCCCGTCATCTCCGCCCACACCGCCCACGCGTCGCGCCGCGGATCGACGCCGAGTATCGCCGCGACGTCCGAGCCGCCGATGCCCCGGAGCTCAAGGTTTTTTGCCATCGCCGTACACCTCCTCCCTGATTTGCCGCGCCCGCGCCGTACGGCACGGCCCGCATAACCATTGCCGGTCGAACCACGCGACGCCGGTCGCGCCGCACACGTCGCACCTGTAACGGTTGCGCTCGCGTTGCGCGCTCCGCCGGTCCGCCGCGCGCATCGCCGCCCATAGTTCGAGTCGAGACACACGTATCCTCATGCACTCACTACTGAATGGGTGAAATGGTCCCCGGTGAGAATTGATTACGCGGTGAGACGTTTCTTTACGGCGGAGACCGACGCCGCGGACGCCGGATTCCGCTTTTCGATTTCGGGCCAGTGATGCCCGAGAAATTGCTCTAGAGCTTCCGAAATGATCTTGCCGTATGGAGCCCGCGCCGCTTCGTTCTCCCACCTCGATTCAGAATCAAATTCGAGTAGAGCCATAGCGCGACGCGTGATCTTAGTAGTTAGTTTGACGGGTCCGCGCCCGCCGCTAGTATTCGCTGAAGCGTTTAAAGACACGATTCCTCGCCCTCCCCCTCTGGACCGGCAATTCGTCGATTGATCCGTCGCGCCGCCGTCCTAGTGCTCCCATGACGACTACGCAACGGCACGATAACTATACGCCCGCCGGTATCCGGCGTCAATGGGAGAAAAACAGATAAATATGGCGTTTTGCTGGCTTTATGCTGGCTTTCTACTGGCAGTAAACTGTAACAATAACAACCGTCATCCGGAACCGACACACCTCAAAATACTTACGATGACGCCGCAACGTTACTATTGCCGGTAGTAGCCGCCAAACTTTTTTGGCACTCACTTGTGATGAACAATACGGATGATTTCTGGTACTCGATGGACCCGGAGGACGAGCCCGGTTCATTAAATTGGGATCTAACCTCTTATTGCAAAAGAACTGCGGAGAATACCTATAGCATTTTCTGGATTGCCGTCTCGACGGAGGCTTGCAAATTCTGATCAGTGATTGCCGAACCGTCAGTCTGTACTTGCGGGTCCATGACGACGGCGGACTGTACGCGCGACGCGGTTCCATCCGGGTCCGCCATCGCGCCCTGTGCCCATCGGAACCGCGTATTATGCGCCGCGGTCGCCGCCGACTCGTCGAGGATGTACTCCGCGAAATGCAGACATGCGACCTTGACGCGTTGACGGAACGGGATGTCCGTCATGAGGTCGCCGCTTTCCTGGTATGAGAGTGCCATATTTTTTCTCCCTTAGTTGCCTTCGTACCAGCTAGCGATACTGACAACGGAGGCAGCGTTGACTTTGTAGTAATAACCGGGTGGAACCGTGAACTGAACTACGTAGCTGAAACTAGCCCCTGCGACCAATGGCATGGAGTAAGCCTGCAAAACTGTCGTCGGCGACGATTGCGTGTCGCAATAGACCGTGGCCGTTGATTGCGCGCCCGTGCTCCCGTTCATGTTGATGATGACGACGCGCGGCGTCGATGCCGCTGGATTCTGATAAATGGGTCCGTTAACTCCACGCGAGCCGAGAATGCTCACGTAGCTGCCAGGACCGCCGCCGAGCACCGCCGCGCCGCCGATGCGGTAGAACTTGCCGGATGCGATGTTTATGTCGCCGTTCACGTCGAGCAAATAACCCGGAGTCGCAACACCGATTCCGACGCCGCCGCCGAGAAAATAAAATTTCGATGCGCAAAACGCCATAGGAATGTTCAGGTTATTCGCATCGTTCGCCGCATTGAGCCCGACCGCGCCCGTCGTCGCCCAATCCATTCCAGCCAATAACAGATTTTCGTTGACACCTCCATGTATATGAAAGAGCGCCAGAGGGTTCGTTGTTCCTATGCCGACCGAGCCGCCGTTGTAATAGATCGTGCCGCCGGAGCCCCCGGTCCAGTAGCCGCTGAACGCCGCCGCCCACTTTACTCCGAGTGATTGCGTCGAGTCCGCCTGGAGTATCTGCCCGTCCGTGCCCACCGGGAGCCGCGACGTTACCGAGCCGCGGACGATGAGGTCTCCCTTTGTGGTCGTCGGGTCCGTCATCCCGCCGGTCGGAGCCGCCCACCGGACGCCCGCCGATACCGACGAATCCGCGGTTAGAACCTTGCCGTCATTCGGCCCGCCGCCCGTGCCGAGCCGCGTTGTCCCGGTCGAGTAGTGAACGATGAGGTCCCCCGTTTGCGTCGTCGGGTCGGTCATGCCGCCGCCGCCTCCGCCCGCGGAGATAGTCACGCTCACGCGGTTATTTGCGCTCTCGTCCGCGGTTACGAGCGTAATGTTCGTACCCGCAATGAAATTGACCTCGCGCCGCGCCGCGACGAGCGTGCCTCCGTTTGAGATGCGGACCCGTTGCGTCGTCGTATCATCGACGACCGCGAGCGTCAGATCCGCGGACAGGTCGCCGCCGCCCGAGAGCCCGGTTCCGCTATTGACGTGCCGGGTCGCCGGGACGCCGCCGCCCGCGGAGATATCCGCCGCGGTGAGAGCGACGTTTCCGGTCCGCCCGAAAACGGTTTGCACGTTCGCGGTTAGCGTCCGGTCCGCCGACAGGTCGCCGCCGCCGGACATGCCCGCGCCCGCGATAACCTGCCGGGTCGCTGGAACCGCGCCGAGACTCGCCGCCGAGACGGTCGCCCATCGCATCCCGAGCGCCTGAGCCGCATCGGCGACGAGGGTTTGACCCGGAGTGCCCACCGCGAGCGCGCCGAGCGTAGACGCGCCGCGGACGATGAGGTCGCCCTTTGTGGTCGTCGGGTCGCCCACCGAAACCGCCGCCGCCGCCTGTAAATCGGTCCACAGGTCGGAGAGCGTCTGTACGACCGCGTTAGTATGCGCCGCGGTGATTACCGCGCCCGCGGAGACCGCCGGAGGAATCGTCGGGACGACCGGCCAATTTACGGACGCTTGCGGTTGCGGAGCGCCTTTTTTTTGCATCGGGACCTCCTATGCTTTTTCCGGACCGGGAGCCGGAGCCGGAGCCGGTCGCACGAGCTCTTTCCCGTTCTCCGCGACCCGCCAATCGCCCGAGAGCTTGTGTTGCCGGATGAACAGGACGAGCGCGCCTTGCCGTTGCGCCGCGAGTAGCTGTACCTTCTGTTCGAGCTCGACTCGCGCCTTTTCGACGTCCTCCAGAAAACTGATGAGCGCCTCGTCGAGCGGAAAATTCTCGACCTCCGCCGCCGCGCCGTTGCCGTTCGGTTCTTCCATGAGTCCTCCTATCCCCACCCGATGACGATGCCGCCCATGATGTTTAGTCGGCTAACCGTCACGAGCCCGCCGGTCGAAACGCCGATGTTACCGGCGACCGAAAAGTAATTGCTGACCCGCACGTAACCGCTGTTGCCGTCGCATAGAACGTTCGTCCCGCCGAGCGCCAATTGGCAATTATTCGCGTTATTCGGGTCGCGGACGAGCGCGCCGATGACGGTCGAGCCGTTGTAAATCACCATGCCGCGCGAAACGTGCGATGCCTTATCCGAGCCGCTCGTAATCTGGAGCGCGAGCGACCCGTACGATGCGTCGAACGTCGTCGGCGTCGTCGTCAGAGTGTAGCCGGACGCCGTAATCGAGAAACTCGCGTTCGTAATCGTGAGGTTGCCGGAGACGTCCGATTTGATTACGGCGTTTGTATAACTCGTCCCGCCCGCGCCGAAAACCTTGAACCATCCGCCATAGTTGCCGGAGGCGTCGAGGTATCCGAGTTGCGCGATGAGCGAGTTTCCACTGTCGTACACGTTGAGCCGCGCCGGTTTCGCGCTCGACCCGCCGCCGACGTCGATAGAGTACGCGTTGAGTTTGTCGGAGGAGACCGAGCCCGCGGTAATCTTGCCGCCCGAAATCGCCGCGATGGCGGAGTCGCCGACGGTTCCCACGTTGATAACCGCGCCGTTGATCGACCCGATCTGTCCCGCCTGAATCGCGGTACTGATCTGATTCGCCGTAATCGTATCTATTTGCGTCGCGCTTACCTTGCCTTGAATCGTCGAGGCGTTCACTGCGCCGATTTGCGCCGCCTGAATCGCGCCCGTGATCTGTCCCGCGGTAATCGAGCCGATTTGCGCCGCGAGAATCAACCCGGTGATGTTTTGCGCCGCGACCTTGCCGACCTGATAAAACTTCATTGCTCCCGTGAGCGTGTTCGGGTCCGTGCCCGCGTCCGTATAGCTCGTGCCGGACGCCGCCACTTGGTAGAAATGCCCGGTCGCGTTGTTGAAGAAAAACGAATTCGGAGGGTAGTTGTCCGCCGGGAGCGCCGGGAACGCGTCGAGTATCGGAATCGGACGGAGCGCGTCGGCGTACTTGGAGAGGTCGTCGATGATGCCGTTGGCTAGCTGGTCGGAGACGACGACGCCTTGTATGCTGGTCGCGTTTACCGTGCCGATTTGACCCGCCTCGATAAACCCGCGGATGGAATTTGCGGAGACCGTGTCGATCTGACCGGCGGAGAGTTGCCCCACGATTGCGCCCGCGGCGACCGAGCCGATGCTTTGCGCCGAGAGCCCGCCGGATGCGATGCTCGCGTCCGTGACGGAGCCGGGAGCCGGAGGTCCGGGTTTCGTCCCCTGATTTGCGCTTTTCCATCGCGCGCGTTGGTCGATGAGCCGGAGATAAGTTACGAGGTCCGGTTGCGCCGCTCCGAAATTCGCCTGATACTCGACGAGCTCCTTGGATTTCCATGTGAGGTTGAGCGACCGGATGATGTACGCGCCGTCGATGCCGAGCGCGTCCTCCTGAATCTGGACGCGTTGCCCGAGCTTTAAATCGTCGGTCCAAACGGTGAAACTCCCTTGCTCGACCGGATACGCGTACTGGAGGACGGCCGTTTTCGCCTTGAGCTCCGCGTCGTATGTCTCCGTGATCTGGTCGTTTTGCTCGAAATAGGAGTACTCGCCGTATTGCTCGATGCTCACCGGGTCCTTGTAATCCGCCTCCGCCAGGATGCCGCTCCCGTTTTGCCCACCGCGGATGTAGGCATGATTCACCGGGTTACTGAAATCGCGCTTGTACCCATCGACACGGACCGGGAACGTCGCCGCATAGTCGGGAGACGTCGAGAGCCCGTACGGAGCTGCCGGAGCGTCCTCCGCCGCGCCGTACCATAGCTGACCGTCGAAATCGACCCACCATACACCGCCCGAGAGCGCCGCGGTGTCGTCGAGCACCTGCCGGAGCGTTTTCCCCTTCCACTCCGCGTTGAGGATTACCGGGAGAATGGACCCGACGTGAGCCGTCGAAATCTGCGGACAGAATTTTCCGACGAGCGCGACGATGAGCGTCTGGTCGCTCGTCGGCATCGGGACGGCGAACGTATCGTCCCACGCGATGGAACGGTCGAGCCAGGAGCCGTAGTCGTTGAGGTCGCAAACCCACAGGACCGGCGTATCCGCCGCGTCGGATTGCTTTAGGTCGAGCCCGTATATCTGCCCCTCGAACAGTTTCGTCCGATGGTCGCGCCCGTCGCGGATGGTAACGACCTGGAGCTCCGCGAGCCCGAGGGAATAATGGTCCTCGTCGTACCGCGCCTCGTCGTACCGCGCCGCGGAGCCGGGACTCTCGCCGATAAACGCTACGGTCGCGGTCGCAATGTTGCGCGAGGAGTCGTAAGAGATGCGCGTCTGTTCGAGGAGCGCGAGGTCCGTCGCATCGACGCCGTTAATGAGTATCTCCGCGTTCATCGCATCGAGGACCCGACCATCTGTTTCGCGATGTTATTGGCGATTTGGTCGCCGAGCACCTTGGCCGTCTCCGGGGTTACGCCGGTCGCGTTTACCGATACGTTGATGCCGCGCGCCGCCGGGTCCGTCGCCGATTGCGCGATGGATTGCGCGACCGCGTCGAGCTCCTGAACCGCGGTTTTGATATCGACGATATACGGACCCTGCCCGATGACTTGGTCATAAATGCCGGAGGTTTTCGAGAGCATCGGACCGGACCAATCCTTGAACAGGTCGCGGAGGTTTTCGACCGCTTTGGTGTTCGCGCCCCACGCTATCTCCTCGTCGATTTTGAACAGGACGCCGAGGATGCCGCCGTCCGCCCGGTCGCCGAGATAGAGCGCCGAGTACCGCGTATTATGCTCGACGGCGTTCATCGTGGTTTCCATCTTGGCTTGCTGAAAATTGCCGATGATGGACGAGACCATCGTGCCGATGGACCCGACCGCGCCGACGATGCCGGTAATGCTTGAGCCCGCCGCGCCCGCTATGCCGCCCATCGCTCCGCCGCCGCCGCCGCCGACTCCAGGTATGGAGCCCGCCGCGCCCGCTATGCCGCCGACTCCGCCTCCGCCGCCGCCGAAAATGCCGGTCACCGCCGAGCCGATACTCTTCAGTCCATCGAGGACGCCGCCGAGACCTTTTCCGGAGAGGAGGTCCGCGAGCTCGTTCGCGACAAACTTGCTCACCGCGTCCTTGAACGGGTCGATGAACGTATGGAGCGCCGTCGAGCCGATATCCTCCAACATTTTTTTCGCGGTGTCGCCGAACGAGAAATCCCCCTTAACGAGCTTGCCTATCATGTCATCGACCGCGCCGCCCACCGCGGCCTTGACGCCGTCGTACGCGGTTTTCCACTGCGAGGGTAGCTGGTCGAGATGGTCCTGTACCTGTTGCTTTTGCCGGTCGAGCTCCGATTTCTGGTCCTGTGTGAGTTGCCCGCCTTGCTTCAGGATGTCCTGATACGCCGCCTGAGTTTTATTGACCCATGCCTCCTGAACTACGAACGCATTTGCGTCGCCGGAGGTCGCGATGCGCTGGAATTCCTCGTCCGCCTTTTTCCGCATGTTCTCGAATTCGGTTTGCGAATTCACGCCGAGAGCATGAAAGGCGTCGTTGGTCTCCTTGAGCGTCACTACCTGCAAATCGTGGAGCGTCTGTTGTACGACCTTGAGCGCCGCGTCCGTCTTTTTCGCCGCCTCCGGTCCCTCCTCGCCGCTCGTGATGAGTTGCTGGTAATACTTCACCGCCTCCTGATACGTTTGCCGGTACATCTCGACCGCGGAGATTTTTCCTTGCTCGTATGCGTCCTTCCATTTGGTCGAGAGCGTCTGTACGTGCTCCTCCGTCGCTTTGGTGAGTTGCTTTTGCGCGTTGTACAGGTCGATATCGGTTTCCGCGGTTTTGCCGGTGATCTGTTCCGCTTTCGCCATCTCTTGCGCGAGCGTTTTGATATGGTCGATCTGTTGCTGTAGCGACGTGACGCCGAGCGCCTTGAACGCGTTCGCGAGCCGGGTCACCGGGTCCACGGCATCGGCGACCGCCTGTTTCAGCGAGGCGAGCCGTTCGAGCTCGTCGTCCGTTAGGTCCTTGCCGGATGCCTGGAGCGCCTTGCGTTGCTCCTCGATTACTTTGACCTGTGCCTCTAGCGCCTGTTTCGAGTCCGTCCCGAAAACCTCCGCGACCTTGTCGGCGTACGCTTGCCACTGGTCCTGAGATTTGGTGAGCTCCTCCTCCGTTTTCATGCCGAACGCGTGAACCGCGGCGATAGCGTCCTGGTTCAAAAAATCGGCTAGCTTTTGATGCGCGTCCTCCTGTTTTTTGGCCGCGTCCTCGATATCCTGCGCGGTCGCCTTGCCGGATGCGGAGATAGTCGCGAACGCCTTGTCCGCCGCGTCCGCCGCGTTCTGGAGCGACGCCGTGCTCGTGACGCCCAAGGTCTTGAACGCCTCGCCGAGGTTGACGGTGTCGGTCGCCAATTTTTTCTGGTCGTCCGACATGAGGTCCCACGCGAGCCCGAACGCTTTCGCGATTTTCGAGGTATCGTCCGTGATGCCGCCCATCGCATCGGCGAACTGAGCCGCCACGTCCGGCGCGACCGTCTTGAGCGCCTCGTATCCGGCGCGGACGTCCTCGTTGTATTTTTTCTGCGAGTCCGCCGCCTCCTTAGCCGCCTTTGCCTCCTCCTCCTTTGCTTTTTTCGCCTCCGCCGCCGCGTCCTTTGCGCGGTTCGATGCGGCGAGCGCCTCCGCCTCCGCGGATTGCTCCTCGTGTAGCCGGTTGCGCGTCGCCGCCGCCGCCGCGTCCTGGTCCGCTTGCCGTTGCTTGTCCGCCGCCGCGGCGTCCGCCATCTTTTTCTGTTGCTCGTCCCAAATCGCGCCGAGCTTTGAAAACTCCGAGCTCACGCCGGGAATCTTGGAGGCGATGCCGGAGACGAACCCGATCACGTTTCCGACCGCGGTGATGATATCGGAGGCGAACGCCTTAATCCCGTCCCACACCGCGCCGACGACCGCCTTTATCGCGCTCCATTCCGCCGACCAAATCTTCACGAGCGGCGAGAACACCGTCGAGAGGTAATCGACCGCCTCCGCAAATACCGCTTTGATTGCAGGCCAATTCTCATAGGTCCACTTGCCGATGAGCGCGAGCGCCGCGACGAGCGCGGTAATCCCGAGAATCACTGGGTTGAACGTGATAGCGCCGAGCGCGACGCCGAACGCCGTCACCGCGCCGGAGACCGCGACGAAACCGGCGACGACCGCGGGTATTGCGATAGCGACGTCCTTGACCGGACCCGGTAGCGTCTCCCATTTTTTCGCGAGGGTTTCGACGCCGTCGGCGATTGACTTAACAATCGGCGCGACCTCGTCGAGGACGCCGCGGATCGAGCGCCCGACCGCCGCCATCGCGTCCTCGACGGACTCATCGAGGATATGCGATGCGCCCTTCCAGCTATTCATCGACTTTTCCGCCGCGCCGCCCCACTGGTCCGCGAGGTCCTTAGTCACCGCATCGGCGACCTGTGCGGACGTGAGCATTCCCTTTTTGATTTGCTCCTGCGCCTCGTCCATCGACAGACCCATCTGTCGCGCGAGCGCGCCGTACGCGTCGATGCCGTCCTTTTGCAGCGCCTTGATATCCTTGCCGGAGGCGACCACATGCGAGGACATGGTCGCGATAGCATCCGACACCGCGGTAATCCACTCCGGACCTTGCTTCATGCCGGACGCCGCATCGACGACCGCTTTCATGGTCTCCGCGGTTTGCGTCGCGGAGGTCCCGAGCATCATCATGTTCTTCGCCGCGGGTCCTAAGACGTCCTCGAAATCGAACATGCTTTTCAGTTCGAGACCGGAAATGTCCTCGAATACTTTTTGCGTCTCCTCCGTCGCGCCGTTGAGCGCCTTAAAACTCGCGTAGAGCTTGTCTGTTTTGTTGGCCGCGGCGAGACACTCCTCGCCGAATTTCGCGATGGATGCGCCGATGCCGATGGACGCGAGCGCGCCGCCGATTTTCTCGATGGTTCCGCCTATCGCCTCGAACTGCGCGGAGATGCCCGAGGTCCCCTTATCGACGGCGTCCTGAACGCCTTTCATGGCGTCGAGGAACTGTTTATTTTCGAGGCTTAGAGTTGCTTTTAGCTCGCCCGCATCACCGGCCATAGATCACCTCATCGCCGCCGCCGCGACCACGCGTCGAATTGCTCGATAACCCGGTCCTCGCCGCGCCGGAACCGCGACGGAGGACGTTCGCCCGGTCGCGCGAACCGCATCGGAGGAGGAGCCGGAGGAGCCGCCGGAGCGCCCGCCGCGACGACCTCGCGCGCCCGTTGCATCAAACAGAAATCCCAAATCTGCATGAATGGGACGCCCTTTCCGCGGTTCGTATTGAACACACTCCACGGAGCGAGCGCGCCGCAATACTCCAGAAAATCGCGTTGGAGCCGGTCGCGCTCGCGAAGTGCGTCGAACTCTTGGAGGGTTAACTCCCAGAATTCGGACTCACTAACTCCGAGGTCGTACCTTGCGGTTGCCCAGAGTGTGAGCCAGTTATACCGCTCACCGCGAGCGGCGGAGGGTTTGCCGGTCGCTCCTCCATTACCTTGCCGGTCGTCGCATAGACGAGAATCGGCATGATAGCCGGGAGCGCGCGCGCCTCGACGTTCTCCTCGACCCATTCGAGCGTGATATCGTTCCGCCGGGTCTTAAGCCCGAAATACAGGAGAATCGAGAGCCGCGCCGGACTCGTAAGATGGTCCGCGCCCTTGAAGAAATTGATACCGTATTCGGCGTCCATCTCGCGGAGTACGCGCATCGGGTACTTGAGCTCGAACATCTCGCCCGCGATTTCGACGAGAATCGGCTCGCCGGGTTCGGGAATCGTCATAGCGGTTTATCCCGCCGCCTGATTCACTACGAACGTGAGCCCGAGCGCCGCAATCATAATGCGCCCGGTACGCGCCGGGTTGCCGGTCGCGTTCACATCGACGTTGTAATCGACCGTCCCATCGCCGGTTTGCGGCGTCGCGTCGGTCACCTGGAGCCAGGAGGAGTCCGAGACCGGAGTCCACTCCGCGGAGATAGCGCCGCCGGTCGCCACGTCGAACGTAGCCGCTCCGCCCGCCGCGGTCGGAGACGCGCTCGCCGGAGTCATTGCAATGGGACTCGCGGTTTGCTTGGGTACGCTCGTGATGCGGAGCGCCACGTTGCGCGTACAGACGCCCTGTACCGGGTACGCCTCGCCGATTTGCTTAACGAACGCCTTAAACTCGCGGGTCCGGTGTCCGGCATCGGTATTGATGAGCCGGAACTTGGTAATGAGCCGGTTCTGGAAAAGGTAATCGAGCCCGTAGGTCGAGTCGATGGATTGCGTCGGGTCCGAGGGAATCCAGAAATTCGGAAACGAGAGCTCGCCGTCGTCGATGAGCGTCGGGATGAACGTCCGATGCGGAGAGCCGGTCGAGTGCGAGGTCGTCTCCTGTTCGGCGACGTTGGTATTCGGTCCGGTGATATCGCCTACGCCCGCGATGGTCGCCCACGATTCCGGCGACGCCGACGCGAGCACCTGGATTTGCGTGCCGAACGCCGGGATGCCAGTCTCACCGTCCATCGCCGTCGTTTGCGTCTCGACGTGCGGAGGAGCTCCGCCGCCGGTCGCGCCCGCGCCGACGGATGCGCCGCCAGGACGCGCGCCGCCCGCCGCGCCGGAGCGCGGAGCCGGAGCCGGAGGTCGGAAGCCGCCCATCGTTTCGACGGGTTGCTCTAGTAATGCTTGTTCCATCGTTCGTTCTCCTTACGGGTTGTACTGCGGGTTCGTACTGCGGGTTGCGGGTCGAGGAGCCGGTAAAAGATCCGGTACTCCTGTACGACCTCGTGTAGTTTCGTCTCGACCTCGTAGCCGTGCGTCTGATTTCGATAGAAGATGCCGCCGAATTGAACGCCCTCGAATAGCTCGCGGAGCCCGTCGAGCGCGCCGCGGAGCGCGTCGCCGATGCCGAGCGCGCGCGATTGCGACAGGTCGTAAATCGACACCTGATAGTCGCGGTTGATGAGCGAGAGCGGTCCGCTATGCGCCGTCAATGGGAGCGGCGCGACGTGAAAGAAAATCATGAACGGGTATTTCTGTTGCTCCGCCGGGACCTGTGGCGCGCGGTGCAAAAACACGCGCGTTTCGCAAAGATTCGTCCGTATCAGGAGGTCGCGGATTACCTGTTCGACAATGACCATTACGACGTTTTCGGAGGATGGTATCCGAGCTTGTTCGCCATGCCTTCGATGAGCTTTTTCATGTCGCCGGATATCATGTTCGCGACGAGAGGTCGGGTCGCGGTAACCGCCGGTCGAAAGTACGGGTGCGCTTGCATCCGCGACGTTCCTTTTTCAACGAGGATTCCGTGCGGAGCTTTTTTGAGGTTCACGCCGACGATGACGCCCTTTTTGTCGTCCGGTCCTTTGGTCGCAAAAATCGCGTCGCGGAGATGTATCCCCTCCTTGCGTTTCGGGTTGTAGGGACACAGGTCCTTTGCCTCGTCGCGGATGACGTACGCCGGTTTGATGAGCGCATCCTTGAGCTCCGCGCGCGCCGTTCCCATCCCCTCCTCGCCGAGCGCAATCGCGAACTCCGCCCACATTTTTTTCATCTCCGTGATGCCTTCCCACTTGAAGGCCTTGCCGCCGGTCGATACGGATTTGAGCGAGCCCGCCATAGCTATGAATGGAGCGCGACGGAGACCGCCGCGGAGCTTCCGCCCTCGACATAGAGCGCGACTACGGTATCGTTGCCGCTCGCCGCGATGGACGCCGGAGCGGTGTATAAGCCGGTCGCGTCGATGACGCCGCCGCCGTTCGCGCCCGGTTGCACGGTCCATTGGATCGTCGGCGAGGAAACCGCGGAGCCGTCGGAATTCGTCACCGCCGCCGTGAACTGTTGCGCCGCGCCGGGTCCGAGGTTCGCACCTGGAGGCGATACCGCGACCCGCGGACCGATGATGCGCTCCGAGTACGTAAACGAGTTGTTCGCCCGGTCCGTACAGGTGATGCCGCAATTGACGCCGCCCGACGCGTCCTTGGTCGCGTAGAGGTTTGCCGAGGTCCATCGGTCGCCCATGTACGCGATGAGCGTGTCGAATAGCTTGTGTATGTCGTCGATATCCGAGGAGCTCAACGCGATATGTTCGGGAGGACGGGTCATAAAACCTCCTTGCAGGTGAGCCGGAGTTGCGCGCCGCGCTCGCCGACGTTGACGAGCGCCTCGACCTCGAACACGCGCGCGCCGAGTGAGAGCCGCCATCGCGCGTCAATGTCCGAGCGGTAGCGGATGACGACCGGGACGACGGTTACCGCGACGGTGTGACCCGCCTCGTTGGCCTCCATGCCGGACGCCGGAGCCATCGCCGCCCAAACGGAGCCGACGGGTTCCCAACTGTCGATTTCGTCCTGATAGGCGTTGTAAACCGGACGGAGGAGCGCCACGCGCTTATCGAGTGAGCCCGCGTCCACTTCCGGGTTGTTGAGCGTCGCCATCAATACGTACCGAGCGGATAGTCACGCTCCGGAGCGAGGAGCGCCATGTAGGCGAGCGGCAATTGCACGAGCTTGTTATCGCCGACGGACTCGCGGTTTCTGTACCAGTGAGCGATGAGGAGGAGCATCGCGAGCTTGACGTTTTCGCCGACGGTTTCGTCAATCGAGCGCCGGAGGACGTTCTCCGTATGGAGCCGCGCCGCCATCTCTAGCCCGGTGAGATAGCCGTCGTCATCGGTGACCTCCGGTTCGATGCGGAGATGATGTTTCACGTCCTCGACCGGGACGACCGGCGCGAGGTCGCGCGCGGTATGGGTGAGCGGCGACGGGACCTGTATCGCGTCGCCGCCGCACTCCGGGTTGCCGGTGAGTATGGTCATGAGGTCGCGGACGAAATTGTCCCGGTCATGAAAACTCACGCGCCGATTAGGGAGATACGCCATGAGCTAGCCGATGAGCATCGCGAGCGCGAGGAACGCGAGCCCGCCCGCGAGTAGGTTGACCCGCGGCGGGTTCGCGCCGAACGCCGCGGCGAGAAAACACACGAGCGCGATGATGAGCAAAACCACATGAGCGGTAACCGTCATGATGCCTCCTTGGTCTCCGCCGGTCCGGTCGCCTTGCGTTCGCGCGCGTCGCCCGCCGCGATGAGCTCGCGCCCATCTTTATCGGGAACGTCGAGGAGCTCGCCCGGTCGCCGGAGCTTGCCCGCGTACTCGCGGTCCTTGATGAAAATGACCCGCATGTTACTTGCGCGCCGACGCGTGCGGTTGCGCCGGTTGCGTTCCGCCGGTCGCCTCCGCCATCGACGCCGAGACGAAGGTCCCCTTTACGAACGCTTGCGGTAAATACACCGCGAGCGCGATACGCTCCTCCGCGCGGATCGTGGCGAGGTTGCGGACGAAATCGTCCTCATTCTCGAACGAGATTTCCGCGTTCGCCGTCTCGCGGTCGAATAGCGCCGCGTTGCCTGGAAACGCGCCGACGAGGTACTGTCCCGCTGGCATCTCGACGGTCGTTACGACCTGGAGTCCCCACAGCCGCGAGGGTTCCGCGGCGAGCGGTCCGCCGAGGATGTACACGCCGAGTCCGGATTTCGCAATCTGCATTGCTGCCCAATCCATCGGATTGAGCACGATTGCCGACGGAGCGAAACCCGCCGCGGCGAGCGCCGCCGCCGCCATCGCGAGCTCGTCCGCCCGGTTCGCGCCCGCCGGAGGAACCGCCGCCGCGGTCGCTTGCGGCATGATGCCTTTGATATGCCCGGTCGCGCCGTCGCCCCAGAGGATTTCATGCTCCTCTTTTTTGAGGACGCCATAGATGAGCCGGGAGTCGATGGTCTGCGCGACGTACGGAACGTCGGAGAGCATTTGCCGGGAGATTTTTACAAACCACGCGATGGTTCTTACGATTGCCGTGGCATCCGTGTACGTCACGCCGCCTTGAGCTTTTTTGTCGCCCTCGTTTACCTGATAGTCCGCCGCCCACGTCCACGTTTCGTAGACGTACTCGACCGCGTTCGTCCCGCTGAGAGGAATTACCGTGAGGAGGTCCCGCATCACGAGCGGCAACATTTGCGGCGAGACGAACACGCCGACGCGTTGCGGGTAGAGAATCCATCCCGAGCCCGCCTCCGTAATCGTCGTCGGCGTTACTAGCGGGTCGGGAGACGCCGCCTTGCGTTCATAGAGCCGCCCGTTCATCCCCATCGAAAACCGGAACCGCCCGGTAAATTGCGCCGCCTTGAATTCGTTGGATTGCGTCACGCGCTGACCGAACGAGCGGAGGTCGAGCCCGCCGTCGCCGCCGTCGCCGTTAGCGCCGAGCCGGAACCCGCGTTGCTTGAGCATCCGGTTATCGGTCTCGACTTTCGCGACGCGCTCCGCGAGCCCGCCGAGCTCCGTACTCACCGCGGTTAGCTTGGTCTCCGCGGCGAGGAGTCCCTCCTTGGTCGCCGTGACAACCGCGCCGGTCGCCTGGATTTCGCCTTGCGCTTTGGTGCTCCAGTTTCGGAATTCCGTGAGCGCCGATTGAAACTGTCCGATGAGCTCGCGCCCCTCTTCCGTGTTATTGACCTGTGCCAAAATGGACCTCCTTGAGGTCGCGGATTGCGTCGGTTAACGCCGTCCGCATATCGAACAGTTCCGCGCTCCGTACATCCCGCACGGAGGAGAACAGGTTGCCGTCCGGGTCGCCGGATAGCGCGAGCGGCAACATGGCGAGCACCGCCTTTGCGCCGTTCACAGAGCATCCCCCTACATCCCGCAAGAGTTGCTCGTAATATCGGAGGCTTTTCACCGCATCCACGCGCGCGCCGCGTTGCGCCGGAAACGGCGTTATGGACGTCTCCCATAAATCAACGTCCTTGAGGAGCCGGGTTTGTGTCCCCTCGTCGAAATCCCAATCGCGCGTCATAAACCCGATGGACAGACCGACCGGGAAATCTACCGCCGCGGCGTTCTTCAGGAGCCCGAGCGCGTCGCGACCGGCGGACGTGTCGAGGAACAGTTGCCCGCGGAGCATGAGCCCGTGTCCGTCCTCCGCGAGCCCGGTCGATGCGCCCGCCCATTGTTGCCGGTCATGATTCAGGAAAATCGGGATCTTGCCGCGCCGGTCCTTGATGCTCTGCGCGAACGCGCCGGGTTCAATGCGGTCGCCCTCCGAATCGCGGGTATAGGTCGCCGCATAACCGGAGAATTCGCCGGTCGTCGGGTCGTCCTGTTTCGCCTCGACGAGCGCGAAATGCTTGGTCAGAAAAAATTGTTCCTTCATGCCGATGCTCCTCATTCCGGCGTCGCCACTAATAGCTGAACGTCAATGTCGGTCGGTTGCGTCCCTGCAAACGAGGCGACCGTGAAATCCTGCGCGGTCGGATTCTGAATCGCGCCCGTGCTGTGGTAGTCCTCCGGTCCGACTATCGCGATGCCGACGTACTGTGTGTGCCCGATATGGTGAGTCACCTTGTACAGACCGACGCCGGTTTTCTCGACGGTCCATCCCCACGGACCGAGCGCGAACGTCCCATCCGCCCGAATCATCGCGACGTACAGGTATGTGCATCGCGAGCCGCGATACCAATTCTGCGGAGAGTTAATCATGGAATCGCTCCGGGTTGCGGAATCGACGGCCCGAGCGCCGGGACGACCGGCGTATCGCCGCCGGGTTCGGGAGCCGGAGCGCCCTCCTCCGGCGGCGGCGCGAACTCGATGCTCGTTACGGCATCGCCCGCGTTGACCATGTTCAACGGTTGCAGGTAGACGTCGCCCGCGGGTCCGATGCGGTTGAGGTCCTCTAGCTCGCGGACGTCGTTAACCGAGAACCATCCCCACTGACGCCCGGTCGCATACGCGCGGTAGCGGGAGCCGATATCGGCGCGCGCGAACGCCGACAGGTTGAGCCGGTAGATGTACGGAGCTTCCAAGAGCTCCGTTTCGATGGTTTGCTCGATGCCGCGGACGACCGGCCCGAGCGTGTACTCCGAGAATTCGAGGGACTGTTGCTCGACCGATGCGTACGGCGTCTTGTCTTGCGCCCCGATGAGATGCGGAGGCACGCCGAAAATCCGCGCGATTTGCTCGACCGAAAACTTTTGCGTCGCGACCCATTCCAACTGTTGCAGGGGAGCCGAGACCGGCGTATATTTCGTCCCGCCGTCGAGCACCGCGACCTTGCCGCCCGCATCCGGTCCGCCGTGAATCGTCGCCCAGGAATCGCGTATCTTCTGTACTTGCTCCTCGCGGAGGTTGCCGGGATACTCCAGAACGCCGGACGGTCGCCCGCCGTTTAGATAGAGCGAGGAGGCATACGCGCCCGCGAGTTGCTCGAATCCGAACGTAATGCGGTGGAAATCCATCGGCGCGAGCCCGATAACGCCGTCGAGCGACATGATGCGGAAATGCAGGAGGTCGAGCGGCGAGTAATCCGTCGGCGTCCCGCGGAGGTCGAAGAACCGATACCAGAACGAGCCGTCCATGTTCCACAGGATGCGGACGCGCGCCGGGTCTATCGGCCAGAGCTCGACGACGTCGCCCTCGACTTTGCCGGGAATCGAGAACGCGTTGCCCCAAAGCATGAGATGCAATACGGTCGTCTGGAGCCATTGCAGAAACGTCATCAACGCGTTGGGTTGCCGCGTGAGCATCCGGTAGTACGGGTGGTCGTATGCCTTGCGTTTGCCGTCCTCCGTCTCCTCGAAAATATGCGCCGGGAGCGAGGCGATGGATTGCGAGATGAGACGGCAACATGCCCATACCGCGCCCGAGGAGAGCGCCGTCATTGCCGACATATCCGCGGCGACGACCGCGCCCGAGGGTTGCCCCACGGAGGCGACGGTCGCCGACGGGTCGAGCTTGCGCGCGAGCCAGGAGCGCGCCGTCCGGAACCGGGAGCCGTTAAACACTGTAGAGACCTCGCGTCGCGAAATCCGGAGTTGCCTCCTCGCGGAGCGCCCGGTCGAGCGCCATCAATGCCGCGAGGACGCCGTCGATTTTGCGCTCCGGCGAGTCCTTCGACGGGTAGATATTCTCGCCGGGTTTCTGGAGCGCGACAGTGTTCGCCACGTTCCACGCGAGGACCGGGTCGCCGTCATGCTCGATTGCGCCGGAGACGACGAGCGCCTCAAATTCCTTCATTGCCGGACTCATCACCGCGAGGGTTTGCCGGACGTCCACTTTCGGAACCGTGACGCCGCGGTTTTGCAGAGCGTTCATGAGCGGCAGGTTTTTCCACGGGTCGGATGCGACCTCGCGGACCTCGAACCGCCCGCAAGTTTCGAGCAAATCGTCGAGGATTGCGTCGCAATCGGTCGCCGCGCCCTCCGTTGCCGTGAGCCGCCCGGTGCGCTCCCATCCCTGATAGTGCGTATTCTCCGCGCGCTCGACGGTCTCCGACGGCAAATAGAATTTGGCGAACAGCGCCCACTTGCGCCGCGTCCCGTGCGGAGGAAACAGGAGCGCGACCGCCGCGAGGTCGCTCCTCGACGCGAGGTCGATTCCGACGTAGCACGGGTTACCGGCGAGCTCGTCGAGCGTGAGCGCCGGACGCGCGAGCTTGTCCCACGCGCCCGCCGGGAGCCAGCCGACGCCCGCGTTCGCCCAAACGCATAGATGCTTCGTCAGGAACGCGGTTTGCATCGACGGCATGGAGCGCGCCCGCGCCGCGGTAGAGCGGAAATTCTCCGGCAACACCGAGACGCCCCAATTCGGGTTCGCCTTTTGCCAGGACGTCTCGTCGAACGGGTCGTCTCCCTCGTCAATCGTGTAGATGATGCCGAAATAGGAGTCGTCCTCGACTGTGCCGGAGAGGATATCCGTTACGTGCAAATGTTGGTCGTAACAGACGCCCGCCCGGTTCGTACCCGCCGTCGTAATCGCCCAAATGAGCGGTTGAAACCGCGAGCCGGTCGCCGTTTCGAGCACGTCCCATACGCCGCGGTCGCGGTGCGCGTGGAGCTCGTCGATGAGCGCCGCGTGAATGTTGAGCCCGTCGAGGGAATGGTCCTCCGCCGATATCGCCTCGTATTTCGACGACGTCGAGAGTTGTGATATCGCGTGAGCCGTGACCTCGATGCCGAACGCGCGGAGGAAATCCGGTTCCTTGCGCGCCATCGCCTGAGAGTCGGAGAACACGATGCGCGCTTGGTCGCGGGTCGTCGCCGCGGAGACCACATGCGCGCCCTCCTCGTTGTCCGCCGCGACGAGGTAATTACCGATGCCGGAGGTCGTCGTCGATTTCGCGTTTTTGCGCGCGACCTCCGTGTACGAAATGCGGAACCGCCGCGCGCCGTCCGAGCGCCGTTTCCACCCGAACACGGAGCACACGATGAACGATTGCCACGGTTCGAGCCGGATGTACTGACCGGCGCGCGCCCATTTCCCCTTGATGTGCCGGAAATGCTCGATGAACTCGCAAACGGTCTCCGCGGCGTCCTCGTCGAACGCGTACGGATACGCCGGGTCGGCGACGGACCGCGCGAGGTCGCGCTCGTGACGTTCGCACGCGAGCCGGACCCATCGGCACGCCGGGATTTTGCCGTCGAGGACCGCGCGTACGTATCCCGCGGCGTCCGCAACATGCGACACCGCGAGAGCCGTACTCATTTGTGCTAGCCGGTTTTATCGGGAGCCGATGTTTTCGCGCGGAGCTTTTCCCACTCCGAGCCCGCCGCCGGAGCCATGTCCCGCACCTGAAGCCGGGTCCGCGCCGCCGGAGAGAACCCGAGGAGCTCCGAAAGCATCTTCATGCGCGAGAGCGCCCGGTCGCGTTGCCCGACCGCGGGATGTGACGCCGTGACGCCGCGCGGAGTCGTCGCGAGCGTTCCCTCCTTGGCGATTACCTCGCGGAGCCGGTCGTACTCCGCGCAACATTCGCACCACGCGATGAGGAGCCGCCGGTCGGGAGCGCGGAGCATACCCGCCGGACAGGAGGCGAACGCATAGTCCCACTCGCGCCGCTCGACGCCGTCCGCCCGCCAGTATTCCGGCGGAGCCCCCAGTGACTCCGCCGGTATCGGCTGAAACGCCGCGCCGGAATGCCGCGACGCGACGGTGCCTTGCAGCATGTGGACGACGGTCGGTTTCGGCGTCCGTCCCATCAACGTTTCCGCGGCGGAGGAGCCGGATGCTCCTGTGACGGCGACTGAGTGAACGTGATATCTCCGGCGACCGCCTCGCCCGTGATCACCTCGACCTGGAGCGTCGCGGTTACGGTCTGTACGCCTTGCCCCAAATCCGCGTCGCCGGTCGCCTGTATGCTCACGGTTCCAATCGGACCGGGAGCGTAGAGATTTGCTATCGCCGGGTTGCCGCTCGCCTGAGTCACGGTGCAAATCGAGGTATCGCTCGATTTCCAGTTAACCGAGCCGTCCTCGACGGCGACGGTACGGCCTCCGGCGTCCTTCCATTCGACGCTGACCGTTGCGTATTCGCCCGCCTGAAGAGTTGCCGACATATTTTCTCCTTTCGCGCTAAACCCGTTCCCTGAAAACGTGAAAATCGCCTCGCAATCGCCGTGATACGACCCGACGAGGAGGACGAGCGGCGTCCCGAAGTTGATAGTCACCGCCTGTGTCGTCTCTAAGTGCATGAAAACAAACCATCTGCGCAAAAATTAGAC
>Ga0066903_100000192_pt1 | contig 33373 bp, 32 predicted proteins | sample PanSoiMetaGPlot1_FD_67491 | JGI IMG/M metagenome (GOLD analysis project Ga0066903, IMG submission 67491) | Tropical forest soil microbial communities from Panama analyzed to predict greenhouse gas emissions - Panama Soil - Plot 1 (version 2) | ecosystem: Environmental > Terrestrial > Soil >... | reverse complement strand
AGGCCCGCGGCACGACGGCGCTCCCGCCGCGCCGAGGAGGGAAAGCGATGTCGATCCCGCGAACGATCAGAGTCTTCGGCTGGGTGGCGGCCGCGGTCGTCGGGTGTGCGGCGACCTGGGCGTCGGCGGCGCTCGGCATGAGAATCGCCGCCTACGTCCACTGTCGCTTCGGCGCATCCCCGCTGCCCGCTCCCCCGCCTCCACCTCCCGAGCCACCGCCCGTCGCCATCGCGGCCAAAGCGCCGCGCCCGCCCGCCGGACCCGCGAAGGAGGAACGGCCGGTCGAACCGCCGGTCCACTACGAGCGGCCCAGCATCGACCTCCGCTGCGGCGACACGCGCTACCTCGCCATCCGGCGCTCGGCGCTCGCGTATTGCCGAAAGCACCACGACGAGACGAGCTCGTTCATCTGTCCACGCATCGTCGGGCTCCTGAGCCACTGCCCACGCAACGGTGTCGCCTTGTCGCTCATCTGTCCGTCCCAACCTGCCGGCAATGCGCAGCCCTCCTGCGACGAAGCCGACGTCTGGATGGAGGTCGTCGACGCCGGGGAGACCGCCCCGTACCTCAACGTCGTTCACGAGAACAACCGGTGGCGCGTCACGGAGGTCGACTTCGACGATCTCGAACGGCCCTGACCCGAGGGGCCGTGCGACAATGCCCGCATGCCGTACGGGCGGGCGTTTGCGCAGGTCGGAGCGATGGCGCTGCTCGCCGCGGGCTGTGGCTCGAAGTCCTCGTCGTCCGTACCGACCCAGGCCGTCCTCGACGCCTGCCGGCAGCTGCATCAGGCGGCCGGCCAGGCGCAGGCGGCCTGTTACGGAGGTTCGGCGGCGGACTGGCAGGCGTACTGGGACCAGACTCTTCCCTGCGCGACGTACGCGAAGCACGTCACCGACGGCACGGTGACGTTCGACGCCACGGCGCTGTCGGGGTGCGTGCAGGAGATCCAGGCGGCGCCGTGCGAACAGGCCTCCACCTGTGAGTGGGGACGCGTCTTCGTCGGGCGCGTGGCGGACGGCATGCCCTGCAGCGACTACGCGGTGTGCGGACCGCAGTCGGGCTGCTTCCTCAACGTCTGCAATCCGACCTGCGCGTCCCAGGGCGCCACGCTGGGCGAATCGTGCCTGACCCAGGGCTGCCAGCCACCGCTGGCATGCAGTTCGGGTGTCTGTGTCGCGCCCGCGCCGGAGGGTGGTCCGTGCGGCGGAGCGTCCGCGCTGCCCTGCGCGCCCGGCCTCTTCTGCATGCCCCCCGGCGCGGGCAACGCCGGCACGCCGGGAATGTGCGCTCCGTACTCGACCGGCCCGTGCAGTCACGACTACGAATGCCGGTCGAGCCAGTTCTGCTACCAGGGGACGTGCACGCAGCGCCTCGGTCTCGGGGCGCCGTGCGCCGACGCGCAGACCGGCTGCGGGGGCTTCACGACCTGCGACTATTCGAGCGCGTCACCGACCTGCATTCACACCGGGCTGCGCGGCCAGACGTGCGGAGGGGTCAGCATTCCGTCGGTCTGTATCGACGGATCGGTCTGCCAGAATTTCATCTGCGTCGCGCCGGGCAAGGTCGGGGACGGCTGCGATGCCACCACGTGCGGGCTGCCCCTCGTCTGCACGGGGGTCTGCACGCAGTGTCCGTCGCCGGACGCGGGGCAGCCGTGAGCCAGGCGTCTAGGGTCCGGGCGGATACGGATCGCGGATGACCAGCAGGCGGCCGCGCGCGGGATCGCAGACATAGATGTTGCCGGCACCATCGGTCGTCGCGCAGTGGGCGCCGGTGACGGTCGGTTGTGTGCCGAGGACGGTCAGCGCGCCGCTCGTCGAGACGGCGATGATCGCCAGGGTCGCGCTCTCGTCGCCCGGCAGATAGAGCCGCCGCCGGCCGGCGTCGTAGGCGATGATATCGACGCCGCGGCCGCTCTTCACCGTCGACAGCAGCTTGCCGCCGTGCTCGACGTCGAGAGCGGTCGCCTCACCGCCCTCGCACCCGATCAGCAAGAGACCGCGCGCCTCGTCGAGCGCGATGCCGCGCGGCGCGCCGCAGCCGGCGGGCCAGGTCGCGACGATCCCGCGCGTCCGCAGATCGATCGCCAGCGTGTCGCGCTTCCACCGGTGCGTGTAGACGCGCCCGCGCCTTCCGTCGATCACGAGCGATTCCGGACCGCCGCGGACCGGGATGAACGCCGCGTGGGTCGGCACCGGCGGCTTGGCCGACGACAGCGCGAACACCTCGATGCGCGCGTCGCCTGGCTCGGTCACCCAGAGCTCCCGCGTCGGGGCGACGTAGCGAACGTAATCGGGGCCGCCCGCGAGATGGGCGCGCCCAACGATCGTCCTGGTCCGCGGGTCGATCACGACGACCGCCCGTGCCGTGCGATCCGTCGCGAACAACCAACCCTCGCCGCCGTCGACGGACGTGACGCCGTGGCCATGCCCGTCGCCGCCGCCCGCCGTGCGGGAGAAGCCGCCGATGGCGGTGACCGCGCCCGTCTTCGGGTCGACGAGATCCAGGTTGCCCGTGCCGCCCGCGGGCGCCAGCACCATCCCGAGGCCGGCATCGTATCGGAGATCGTCGAAGCCGATGCCGCGCGCGCCGTCAGGCAGCGCCACCGACGCGGGCGCGCCGCGCGCCAGTGACGAAATCAAGATCACCCCGGTCGCCAGCAAGATCGTCGCCCGCATCCGGACGACGCTATCATGCGGCCCGCGGCGCGCCTGTCCTGGCTCCGCGGCGCCGGCACGGCCACCCGCGCCACCGAGGTGCGGGCCGGGCTGACCTGGGCGTTCTCGATCGGCTGACGGCCGCTTTGGCGGTAATCTTCCGCCACGATGCCGCCCGCAGAGCGGACGCAACGAACGATCCAGCGAACGATAATCGGCGTGATGGGACCGGCGGCCTGCGACGATCAGACCGCCGAGCTCGCGCGCGCGGTGGGAAAGGAAGTGGCCGCGCGTGGCGCGGTGCTGCTCACGGGCGGTCGGACCGGCGTGATGGAGGCGGCCAGCCGCGGCGCGCGCGAGGCGGGCGGGCTGACCATCGGCATCCTGCCCGGCGCCAGCGCCGCCGAGTCGCCGCCCAACCCGCACGTGGAGCTGGCGCTGTACACCGGCCTCGGCGAGGCGCGCAACTGGGTGAACGTCTGCGCGAGCGACGCGCTGATCGCAGTCGGCGGGGGCTTCGGCACGCTGTCCGAGATCGCGCTCGCGCTCAAGGCGCGTAAGCCGGTCGTGCTGCTCGGATCGTGGCGGTTCGAGATGGAAGGCGTCTCCCCGACCGTGCCGCGCGCGCGCGATGCCGCGCACGCCGTGGAGCTCGCGTTCGCCACGCTCGACTCTGCTCGAGGATGAGGCCCTCGCGCAGCGCGGCCCGGCAGACGCGGGCCTGCGCGACGCCGGCGCAGGCGAGAAGCGCGTCGAGCATCGCGATACCGTGGATGATCAGGTCGGCGCGGGCAGGATCGAGACCCGGCGTCTCCCGCCGCGCCGTGAGCGGCAGCGCCGCCAGCCGGCCGATCAGATAGCGAAGCGTGTCGCGTCCGATCAGATCCGAACCGGTGCCCGTCGTCGGCACGTAACCGAGCGCCTGCCCGACCGAACGGACCGCGCGCGCCGTACCCGCGCACAGGATCACGCGTCCAAGATCGACGTCGCCGAGCGAAGGAAGAAAGGTGGCGACCGCCGCGCGCGCCCACGCCTCGAGCGCGTGCAGCTCGCGCGGACCGGGCGGATCGGAGAGGGGCTGCTCGACCACCGCGCGCAGCACGCCGAGCGGCGCCGAGGCGGTGCGCAGGATGCGCCGGCCGTCGCCGAGAATCGCCTCCAGCGAGCCGCCGCCGAGATCGAAGAGCGTCGCGCGCCCCATCCCCTCGCCCAGCGACGCGCGCGCGCCCGCGTACGACAGCCGTGCCTCCTCGTCGCCCGAGATGACGCGAACGTCGAGGCCGAAGCGATCGCGCACGTCCGCCACGAACTTGCGACCGTTGCGCGCCTCGCGCACCGCCGAGGTGGCGACCGCGCACACGGCGTCCGGCCGGTTGCGTTCGATCATAGGGATCAGCTCGTCGAGCGCGCGCAGCGCGTTCCGGCGGGCGGCATCCGAGATCGCGCCGGTCCGGAAGATCCCCTCCCCGATGCGCGGCATCCGCTTCGCGCGATCGACCACGGCCAGCCGGCCGCTCCGCTCCACGTCCGCGATCAACGCGTGGAAGGAATTGGAACCGAGATCGAGGGCTGCGACCCGCATTCAGCTATATAGCGTAAGCTGTTGCGGCAACAGGAGTTTCCTGGATTTGGTAACAACTTATCAACAGGCCGGTGACAACGCCCAGGAAACGCCTGATTCGGGCGGAATCATGGTCGCGGCGGAGGTCCGTAAAGCGACGGACGCCAGCTCGAGTAGCCGACGCGCACGGACAAAGACTGGACCTCGTTCCAGTCGGGATCGAGCTCGACAATCTTCGCGTCGGTCGAGTAGGTGACCAGGGTGTTGCCGTTCGGCAGCCGCTGCACATCCCCGAGGGTTTCGCCCGTGCCGCTGCCCGTGTAGTCCTCGACCACCGTGGCGGAGAACGCGCTCGGCGTGTCGGAGAGCTTGAATTCGCGGACGTGATTCTGGACGGAGTTCACGCCGTTGTTGAACAGCACGAGCGTGCCGTCCTCGAGCAGGTGGTGGCCGTGATTGACCACCCAGTCCCCGGGGACGCAGCGATCGCCCGCGGGCGCGCCGGCGCACGAGCCGCCGAGCTGCCAGTCCAGCGTCCCCGTCGCGCTCGCCTTCACGACCAGGTTCGGATTGCGATCCGAGATCGTGAAGCTGTCGTCGAAGGGGAGGTAGTGGACCGCGTCCGCGTGAAACAGATCCGAATCGGCCAGGTAAAGGTTGCTGCCGATGGTGAAGGCGGTCGTCACCGTGCCGTCCGGCGCGCGAATCGCGAGGTTGCTCGGGGGATCGTTGCCCGGCGTCGCCCACACGAGCGCGGCCACCTTGCCTCCGGGCATGACCGTGAAATCGTGGTGCGCGTTTTCGAGGCCGGGGACGTTCTGCTGCTGTTGCGCGCCGTCCATCGACACCCAGCGCATCTCGCCGCCTTCGGCGAGGAGGTTGAGGTTGATCATCCACATGTTCTGCCCCTCGTAATCCATCCGCGCGCGGGTGGTGTTCTCGGGGCCCGCGAAGTACCAGACGATCTCGCCGTCGGCGTCGATGATGAAGGCGCCGCTCGGCGTGAAGATCCCCGAGCTGGTCACGATGAATCCGGCCGCCCGCTTGTCAGGTTGCGACACGGTCACCGACACGGGCCACGGCGTCGCGAAGCTGCCCGTCGTCGGCAGCGCGTGGGTCGGGCTGACGCAGGTCTGCCCGCCGCGGACCGCCTCGATGTGGAAGGTGTAGTCGCGCGATTGCTTGAGGCCGAGCAGCAGCGTCCGATAGTTCGGTGCCGTCAGATCCACCGGCGCCTCGCCGCCCCGATTCAGCGTCGCGCCGGCCGCGCCCTCGAGCGCATAGACGATCTTGGCGCTCGCCGGCGCCGCCCCCGCCAGCGACCACTCGACCACGCCGACCGTCGGAATGCTGGCGCTCAGCTCGCTGTTGCTGATGGTGAAGTCACACGCCGGGCCGCCCTGTCCACACCCGGGCGACGCCAGCGAGATGAGCGCGACCCAGGCAGCGACAGGGACGAGAACGGTCGCGCGCACCCGCTTCTATTGTGCCTGGTTACTGCAGGGTCGGCGTCGTCCAGTCGGTGTCGGCCGTCAGATCGAAACCGCTCTGGTTCGGCTTGATGGCGACGCCGGTGGCGCCCGTCCCGCCCTTGAGGAACCGGTTGACGTAGGTCGCCACGCTCTGCATCTGGGTCGTGGGCGGCCCGCAGTGGCTGTGGCCGCCCGTGAAGTCGTAGCCGATCGAGTCCGGGACGCCCATCGCCTTGAAGACCTCGACGGCGGCCAGGGTCGACTTGTATCCGGATTCGTCACCCAGCCAGACATAACCGGGGTTGCCGAGGATGATGGTGGCGCGCGGCGCGATCATGGCGATCACCTCGTGGTGATCGTGGGGCAGCTTGTAGGGGTCCAGGCTCTTCATGCTCGACATGAACCAGCTGTAGTTCGTGTTGTCGATCTTCTCCGTGCTCATGCTGGTTCGGGTGTCGAAGTCCTGGGACGCCCGCCACGAATCGATCCCGCCGCCACCCGACTCCTCGATGATCGTCAGCGCGACGCGCTCGTCGAGCGCGCCGCCGAACATCGACATCTTCCCGGCGTACGAGCAGCCCCAGGTCGCGACCTTCGTCATGTCGATGTTGAGCTGACTCTTGACCTGATCGAGACCGTCGATGATGCGGCTGATGCCCCAGGCCCAGGCGCTGTAGTTTCCGATCTTGCCGTACAGCGACGGGTACAGCTTGTAGAAGGGATCCCCCTGCGTCTGGGTGTTGCCCGACGTGTACGTGACCACCTGATCGTGCATGAACGCGACCTCGGTACAGCCCGAGACCAGGCTGGTCGTCCCGTTCATGCCGACGACCACGCAGCTACCGCTCCCGGAGACCGGCGAGCTGAGGGTGATGGAATTCGAACCGACCGTCACGACCACGTTCAAGGTCTTGCCCGAAAGCGTGGCGGCGACCGTGGGCGGCGTCTGCTTGGGGCCGATCTCGTACTTCTCGACGTCGGCCTTGATCTCGTTGCGCCGACATTCCCACTGCGCCTTGGTGGTGATGGTCGTCCCGTCGTGCATCACGAAGGGGTTCGGGAGCTTCTTGTTCTGCGCGGAGAGAAGCGCCGCGGACGTGACATTGCAGTTGGCGCCGGTGTTCTCGGCGGACGGCGTGCCGCTGCCGCCGCTGCCCGTCGTCCCGCCCGTGCCGGTCGTGCCGCCCGTTCCCGTCGTACCGCCGCGGCCGGCCGCGCCTCCGCCCCGCCCACCGCCCCCGACCACGCCGCCGCTGCCGCCGCCGGCGCCCGCCTGCGCCGAGGTTCCCCCGGTGCCAGTCGAACCGCCGCTACTCCCGCCGTTGCCGCCGCGCCCCGCAGCGCTCGAGCCGCCGCTGGATCCGCCGCTGCCGCCCGGGCCGACGCTGCCTCCACTTCCTATCGTACCCGCGACACCCATGGTGCCCCCGCTGCCGCTCGTGCCGCCGACTCCCGTGGTCCCGCCGACGCCGGTCGTGCCCCCGCTGCCCGTCGTTCCTGCGCTGCCCGTCGTTCCTCCGTTCCCGGGCGATCCGGGGCCGGTCTCGCTGCCAGCGCACGCCGAAAAAACCAGCGACGCCGTCGCCAACGTCAACAAGGGAAGTTGCTTCCAGGACATGAGGGGCTCCTTTCGGACCGCGGACGCACCGCACAGCCGCGGATAGGCAGATACGAATTCCCGCCTGCGCGTGAGCCGATCTCGCGCGAGCCGTGTTTCATCGAAAGATCGGCCGCGCCGGGCCAGGAGCCCGGGACCAATCGCGCAGGCGGGCAGACAACGCCCCACGCCCGTGCGCAGAGATTTAATGGGCGCGAAGGCCGGGAACCTTCAGTCGCCGGTCTCTTTTTGCAATATCGCCAAGTTATGAGAAGTCGCCGGCTTTGCTCCACCGGTCGATAAAAAAACCGGCAGCCCGCCCCGTGGGGCGAGCCGCCGGCTCGATGTGTCAGGATTCGTTCAGACTGCGGTCCGGCTGACTAGAACCGGAACCCGACCTGACCGCCCACGTTCCAGTGGTCGAGCGTGCCGCTCGAGTTCGCGCCGGTCAGGATGTTCTGGTAGTAGGTCGCCGTCCAGCCCGCGCGCGCGTCCACGATGAACTGCTTGTACGCGTACGCGAGCCCGCCGCCGACCGGCACGTCCATGACGTTGTCGGTCGAGGTGAAGCTCGACAGCCGCTGGGCGTTCGCGTTGTAGTTAGAGATCGTGTAGTGCGAGTACCCGATCCCCGCGAAGCCGTAAGGCTCCACCAGGTGGTAGCCCATCCGGAGCGGCACGTTCAGGCGCGCCGTACCTTCCAGGCCGTTCGACACGAGGTACGGCGTGTTGGCCGTGACGCCCAGCCCCTGCACCTGGCTGGCGGCACCAACGTACGCAGCCTCGACGCCGATGATCGAGTTCATACCGGCGATGAAGCGCGCGCTCCATCCACCAGCACCCGACGTCGAGTTCTGCATGGTGTTGTTGGTGAAGTCCTGGTACAGACCGCCCGCCATCACCGCGAAGCCGAAGCCACGCAGATAGAAGGGCGGCGGCGGCGGAGTCGTCACCGGGGTCACCGGTGCGACTTCGACCGGCTCGGGCGCCGGCGGCGGCGCCGCCTCGGGCGGCGGAGCCGGAGGTGTCTCCTCGGCCACCGTCGGAGCCGGCGTCCCCGCGCCCATGCAGGCCAGGAACGTCACCGCTCGCCCGTTGGCGGGCAGGTGATCGGTCTCCTCGCCGCGTCCCACCGTGATGACGTTGGTGGAACTGACGCCGTGCTCGATCAGGTAGCTCTTCACGGCTTCGGCGCGCTTCGCGCTCAGCACCAGGTTCGATTCTGTATCACCCGTGGTGTCAGCGAATCCCTCCAACTTCAGCGTCCGTTTTTCGTCCGCCTTCATCCAGGTGGCGACGCCATCCAGCGCGCCGCGCGCGTTCTGGTCGAGCTCCGCGGAGCCCGTCTTGAATGCAACGGTGACGCCGGCGTCCTTGCACTCGCCCATGCCCGCCGTTTTGGTGGGCATGTCCGAGCTCGTGGACGTCGTCCCCTCCTCGTTACCCCACGCTGTTCCCGCCCCGATGAGCAAGCCCAGCGACCCCACGACCCAACCGATTGTCTTTACACGCATGGCTCCCTCTCCTCCATCCACCCACCAATCTGGGTTCGACATGGGTGGGGTCGAGACCGAATGCGAAAAACCCGCACGCATCCCGAGACATAGCTCTGGCGTGCGGCGGCGATCGTGCGCATTGATCGCGGCCTTCAATGGAAGAGGAAACCCAGGCGGACGGAGATTGGCAATGCGTGCCACCGATCGCGCGACACATATGAAAGCGGCGGCGAGGCGGCCGAAAGCTCGAGCCGTCCGACGATGACACCGGCGGCGGCGGCGCCAGCGACATCGGCGTAGAAGTCCCGCGTCGACGACACGCCGACGCGGACGGCGGCGGGAACCGCGGCGAGCCACAATCGATCGGACACCACGTACAAACGAAGAGTGGGCGCGAGGGTCGCGGTGCCGCCGCCGGTGCCGTCGGTTGTGCCGCCCGCGACCGCGAACGACAACGCCGGCGCCCACCCGGCGCGACGGTTCCAGCGATCGCGATCGCGGCGGAGCTCGATGCCGCCGCTGACCCAGCGGTTCTCGGACGTGGAGCCCGCGGTCGTCGACACGAAGAACAGCCAGCTGGTCGCGGCGACGCGGTAGCCGGAGACCTCGGCGGGCGCCGGCGGATCCCAGGCCGCGACGATCTCCGGTGCGATCGCGGTGGGTGATGGCGTCTCTTCGTGCGACCAGCCGAACGCGACGCCGACCAGCGGGCCCCCGAAGTCGCGCTCGCTCCACGACCAGCGTGGTCCCTGGATGCCCAGCCAGGTCGAGTGCGGCAGCGGCACCAGCACCTCGCCCACGGTCGCGAACAACGTCGCGTTGCAATCGTGAAAGCCCGTGTTGCAGCCGATGGCGAGGCCGGCCGGCGTGACGCCGATGGAGAAGCGGCGGACGAGCGGCAGATAGAGGCCCAGGCCCGCCGCCGCGACCAGGTGATTGCCGTCGGAGCCGCGCTGGAATCCGGCGCCCGCAACCGCCGCCAGCGCGAACGGCACGGCCGGGCCGTAGAAGAAGCGGGCGCCCCAGCCGCCGGCGCCCCACCCGTCGGAACCGACCGTCGCCTGAGCGCCGATGAAGGTGTCCGCGCGTTGACTGCCAATCTCCGTCACCGTCGGCAGCGCAAGCGTCCCGACGTCGGCGGCGCTCGGCAGGTGTTTCGCGACGAATTCGTGCCAGAGGGCGAGATCCTCGGGTGCGGCCAGCGACGCGGGCCGACCGGCGGCCGCGGCGCGCGCGCGCAGCCGATACATCACCACGAGAAAGTCGACCACCGCGTCGGCCGCCGCACGGGCGCGCGGTGTCAGGCACTCTTCCGGGAGCGCGTACGGGTTGTAAATGTCGGCGCAGCGCTGCCCGTCGGCGGTCACGGCGTCCGGGCGCAGATATTCGGTGTCGCGTGGCTCGAGGATCGCGTGGTGCGTGGTGGGCGGGAACGACATCGTCCCGTGCGCCAGATAACTGGGCCAGTCGATCAGCGTCCACGACAGCAGATGGACGATGCGGCCGTCGCCGTCGCGCGCGACGTGCGCCGCCGAGAACGAATCCTGAATCGCGTGCATGAGCGCGTAGGTCCCGACCAGCCGCGTCCGCGCCAGCGCGGGATCGCGCAGCAGGCCGTCGAAGACGATGCCCAGGATCGTCACGCAGCGCCGGTACGCCGTCGTCACCAGCGCCGTCGGCACGCCGAAGCGGGGATGCGGCGGCGAGAAACCGTCGTCGGTCTCGGCCATGAAATGCTGGCACTGGCCGCCCGCGCTCAGCTGCCGATCGATGATGATATCGGCGGCGCCCGCGCCCAGCGCCGGCCAGAAGGCGAGCGGCTGCTCGCGGCGTGCCTTCGCATCGCACGAGCCGCCGGCGCGGACGCCATCGAGGCAAGGCGGCTCGACGAGCAACCCACCCGCGATCAGCGCGCCGAGCAGCTGCCGCCCGGAGACGTCGGTCTCCGGCACGCGGGCGAGCGCCAGGAGGCGCTTGTAGGCGGCGGCCTCGATGATGAAGTGCCCGTCCAGGCTGAACGCCGCCGCGGGCGCCGCCGTCGACAGAACGACGGCGGCCGCCCCGATCGTCAGCAGAATTCGCCGACGGGCCCTCACGAGACCCGCCGCCGTTTACGGCGCGGCAACCTGCGAGCCGTCGTGCGCCGCCGCGACAGAACCGGCGGCCCCCGAGGAGGCCGTCTCCAGCTGGGCCTGCTTCTGGCGCGCCTTCTCCAGCGCCTGGTCGATGCTGAAGCTGGCCGGCCGCTGCCGGGGAGGGAATTGCTCGAACGTCTTCAAGAACTCGCCGACCGCGGCCTGCGCGGGGACCATCATGAACATGCGGTCCGCCAACCACTTGCCATAGAAGACGTCGGCGTGATCGGCACGCTCGAACGGATCGCTGCGCAGGTTGAACAGCTTCGGGAAACGCAGCGGCGAGAACGGCTCCTGCCAGACAGCCAACCCTTCCGCGCGCTGCTCCTGGAAGCTGACCTTCCAGTTCTCGTAACGCAGCGCCATCAGATCGCCGTCGTCGCTCCAGTAGAGGAACGCCTTGCGCGGGTTCTCCTTCACCTCGTCCTTCAAGAGCGGGAGCATGTTGTAGCCGTCGATGTGGACCTTGAAGGTCTTGTTGCCGGCCTTGTATCCCTTCTTCAGCTTCTCGACGATGTCAGGCTCACCTGCCACGGCGAGCAGCGTCGGCAGCATGTCGGTGTGCGAGACGATCTCGTTGGACACCGTTCCGGGCTCGATCATCCCTGGCCAGCGGATCACGCACGGCACGCGCCAGCCGCCTTCCCAGTTGGTGTCCTTCTCGCCGCGGAACGGCGTCGACCCGCCGTCCGGCCAGCTCATGCACTCGGCGCCGTTGTCGGTCGAGTACATCACGATCGTGTCGTTCGTGATGCCGAGCTCGTCCAGCTTGTGCAGCAATACGCCGACGTGGCCGTCGTGCTCGACCATCCCGTCGGGATAGACCCCGAGGCCGGTCTTGCCCTCCGACTCCTTCTTGAGGTGCGTGAAGACGTGCATGCGCGTCGAGTTGAACCAGACGAAGAACGGCTTGCCGTCGTCGTGCGCCTTCTCGATGAACTCCAGGCTCGCAGCCAGGAACTCCTCGTCGACCGTCTTCATGCGCTCGGTGTTCAGCGGCCCGGTGTTCTCGATCTTCTGCGTGCCGTCGGGCTGGGCCCAGGAATGCAGCACGCCGCGCGGCCCGAACTTCTTCTTGAAGTTCGGATCCTTCGGGTAGTCGGGGTTCTCCGGCTCCTGCTCGGCGTTCAGGTGGTAGAGGTTGCCGAAGAACTCGTCGAAGCCGTGCGCGGTCGGCAGGAACTCGTCGCGATCGCCGAGGTGATTCTTGCCGAACTGACCGGTGGCGTAGCCGAGCGGCTTCAGCAGATCGGCGATGGTCGGATCCTCTGGCTGGAGGCCCAGCTTCGCGCCCGGCAGCCCGACCTTGGTCAGGCCCGTGCGGATCGGCGACTGCCCGGTGATGAACGCCGCCCGGCCGGCCGTGCAGCTCTGCTGGCCATACCAGTCGGTGAAGCGCGCGCCCTCGGTCGCGATGCGATCGATGTTGGGCGTGCGGTAGCCCATGATGCCGCTGTTGTAACAGCTCGGGTTGAACCACCCGATGTCGTCGCCCCAGATGATCAGGATGTTCGGTTTCTTGGACGTTGCCGGTGCCGGCGTTGTCGGTTTCGCCATGGTCGACCTCCCGGCCGTCCAAGGTTGGGCCGCGGCCCACCGACGTCGATGCGACAACGGCTGATACGCCGAAGCACGCCTGGTCGCTCGCGCTTGTCGATTCGGGATCGGACTCCAGCCTTCAGGAGGGAGGAGCGCGACATGAAAACTCTCATTCTGAAGCGTATGGGGACGGCGGCAGCGCTGATGGGCGCGCTCGCGTTCGCCGGTTGCGGGACGATGAGCAAAGAGCAGACCTGGTCGATGAACACGACCGAGAAGATCCCGTCGGCCGAGGGCAAGGTGAAGGTCAAGCCCGAGAAGGACGGCAACACCCGGGTGAAGGTCGAGGTCGAGCACCTCGCGACGCCCGCGACGGTGTTCGAGCGGGCCTCGACCTACGTCGTCTGGCTGCAGCCGGAGACGGGCCACGCCCAGAACGTCGGCGTGCTGAACGTCGACAAGAACCTGAAGGGCGAGCTGGAGACGCGCACCGCGTTCAAGGACTTCCGGGTGATCGTGACCGCGGAGGAGAGCGCGAACGTCACCACGCCGAGCTCGTTCCGCGTGATGAACACTCAGGTCGTGATGCCGACTTGAGTGTGACCCGAGATCAGAAGCAGTTGGTCAGAAGCTGGCGGTGACGGCGCCGACCCAGGTCGGCGTCGTCCAGCCGGCGTTGAACTCGTAGAGCGTCACGGTCAGAAAGCGGATCGTGACGCTCGCGAACAGTCCGCGCTGGATGTCGAGTGGCGTGTGGAAGACGCGGCTCCGTTGCGCGGCGGCTCCGAACCGGAGCCGGGCGATCGGCGAGACGCCGAGCTCGGACCAGTCGTAGAAGAAGCTGGCGCCGGCGTCGTGGAGATCGATGACGACCTCGGACTCGCTGTAGAGATCCAGCTTCCGCCAGGCGAGCGTCAGGCGCAGCGCGGGCACCAGGCCGTCGACGTCGCCCACCACGCCGCCGATCATCGGCGTGACGTGGAACGCGAGCACCTTGCCCCAGCCGGCGTTCACGCCGGCGAACGCGGCGCCGCTGCGTACCGCCTCGTAGTTGTAGCGGCCCTCGAGGTGCAACCGCCCGATCTCGACCGGCACGATCGCCATCACGAAGTCCGGCTCGTCCGGGACGACGTATCCATAGACGCTGGCCGCCAGGCGCCACGGCTTTTCGCGGTTCTCGTCCTCGGTCGCGCCGGCCGGTCCGTTCATCCCGGCGACGAGCGCGCCGATGAGGAGGGCACGACGCGCGAACACTGTAGTTCCCTCATATGGACACGCTCGGCGGCCGCGGCTAGCGGAGGACCGGCTTGATGTCGACGACCGGCGTGCCGTCGATCGCCTCGATCGGTCCGATGCGCAGGCGCGCGCCGTCGATGGCGCGCACCGTGACCGGGTGCAGCCCCAGCGGGTTTGGCCGATCCGACGACCGGGTGGCGAACACGCCCGTCAGCGGGTTGCGCGGATCGGACCGCGGGTGCGTCTGCAGAACGGCGCGATTGGCGCGGTGAAACCAGGTGATCACGATCAGCTCGTCGCCGACGGCGATGCCGGCCAGCGCGTCCGCGAACGCCGCGTCCACCTCCAGCCAGGCGTCGGGCGCGCCCTCGGACCCTTGCATCGGCGCGTCCGCGAGCGACGTCAGCTCCGACGTGATCCGGCCGATCGGTCGCAACACGCCGCTCATGCGGCGATCATCCGATCGACGATCGCGGACAGCGCCGCCAGGCGCGTCCCGCCGCGCCCGACCGCGAACGGCGCCGGGATGTCGACGCCCATCCGTGCCGAGCAGGCCTCGACGGACCCCGGGCGCGCGCCCATGAACAGCCCCGCCGCCTGGCGCACGTCGACGCGCGCCGCCGGCAGCGCCACGCCCTCCGCTTCGAGCGCGTCGAGCGGGTGGCGTCCCCACGCGCAGACGACGTCGTCGGGACGCGCCCAGGCCGCCCAGCGGGCGCGGAACGACGGCCAGCTTTCGCCGCTCGCGAGGCGCTCGCGCGGGATCCGGATGTGACCCGGGATGGCGGGCGCCAGCGGGCGGCGCGGGGCGATGATCGCCTCGAAGGTCTCGCCCGTGCGGGCGCGGTGCGCGACCCAGTGCACGATCTCCGCCGGCTGCTCGACGGAGCCGCGGGCGGGCCAGGCGTTGGTCTCGCCGTGCAGGCAGACGACGTCGGGTGCGCGATCGCGCAGCAGCGCCGGCGTCCGGGGGCGGCGCGGGTGGCGCGCGCGGTGAAGCGCGTGGCGCCGCCGCGCGCCGCGGACGGTCTTTGCGTAGTGGATCTGCGTGTCGATCATCGCGTCGAACGGCCGCAGCAGCGCCGCGAAGCGGGCAGGATCGCCTTCCAGCGCGCCCAGCACCTGGGCCAGCGCTTCGACCGTCGCGACGCAGTGATCGGCGGGCTCGCGCCGGATCCGGTAGTTGCTGGGCACCGGCGGCGTGAACCGGATCTGCGGCAGCGCGGCCAGAACGGCGTTGCGTTTGAGCAGCTTGCGCGCCTGCCACCACGTTCCGTCGAGCACCACCAGCGTGATCGGGCCGGCCGGCCTCGCCTCCGCCAGATCGATGGCGCGCGGCCCGGGAAACAGCAGATACGTGTCGACCGCGCCGGCGAGCGCCGCGCGCACCTCCCGATCGTCGTCGAAGTCGACGCCGACGCGCAGCTGCGAATCGGGAAGGCAGAGGTGCGCGAGGCGAGCTGTGCCGATCGGGACGTGTCGCTCGCGTGGGTGCTGCAGCAGGAGCACGCGCGTTCGCGTCGGCAGCGACACCAGGTGCGCGCAATAGCAGACGGATGTCGGCCTGCGACACCGGGCGCAGATCGCGCGGTGGGCGACGGGCGCGGGGATCACGTGGCCGAGCTTAACACTTGTGATCGCTCAGCGATGGCGCTTGCCCGGAGCGGGCGAGGACTCGCCGGCCTGGCGCAGCGGGTAGTCCGCGTCCGGCCAAAGCGTGCGCGTGGAGTGTTCCTGCTGCTCCTCGCGGCGCGCCGCCCGCTCGTCCTCCTCCTCGTCCGACAGAATGTGCGGCTCGACCGTGGCCTCCTCGGGCACGGTCGGGTCGGTGTCCGGTGTCGACAAAGACCACGTCTCAACCATGACTGACCCCCAGACCCAAAACTAGGGACGCACCCCGATCGCGCAAGGGTCAGGGCGTCGGAAGGCTCGGGGGCAGCTCGGCCGTGACAGCCACGTCGTTGCCCGGGGCGCCGCCCTCGTCGCGGCCGTCGTCGCCGATGCCGTAGAGGGTGAACTGTCGCTCGCCAGGCTTGTAGATGAAGGGCTCGCCGCTGCCGGGGTCCTTCGGCGTCGCGCCCAGCTCGGCCAGCGACGCCGGGAAGGCGCCCTTCTGACGACGCCACGCCACCAGCGCCAGCGCGATCGACGTCAACCGCTGGGACGACATCGCGCCGATCTCGGTGCCGAGCATCGGCCGGCCGGCTTCCACCACCGCCCCTCGGAGCTCGGCTTGAGATTCGTCCTCGCCGTGGAAGGTGGCGGCCAACCAAACCTGTTCGACGCGGGCGCGCCGCCGGCGCGGATCCTTGAACTGCAGCGCCGCATCCAGCGCGTCGAACTGCTCATTCAGCATCATCAGGACACGAGCCACGCCTGCGTTCGCGGCCATCGGCGTTCCTGACTCGTGCCCCGGCCGCTGCGCAACGATGCGTGGCGTGCCGTAGGCGTCGAGCGCCTGCAAGCGGCGAATCATCGCGCTCTCGGTGGCGGGCGCGAAGCTCACTGCCTCGACGGCCGCGCGCATCGTCGCGAGCCGATCCGCACCCACTCCCGGGTGCATCGCGATCTCGACTGTTCCCCACATCGCGGCGTCCCACATCCCCCCGGCGATCACGTACTCGCCGGGCTCCGCCGAGCGGGCGGCCATCTGCCCCAGCTTCCAGAGCGCATCGATGTCGTCCCAGCTCGCCGCGACGTCTCCTTGCAAGAGCTCCACGCCCGCACGACAGCGGAACGCATCTTCGATGTCGGCGAGCGCGCGCGGGTCGATGCGGGCGAAGTCGCGCCCGAGACCGCGCTCGCGCGCGATCGGGACGTAGAGGCTCGCCGCCCGAGACGCCTCGCGAAGGTTCGAGAACGCCGCTTGCGAATCAGCGAGCCATTCCCGGATTTGCCCGAGAGAAGGCGGTTTGTGCCCCTTGGTGTGGCAGCGGTGCCACAGCCAGTCTGTCGTTTCGGCCGGCAGCTCGGGCCCGGGCCTGCCCTCTCCGGCCGTCACAGTGCGCAACGGTTTCAGCGTCGTCGAGGTGGGCAGATCGTGGACACCCAGCCGTGCAAGAAGCGCGGCGCGGTCGACCCCGCGAGGCAACAGCCCCGGCCCGTACGCGCGCAGCAACGCGGGGGCAGCGTTCGTGCCGCCCGCATCCAGGCTGGCCCGCCGCATCCAGTCGACCGCCTCCAGATAATCGACCCAGCCGTCGGCCCGCGTCGGCGTCGTGATGTACGTCGTCTGCTGCGACACCTCGATCGGCACCGAGCGTGGCCGCAGCGCCCAGATCGCCGCGCCCACCAGCGCAAGGCCCGCGGCCACCGCGATCGCCGCCGCCCAGGTCCGCCGCCTGAGCGCGGCTTCGGCGTCGGTCGAGTCGCCCCGCATTCCTGGAGATCAGTAGCACGAGCCCGGTTTCAGGCTCGAATCGCCCGGCCGTGACGCGACCGTGACAGCCCAGGACCGTCAAGATCCATTACGATGATCGGCCAACCTGGAGGACGACGATGACGGGGATCCGTGCACGATTCGAGGCGCTGCTCACCGAGCTGAAGGCGAACCCGGAGATCGAAGTGGTCGACGCCGACTTGTTCGGGCCCGCGCCTCGCGACGCGATCGCGCGCGCAACGAAGAAGGCGCCCGGCGGGAAGCTGGACCCGTTCTGGTCGGCGGTCTGCGCGGAGATGAACGGCTGCCGCATCACCTGGAACTACAAGGGGACGCAGGTCGCTCCCGGAGAGCGCCCGCGCTCGCCCGACCAGCCCGCGCTGGGCGGTTGCATCGTGCTGAACGGCATCGAGTTCTACGGGACAGGCATCGACGACGCGGCTGGCCACTATCCGATCCATCGCCGATTGAAATACCTCGCCATCGACGACCGCAACTATGCGTCGCTCTACTTCGACTCCGACGACAGCTTCCGGCTCTGCCTACAGGATCCACAAGAGAATGACCCGATGGACGCGATCATTCCCACCGGGCTGACGCTGGAGCGCTTCCTCGATCTGACGCTGAAGACGCGCGGCGTGCACGACTGGCTGCGGCTCTTCGCGTCGGGACTGGAGCGCGACGCGCGTGCCGCGAAGGCGAAGGAACTGATCGTGGCGCTGTTTCCCGATGTCAGCGTCGACGAGCTTGGACCGCGGAGCTCCGAGCCGCCGATCTATCCGTCGGCGGCGCTCCTCAGCAAGAACGAGTGGTTCGCGCTGATGCGCGAGGCATTGGGCGCCGGCGACAAGGCGAGATGCATCCAGATCTGCGACGGGGCGCTGGCGCAGCACCCGGGCGAGTGCGCCTTCCCGCACGCGCGCGGGCTCATTCAGAAGCAAGAGCTTGGGGACATGGCGGGAGCGGAGGCATCCTTCCGCCAGGCGCTGGCGATCGATGACTCGTACGGGCCGTCGCAGCAGGCGCTCTCGAATCTGCTGCTCGATCAGGGGCGCAACGACGAGTCGGAGGCCCTGATGACCCGCTGGGTCTACCAGTCGCCGGACACTGCGACGCTTCACTACGACATCGGCGTGGCGGCGTCTCGACGCGGGAACAAGCGGCAGGCGCTGGACGCCCTGACCGAGGGGTTGCGACTGGATCCGACGCTGGCCGAAGGCGCGCCGAAAGAGTACGTCTCGCTGCGAAACGATCCCGACTTTCAAGCGGTGATCGCGGCGAACGAATGGCCGCCCAATCCCACGCTCTGGTACCTGCCGACGCATTTCACATCCCGGCCGGCGCCGGTGGATCTTGGCAAGAACTTCCCGGAGCTGAAGCCGAAGCCGGCGATCCGCCTGCATCCGCGCCAGCGCGGGCTGCTGCCGGCCGACGCGAGCAAGATCGGCGGCGTTTTCCTTGCCAACGACCCGAAGGGCTGGCCGACGTGCGAGGAGCACGGCGGCGCGCCGTACACGGCGGTGATGCAGCTGCGCGCGGGCGACGTTCCCGGGGCGCCGTTCCCGAAAGGGCGGGACATCTTCCAGCTGCTCTGGTGCGCGCACGACCACGAGAGCAACCAGTACGCACCGCGGATCGCGGTCCGGTGGCTGCAAAGCCGGGAGCTGCCACCGACAGCCGAGGCGAACCCGACGGACGAGGAACCAGATGAAAACTACGTCCCGAGGGAGTGCGCGCTGTTTCCGGAGGCGATCGTCGATTATCCAAATCGGTGGGAGCTGTCCGAGATGGAGGATCGATTGAAGGCCGACGCCGAGCTCTCCGCGCTCGGCGAGAAGCTCTTTCCGCCCGAGAACGTCAGCGACGGCGCCGTCGCCTACCAGGTCACCTGCGGCGCCGCGGACGGCGTCAAGCTGGTCGGCTACCCGGCCTGGGTGCAGGATCCGGACTATCCCCCTTGCCCCGCGTGCAAGGCTCCGATGGAGCACTACCTCACCATCGCCAGCACCGAATGGGACGGCGCGACCTTTCATCGCTGGAAGCCGATCGAGGAGGGATCGCCCGACACCGCGATGGGTACGCACAGAGAGGACACCGGACTGATGATCGGCGACTCTGGCGATCTCTATGTCTTCGTCTGCCGCAACCACCCGGAGTGGCCGACCGGGCAGGCGATGCAGTGCAGTTGACGGCGTCGCGACCGATGTCGGCGGCCCGGCTCACCGCGCGCGGCGGAACACGATCAGCGTGAGCTGCTGCGCGCCCGCCCACTCCGCCGCGAAGTCCTGGTAGCTGCTCACGCGCCATCCCGCCGCGGGGTCGAGGGTCAGGATCTGGAGCCGCGCGTGGTTGAAGCCGATCACGACCTCGTAATGGCCGATCGTCTCGCGACCCGCGCGCTGCGCGAGCCCGACGATGATGGGGCGGCGCGCTCGGATCTCCTGCAGCAGGTGGTCGGGCTCTCCTTTGATGACGAAGGCGTCCAGCCCCCGCGCGCGCGCCAGCTCGCGCAGCTCACCCGCCTTGAGGCCGCGATCGCGCGCGGCGGGCACCGCCGCCACGAGGCCGTCGACGTCGGCATCGACGCGCCAATATCGCAGCACCATCGCCAGCGCGGCCGCACCGCAGTCCCGCTCTGAACGCTGGGCGACGAACGGCACGCCGTCGACGAACAACCAGCCGCCTTGCGGGGTGATGCTGAACTCCGAGACCACGCGACCCCTGCCCGTCTGGCAGGCCGCGAGCATCACGCTCGCGGCCGCCAGCGTCGCGAGCGGCCGGCAGCAACGCACGTGTTAGCTCTTCAAAGGATCAAGATGATGACGATGATCAGCAGCAAGATGATGATCAGCGTGGTGGTCGTCATGCTGACGCGCCCGCCGCCCTCGAAGTCCTTCAGATTCCCCGATTGCTGCTCGCGCGCGACCAGCCGCTCGATCTCGGCAGCCGTGCCGAGCACGCCGCCGGACGTCGTGGCGCGGGCTTGCGCCGGCGGTGGTTGCTGGCGTTGCTGCTGCGCGGGCGGGCCCTCCGCTCGCACGGCCGGCGGAAAGAACCAGACGGTGAGCAACATCGCGACAACGAATTGACGCAACATGATCTCCAGGATCTCACAGCCGGCGCGTTCAGATCCATTACGATGAGGGCCACACCATGACGACGCTCGAGAACGTGACGCGCGAACTGACGCGGCTGGGCGCGACGTTGCGCGAACCGATCGCGACCGCCGAATTGCTGGCGGGTCTCCACGTCTACGACGGCACCAACAAGAGGAGCTGGGAGAAGGTCGACCCGGCCGGCCAGCTGGTCGACGTCTCGCATGCGATCAGAACGTTCGTGTCGATCGAGTGGCCCGAGGTGCCGTACCAGCTGCCAAATTTTTACGAGCCCGACGAGCTGCGCGCGGTCGATTTCTACGGCACGAGCGAGAGTCTCGAATTCAGCGACGAGAAGAAACGTCTCGTCCTCTATCAATTCGGATACAGCGCGGACGTCGGCATGATGCTCGCCTTCGACCTGTTCGATCGCGCCGACGATCCCGTCGTCTACAGCTGCATCGACGCCCACGAGGTCGGCGACGCAATCCCCCACGGAACGTTCTCGCAGCTCCTGACCCGCGTCGTCGTGGCTCAGGGCGCTTCGTAGGGTCCGATGTCGGCGGCGCGCACGTAGAGCGTATCGCCCCAGAAATCGACGCCGCCGTTGCCGCTGATCGACACGCCGTTGTCGATGGCGGGCGAGCCGGCCTTCACCTGGAAGCCGCCCAGCTGCGACAGCGCCGCGCCCGACATCCCGCCGCTCGGGTGCGTGGCGCTGTTGACGAACATCGGATCGCCCGACTGGGGCGCGGTGCCGACCGCGCTGATGCCCGAGAACAGGTTGTTCGCGTACGTGACGCCGCCGCCGGTGACGACCATCGCCGCCGACCGCGACGACCGCAGGATGTTGTTGCGGATCGTGTAGCTGGCGGCGAGTTGACTGCTGTCGCCCGACGTCGCGATCAAGTTCGCGCTATTGAGACCGTCGATGAAGACCAGGTTGTTGTAGGTCTGATTCGTCGCGGACGAGTCCGAATGCAGGTTGATGCCGTGGCGGCTGTTGTTGACGAGCAGGTTGTAGCGGACGATCGAATCGCCGAACGCCAGCTGGCAGATCAGGATGCCGTCGCCGTTGTCGTGGACGTAGTTGTACTGGACGATCGTATTGGTCGATGCGCGGTCGGTGTCGATGCCGTTGTAGTCCGCTCCGGCGGCCTTCTTCACGGTGCCGAACGTCTCGTTGTACTGCACCTTCACGTCGTCGGAGTTGTAGATCTCGATGGCGCTGGTGCCGGCGTCCTTGCTGACGTTGCGCTCGACGACCGCGTGCTGCACGCCGGTGATGTAGAAGGCGTTGCAGCCGTACTGCGTGTTGGTCTGCGACACGTAGTTGCCGCGCACGGTGACGTTGGTGTGCGGGGTGAACTTCGCGTCGGTCTTCGACGCGCGCACGCCCCAGCCGTAGCCGCCGTCCAGCTGCTTGAAGATGATGCCGCCGAACGACACGTCCTGGACGACGTTGTTCTCGATGACGACGTCGTTGAACCAGGTCTTGGTGCCGCTGGCGGAGTCGACCTCGACGACGATGCCGCCGGTCCGCTTCGACGCGTCCCAGCCGGCCTGGAACGTCACCCAGGGCGGCTGGTTGTCGGCGGTGCTGCCGCCGATCCAGTCGACCTCGCCGGTGACGTCGTGGACGAAGCAGTTGCGGATGTAGACGTGGTTGAGCGCGCCGGCGTCACGACCGAGCACCGAGATGCCGCGGTAATCGCCCGGCCCGCCCTTGTTGTTCGTCAGCTCGAGGTTGTTCACCTCCCAGTACTGCAGGTTCTGGAGCAGCAGCGGTTGCAGGTCGCTGGTGCCGGCCGCGATGCGCGGCTTCGCGCCGGTCCCGAACATGTCGACGACGACCGGCGCCGCCGCCGAGCCCGATCCCTTCGGTGCCAGGGCGCCGGTCCACGAACTGCCCGCCTTGAAGCAGAGCGCATTGCCCGGCTGGAACGTCGCCGCGTTCACCTTGGTCAGCGTCTGCCAGGCCGTCGCCGGCGTCGCGCCATCGTTCGTGTCGCGGCCCGCGGTTGCGTCGACGAAGGTCGTCCCCGCGGCCGGCGTGGTGGCGTTGCAGCGCGACGACGTCGAGCCGCCCGCGCCGCCAGCGCCGCCCGCACCGGTGCCCGCCCCGCCGCCCGTGCCCGCGCTGGCGCCGCCCGTCCCGCCCGCGCCGCCGCGGCCCGTCCCGCCCCCGCCGCCGACACCGGAGGTGCCGCCCGTTGCGCCCGCGCTTCCGCCGCGCCCGCCCGGGCCACCCGTCCCTGAAGAACCGCCGCGTCCACCCGTTCCCACGCCGGCGACGCCGCCGGTGCCGGTCACGCCGTCGGTTCCCGCCCCGGCGCCTGCGCCGCCCGTGCCCGCCGCCGAGCCGCCCGTGCCGCCGATCCCGCCGCCGCCGCCACCCTCGCCGCTGCCCGACGTGCCGCCGCCGCCCGTGGCACCGGTGCCAGCGCTCCCACCCCGCGCGCCCGAAGCCCCGCCCCGACCGGTGCCCTCGCCGCCGGACGAACAGCCGCACGCGGCGACAACGGACAGAACGAGCAAGAGCTTGCGCACGGGATACCCGTCCATGTCCCGAAGTGCCGTCAGCCTTCGGCTGTCGATCAGAAAAGCGACGGATCCGGCAAGCGACGGCGGGGCATACGCCCCGAGAACAGCCTATGGTGCACCTGCGCCGCCTCCACCGGTGCCGCCGGCGCCCCCGGTCCCGGCCGCATCGCTGCCGCCTCCTGTCCCGCCGCCGGTCCCCGCCGCACCGTCACCGCCGCCGGTCCCCGCCGCGCCGTCACCGCCGCCGGTCCCGGCCGGCGAGTTGCCGGTGAGCGCGACCGTGAGCGCGGCGCAGCCTTCGGGCGCCGTCGCCACCGTGCCGGTATTCGAGCCGACGGACGTGCCGCTCACCAGCGCCGTCACGGTCACGTCCACGCGCTGGCCGGCCGGATAGCCGCCCGGAAAATCGATCTCGACGGTGTCGCTGGACGCCGTGTCGAAGCGCGCGCGTGTGCTGCGCTTCGCGGCGCCACCGTCGATCGAGACCTCGATGATCAGGTGGTCGGCGGTGACGGTCGGAGCGCCGAACACGATCGTCAGGAAAAGCGTCCCCTGCTTGCACGCTTTGGTGCCGGGGCCGCAGCCGGTCGCGAACGGCGCCGCCAGCGCGATCGAAAGCAGCAGCGGGAGTCCGAACGATCGCGCGCGCATCAGTTTCCGTTTCCGTCCACGGAACCGAGGCTGGCGGTCGGATCTTTGGGGCTGCCCCGAAACAACAGGAAGCCGCCGACGACGCCCGCCGCGACCACGGCACCGATCGTGATCCAGAACCACGGCCTCCGCGCGATCGACGGTTGTTCGGCTGGTCGTGACGCCTGCGACACCAGCACAGGCGCCGGCGCGGCCGTCTTGGGCGGTGGCAGCGCGGCCGGCGGCGGTGGCGCGGGCGCCGTCGCGACCGCGGCGTCGGATGGTGGCGACACGGGCACGGCTGGCGTCGCACCGGAATCGGGCGGTGCCGGCGGCTCGGCCGCCGCGTCGTTGTCGTTGTGGGGCGCCCGCGGGATCGCCTCGTCGACGGTGGCGCCTGCGTTCCGCGCCTGCGACAGGATCGCCACCAAGCCGACGACGATCAGGGATCCGCGCCGCACCGACGACATCGTTTGTCGAGACCGACGGTAGCGCGGACCCGAGTCAGTCGTCCAGGGCGCCCGCTCGCCGACTAGCCGAGCAGCCCGCGCGCGATCTCGACGACGTGCTCCGGTGTGAAACCGAATTCCCGCATCACGGTCTCGCCGGGTGCGGACGCCCCGAAGTGGTCGATGCCGACGATCGCGCCGCCCGGGCCGACGAAGCGGTCCCAGCCGAACGACGTGCCGGCCTCGACCGCGACCCGCGCCGTCACCGCGGGCGGCAACACGGCGTCCCGGTAGGCGCGGTCCTGCTGCTCGAACAGCCGCCCGCACGGCATCGAGACGACGCGCACCCGCGCCCCGGCCGCCCGCAGCTTATCCGCGGCCGCCGCGGCGACCGCCAGCTCCGACCCGCTCCCGATCAGGATCAGCTGCGGCGCGGGCGCGCCCGCGGGCTCGCGATCCAGCACGTAGCCGCCGCGCCGCACGCCCTCCGCGTCGGCGAAGCGCGCGCGATCCAGCGTCGGCACCGCCTGGCGCGTCAGGATCAGCAGCGTCGGCCGGTCGCGCGCCTCGATCGCGAGCTGCCACGCGACGCGCGTCTCGTTCGCGTCGCCGGGCCGGATCACCAGCAGATCCGGGATCGCGCGCAGCGCCGCGATCTGTTCGATCGGCTGGTGGGTCGGTCCGTCCTCGCCGAGGCCGATGCTGTCGTGGGTGAAGACGAAGATCGATCCCAGGTGCGACAGCGCGGCCAGTCGGATGGGCGGCCGCATGTAATCGGAGAACGCCAGGAACGTCGCGCCGAACGGGATGAAGCCGCCGTGGTAGGCGAGCCCGTTGACCGCCGCGCCCATCGCGTGCTCGCGCACGCCGAAGTGAATGTTCCGGCCCGCGTAGCTCCAGCCGCCGCCGACGGCGCCCTGCGCGCCGGCCGCGGGCACGGCTTCCGGCTCGAAGTCGCCGGCCTTCTTGAGCCAGCTGAACGTCGACGGATCCAGGTCGGCCGAGCCGCCGATCAGCTCGGGCAGCACGGGCGAAAGCGCCTGCAGCACGGCCTCGGACGCCTTGCGCGTCGCCATCCCTTTGGCGTCGGCTGCGAAAGTCGGCAGGTCGCGCGCCCACTGGTCGGGCAGCCGGCCCTCGAAGCGGCGCGCGATCTCGGCCGCCGCGTCGGGCATCTCGCGCCGGTAGCGATCGAACGCGCCCCGCCAGGCGTCCGCCGCCGCGCGCCCGCGTCCCGCCTGCTCGCGGAACGCAGCCGCCGCTTCGGCCGGGATCAGGAACGGCGGCGACGCCGGCCAGCCGAGGTGCTGCTTGGTGCGCGCGGTCTCGTCCGCGCCCAGCGGCGAGCCGTGCGCCTCGAAGGTGCCGCCCTTGTTCGGGGCGCCGTACCCGATCACCGTGCGCACCGCGATCAACGACGGCCGCTCGCGCTCGGCGATGGCCGCGCGCAACGCGCCATCGATGGCGCCGAGGTCGTTGCCATCGGCGACGCGATCGACGTGCCAGTCGTACGCGCGGTATCGCGCCAGGACGTCCTCGGTCAGCGTGATCGACGTCGTGCCCGACAGCGTGATCTGGTTGTCGTCGTAGAAGACGATCAGGTTCCCGAGCCGCAGGTGGCCGGCCAGCGACGCCGCCTCGGCGCCGACGCCCTCCATCACGTCGCCGTCGCTCGCCAGCACGAAGGTGCGGTGATCGAAGATCGCGTGCCCGGGCCGGTTGTAACGGGCCGCGAGGTGCGCCTGGGCGATCGCCATCCCGACCGCGTTGGAGATCCCCTGCCCGAGCGGGCCGGTGCTCGCCTCCACGCCCGGCGTCAGGTGCGATTCCGGATGGCCGGGCGTCCGGCTGCCCCACTGCCGGAAGCGGCGCACCTCGTCGAGCGGCAGATCGTAGCCGTAGAGGTGCAAGAGCGCGTACAGCAGCGCCGACCCGTGACCCGCGGACAGCACGAACCGGTCGCGATCCCACCAGCGCGGGTCGCGCGGGTCGTGACGCAGGAACCGGCTCCAGAGCACGTACGCCATCGGCGCCGCGCCGAGCGGCAGGCCGGGATGGCCCGAGCGCGCCTGCTCGACCGCGTCGACCGCCAAAAATCGAATGGTGTCGATGCACAGCCTGTCGAGCTCTTCCGATTTCATGATCCCTCCTGCCGTTTTCCGGCTTCCGTCCCCATAATCATCCTCATGGCGACTTCATTGAAGGATTATGGACAATCAATCTGGCTGGACTTCATCAGCCGCAAGATGATCACCTCCGGCGCGCTGGCGCGCCTGGTGCGGGACGACGGGGTGGCCGGCGTGACGTCGAACCCGACGATTTTCGAAAAGGCGATCGTCGGCAGCAGCGACTACGCTCCGCAGATCGAGGAGATCCGGCGCGAAACGCCCGATCTGCCGTCGCGCCAGGTCTACGAACGGCTGGTCACCCGGGACATCCAGGACGTTGCCGACGTGCTGCGCGACACCTACCAGCGGACGCGCGGCGGCGACGGCTTCGTCAGCATCGAGGTCTCGCCCGGCGTCGCGAACGACACCAACGCGACGGTGGCGGAGGCGCGCCACCTGTGGGAGGTGGTCGCGCGCCCGAACCTCATGATCAAGGTGCCCGGGACGGCCGCGGGCGTGCCGGCGGTGCGCGCGCTGACCGCGGAGGGGATCAACGTCAACATCACGCTGCTGTTCGGGCGCGAGATGTACGAAGCGGTCGCGGGCGCCTACATCGAGGGGCTGGAGGATCGGCTGGAGCGGGCGGCGGATCCGCAGCCGATCGACGGGATCGCCAGCGTGGCCAGCTTCTTCGTCAGCCGCATCGACACCAGCGTCGACAAGCTGCTGGACGAGAAGCTGCCGGGCGCGCCGGCGGGCGACCGGCCCCGCCTGGAACGGCTGCACGGCCGGGTCGCGATCGCGAACGCGCGGCTCGCCTACCAGAGCTACAAACGCATCTTCGCGGGGCCGCGCTGGGACGCGCTGGCCGCCAAGGGCGCGCGCCGGCAGCGCCTGCTCTGGGCCAGCACCAGCGTGAAGAACCCGCGCTATCGCGACGTGATGTACGTCGAGGAGCTGATCGGCGCCGACACGATCAACACGATGCCGGTCGAGACGCTGACGGCGTTCCGCGACCACGGCAAGGCGCGGGCGAGCCTGGAGGCGGATCTGGAAGGCGCGCGCGCCGTGCTCGCCGAGCTCGAGGCGGCGGGAATTTCGTTGCGCAAGGTGACCGACGATCTGATCGTCGAGGGGATCAAGAAGTTCCAGGAGCCGTACGACAAGATGATCGCGGCGCTGGCCATTCGCTGAAAGCGGCCTCAGGCTTCGGGCTCCAGGCTAGAGCCAGTCGGGGATCGGCGTGCGCGACGCGCCGGCCTTCGCGGTGCCCCACACGTCCTCGCAGCGCTGCGCGAACGCGGCACGGGCGGCGGGGATCTTGGCGCGAAGCTCGGGCGGCAGCATCGCGTAGAGCGCGTCGAGAACGTCGGGGGCGATGCCGTGCGAGCTCCAGGCGAAGCCCTGCGCGAACATCTCCAGCTCCGCTTCGCTGGCGGGCGGCGGGAAGGCCTTCGCGTCGCGCAGGAACGGCACGATGTGCGCCTCCTCGGTCGCCAGGTGCGAATCGAGCAACCCCGAAAGAACGAACACGACCGCAGCCGCCTCTGCGGCCGTCGCGGGCAATTCCGCGAACGCGCGATTGCCCTTCTCGAGGAGAGGGTCGATCTTCCGATGATCCTCGACGAGGCCGTCGATGATCGTCGCCAGCTCCGGGTGCTGCTGCTTGGCGCTTGGGAAAATTCCCGCGTCCTCGGCTTGGTGGTGGCCATGCAGCGTGCCGCCAAAGCGCTGCCATTCCTCGCGCAGCGCTGTCACGCGGCCGTGATCGCCCGCGATGACACCCTTGAGGGCGGCCTGGAATTGCCGGACGTCTCGGCGGAACCCATGGTGCGACGACATGAGCGCCGTCGCTATCGACGCGGTCCCGTCGTCGTTCAGCAGCTGGGGAGGCTTTGGCATGCGCGGCGAATCTAGTCCGCGCGCAGGTGCGTGTCGACGCGGCCGTCCGGGTGGCCGACCAGCACGCGCTCGGCGGTGCCGAGGAACAGTCCCGTGTCGACGACGCCCGGGATCGATCGCAGCGACGCTTCCAGCGCGCGCAGCGCGGCGGCGTCCGCCAGCGGCGTCGCCAGCCCGACGTCCAGGGTCAGGTTGCCGTTGTCGCTGATGAACGGCCGCGCGCGGTCCGCCGGGTCGGCGCGCAGATTCGGTTGCAGGCCGAGGGCCCGGAAGCGGCGCCGGCAAGGGCCGAGCGCGAGCGGAATGATCTCGACGGGGACGCCGCCGGTTTCGCCGATCGCGGCCACCAGCTTCTCGGGCCCGACGACGATCACCTGGCGGCGCGATACGCCCGCCACGATCCGCTCGCGCACCAGCGCGCCGCCCCGCCCCTTGACGAGATCGAGGTGGGGCGTCACCTCGTCGGCGCCGTCGACGATGATGTCCAGCTCCACGTCCTCGTCGAGCTCGATCATTCGCAAGCCGAGCGCGCGCGCCTGCGCGTCGGTCGCCCTCGACGTCGCGACGCACGACACGGACAGCCCGGCGCGGACCCGTTCGGCCAGCTTCGACACGAAGGCCGCCGACGCGCGCCCCGAACCGAGCCCGACCTTCGCGCCGTCGGCCACCAGCGCGGCGGCCGCGGCCGCCGCGGCCTGCACGCCCACATCCCCCGGCGCGCTCATGCGATCGTCTGGTGCCAGCCACCCACCTCGGCGGTCAATCGATCGGCGTCGACGGGGCCCCAGCTCCCCGGCTCGTACTCGTGCACCGGCGCCACGTCGCCCAGGACCGGCTGCACGACCGCCCAGGCGGCGTCGACGCTGTCCTCGCGGGCGAACAGCGACGTGTCACCTTCCATCGCTTCGCCCAGCAGCCGTTCGTAAGGGAGCATCTCGTGCGCTTCGCGATGATGCACCAATCGCAGCTCGGTGGGTTCAGAAACCAGCTCTGCGCCCGCCTTCTTCACGCGCGCGCCCAGGGCGATGATGACGTCCGGGCTCAGGCGAAAGCGGAAGTAGTTGGCGTCCTCGGGCCCGTGCCGCAGCGGCGGGCGCTTCAGCGTCACCAGCACCTCGGTGCACGACGCCTTCATCCGCTTGCCCGCGCGGATGAAGAACGGAACGCCCTCCCAGCGCCACGAGTCGATCTGCAGCCGCAACGCCGCGAACGTCTCGACCGTCGAATCGGGCGCCACCCCGCCCTCCTTCCGGTAGCCGTCGTACTGGCCGCGCACCAGGTCGCGCGGGCTGAGCGGCCGGATAGCGCGAAACACCTTCGCCTTTTCGTCGCGCACCGAATCCGGATTCGCGGCGACGGGCGGCTCCATCGCCAGCACGGCCACCACCTGCAAGAGGTGGTTCTGGACGACGTCGCGGATCGCGCCCGCCTCCTCGTAGAAACGCCCGCGCCCCTCCACGCCCAGCGTCTCCGCCATCGTGATCTGCACGCTCTCGACGTAGCGGGCGTTCCAGATCGGCTCCAGAAACGCGTTCGCGAAGCGGAAGACCATCAGGTTCTGGACCGATTCCTTGCCGAGGTAGTGATCGATGCGGAAGATCGCCGATTCGTCGAACACTCGATGGATGACCCGGTTCAGATCCTGCGCCGACGCGCGGTCGCGGCCGAACGGTTTCTCGACGACGAGGCGCGCGTCCTTGGCGCAGCCCGACCGCGCGAGGCCGCGGACCACGACCGCGAACACGCTGGGCGGAATCGCCAGGTAGTAGGTCGGCGAGCCGCAGCCCCCCAGCTCCCGCCGGATGGCGGCGTAGGTGGCGGGCTTGTGGTACTCCCCCGCCACGTAGCGCAGCCGTTTCAGCAGGCCGGGCGGAGCGGTGCGATCGTCCGCCGTCCCGTGCTTGCGAAGGCTGTCGACCACGCGGGCGCGGAACTGCCGGATCGTCCAGTTCGTGCGCGCCACGCCGATCACCGGGACGTTCAAGCGCCCGCGCCGCTCCAGCGCCGCCAGCGCGGGGAAGATCATCCGGTGCGCGAGATCGCCGCTCGCCCCGAAGAGCACCAGACCGCCCGACTGCGCGACGCCCATGCTTCTGACGTCGCCACGACTCAGCCGTTGTCAACGGCCGGCGGCCCCGGTTTCGACCGGGCGCCCGGCGACTAGAAGTTGTAGCCGATGCCGCCGATCAGCGCGATCGAATCGGCCGCGTGTCCCGCGTCGACCATCTCGGCCCCGAGCCGCAGATCGATCCCGTTCGAGACGCGATAGCCGACCGCGAACGTGAAGCCCAGCGCCGTATCGAACTTGCCCGGATGGTTCACGAACGCGCCCGCCTCCGCCGCGATGAAGGCCCACTGACCCAGCCTGACCCTGACGCCGCCGAGCACAGGGATCGAATAGAACGTCGAGCTGTTCTTCTCGAGGTGGTACATGAAGCCGGCGCGCAGCGTGACGTTGAGGGCGTGGGTGACCGTGAACTCGTAACGAAGCAGCCCGCCGAAACCGATCCCGACGCCGTCGCCGAAGTTGCCGACCGGCAGCGCCGCCTGGGCGTCCAGACCGATGACCGGCCCGCCGTCCGCGCGGGCGGTGGCGGGCAGCAGCGACGCGAACAGGACGGCGGCGGCAAGCAGCGTCTTCTTCATCGACATGGGCTCCCTCCTCGGGCGGCCATCGGCGGAAACGGCGTCCAGTATGAGGGGCGCCCCGAAAAACCGCCAAAAACCGCCGATACCGCGCGCGTCGCGTCGTTCGCGTCCGATCGCGTGAGCGATAAGTTAAGCTGCCGATCGTGGCGACCCGCCGCCGTCGCGTGGACTGGCCGATCATCCTGGGCCCCCAGATTCCGGTGCCCCGGGTCGTCGATCGTTCCGTTCACGGAAGGCTGGCGTCGTTGCTCTCGGCGTTCGACGAGATCCTGCCCATCGAGGAGCCGGACGCGATCCTCCGGCGCGCGGTGGAGCTGGCGATCGAACGGATCGGCCTCAAGCGCGCCGGCATCTTCCTGCTGGATCGCCAGCGCAGCGCGATGCTCGGCACGTGGGGGACCGACCTCGGCGGCGCGATCGTCGACGAGCACCACATCATGTACGACGTCAGCGACACCGACCGGGAAGCATTCCGGCGGGCCGAAGAGGAGGGCGCGCACTTCACCGTGTTCGAGAACTGCCCGATCGTCGAGCACCACCAGGGCGAGACGCGCGTGGTCGGGCGCGGCTGGGTGACCTGCACGCCGATCCGGTCGACGCGCGCGCCGATCGGGATCATGTTCAACGACACCGCCCTTTCGGGTGAGCCGGTCGACGAGGCGAAGCAGGCGCACGCCGCCATCCTCTGCTCGCTGCTCGGGACCATCCTCGATCCGGTCCGGGGATCGCTCGGGCACGGTCCGACGACGCCGGACGAATCGTCGAGCCGGCGGCTCGTCACGTCGACGGTCGCCATGCTGGCGAAGGATCCTGCGATGGGCGGCAAGCAGATCGCCGCGAAGCTGGACATCAGCCTCAGCCGACTGGCGCGCGTGTTCAAGGCGGAGATGGGGATGTCGCTGGTCGAGTACCGCAACCGCCTGCGGCTCGATCGCTTCGCGGTGCTGCTCGACAAGGGGCGCACGAACCTTCTCGAGGCCGCCCTGGCGGCCGGCTTCGGCAGCTACGCCCAGTTCCACCGCGTGTTTCGCGCCCTCCGCCACATGACCCCGCGCGAATACCTCCACAGCCGAGGTTGACGACGACGATGAACGGACACCGCACGATCGCGCCGAGGCTTTCGCTGGCTGGCGTCACCTGCCTCGCCGCCGGCTGCATCGTCCACGACAGCGGCGTCCGCGAGACCGCGGGCGGTGGCGCGGTCGCCGCCGCGAGCAGCGCCGCCGGCAACGCCCCGCCCGGCTACAACACGACCGGCTCACCGGCCTTGCCCGCGCCGCCAGCCGGCGGCGTGCCGCGCCCGAGCGGCGCCGCCGGCAACCTGACCGTGCTCGACTGGGCGGGGTTCCGCGCCGCGGTCACGTACACGTTCGACGACGCGAACTCGTCGCAGATCCAGCACTACGCCGAGCTGCAGGCGCTCGGCGTTCGGATGACCTTCTACCTCATCACCGGCAAGACGCCGGAGTTCGACGATCCGGTCTGGCAGCGCGCGGTCCACGATGGTCACGAGGTCGGCAGCCACACGAAGAGCCATCGACACACGGGCACGCAGGCGGACATCGACGCGAGCAACGAGGCGATCCGGCAGCGCCTCGGCGTCGACGCCTGGACCATGGCCGCCCCGTACGGCGACGCCAGCTACATCCCGCTGGCGCCCAGCCGCTACCTCATCAACCGCGGCGTCGCGAACGGCGCGATCGGACCCAACGACGAAACCGATCCGTTCAACCTCTTCTGCTACATCCCGCCGGCCGGCGCGAAGGCGGCCGCGTTCAACGCCGAGGTCGACGCCGCCCGCGGCGCCGGCAAGTGGAAGACCGTGCTCGTTCACGGCTTTGCCGGCGGCACGGACGCCGCCTACCAGGCGGTGTCGATCGGGGAGTTCATCGCCGCCGTCAACCACGCCAAATCGTTCGGCGACGTCTGGATCGACAGCATGGTGAACGTCGGCGCCTACTGGCGCGCGCAGAAGATGTTCGCGACGATCGCGCCGACCACGTCGGGAAATTCGAAGACCTGGACGTGGACGCTGCCGCCGCACTTCCCGCCCGGGAAGGTCCTGCGCGTCAGGGTCGACGGCGGCACGCTGACGCAACCGGGCGGCCGGACCCTCGCCTGGGACGATCACGGCTACTACGAGGTGGCGCTGGACGTCGGTTCGGTGACGCTGTCGCCGTGAGCAGCGCGGTGCCATAATCTCCGAGATGACCAGCGCTTTTCGGCGCTTGGGTCGCGCGGGATCGGCCGCGATTCTCGTCTTCTGCGCGTGCAGCGGCGGATCGGGCACGGGCGGCGCGGCCGGCGCGAGCGGAGCAGGCGGCAGCGCCGGCGCGGGTGCGGGTGGAAGCGCGGGCGACGCGGGCCGTGGTGGCAGCGGCGCCAGCGCGGGCACCAGCGCCGGCGGAAGCGGCGGGTCCGCGGGGACAGGCGGCGGCGCGGGCAACAACGGCGGCGGCGGCGGCGCGGGCGGCGGCAGCGGCGGCGCAGCGGGCGGAGGCGGCACCGGCGGCGCGGGTCGCGGCGGATCCGGCGGCGCCGCGGCGGCGGGCGGCGGGGGCGCGACTGGAACCGGCGGCAGCGGCGGCGCGCAGGGATCGGGCGGAACGTCAGGACGCGGCGGCGCTGGCGGCGGCGGCGGCTCGACGGGTGGCGGCGGCACGGGCGGCAACCCCGCGCCGGCCTGGAACTGGGTCGGCGTGATCGGCACCGGGCAGAGCCTGTCCGTCGGCGGCCACGGCAACGCGCCCGCGATGCCGATCGGCGCGACCACCCAGCGCTTCAAGAACCTCAAGCTGTCGCTCGGCAGCGCGACCGTGCCGCCGTGGGACGCGACCAACGCGCAGCTGTCGATGGTGCCGCTCGTCGAGACGTTGCGCGCGATCGCGACCGGCTACCCGAGCCCCTACCCCGCCAACATC
>Ga0066903_100000191_pt1 | contig 33393 bp, 26 predicted proteins | sample PanSoiMetaGPlot1_FD_67491 | JGI IMG/M metagenome (GOLD analysis project Ga0066903, IMG submission 67491) | Tropical forest soil microbial communities from Panama analyzed to predict greenhouse gas emissions - Panama Soil - Plot 1 (version 2) | ecosystem: Environmental > Terrestrial > Soil >... | reverse complement strand
TCAGACTGTAACCGAGGAATCTACCAGAATTCGGTGCGAACCTTCTTCATTGTGGGTCTTTTTTGTCTGTGCTTCGAGCACGTCGATAACTTGGGAGTACTCTGTGAATCCCGTCCGGGGATCGGCCTTTATCATCCCATCTGATTAACGTGGATTGAGGGTTTGACTGTTCATGTAGCCGAGCGGATAATGAACCGCCTTTTGCGGAAAACTTATGCCCAGCGCTCCCCGGTCCCGTAAGACTTTCAAAATTTCCGATTCTCTTAACCGGCAACTCAATACGTACGCGCAGGTAGCAGCCGCAGCCGGAGTGAGTGTGCTGGCGCTAGCTGGGGCCTCCGAGGCGGAAGTCGTCTATACGGAAACGCATCAGGTGACGCACTCTGGCTCTCCGCTGTACGTTGATCTCAACCACGACGGCATCAAAGATTTTCTGCTGCGCACGACGTATTACCCAGGCAGTTCGGGCTTAGAGGTTGGCCTCAATGCATTCGGCATCGGTAACAACCGGGTCGCTGCTAGGCGGTTTCGTAGCAGCAGCGGCTATTTTTTTTCTGCTGCCTCCGCTTTGCAGGCCGGAGCCCGAATCGGACCAAAAGGCAATTTCTCCGTTCGTTTCCCATTCCTAGCTGTGGAGCATTTCAGCCGTTTCAGCAGCCAAGATTCCGACCTGGGCCCGTGGGTTGGCAAAGGTAACGGTGTCAGGAATCGATATTTGGGGCTCAAGTTCGTTGTTCACGGGGAAGTTCACTACGGTTGGGCCAGACTCAGTGTGACGCTTGGGCACCAGCGGCAAGTCGACGATGTGATCGGCACTTTGACTGGATATGCTTACGAGACCGTCCCCGACAAGCCCATCATTGCAGGCCGCATCAACGGCCCGGATGTGATTACAGAGCAGCCCGAAACGGGGGAAATTACGCCGTCCGCGCCGCTTGGCGCCCCTGCTCCCGCGCCAGCCACGTTGGGCCTGCTGGCCAAGGGAGCACTGGCGCTCGATCTCTGGCGACGAGAGTAAGCCCCGGAGTATATTGGCGCTCTTTGGCGCACGGTATCTTCTTCGTAGCCAAGTTCTCACGCTGCCATCGAGTTACTTCATGCCCGAAAAACTAGCCAAGAAAGTCCTGCTCATCGGCTGGGATGCTGCCGATTGGAAGATCATTAATCCGCTCCTCGACCAGGGCTTGATGCCTACGCTGGAGGGCATAGTCAACCACGGGATAATCGGAAACCTGGCTACCTTGCATCCGGTTCTCTCTCCAATGCTCTGGAACTCCATCGCCACCGGCATGCGTCCCTACAAGCATGGAATTCTCGGATTTATGGAACCCGACCCTCAAACCGGAAGCGTGCGTCCGGTTACAAGCACCTCTCGCAAGGTCAAAGCCATCTGGAACATTCTGACGCAACGCGGCTACAAGACTCACGTGGTGGGATGGTTTGCCGGTCATCCCGCCGAGCCCATCAACGGCATCTCGGTCTCCGACCTCTATCCCTATGCGGTGGCGCCGCTCGAAAAAGACTGGCCCTTGCCGCCCGGCGCAGTTTATCCCGAAAGCCTGCGTGAAACCCTTGCCCGGTTGCGTATGCATCCTGAGGAAGTGACGGAGGCAGCGATCCTTCCCGTGATTCCACGAGCCGCCGAGATCGATCAAGAGAAAGACAAGCGGCTCGAATCCTACGCCAAGGTGCTCTCCGAAAATTGCTCTATTCACAATGCCGCCACTTGGATTCTCCAAAGCCAGCCCTGGGATTTCATGGCGGTTTACTACAACGCGATCGATCATTTGTGCCACGGATTCATGCATTTTCATCCTCCGCGCATGGAAGGGATTCCGAAGGATCAATTTGAAATTTATAAGGATGTGGTGAGCGGCGCTTACCGTTTCCACGACATGATGCTCCAGACCCTGCTGGAATTGGCAGGACCGGAGGCGACCGTGATCCTGGTTTCCGATCACGGATTTCACAGCGATCATCTGCGGCCGCGCGGCATTCCCATCGAGCCCGCCGGTCCCGCCGTGCAACATCGCAACTTCGGCATCGTTGCGATGAGGGGCAGTCACATCAAGCAGGACGAGAGAATTTATGGCGCGACTCTGCTCGATATAACTCCCACGATCCTCACGTTGTTTAAATTGCCCGTGGGCGCGGACATGGATGGCCGCGTGCTCGTGCAGTCGTTTGAAGAGCCTCCGGAAATCGATCGCATCCCGAGTTGGGAACAAGAGGCGGGCGATTGCGGAATGCATCCCGCCCATCTGCGTGTGGATCCAGTCGCAGCCCAAGCCGTCCTTCAACGGTTCGTGGCGTTGGGCTACGTTCAACCTCCCGGTGAGGATGAGGCGAAAACCGGGGAAATGGCCGTCCGCGAGCAGCATTACAATCTGGCGCGTGCCTATCTGGACGCCCGCCGCTACCGTGACGCTTTGCCACTTTTTGAAGAGTTGTTCAAGAAGTGGCCGGATGAGGCACGCTTTTCGCAATACCTCGCGCAATGTTATCTGGCAATGCGGAGCCGGGCCGAAGCCAAGGCGATTCTCGAGCAGCTAATCTCCAATCCTCGGAGGCCCGCCGCAAAAGACGAGGAGGTTCCCAAATCTGAATTCGAATCGCGTGGAGAAGTGCCGGAACAACGCCCCTGGGCCGACCTGCTCATGGGCATCATACATTTTGAAGAGGGGAACATGGATGAGGCTCTCGCCAGCCTTTTGCAGGCTGAGCGATCGGATCCCCGTTTGCCTGATTTGCATCTCCGCATTGGCGACGTCTATCTGCGGCAGAAAAGAGTCGATGACGCCGAGCGTGCGTTCGAGCGCGCTTTGGAAATCGACGTCGACAGCCCGGCGGCTCACCTTGGGCTGGCCAAGGTCCACTTAAGAAAGCGGCGCAATGATCAGGCTGCCGAGCAGGCGCTCCATGCCGTCGGATTGCAGCATTTCCTTCCGCAGGGACACTTTTATCTGGGAGTGGCCTTGGCACGGCTCGGCCATCAGAAACGCGCTGCATTGGCATTCGAAACATCGTTGACGATGCTGCCCGGCCTGATGGCGGCTCACCGCTGGCTAGCAACCTTGTACCGCCAACCGGGTGGAGATCCAGAGAAAGCGGCCCGCCACAATATTATTTATCTGCAAATGAGGCACCGGCGGCAAACGAAAGCCAAGGTCTGACGTAAGCCCCCCGGTCTTTCCGAGACCCAGGGTCGGCTGCTCGGGATCACAACTCCTCCCTCACGCCCTTTTCAAGAACAATGCTCCCAATGGTGGCAAGGTTAGCCTGAGCGAATGCGGTCTCCCATGGACTCCCGTCGGCAACGCCTCGGTACCGCCCATATTTCCCATGCCAGTGCCGCCGTATTCCCTCGCGTCGCTGTTCAATAACTCTTTCCAATATCCGTCGAACGGAACGCCCACCATGTATCCCACCCGCGGCACCGGCGTGAGATTGCACACAACGAGCACTGCGTCCAAGTGCCCCCGCGCGTGCCGCAATAGCGAAACCACACTTGCCGGCGCGTCATTGCAGTCCACCCATTCGAAGCCCCTCGCCTCGTTGTCGAACCAGTGCAGCGACTCTTCGCTGCGGTAGACGCGGTTGAGCTGTTCCAACCAAGTCTGCAGCCCACGATGCAAAGGCCCTTCCAGCAGGTTCCAGTCGAGGCTCCGGTCATGCGACCACTCGCGGTATTGCCCGAACTCGCTGCCCATGAACAACAGCTTTTTGCCCGGTTGTGCGTACATGTAGGCATAGAGCAGACGCAGGTTGGCGAATTTTTGCCAGTCGTCGCCCGGCATCTTGTTAATCAGCGATCCCTTCCCGTGCACAACCTCGTCGTGGCTCAGCGGCAGAACGAAATTCTCATGGAAGGAATACAGCATGCGAAACGTCAGCAGATTATGGTGATACTGGCGATGAATCGGATCGTGCTGGAAATAACTCAGCGTGTCGTGCATCCAGCCCATGTCCCATTTCATGCCAAAGCCGAGCCCGCCAAGGTGCGTTGGCCGGGACACCATCGGGTACGCGGTCGACTCCTCTGCCACGGTTTGAATATCGGGATGCTCTTTGTACGCCTCTTCGTTGAAGCGCCGCAGGAAATCGATCGCTCCCAGATTCTCGCGTCCGCCATACTGGTTCGGAATCCACTCTCCCTGATTCCGCGAGTAGTCGAGGTACAGCATCGACGCCACCGCATCCACCCGCAGTCCATCGGCGTGATACTTGTCGAGCCAGAACATCGCACTCGACAGCAGGAAGCTGCGGACCTCGCTCCGCCCATAATTGAAAATGTGCGTCTTCCAATCGGGATGAAATCCCTGCCGCGAATCCGAATGCTCGAACAGGTGCGTGCCGTCGAAGAATGCCAGTCCGTGACCGTCGGAAGGGAAGTGAGACGGCACCCAGTCGAGGATCACCCCGATATTGTGCTGGTGCAGAAAGTCGACCAGGTACATGAAATCCTGCGGCGTGCCGTAGCGTGAGGTCGGCGCGAAGTACCCCACCGTCTGATATCCCCACGAACCGTAGAACGGATGCTCCATCACCGGCAGGAATTCCACGTGCGTGAATCCAAGGCGGCCAACATATTCCGCCAGTCGTGGCGCTATCTCGCGATACGCGAGCGGTCGATTGTGCTCCTCCGGAACTCGCATCCACGAGCCTAGGTGGACTTCATACACCGACATCGGAGCGTGAATCGAATTCCGCTCCGCCCGCTTTTTCATCCAGTCGCGGTCGTTCCAGCTGAAGTCGAGGTCCCACACGACGGACGCCGTCCGCGGCGGTTTCTCCGTGAGAAATCCCACCGGATCGGTTTTGTCAGCACGGTACCCATGTTGATTCGAAACGATGTGGAACTTGTACAGGCTCCCTTTGCCCGCACCCGGAATGAACCCTTCCCAGATGCCCGAGGTCCCGCGCGGCCTCAACGGATGCGATTCATGATTCCACTCGTTGAAGTTTCCAATTACGTACACGTGGCGCGCATTGGGAGCCCAGACGCTGAAGATTGTTCCTGGCTGGCCGTCCGCCGCGGCGAGGTGCGCGCCCATCTTCTCGTAGACACGATAGTGGCTGCCTTCGTTGAAAAGGTACAAGTCATCGGCAGTCAGAAGGGAAACATCGTACCGTACGTTACTTTCCATGGTCGTAATGTCGGGGCTCATAGTATTCCCTACCCGGTTCGGAGATGCGTCGAATGGACGTGACTCTTGGTCCAGCAACCGGCTGGAGCCTGTCCTCCGGGCAAACTGGCGCTCTATAGTGTAGTCGAATCATTCGCCACAGACGGCTGTGCCATACTTGGAACCTGCCGATGAAATAGGGTAGAGCCGACTTCATGCCCCAGCTTCGCGTCATTGTTCTCTGGCATCAGCACCAGCCGTTTTACAAGGATCTGGTCAGCGGACAATATCGTCTGCCTTGGACCCGCCTGCACGCGCTCAAAGACTACTATGGCATGGTCAAGCTGCTCGATGAGTTCCCGCGTGTCCACCAGACTTTCAATCTGGTCCCATCCTTGATCACGCAGATTGAAGACTACGCTTCCGGAGGCGCCCAGGACCCGTTTCTCCAGGTCGCGGCTCGTCCTGCCAAAGACCTGTCATCCGAAGAACGCCGCTTCGCCCTGCAGTATCTGTTCCAGGCGAACCCGGTGAACGTGATCGGGCGCTACCCCCGCTATCGCGAGCTATTCGAAAAATTCCGCAGCGACGGCGATTCGCCCGAGAAAGCCGAAAAGCACTTCACCCTCCAGGATTTCACCGATCTCCAGGTGCTTTCCCAGATTGCCTGGTTCGACGAATTTTTTCTCGAGGAGAAGGAAATTGCCGAACTCGTCCGTAAGGGACGCGATTTCTCACTCGAAGATCAGCGCTTCATCATCGCGGTGCAACGTTCGCTGATAGGCCGGGTACTTCCCGCGCACGCCGATGCTGCGAAAAAGGGCCTCGTCGAGATTTCGACTTCGCCCTTCTACCATCCGATTCTGCCGCTCGTGTGCGACACGCAAGCGGGCGCGGCTTCCTCCCCGGGATTGCCCCTGCCGCAAAATCAATATCGCCATCCAGAAGATGCACGCGAACAAATCACGCGCGGCCTGGACCTCCACGAAAAAGTTTTCGGTGTGCGCCCGAAAGGGATGTGGCCCTCAGAGGGCAGTGTCTCGGAAGAGGTCATCGCCATCGCACATAGCCTCGGCATTCACTGGATGGCTACCGACGAAGGCGTGCTCGGGCGCAGCCTCGGTATCTTCTTTTCACGCGACGGCGGCGGGCGACTCCATGGCGATCAGGCGCAACGCCTATACAGCCTCCACAAGTACGAGAAAGCTGGCGCGCGCATGAACATGGTTTTCCGCGATCACACGCTTTCCGACTTGATCGGATTCGTCTACTCCGGCATGCCCCCGCGCGACGCCGCTTCAAATCTCATCCACAACATTAAGGACTCGGCCCAAGCGCTTCTCTCACAAGGCAGAGATGCTCTTGTTTCGATCATCCTCGATGGCGAAAACGCCTGGGAATACTATCCCCGATCCGGCCGCGAATTCCTCCGACGCTTCTACCAGGCTCTGCAGGAGGATCCCTCCATGGAAGCTGTCACCGTCAGTGAAGCCATCGAACGACACCGCGATGCCTCGCCCCTTACCTCTCTCGTGCCAGGTTCGTGGATCAATGCCAACTTCAATGTCTGGATCGGCGCGCCGGAAGACAACCGCGCCTGGGACTATCTCCACCGCGCTCGCAACTTCTACGCGCAGTCGGCTCCTTCTGCAAAGGAAGAGCAGCGCAAGCTCGCTTTCGAGGAGATCCTGATCGCTGAGGGTAGCGATTGGAACTGGTGGTACGGCCCCGAACATCACTCTGCCAACGACCGCGACTTCGACGAGCTCTACCGCAAGCATCTTTCGAATGTCTACCAGGCGCTCGGCGGCACGCCACCCGACTACCTGGCTCAGCCGATTGCGGGCGGCCTCGCTCGCCCGTCGTTCACTCCGCAAAGCGCCTACATCCGTCCGCGCGTCACTGGGGACCTCGTCCGCTATTTCGAGTGGATGGGCGCCGCTCGCTACACGGCCGACCGCCGCTCCGGCGCTATGCACGGCAAACAATTCCTGCTGGACGCCGTTTATGCCGGCATCGATGAGCAATACGTCTACGGTCGCCTGGATTTCGTCGACAAGATTCCGGGGGAGGAGTTCGAGGTCGTCCTCAATCTCGAGTCATGGCTCCGCGAAGCGGAATGGCCTCGCCGCGAACTTCGTCTCGACGCGATCGTTGAAGAAGCGCGAATGCGCTCCTGGAAGGTGACAGCGGAGCAGGGAAAGATCCTGGCCTCTTCAGACGCGTCGGGTGAATTGATCCGGGTTGCGTTGGGGCGCAACTTCGAGTTTCGCGCCCCCTTGTCCTGGCTGATGGCCGCGCCGCCCGATGGCGCACAGCCGAAACCGTCGCGCGCCTCCGAATCGATGGCTTCGCGCATTCGCCTCCGCTTTAGCCTCTGGCGCAACCACCTGCCCGTCGACGCCCTTCCCGTCGAAGGCTGGATGGAACTCGAACTTCTTAAGGAAGAGGACCTGCAAGCCTTCGGACTGTAGTTGCGGAGCTCGTCGCTCGCAACTGCGAGTTTGTATCCTGCCCCTTGGGACAAGTCACGAACTCGAAATTGCAAACCCCGCGCCGAACTCCGCCCTGCCAACTACGAACTCCGCGCTAGGCCTTTACTGCCCCGCTGGGGCCGTCATCACCATCGGACGGCTCAATTCCATGACCAGCTCCGTCCCCGCCGGCAATGTCGCCGACCTCCGCTTCGCCAGCCAATGCGTGACGGTCGCGGTCGCTCCGATGGCACCGCCAATCAGCAAACCTTCGCCTCCGCCCGCGAGGCCGCCAATCAGCATTCCTGCGCCCGTGCCCATGCCAATCTGAACTAAATCTTTGCCATCATGACCGGCGCCTTTGAACTGACCTTCTGTATTGACATCCGTGCCGTGACGGGCATTGGTATCGACCAGCGTTGCATTGAGCGTAAACCGGTCGCCATTCGGAAGAACGAGCGCCTCGGGGAACAGCGCGATGGTCGGTTTGCCCGCGACGCGCCGCGGCTCACTTGCTTTGGTGACTCGTCCTTGCACCGTCGCACCGATCGGGATCACCGTTTTCCCATCGATCACCACCGCTTCCGTCACTCTCGCCGAAAATGGATCGCCTGCTGTGCTGCTGGACGTGGCCAGCGTGTTTTCCAGCTTCATCCTCAGAGCAGTTCCGGTTGGCAAGGAAGTCTGCGCCACCGCCAGGGTCGCTAACATCGCCAGGGCTAACACAAAACTGATTTTTCTCATTCATCCTCCAATCCACATTTCGTAAATCGCCGACGCGCTGTCGGTTAACTCTGTTATCCCGAGCAAGCTGGAGTACCCACGACGGCGAGTCGAAGGCCCCCTACTCCCGAGCACTGATTCCTACTTCTCTCAACCTGAGCCCAATTCTCAATTCCCGATGCCTTCCACCGCTTTCAGTACATCCCCTAACGGAGCTCGATCGTGCTGATTTTCTCCCCGGTAAATCCACCGTACGGTTCCGCCGCGATCAATCACCAACGTTGCCGGGTGCGCAATATTCAAAGCATCCGTTCCAAACATGTGATACAACCCGTAAGCCTTCGTGACGGCCCGATCCTCATCGAGCAGGAATCCAAAAGAAACCGGATGCCGTTCCAAAAACTTCTCTGGCTTCCACACGCCATCCCGCTTTTCAGCAGCGACGTATGCCAACTGCGCTCCGCTTCCCCAGATCGTCCGTCGCTCCGACTCCAACTGAGTCATGCGCTTCGCGCAGTTCGGTCACCAGGTTCCGCGCAGAAACTCCACGATCACCGGACCGCGTTCCCGCAATCCAGCGAGCGTGACCGATCCCTCGCGATTCGCCGCACTCAGTGAAAACTCCGGCGCCTGCGACCCAACTTCCAGAGTGTCAGTGCGGTTCTTCACCGTGACCTCGACTGTAAGACAGGAAAATTCCAGGAACAACTCATGAAAAGAACAGGAGAACCACGCAAGATAATGTTTTGCCGCGTGCCGCAATGTCGCCAGAATCGCGGACTCCTGTGTGCATGCGTCACATCCTGCATGCGCGCTCTCCGATATAATTTCGATTTCATCTCGCAAGCGAGTGAATCGTAGAGACGCAGCTTGCTGCTCTCCGCGCAGGGTTCAATCCAAAAACCAAAAGGACGCACTCATGCCTGTTACTACGATCGCTGCAATTAACGGACGCCAGGTTCTTGACTCCCGCGGCAATCCGACCGTGGAAGCTGAAGTTTTCCTTGATGACGGCGCTTCTGCCCGCGCCATCGTCCCCAGCGGCGCATCGACCGGCGAGCACGAAGCTGTCGAACTTCGTGACGGCGACGAAAACGTCTACAAGGGCAAAGGAGTTCTGAAGGCGGTCGAGAATGTGAACAGCGAAATCGCTGCCGCGCTCGGCGGCATGGACGCCTCCGACCAGCGCGCCCTCGACGCCAAGATGATCGAACTCGACGGCACCGCAAACAAAGGCCGTCTCGGCGCTAACGCCATCCTCGCCGTCTCCATGGCCGCCGCCCGAGCCTCCGCCAACGCTTTCGACCTTCCGCTCTATCGATATCTCGGCGGCGCCGGCGCAAACATACTGCCCGTCCCGATGATGAATATCCTGAACGGCGGCGCTCATGCCGACAACAATGTCGACTTCCAGGAATTCATGGTCATGCCGGTCGGCGCGCCTTCGTTCTCCGAAGCGCTGCGCTGGGGCGTTGAAGTCTTCCACACGCTCAAGGGCGTGTTGAAGAAGCGCGGATACAACACGGCTGTCGGCGATGAAGGCGGCTTCGCACCCTCGCTGAAATCAAACCTCGAAGCCATCGAAGTTGTGCTCGAAGCCATCCAGCAGGCCGGGTACAAGCCGGGCGACGACATCGCCATTGCCCTCGATCCCGCCTCCAGCGAGTTCTACAAGGATGGCAAGTACACCTTCAAGAAATCCGACAAGTCCAGCAAGACCTCTGACGAGATGGCAAGATACTGGGCCAAGTGGGCGAACGATTATCCTATCGTCTCCATCGAAGATGGACTGGCCGAAGACGATTGGAGCGGATGGACCACGCTCACCAAGGAAGCCGGTTCGAAGATCCAGCTCGTGGGCGACGATCTTTTCGTCACCAACGTCGAGCGACTGCAAGAAGGTATCGACAAGGCCGTCGCCAATTCGATTCTGATCAAGGTCAACCAGATCGGCACAGTCAGCGAGACGCTCGACGCTATTGACCTTGCGCGCCGCAACGGGTACACGTCGGTCATCTCGCACCGCTCGGGCGAATCGGAGGATGCCTTTATTGCTGATCTCGCCGTCGCTACCGGCGCGGGCCAGATCAAGACCGGCTCCGCCTCGCGCACGGACCGCATCGCTAAGTACAACCAGTTGCTGCGCATCGAAGAAGAACTCGGCGATGCTGCACGATTTCTTGGAATCAAGGCCCTGAATTACAACGGCTGAGAGTTAGTGCGTGCGTAAGGTGACTTTGACTATCGGTTTCTCTGTGTCTCTGTGCCTCTGTGGTGAAATGGTTTTATTGAAGTTGTCATGAGAGACGTAAGAATATGACCCGCTTTCTCACTCTCGCCATCGCATTGTCAACCGTGCTTGTCTCCCCGGGCTTAGCGCAGCAGCCGGCTCCGGCCACGAAAGAAGATATCCAGAAGCTGTTCGTAGTCATGAACGTGCGCGAACAAATGCGCACCACCGTGGATTCCATGCTTCGGCAGCAGTCCGAACTGCTGCGCGACAGCCTCAAGAAACGCTCGCCCCAGATCACCGACGATGAGATTCAGCGGCTCGACGACACGATGCAAGAGATGATGAAAGATTTCCCGTACACCACCATCCTCAACGACATGGTCCCGGTCTACCAGAAGCACCTGACCAAGTCCGATGTCGACAGCATGACGGTGTTCTATTCCTCCAACACCGGCCAGAAGTTGCTGCGCGAAATGCCGGCCATGACGGCCGAATCCATGCAGGCCACATATCCCACGATGCAGGCCCAGTTGGAAAAAGTTATGAAGCGTATCGACGAGATGGCCAACGAGGAGATCGACAAGAAAGCACAGCCGCCGCCAAGAAAATGACCCGCGTGACGTGTACACCACATATCGACTTGCTTTGGTCTTATGTGGAATTGCTTTGATCTTCGACGCACTTGTCATCCCTCGCGCAGCGAGGGATCTGCAGGTCGATTTTTCAGTTTTTTGCTTTTCTCTGTGTCACTGTGCCTCTGTGGTGGACAGCTTTAACGGGTCAAGGGCGTTTGTCGAAATCTGTCACGAATTGTCATCCCGGGCGGAGCGAGGGATCTGCAGCACACGAACCTCGAAACACACGCACTTGTCATCCCGAGCGGAGAGGGATCTGCAGCACATGAACCTCGAAACATACGCACTTGTCATCCCGAGCGCAGCGAGGGATCTGCAGTTACGTTTTTCGGCTTTTGCTTTTCTCCGTGTCACTGTAGTGAGTTTTTCTTAAGCTGATAGCTAGGAGCCAGTAGCTGACTTTATGCCAAAGCCTCTCGTCCTCATCATTCTTGACGGCTGGGGATACCGAGCCGAAACCAAGGCCAACGCCATCGCTCTCGCCCGCAAGCCCACATATGACCGGCTGCTGCGCGAGTATCCCAATACCCTCATCCATACCAGCGGCCCGTTTGTCGGCCTTCCCGAGGGTCAGATGGGCAACAGCGAAGTCGGCCACCTCAACATCGGCGCCGGCCGCATAGTCCACATGGACATCACCCGCATCGACGTCATGATCGACAACGGAGAATTCTTTTCCCATCCCGTGCTCGTCGAAGCGATGAAGAACGCGCGCGCCGGGGGTCGCAAGCTCCATCTCTTTGGCCTGGTCTCCGATGGCGGAGTTCACTCGCGCCAGGAGCATCTGCACGCACTCCTCAAGATGGCGAAGCAGCAAGGCGTTGATCGTGTCTTCGTGCACGCGTTCATGGACGGCCGCGATACGCTGCCCACCAACGGCGCCGGCTACCTTGAACAACTCCAGCAGAAGATGCGCGAGTACAACACGGGTAAGATTGCCACCGTCAACGGCCGCTACTACGCCATGGATCGCGACCGCCGCTGGGAGCGCATCGCCAAAGCCTGCGACGCAATGGTCTTCGGCAAGGCCGAAGGCGGCAGCTACATCGACGCCGTCCAGGGTGTCAAAGATTCCTATAACAAGGGCGTGACGGACGAATTCATTGTCCCTTTCGTGTGCAGCGACAATCGCGGCGAGCCGCTTACCCGCATCACCGACGAGGACTCCTGCATCTGCTTCAACTTCCGCGCCGACCGCGTCCGCCAGATCACGCGCGCCCTGTGTCGCAACAGCGGGCTCAATGCCCAGGGCGGAAGTGATCTTCCTGGCGCCGCCGATCTCGACGCGACCATCCCGCGCGACCGTGTTCCGAAAAACCTGAAGTATGTCTGCATGACGCGCTATGACAAGAACTTCAACTTGCCCATCGTCATCCCGCCAGAATCGATGGCCAACATCCTGGCCAATGTCATGGGCGCACGCAACATGCGCAACCTGCGCGTGGCGGAAACCGAGAAGTACGCGCACGTCACGTACTTTTTCAATGGCGGCGTGGAGCAGCCGTTTCCCGGCGAAGACCGCATCCTTGTACCCTCGCCCAAAGTTGCCACCTACGACCTGAAGCCCGAGATGAGCGCGCAGGGCATCGCCGACACGGTCGTGAAAGCCGCGAACGACGGCACATTCGACGTGATGATCGTAAACTTCGCCAACGCTGACATGGTCGGCCATTCGGGCAAGATCGAGCCCACCATCAAGGCTGTTGAGACCGTCGACTCCTGCCTCGAACAGATTGAGAAAGCCGTTCGCGCCAAGGGGGGAGCAATCCTGATCACCGCAGATCATGGCAACGCCGAGATGATGATCGATCCCGTCACTGGCGGTCCGCACACGGCACATACGACGAATCCCGTCCCGTTCATCGTGATTTCCGAGGACGCGAAGCGCTTCACGCTCAAGCCAAACGGATCGCTGCGCGACATCTCGCCAACCATCCTGGGCATGCTCGACCTCCACGAGCCGCAGGAGATGACGGGCACCGATTTGCGTGTGAAGAAAGGATGATCGGATGCTGAAGCTCCTGATCTTTCTTCAGCATCCCTTCGCTCTCTGGTCCGCGCCGGCATGGTTCTCAGAACGCCTACGCAAAGAATTCACAAGCGTCAACGTCGTCCAACTGCCTGACTACTCTCGCGTCGACGCCGAAATTCCCGACACCGACGTCGCCATCACCTGGTCGATTAAGCCCGAGCAGGTTCTGGCCGCGAAGAAACTGCGCTGGATTCACTCCACTGCCGCAGCAATCCACACGCTGATCTTCCCAGAATTGGTGAACAGCGACATCATCATCACCAATGCCCGCGACGTCCACGGCCCGGTCGTCGCCGAGCAGGTGATCGCTCTTATTTTTGCGCTTGCTCGCAAAATCCCCGACGCAGTCCGCTTCCAGCTCAAGCATGAATGGGGACAGGAGCGCATGTGGGACGAACTCCCGCGCGTGCGCGAAGTCGCGGGCGCCACTGTCGGGCTGATTGGGATAGGCAGCATCGGACGCGCTGTTGCCCGGAGCGCCAAAGCGCTTGGCATGCGCGTTATCGCCGCGCGCGAGCACCCGGAGAAGGGAACTGATGGAGCCGATGCCGTGTTCGGCCCCGGCCAGACCGACGAGATTTTTCGACAGGCCGATTATGTCGTTCTTGCCGCGCCAACCACTAACGCCACCCAATCGATCGCCAGCGCCGATCGCGTTGCTCTCATGAAGCCCGATGCGTGCCTGATCAACGTTGGCCGCGGCCCATTGCTCGACGAAGAGGTGCTCGTCCGCGCGCTGCGCGAAAAGAAAATCGGCGGCGCCGCGCTCGATGTCTTTCCGAAAGAGCCGCTCGATCCCGCCTCGCCGCTCTGGGACGTCCCCAACCTGCTCATCACGCCGCACACCGCCGGCCTTACCGACAAGGTCTGGGAGCGCCACTACACGCTGTTCTCAGAGAATCTGCGCCGCTTCCTCAAGGGCGAGCCCTTGCTCGCAGTGGTGAATAAGCAGGAAGGCTATTAGAAAGGCACCGTGCTTAATTGACGTCCCCGAATCTCCTTGGGAATTGTCATCCCGAGCCGTCCGTAGGCAGGGCCGGGGACGAGCGAGCGATCTGGAGTTGGTTCTCATCGGCTCCGGGCTCTGGCACCAACACCCTGGATCGTCAGGCCCGCTCTGCTATCTCGTATCGATCCCGAATCCGATGATCGCCGTCAATTCCACCGGTTCGCTGCCGCGAAACGCGGGACGAAACTTCCAATTCGGCAACGCTGCCAGAATCTTCGACGTCGTCTCCGACGCACCGGGGTCCATCACGCGAAGATCTTTCAAATCGCCATTGCGATCCAGAATGCAGGTGAACACTACGCGCGTTGGCCGCAGTCCGTCGGGCAGATCTTTTCGGATCGGCTCCGGTTCGCTGAGGGCCAGGGCCGACGGATGCACCGCCGACGCCGGGTCCGAATACTGTATTACCGCCAGGCCCAGCGATGTTTCGATATAGATCGTATAGTTCTGGCCCTTTAGCAGTCCGTAGTACGCCGTTGCGCCGCCCGACCGCGGCGTCGCCTCTATGGTCACGCCCGACCGCTTGTGCACGTCCACCGAGGAATGCCCGGGCCCACTCCCAGCCTCGCCATTCGGAGGTCCGAAGCTCGGCAAAGTAATCGTGTTTCCACCTTGCACGGAAACTCCCGGAATCGCTGGTTTGCTGGTTGCACCGCTGCCCGAGCCCCCCGGCCCCGGATACGGTGAGATCCCACCTTTCGCTGACGGATCCGACCCGCGTCCCACACCTTCCTTGCCCGCGCCCGATCCTTCACCGTGCAATCCGCTGCCCGGCCCGGTTCCTTTGCCGATCCCGTTTCCGCCACCCGCGCCGCCGACGCCTGTTTTCGCGGTTCCTGTTGGAGACATCGCAATCACGCCGCCGCTTCCCGCGTTCGGCACCCCCATCTTCGTACCCGGCTGCGTCGACACCACCACACCCGATCCCGCAGCGCTTCCGCCAGTACTTGGCGGCGGTCCCACTGCAACACCCAGATCCAGCGGACCTCCCGATCCTGCCCCCTTGTTGCCGCGCCCGCTGCCGCTCAGTCCCGTTCCACCGCCCAGGCTCGGCGGTGGAGGAACCACTGCGCTCGATCCAAGAATTGCGCCCGCGCCGCGGTCGCCGGTCTTCCCCCCGCCACCTAGCCCCGTTCCCGATGCATTCACCGGAGGTGCCACCACCTGTGGTGTCCAATCACCGCCCGCTTTTCCGCGCGACGAAGCGCCCAATCCTGCAGGCGTCGGTGGAGGCGGCACAGGATTTGGTCGCACATCTCCAATTGCAGTGCTACCCCAACTGTTCAGATCGCGGCTCACTTGTGATGGCGGCGGAGCCACCACCGATGGCGCCGGCATCGAGAGCTTTGCAATCGAGGTTAGGTCCCGCTGCGGGGCAGAGACCGGAGGCGCCACCACATTTGTCGGCTGCGTCGAGGGCATCCGCGAACTTGCCAGGTCGCGCGCCGGATCTTTAGGTGCTGGTGCCACCACCGAAGGATTCAGCGGCAACGCGTTCCGCATCTTGTCGCGCGCAACGTCGGGCGCTGGCGCCGCCACCGTTGACGAACTCAAATCAGGCGTCTTGCGCGAATTCGCATTCGCCACGTCCGGCGCTGGTGGAACCACACTTGCCGTCACATTTGGCTGCCTACGGGTCAGTGCTGAATTCAACTCTGGCGAAGGCGCCACCACACTCGGCGTTGGCAACGCAGGGGCCACCAATTGCGATCGCAACCCTTCAGCAGGAGGAGGTCCGGGAATCGGTTTCACCGCCAGCAAATTCGCCACCGAATCCGAATGCGGTAGATTCAGCTTGGGTGCATCCACAACTTTGTCGGACGGCCGGTCTCCGCGCGCGACGCGGATCGTCTGCGTACGATGGCCTGCCTCTTGTCCTCCGGCCGTACCTGTGTGCCCTGCTTGTGCGCCGCCGTTGTCGCGGGTCTGGGGAAGTTCGTCCCCGTAGTAATAAAGGACGTCATACTTCGGCGGCGACGGAGGAACATAAGGCCGCATCGCATCCAGCTTCGCCGGGATCACGATTACCAGCCACAGCAGGAACGCCTCCATCACCAGTGTTGCCAGAAGTCCGCGGTAAGGCCACAGCCCGGTGGGAGCCTCGCCCGCCAAACGCTTAGGAGAACGGCTCAGCGCCGGACCGAGCGCGCTCTTGAACTCTTCCCACGGCGAAGACCACTCCACCAGCAGACGCGGTGCGTCCTGCACCGCGATGACGGTTTCGGAAATGGCCTCGACGGTACTCATGCAGCCTTAGGGGGGATAGGTTTCTGGAAATAAATATCTACTTGGTCCCCCACCGATGTCTGTGTTTCTTCCACCGTTCCGATGGGTAATTCGAGTACCGACGCTGCGCGTGCGCGAATCGCCGCCACACGCCACGGCCTTAGCCCATTTTCAATGTGGATGACAGTCCGCGCCTGGTCGAGGTACAGAACGTCAATGGGGAAGCGCATGGCGAACGTGTGCACGCCATGGCAGGGAACAATCCATAGGCCCTGGCCTCTCCGAAAGCGGGCCGAATCTTTCGCCATCAGCCCGCGAAACCGGGACCAGTGGGTATCTGCGATAAGCAGTTCGGTCGCAAGATAGGTAGTGCGGGTGCTATTGAATGCGAATCCCGTAGGCCCCGGTGCGGGCATCACAACTCCTTCAAGCCCCGGCTGAATTAATGCTGGACCCCGCGCAGCACTTTTAAGAGCTGAATGATCGCCGGTCCAACCGTTACAAAGATCAGGGAGGGCAGCACGAACAGGACCAGGGGAATAATCATTTTAACAGTGGTTTTAGCCGCCGCCTCTTCGGCGCGCTGGCGACGTTCGGTACGCAACGAATCCGAGTGGACGCGCAATGCTTGCGCCACGCTGGTACCGAAACGGTCGGTTTGCACCAACATCGCGACCAGGGACTTTACATCTTCCACACCGGTACGCAATGCCATGTTCCGCAGCGCTTCGGCACGGGGCTTGCCAGCCCGGGTCTCGAGATTGAAAAGATGGAATTCCGAGCTCAACTCCGGATGCGCATGACTCAAGTCTTCTCCCACCCGAAGCAGCGCCTGGTCAAGCGCAAGTCCGGCCTCGACGCAGATCACTGTCAAGTCGAGCGCGTCCGGCAAACCCAGTTGAATTCTCCGTTGCCGCTCCTTCATCGCGCGCTTTAGAAAGAACCGTGGAATAAAGAAGCCGAATGCCGTCACTCCCACCAGCAGAAGCGGAGAACCGAATCCGCTGATCAGGACAACCGTCGTCAACCCCAGCAGGGCAAACAGGACGCGCGTTCCGAAATAGATGCTCACGTGCTTCGGGTCGCGATAGCCAGCCTGAATCAGCCACGCGCGAGTTTGCGAAACGTCCGCGGGCGAAAGCGGCAGTGCCTTGCTGAGCGGATCGAGCGCCTGCTGAATTCTTTCTTTGATCTGCGGCCGCTGCTCGGCCTCCTTGGGACGCTGCCAGCCGATCTCGCGCAGCCGCGATCCCAAGACGGACGTCGGCGCCACGCTGGCCGCGCCAAACGAAAACACCACGGCCGCCACCGTCAGGAAAATCAAAATCGAGAGCGCGATCAACATCCCCTATACCTGAATCCTGATAATTCGCCGGATGAAGAAATATCCCAGCGTCTGAAGCGCGATGCCGGCCACAATGAAGGCATGCCCCATTGGATCCGTGAATAACGGCCGAATAAACCCCGGATTCAACATCTGCATGATGAGCACGATCACCGGCGGCAACGCCATCAACAGCACCATCGTCAGTCGCCCCTGCGCGGTGTGGACGCGCACCTGCCGCAGAATTTTGAACCGTTCACGAATAACGTACGACAGGTTATCGAGGATCTCCGCCAGGTTTCCGCCGGTTTCGCGCTGGAGCATCACTGCCGTTACGAAAAATTTCACGTCGACCAGCGGCACGCGTTCGGTCAGATTGACCAGCGCGTCGCGCACCGGGAGTCCGAATTTCTGCTCCTCATAGAGCTGGCGGAATTCTCCCGCCACTGGCTCCGCGACCTCGGCGGCGATCAGTTCCAGTGCTGTTGTGAAGGCGTGTCCGGCACGAACCGCTCGTGCAAGCGTATCGATCGCTTCCGGAAAGCGCTCCTCGAATTTCTGGAACCTCTTCGCCCGCATGTGCGATGCGTAGGCATAAGGTACAAAAAAGCCCAGTACGATGCCGACCCACGCGAACACGATGTTGCCGCCCGCCACATAGAAGATCAGCGCGAACAGCAACGCCGATGCCAGGCACAAGAACAGGAAGTTGCCCGCTCGGATGTCGACCTGCCCCTGCGTCAACATCTTTTGCAGCATCGAGACCCGCTCCGACTTCCGGAGCATCGAGTCGAGCGCCGGGATGTTGCTCATCATCTCGTCGCGGACAAATTCGAATTGCAAGCCCTCTTCCGTGCCGGGCTTTTGTGCCGCCGAGAGTCGGTCACGCAGAATGCGGGCCCGTGCGTTCCGCTGGTCGAGCAGGCTCAGGCCCGCAAACACTCCCAGCGTCACGACCACGAAGACCAGCAATGCGATCCCCAGCTGCATCCCGCTACACCTCCATCTTTGAATCGAAGAGCGCAGGCCGCAAGCGGCATCCTGCCGTCGCTAGACGCTCCGCAAAATGAGGACGGATTCCTGTCGCCCGGAACACGCCGCGCACGCGCCCGCTCTCGTCGATTCCCGCACGATCGAACACGAAAACGTCCTGCATGGATATGACATCGCTTTCCATGCCCGTAATTTCCGAAATCGTCAACACTTTGCGCGTTCCGTCAGCCAGTCGCGCAATCTGCACGACCACGTGAATCGCGGATGCGACCTGGTGCCGCACGGCACGCTCCGGAATGCTCAGGTTCGCCATCGAGACCATGTTTTCGACACGCGCCAGCGCGTCTCGTTGCGAGTTGGCGTGAACCGTGGTCAGGGACCCTTCGTGGCCGGTGTTCATGGCCTGCAACATGTCGAAGGCTTCTTCGCCGCGCACCTCGCCCACCACGATGCGATCGGGCCGCATACGCAAACTGTTGATCACTAACTGCCGCATTCGTACCGCGCCCTTGCCTTCAATGTTGGGCGGCCGCGTTTCCAGCCGCACCACGTGCTCCTGTTTTAGCTGCAGTTCGGCCGCGTCTTCGATGGTCACGATGCGCTCGGAATTCGGGATGAACGCCGACAGCACGTTCAGCAGAGTCGTTTTGCCTGCGCCCGTTCCGCCGGAAACCAGAACGTTCAGGCGCCCCTTGACCACGGCCGAGAGCAGTTCCAGCATCGGCTCGGTCAGCGTTTTGTTGTCGATCATGTTGCGGGCGGTGATCGGATCACGCCCGAATCGCCGGATCGAAAGACACGGACCATCCAGCGCCAGTGGGGGAATAATCGCGTTGACGCGCGAGCCATCTTGCAGACGGGCATCAACCATTGGCGAAGATTCGTCGACCCGGCGTCCCACGCGCGAGACGATCCGGTCGATGATCTGCATCAAGTGCTGATTGTCTTTGAACGACAGCCCCGTGACTTCGAGCTTGCCGGCCCGTTCCACGTACACACGATCGTGACGGTTTACGAGGATGTCCGAGACGCTCGGATCTTTGAGCAGTGGCTCCAGCGGCCCAAGTCCGAAGATTTCGTCGAGGATTTCCCGCGCCAGGCGCTCGCGCTCGGCAAAACTGAGAGGAACGGCTTCGCTGTTGACTGAATTGCGGATCAGGACGAGCACTTCGTCGCGGGCGGCATCTCCCGGCGTGCGTCCCAGTTTTTCGAGATCCAGACGATCGAGAATCTTGCGATGCAGGTCAGCTTTTACCTGCTGGTACTCGGTGCGTTCAAAGGTTTGTAGGTTCGCCATCGTTTCTCAAATTTATACCGTCTTGAACAACGACCAGGCGGCACGCTTCACGTCAAGGTCGTCTTTAGTCAGTGCATGCGCCAGTCCGGCGATCGAACGTGCAATTTCGGTGTTTCCTTGTTGCATGAGCGGCACGCCACGATCGATCGCCGCCGAAACCGCGAAATACTGGTTCGGAATCCGCCACAAAACAGGTGCCCCAATCGCCGCCTCGGTTTCTGCCTCGTTAAAGCCGGCGATCTTGCGGTACCGATTCAGGACCAGCGCAAACCGGTCCCGCGATCCACTCTCTCCTAGATAGTGTGCCACGCGCCCAGCGCTCCACAGAGATGCCACATCGGCATGTCCTACCAGTAGCACTCTTTCGGATAAGTTACTGACCAGGCGGGTCGCAGCGTCCAGCCGCGACGAAGCGTCCACCACCACGTAGCGGAACTGCCCGGCAATCATGTCGAAAAGCCGGGCAAAGTCAGAAGTCGAGGGCTCAACCGCGCTGGGAACTGTTGCCCCGCTCAGGACCTGCAGGCCTCCGCCATGTCGTGCCATGAAGCTATCGAGCAGGGAAGCATCCAGGCGGTGCAGGTTGGTCAGGGCGTCGGAAATCGTAAATGCCGGTTTTAAGTTCAGATGAAGCGTGCAGTGACCCAGTGGCGCCATGTCCACTAGAGCGGTATTGGCGTGAGCTGATTGCAAGGCCAGCGCCAGGTTCACGGCCACCGTCGTGGCTCCGCTGCCGCCCTTCGCATTGACGATGGTGAACATCTTTCCCCGGGAACCATGTCGTCCCGGTTGCCGCCGTGTTGCCGTCAACCGGACAAACGCTTCCAGGAGATCGGTAGTCGTGGTGGGCCGCTCGATAAATTCGCGTGCACCCGCGCGCATCGCGCTTACGATCACTTGTGGCTGGCTCAAACTGCCAATCGCAAACACCGCCGCGTCGGGAAGTTCGGTGTGAAGCAGTTCGATTGCGCGGAGGGCCGCATCCACGTCATCGTTAGGAATGTCGACGAGGATCACCTGCGGAGGGTACGCATGGGCCTTGCGAAGCACCGGATCGCTTGCCGCCACCGGCAGAGTGTTGCTGCTCGAGACCGTGCGCGCTACGCTCGTCCCGTCGACCAGAACTTGAAGTATGGCCCGCTGATCGTGATCCGTGGCGAAAACTGCAACTGACAACTCCGGCATAAACTGATTAGACCACCTTTTCTCATCTCTTTCGCCGCGCCCCTCGGCGCTGCCTTACTTTTTGCCATCTGGCGGCTTATTGTCGAAATGTTCTCTGTCCATGAACGGCACCGGATTCGTCGGTCCTGGCGGCGGCTGCAAGCTCGGTGAAACCCGCCGCGCTGTGCACAGAACCATGAGCTCCGAATTCGTCTTCTGCGCGCTCTTGCTTTTGAAGAAATTCCCCAGAATCGGCACATCCCCTAGCCACGGAATCTTATTGTTGATGTTTGTGACGCGATTGTCCATCAATCCTGCGATGACGAAACTCTGCCCATCCTGTATTTCGAACTCAGTTTCCGCTTTGCGCGTACTGAGCGCGGGAACCGTCGTCCCCCCAATGGTGACAGCATTGGCGAAGTCGAGCGTACTTACTTCCGGCGTGACCCGCAAATGGATATTGCCGTTCGGTTGGATCAATGGGGTGAACTTCAATCGCACGCCGAACTCCCGGAACTGAATCGTCACAGTCGACAGTCCTTGCGATCCCAATTGCGCGACCGGGAACGGAAATTCGCCACCTGCGAGGAAACTGGCCTCTTTTCCGTTCACAGCAATTAGGTTCGGCTCCGCGAGAATCTGCAAGAGATTTTGCTGTTGCAGCGCCTTGATCACCGCGCCGAAGTTGATATCGGTGCGTGCCACGAACAGGTTCAGGAAATCGGTGACAGTCACTGTCGGCGGCGTGCGCACAGTCGTTGTGGTTGTCGTACCACCTTGAGTAGTGGTCGACGTGGCTGTATTGCTGATGCCCACACTTCCAAACTGTCCGGTCTGGCTTAGGGCCACGGTATTGCCCAAGCCGGGCATAAAGAGGTTGATTCCCAACTGGGTGACTGCGCTGCGATCGACTTCCGCAAACTTCACTTCCAGCAACACTTCCTGCGCGCCCACAGGGGCAAACGTCAGCACGTTCACGACGTTCTTCGAATAGGCGGAGGCAATTGCTCCAGCATGTTTTGCGACATCTTCGGTGGTGACGTGCCCCGAGAGAACAATGGCCGATCGCGACGGCGTAATGCTGATCTGCTCGTCGGGGAAGAGGCGGTGGATTTCCTCCGCGGCGGCCGTGATGTCGACATCTACGCGCAAATCGAAGCTGCGCGAGCGCTCCAGTTCGTCCCAGATCAACAACGAAACTTCGCCGGGAGCAAGGCCATTCACCAGCACCTGCGTCGGCGTGACAACTAGAGCATCTGCCACCGTCGGATCCGTTACGGAAACGCGTTTCAAGCGCTCAGTCGTATTGATCAGCAGCGATTTGCCGACCATCACGCGCAAGGGAGCGGCGCCGGGAACTTCGGTGCTGCTCGCGGTGCCGGATGGAGCGGGAGACTGCTGCGCGGCGGGCGCCTGTGGCGCGGGATTGTTCACTTCCTGCTTGTCCTGCGACACTGCCAGAGCCGTTCCGCTCATGCACAGCACAGCCACCGCAACCAGCGCTGAAGCTTTCATGGAGCCGAACCTCTCCGCGAATGGAATCTCAGACTTCCCAAACAAAGTGGAGCCTCGTTTTTCGTGCGGTTCGTTCAAAACTTGGTTTCGTCCCGCTTGCTGCCCCGAATCATTTCGATCGTGTAGGACTGAGGCGCGGTAGGGACAGGGGCCGCAGTCTTCCGGATCTTTGGTTTCGGTGCGGCCGCCGGAGCGCCGTTGGGGAAGAGCGCACTCTCGCGAGTCGCGGCGATATCTTGTTTTTTCGTGTCGAGTGGATTTCTTAATGCGAGCTGGATACGGCCTTCCTGCCCGGCTAGCGCCAACTTCTGCCCGTCGTCCGGAGACACAAGCAACGTGATTACCGGCGCACTCTGCTGCTCTCCCGAGGGATTTCGTTCCAGGCTTTTACCGACTGCAATGACGGCGACATTTTCCAGCACGGTGGTCGTCTGCCGCTCGCTGCTCGATCCGGGGTTCCCGGTCATCAAGATGTCCACCCGTGTCCCGGGTTGTACGAACCCCGCGACCGAAACGACATCATTGACCCGCACCGAAACTGCCCGCATCCCGGTCGGGATCAGTGACGGCAGCCCCGCCCCTGCGTTCTCGGGCGCCAGCTTCCCGGGCAATACGAACTCGCCGCGGGAAATTGGCAGCACCACACCACGTCCGACAACTTGAGATCTTTTTGTATAAACTCCGGCGGGCAGGTTGGATTGCGGATAGCGCACCGTCCGTACGCTGGTTTCCTCGAGCTTCGCCCCGACGGGTATGTCTCCCGCGGCTACTACGACCTCTGCCATCGGTTCGTTGCCGGAGCCGCCAGATATCCTGAGTCGGTTGTAAACGGAATAGCTAACGAATAAACCCAGCGCAAGCGCGAGCGCGCCGATCATCAACAAACGGCCTCGGTTCATTCCTCTCCTTCCGGACCCAACCCGGACTGATGCCGCGCAGTCTTGGCAGACCGCAGCGCGCTAGACCTGCTCCCGCGAAACTCTACCCTTATGACGAGATACCGCTCGCCACCTGTGAGAACACATTGTTGGCATTGCCGCCAATCAGACGGATCGTCCCGATCACTAGCACCAGAATCACGGCCAGCATCACCGCGTATTCAGCGATATCCTGCCCCTGTTCGTCCTGCCACAATCTCCTGGTCAGTTCTCTCATTTTGGCCTCCCGTGGATTTTTGGACATCCTTTCAACCCAGGTACTTAGCGGTACAGCAGTGTTCCGGCAATGACGAAGCGGCGTTGGCCAGACGTTGGTCTCGACCGAAAAACCACCGGTTTTTCCAGCCAAGGCCCATAGTTGAGTTTCAGTTTTGCCTAGTTTCGCAGATTCAGGAGAGCTCGGCCAACGATTTTTGCACTTTTTTTCCTTGCTGGGAAGGGGTTTTGGGGGTTCTTTCGCCACCCCTAGGGGGTCCTACTCGGCGAAATACTATCGCCCGATCGTCTTGGTACTCCGATCGCCAATCGTAGTCAAGCGCCAGTGCTTGCGCCAGCGCGCTGGACGTCGGGACCAATACAGTCTGCACCTGCCACTCTTCGAGCACTTGTCGCCACCTCGGCTTCAGCTGCATCGTGACCTTGAATTCATCCAGCAGTTCGTCGCCATAGAGATCGGCGCGTCCATCTACGAAAACGCGATCCTCGGGGTAGAGCCTCCAGATCGCATATCCGCCCCAGTCGTAGTACGCAAACAGTCGGCCCGAATTGCCCTTTGACGCTAGGAAGTCCACCGCCTTCTTGGGGAATGACTCGGCCTCCGACTGCGATTGTCCAAGAACCAGCATGCTCCACCGCACGAGGCAGAACACCGCGATCAGAATCACTACGCAGGCCGCAAACCGGCCCCGGAACTTTGTGTGCTGCGCAGCCTTGTTGTCGGGCGCTCGGATTGATCCGACCGGCAACGCGGCTGCAATTACCGGCACTGCGAACAGCACGAAAATTGGGATATGTCGCACGGCGTCGAGCGCAGCCAGCAACGTGCCAAGCAGAGGAAACAACACGCGCACTTTTGGCCGGACGGCACCTCGCGCGAAAAGGATCAGCAATGCGAGGCAGAGCAAGTGCATTGCTGCGTAGCGACCCTGGTGGAAGTCCGGCGAAGCCCACTCCGCGATGAACGACCGCATTCCACCGGACCGCAACACATCCAATGGATAACGATAGAGTTCCGCACCGCTTGGATTCAGAGGCACCACGGCAATGCAGGCTGCGATCACTAACAACAACCGCACAATTTGAGGGCGCACGACTGTCCAATCCGTCTCTCCTGACACGCCCTCCCAAGCCAGTCCCGCGCACCAGGCAAGCAGCAAGGCAGGACCGAGAGCGAATCCGGCGTGCAGGTTCAGCCAGAGCAGGAAAACTGGCGGTATCCACAGTAGAAGCCACGGTTTCTCTTCCGCGCGCTCCACCAACCAGAGCAGCACGCTTGCGAGGAGGAAGGTAAACATCTGTGGGCGCACTCCCCAGGCAGGCGCCGAGGCCAGCGCTCCGAGGGTTGTGGCTCCTGCCGCCCAATGCGGACGCGCCCGGCAGCGCAGATAAAGCAGCATGAATCCGCCTGTGGTGATCATCGACGAAAAAACGATCAACCCCGCCCACGATGCGAACCTCCAGATGCCGTAGAAGAGCACCTCCGAAAGCCACTCGTGCGAGACCCACGGTCTGCCGGCGCGTGTGAATGAGAACGGATCGTTATGCGGAACCTGCCCGGTTTGCACGATCCATTCGCCGGTGCGCAGATGCCACCATAGGTCTGGATCGGTCGCCGTGCGCGCCGTCATGGCGAGCAGACCAAAGAAAAGCAACGTCCCAAAGAGGAGTTTCGTGTTCCTCAACGCCTGGAGAGCCCAATCCATACCGCGCGCGATTATAAGGTGAACGCGATAAGGTCGCGCTACATTCCGTCGCTGCCGCATTCAACCGATAGAATGGACTGCCTCGAATCGACCGTCGGTTTGATGATGCAATCTCCACAGCTGCGCCGCGTGGTGATGGCGGCTCTTCTCGCCATGGCGATCGCCAACACCCTCGTGTGGTGGAATGCACGCGAATTGATCAGTCAGGGCTATGGAGGATTCACAGCCTTCTACACTGCGGGAAAGTTACTGGTCAGCGGCCGCGGTTACTTAATGTATGACCTGCCTGCGCAGTGGGAAGTCCAAAAGCAGATCGCGCCGGAAGTAAAGATTCGGAGTGGGCCGTTGCCGTATGTACATCCTCCGTTTGAGGCTGTGCTTTTCGCGCCGTTTACATTCTTAACTTATTCCACCGCCATCCTGCTGTGGACTTTCTTCAAGCTGGGAATACTTCTTGCAATTCCTTACGTCGTGACGCACGCGAGTGCGCTACCGCGCGAACTTCCGCCCTGGTTTCTGGCGGTTCTGAGTCTGGGCACCTACCCGGTCTTTGTTGATTTCGAGCAGGGACATGACGCGGTGCTACTAGCCTTTCTGTTTGCGATCGCGTTTGCGTGCCTGGCAAAGGGAAGGGAATTGACTGCGGGCATCGCACTTGGTCTGGCGCTCTTCAAGTTTCATCTGGTAGTTCCCTTGGTTGTGATCTTGTGGATCGCGGGAAAGCGGCATCTCGTCGCCAGTTTCGCCGCGACCGCCATTGCGCTCCTCGCCGTGTCCCTTGCTATTGTCGGATGGAATGGCGTGCTCGCCTACCCCGGTTACGTGCTGGCGCTCAATCGAATTCCTGGTGCGGGAATGGTGACACCCGAATATCTTGTCAACTTGCGGGGGCTCTTCACTTTATTTTTCGGCCGCGCGCCTTGGCAGTGGCTGTTGCTGCTTGTCGCACTGGGTGGTGTCGTGTGGGCTGGTGTTCTCTGGAAAAAATTGGATAATCGACGCCTGCCGGAAGCTTTCGGTCTAACGGTCCTCGTCGCGATCTTGACGAGCTTATATGCATATTCCTACGACCTTACCCTCTTGCTGATTCCGCTGATCGGCAGCCTTACAACTGGAGTTGCGAAGTCCACATATTCAACGGCGGCGAAAGCAACAAGGCCTCCCAATGCTCTCTCCACGCCCGATCGCCTCGTTAGCGCATGCCTTACCGCGGCGATCTTGCTTCTCCTTTGTACTCCCCTGTACTGGTTCCTTAAATTGCATTGGCACGCCGAGTGCCTAATGTCGCTTCCGCTGGCGGTTGCTGCTTTCACTCTCGCTCGCCGTTGAAAACGTTGACGCGAGTCGAAGTCGCATAGTCATCTCTCCAGCGAAAAGGGCCTAAGATGTCCCAGGAGTGCCCCTCGGCGTGACCGCCGGCTTCATTCTTGTGCTGCGTGCCCGCATGAAAATCACTAGCAGCATCGGCAGATAAAAGCCCAACACAGTCCACCGGCCAACCTGCGTCATCGAGTGTGGCATGTGATACCACCTCCAAACGCCGACAAACCAGCTGCACCCTGTGGTGTACAAGATCTCGCGACGCGATTTCGGAATCAGCCACAAAATGAAACTGTCGAAGAACCAGCGCTGCGGAACCAGCGCCGCCAGTACGAGAAACCATGCATCACGATCGCGATAGCTGGTCAGCGCCGCGAGCAGCAGAAATCCTGGTAAGACCAGCAGCGGAAAAAAATGCTCGTAGTGCCCAAACTGCCCGATCCACCACAACGGCCATCGCGGCACCAGCGCTAGGGTGATACCCAACGCAACCACGCACGCGATCACACCGATCCGGCTTGCGCGCGTCAGGAATACCGGTATCCCGAGCTGCGGCTTCGCCATTGTTACCGGAAGAAGAATCGGAATGAGGGCGCCGGCCATGATCAACGGCGACCATTGCGCTGTCATCAATGCACCCCAGTATGGGTATGCAAAAAAAACGAAGAGCCGCGAATACCCGCCCTCTTTCAACAGGCCGAACGCAAGCAATCCGGAACTGATACCAAAAAACAATCCAGCGGCAATTTCCGCTGGAAATGCAAGGAAGGGGATGCCGAACAATGCCGCGGTAAGCGGATATTGTTCGAGTGGCGTGTCATACGGATTCTGGTGCGCGAGCATCGATCGAGCGGCCCGCATCGTCCAGTAAAAATCCGCCGAGCCCTGATGGAGGCGCGTCAGCACCAGCCAGCAAAATGCGCCGCTGCACACCGCGATCGCTGCTGCTACCAGAATCCGCTGCCGCATGACCAGAGTTTTTTCGCCTAAGTTGTAACATGAGTCGGCAACCTGATCCGACGGAGACTGCGCTGTTTGCGTCGAAGTTCCCAATTTGTGTTCATCTTCGCTGCAGCCATCAGTGCTGCAGGCATGTGGATCTATGCTGACCGCGTCATGGTTTTGTACCAGGTGAGGGACGCCGCTGCTCACGATAGACCGCGCGGCAACCTTTCTGATCTCTATCCGCGATGGGTGGGGGCGCGCGATCTTCTGCTGTATGGTCGCGATCCCTACAGCCCCGAAGTGACCCGCGAGATTCAGGCGGGGTACTACGGACGTCCCATCGATCCCAGTCGTCCGGGAGATCCCAAGGATAAACAGGGCTTCGCCTATCCCGTTTATGTCGTGTTCTTGTTGCAGCCGCTGGTGCGCTTGCCGTTTCCTCTGGCCCAGAGAATCTTCTACTGCCTCCTGATCGCGTTCATAGCTGGCTCGATCTGGCTCTGGCTGCGTTTCCTGAAGATTTCGATCCCGCTGCCAATGCAGGTCGCCATTTTCGGTTTCACCTTCGGAAGCTTTGCCGTTATGCAGGGTATGAAACTGCAGCAAATGACTCTTTTTGTCTCCGGACTCATCGCTGCCTCGCTCACCCTGCTGGTGGCCGGTTTTCCCCGGCTCGCCGGGGTTGTTCTCGCCCTGGCCACGGTCAAACCGCAACTTATCTTTCTTTTGGTGATATGGCTCGCCATATGGGTCGTCTCCGACCTGCGCCGGCGCTATCCGTTTGCCGTGTCATTCATAGTTACCATGCTGATCCTCGTCATTGCCTCAGAGGTCCTGCTTCCGCACTGGCTGCCACGCTTCTGGCACGCACTCGCGGAGTACCGCCGCTATACCGGGTCCGTCTCCGCCCTCGATGAACTCATCCCCTCGCACGTTGGTCGAATTTTCGAAATTGCTGCCGTGCTCGCGACTGCATGGCTTTGCTTGCGTAATCGCCGGCCGCGCGAAGATACTCAGACCTTCGCCGTGACGACTTGTCTTATGCTCGCAACCACCATCTTCATCGTCCCTAGCTATGCGCCCTATAACCAGATCCTGCTGCTGCCCGCATTTATGCTGCTCCTCTGGGAGCGTCGCAGCTTGTTGCATTCGAGCGTCTCTGGTCTTCTTTGGATAGTGGCACTTGTCCTCGTCGTCTGGCCATGGATATCGAGCATCCTGCTGGCTATCATGTCGTTCTTTGTCCCCGAGCACGTGCTCCTCTTGTTCTGGTCGGCGCCGGGCTGGACGACACTCGTCGTCCCCATCGCTGTCTGTGCGCTGATGTTGCTCTATACTCACCGCATGCCGGCCGCTGCTCCCGAGCGGCCTCCAGCGTAAAATACTTTCTCTGCCATGGCCGAATGCTGGCATCATGGCGCAGGAGCTTCACTGTCCATGTCGGTTTCCCAGTCCTCGGGATCGCTTTCCGGTTCTAGCGTCTCGCGCGTTTTCCCAGTCGTTATCTACGTGCAGGGAAATGAACAGCAGACGCTTACTCTGAACCACACGCCGTACACGGTCGGCCGCAAGGTGGACCGTGATCTGGTGATCCCCGATCCGCGCGTCTCGCGCGAGCATGCCCAGATCGTCTCCGAGAATGGCGAGTTCTTTGTCGTCGATCAGGGATCGAAGCATGGCACCTACGTCAACGGCGAGCGCGTCGACCGCCGCAAGCTCGAACGCAATGACCGTTTGGAATTCGGCGCGCGCGACATCGCCTACGTCATCTTCCATCCGCTTCATCCAACCTCGAATACCGCGCGCGAGTTCCTCAGCCAGATCTCCGGCATCCGCATCTCGCAGGAAGCCAGCGATCTCGAAAAAATGACACTCTTCCTCGAGGCCGCCCGCAAGCTCAATACCATCGGCGTGCTCGATGAAATCCTCGTCACTCTGCTCGACGCGACTCTCAATCTCACCCGCGCCGAACGCGGCTACATCTTTTTGCGCGACACTACTGGGACTCTCACGCTCGCTGCTGGGCGCAACTCCAAGGGCGAGCCCCTGCTCGACGACAAGACTATCTCCCGTTCCGTGCTCGAAGAGGCGCTGACCTCCAACTCCGATTACCTGGTCACCGACACCAGCACCATGCTCGACATGAAAGGACGGCAGAGCATCGTCGCCTTCGATCTGCGCACGGTCATCTGCATGCCGCTGCGCAAGCCGATTGTTCAGACCCGCGCCGATCAGCCGATCGAAACCGAGGTCATGGGCGCCCTTTACGTCGACTCGCGCTTCGCTTCGCGCGATATCACCAGCGTCAGCCAGGACATTCTGCGCGCCATAGCGACAGAAGCCGCGCAGTTGATCGAAAACGCCCGCCTGGTGCAAGCGGAAGAATCCGCCCGCCGCTATCAGCAGGAACTCTCCATCGCTGCCTCGATGCAACAGGGACTGATGGCGGTCACGATTCCAGAGGTGCCCTTTGCCCGGGTGACCGGACGCAATCTTTCCTGCAAAGACATTGGGGGCGATTTTTTCGACGCCGTGAGCACGCCCGAGGGGTTGGCAGTGGTCCTTGCCGATGTGAGTGGTAAAGGGGTTTCTGCCGCGCTCTTAGCGTCGGTACTTCAAGGAATGGTTTACTCGCATCTCATCGCGGGGATGCCGCTCCCAGAGATCGTCGCTGCTGTGAATCGCTTCTTTACGCAAAAGCACATCGGTGAAAAGTACGCGACCATGATCATCGCGCGCCTTCGGTCCGATGGCGATCTCGAATACGTCAACTGTGGGCACATTCCGCCGGTCTGGATCTGTCGCGACGAGGTGCTACGTCCAGCACATGGCAACCTTCCCGTCGGACTGCTTGGAGACGCTACGTACTCGAGCGATCATTGCCAGATGAAAGCTGGAGACCGGTTGATTCTCGTGACCGACGGTGTAACCGAGGCTGAGAACGCGCGCGGCGACATGTTTGACAGCGACCGCCTGGAAGGAGTCGCCGGGAGAAGCTCGTCGATGGACGACATCTTTGTCGCCGTTGCTGACTTCTGCGGAGGCACTCCGTTAAACGACGACTGCACGGTCGTCGAAATCTCGTACACGGGAAGCGCGTAGCGCTGGTTCAGTTTGAGCGATCGCGCTCATTTTGTCGTCTGCCCGCCCGCAAACACATACGAGTAATTATCCATCGCGCTTATAGGCAGCTGGCGACTCTCGTCTGCTGGCTATGATCAGTTCTTGGTGGCTGTGATCGCTTTTTTGGGAATAGCTAGGATTGGTTATTAGGCGCCGCTTGATCGATGGGTCCGTGCTTTTGGGTGACGGCTCTCTGCGGCATGACTAGAGTCATCTCCTACCCTCGCGCCCTTGGACGGCGGGCTTTTGGGTGGCGACATGATTTTGGGTGGCGACGTGATTTTGGGTGGCGCAGCGCTTCAGCGCTGCGTTCACTGTGCTTATCTGGCAGAGCGGCTTTAGCCGCTGAGGTTTTTCCAACGACCAGCGACCCACCTACGGCTTCGCCGCACCGTGTATCTCCACCGTCGACCAAGTTTTGTCCGCCGCATGGCACAGTTTCTCAATCGCACAATCGGAGCATTTCGGTTTCCGCGCGATGCACAATTTCCGCCCGTGCCAGATCACTTCGTGGGAGAAATCAGTCCATCGCTCGCGTGGAACGACCTGCATTAAATCCTGTTCGATCCTTGGTGCATCCTCATGCTTCGTAAGTTCGAGCCGACGCGCGATCCGCGTCACGTGCGTGTCCACTACCACGCCGTCGTTCTTCTTGAACCACGTGCCCAGCACGACGTTTGCGGTCTTACGTGCGACGCCGGGAATCGTCAGCAGCTCATCCATGGTCTGCGGAACCTCGCCACCAAAATCGGCGACAATCTTCTTCGCCGCGCCCACCAGTGATTTCGACTTGTTCCTGAAGAATCCAGTCGACCGGATATCCGGCTCCAGCTCTTCCGGCTGCAGCGCCGCGAAATGTTGAACGGTCGGATATTTTTCGAACAGCACCGGGGTGACTATGTTCACCCGCACGTCGGTGCATTGCGCGGAGAGGATCGTGGCCACCAGCAATTCCCAGGCATTGCGATGCGTGAGCGCGCAAGTCACGCCCGGATACATCTGGTCAAGGCCGGCGATGATCGCCCGTATGCGCTCGGGCGCGATCGGGTTGTAGCGCGATTTGGCTGCCGACGACGACTTAGGACCCTTCTTCGCGGTTGTGCGAGGCCGACTTGGAGCCGGCGACTTCTTAAGCAGTGTGCGAGATGCTTTTCGTACACCTTCCTGGCGTCCACTGCGACTCGGTTGTCGCGGCATGTTTCCGCGTGCCATGGCTTCTCCTGGGATCGGTCTCCAGTGATGGTAGCAAAGCGCCGATGCCCTCGCCCAAAGGTAACTAGTCGGCAATTGACGGCGGCTCCGCGCGATGAGTACTCTGAACTCAAAGGACACTACCGTGGCAGTGAAGAATATTCAGATCGGACAGGTGTGGCGTCAGGACCAGAGCGGACAGGACTACCTTGTCACAAAGGTCTACAGCGAAGTCTTCACCCAGTACGCAGTGCTGCGACCCGCCGAGGTGACCGCGCCCGACGCGCCCACCGTGCGCGTGAAGGTGACGAAGTCCGCCGACGGCATCTCGCTACCAGGCTTCAGTTTCACCCAGGAAGGGGCGTTTTAGGTCGGTTCGTTGAGTGATCGGAACATCGGATCATTGGACGAACGAGGTTTTCGATGTCCCGATGATCCAATGGCTCAATGCTTAAATGGCCCGATCGCTCAATGACCCGATCGTCCGGTTCGCATGACTGAAAAAATCCTCGGCGTCCTATTCTTCTTCATCAAGACCCTGGTCGCGTCGACGGGTTATGCCGGCATTGCCATCCTCATGGCAATCGAGTCTGCTTGCATTCCGCTGCCTTCGGAACTGATCATGCCGTTCGCCGGCTACCTGGTCTATGAAGGAACGATGAAGCTGGTGTGGGTCGCAACGGCTGGCGCCATCGGTTGCAACCTCGGCTCGCTGATCGCATACGAAATCGGATACTTCGGCGGGCGCCCGCTGGTCGAGCGCTACGGCCGCTGGATCTTGATGGGCCGCCGCGAACTCGACTGGGCCGATCGCTTTTTCCTTCGATGGGGACACGCCGCGGTATTCGTCGCCCGCCTGCTGCCGGTAATTCGCACTTTCATCGCGTTGCCTGCCGGTGTCACGCGCATGCCGCGCGGCAAGTTTCATATCTATACGTTTCTCGGATCGTGGCCTTGGTGCTTCGCATTAGCGTGGTTTGGGATGAAACTCGGCGAGAACTGGCGCACGATGGGTCAGTATTTCCACAAATTCGACATCGTCATCGGAGCCGCTCTCGCAATCGGCGTCATCTGGTTCGTATGGTCTCACTGGCAGAACCGGATCAGGGTCAGCGAGAGAAGCAGCAATTAGCATTTGGCAATTGGCAGTTAGCCAGGTGGTGGCAAACACAACGCGATGTTCGTTGTGTGGGGTTGTTTGAA
>Ga0066903_100000190_pt1 | contig 33491 bp, 23 predicted proteins | sample PanSoiMetaGPlot1_FD_67491 | JGI IMG/M metagenome (GOLD analysis project Ga0066903, IMG submission 67491) | Tropical forest soil microbial communities from Panama analyzed to predict greenhouse gas emissions - Panama Soil - Plot 1 (version 2) | ecosystem: Environmental > Terrestrial > Soil >... | reverse complement strand
AGTGTAAGCAGGAGGTTGGGGCACGACCTATGTTGCTGTCGTCCCCGCGAAGGCGGGGACCCATACACCGTATCAGAGCAATGTGGCACGAGCGGTCAAAATCGAAGCTTGGTGGTTATGGGTCCCCGCCTTCGCGGGGGCGACAACAAACATAGGTCGTACCTTATACGCTGCCTGCTGCTTGCTATCTCACTCCCTCACGCAACCACGTTCACGATCCGCTGCGGCACCACGATCACCTTCTTGGGCGGCTTGCCGTCGAGCGCGCGCTGGATCGCTTCGAGCGCAAGCACCGCGGCCTCGATCTCGGTGTTCTTGGCGTCGCGCGCGACCGTGACGTCGGCGCGCTTCTTGCCGTTGACCTGCACGGGCAGTGTGATCGTGGTCTCGACCAGCAAGGCCGGCTCGAGCTGCGGCCAGGCTTCGGTTGCGACCAGCGTCTTATGCCCGAGTGCGGCCCAGCACTCCTCCGCCAAGTGCGGCATCATCGGGTTGAACAGCCGCACCAGGATCTCGGCCGCTTCCTTGACGGCCCAGCGATAGTCGGGCGTCGGCGCGGTCTCGACCGCGCCGATCGAGCCCGACAGTGCATTCGCGAACTCGTAGAGATGCGCGATGCACACATTGAAGTGCAAGTTCTCGATCGCGTCCGAGACCTTGGCGAGCGCGCCGTGCGCGGCCTTGCGCAGCGCCAGCGCCGCATCACCGAACTGCGCCGGCCGCTCAGTGGGCGCATCCTTGGCGATCTCAGCGGCCTCACCGACCAGCCGCCACAGACGTTGAGTGAAGCGCCAAGCGCCCTGCACACCGCGCTCGGTCCACTCGACATCGCGCTCGGGCGGCGAGTCAGACAGCATGAACCAGCGCGCCACGTCGGCGCCGTAGCTGCTCATAATGTCGTCGGGGTCGATAACGTTCTTCTTCGCCTTCGACATCTTCTCGATCGGGCCGATCTCGACCGGCGCGCCGGTCGCGGCCACGGTGGCGCGCCGCTCCTCGCCCACGGTCTCGATCTTGACGTCGGCCGGCATCACCCATTCGCCATTGGCCTTATAGGTCTCGTGAACCACCATGCCCTGCGTGAACAGGCCAGCGAACGGCTCGTCGAGGCCGAGGTGACCAGTCGCCTTCATGGCGCGGGTGAAGAAGCGGCTGTAGAGCAGATGCAGAATCGCGTGCTCGATGCCGCCGATGTACTGGTCAACCGGCAGCCAGCTGTCGACGACCTTGCGGTCGGTCGGTGCCGACGTGATCCACGGATCGGTGAAGCGCGCGAAGTACCAGGACGAGTCCACGAACGTGTCCATGGTGTCGGTCTCGCGCCGTCCCGCCTTGCCGCATTTCGGGCAGTGCACGTTCTTCCAGGTCGGATGGCGATCGAGCGGATTGCCCGGCTTGTCGAAGGTGACGTCCTCCGGAAGCTTCACCGGCAGGTCCTCGACCGGTACCGGCACCACGCCACAGGCCTCGCAGTGGATGATCGGGATCGGACAGCCCCAGTAGCGCTGGCGCGAGATTCCCCAGTCCCGCAGGCGGAAATTGACCTGGCGCTTGCCGACCGGCGCGCCGCCGCGGGTTTCCTTCTCCAGCCGCTTCGCCACCTCCTCCTTGGCTTCTTCGTTGGTCATGCCGTCGAGGAAGCGCGAGTTGATCATGCGGCCATCGCCGTCATACGGCGTGTCGGTGATGACGAAGGTCTTCGGATCCTGGCCGGGCGGGCAAACCACGGGCGTGTTGCCGAGTCCGTACTTGTTGACGAAGTCGAGGTCGCGCTGGTCGTGCGCCGGGCATCCAAAGATCGCGCCGGTGCCGTAGTCCATCAGGATGAAGTTCGCCACATAGACCGGCAGCTTCCAGCCCGGGTCGAACGGATGGATCGCCCGGATGCCGGTGTCGAAGCCCTGCTTCTCGGCGGTGTCGATGATCTCCTGCGCGGTGCCGTGACGCTTGCACTCGGCGATGAACTCCGCGAGCGCAGGGTCTTTCGCAGCCGCCGCGGTCGCCAGCGGATGGTCGGGCGCGATCGCCATGAACTTGGCGCCGAACAACGTGTCCGGCCGGGTGGTGAAGATCTCGAGCTCGCTCTCGCGGTTGGGCGTGGTGGCGGCATCGAGCGCGAAACGCAGCAGCAGCCCCTCGGAGCGGCCGATCCAGTTGCGCTGCATGGTGCGCACCTTCTCGGGCCAGCGCTCGAGCCGATCGAGCGCTTCGAGCAAGTCTTGCGAAAACGCTGTGATCTTGAGGAACCACTGGGTGAGCTCGCGCTGTTCCACCAGTGCGTTCGAGCGCCAGCCACGGCCGTCGATCACCTGCTCGTTGGCGAGCACGGTCTGGTCGACCGGGTCCCAGTTCACCTTCGATTGCTTGCGCTCGACCAGGCCGGCGCGCAGGAAATCGAGGAACATCCGCTGCTGGTGTTTGTAGTATTCAGGATCGCAGGTCGCGATCTCGCGCGCCCAGTCGAGCGAGAGCCCCATCGACCTGAGCTGGCCCTTCATCGCCGCGATGTTCTGGTAGGTCCAGGCGCGCGGATGCACCTTGCGTTCCATGGCGGCGTTCTCGGCCGGCATGCCGAACGCGTCCCAGCCCATTGGATGCAGCACCGCGAAGCCCTTGGCGCGCTTGTAGCGGGCCACCACGTCGCCCATCGTGTAGTTGCGCACGTGCCCCATGTGGATGCGCCCGGACGGGTAGGGGAACATCTCCAGCACGTAGTATTTGGGGCGCTGGCGCACGGAATCGTTCGAAGTCGCGAAGATTTCGCGCTCGTCCCAGATTTTCTGCCAGCGCGACTCGGCGTCGCGGGCGTTATAGCGTTCGGTGGCCATGGCTCGTTTCGGCTTGCCAAAAATTTGGGCCGACTAGGCCATGAAAGGCGCGGATGGGTCAACCGGTTGACCTACCGCTGTGCGGGTCTCGGCCGGCCCTACTTCACCACGACCTTGCCGAACATGCCGGACTGGTAGTGGCCAGGGATCAGGCAGGCGAACTCGAACTCGCCGCGCTTGCTGAACCGCCACAGGATCTCGGTCTTGCCTTTGGATTCGAGCCGGCTGGCGTTGGGCTCGTCGTGCCGCATGTCGGGCATCTTTGCCATCGTCTCGCCGTGCGCAGCGTTCTCCCTGGCGGTGGCGAGCATGAACTCGTGCTCGAGCGCGCCGTCGTTCTTGAGCACGAAGCGAACCTGCTCATTGCGGCGCACCTCGATGCGGTCGGGGGCGAACAGCATCTTGCCGTCGCGTTCGTGCATGGTGATTTCGATCACGCGGGCGGACTGCTTCGGGTTCCCCGGCTCACCCGCTGAAAACGTCTGATGCACGGCGTGGGCGCCATGCGCATCGTGGGCGTAGCCAGGCGGAATGCTGCCACCTTTGCCCAAAAAAGCCATTAGCCCAACCAGTACCGCAGCTCCCGCAAGGCACGTCGATTTCATCATGGAGTCTGTTCCCTTTGAGGTCCAACCGACCGTTCGTTCCCGCGCAAACGAGAACCCAGAGCCACTTGCTACGACTCTTCGACTTGTCGCCCTGGGTCCTGCTTGTGCAGGGACGGACGGTGCGTGTGGCTATTTCGTTATTCAGTGATAACGGCCTTGCGCGGTCTTGCCGTCCGGGCCGGTAAGCTGCACGACGCCCTTCACGTCGGCCGGAATCGCGATCTGCGAGGCGCCGCCAAGGTGGTTCTCCTGCGGGGCGAGCTCAATGCGCTGCGCCTTGCCGCTGACGGTGAGGATCGCGAGGCCCTTGAAGCCCGCCGCCGGGACCGGCTTCTCCTTGGCGTCGGAAACATAGACCGATACCGCCTTCGTCTCGACGACGAGCTCCACGTGATAAGGCCCGGCCTCCACCACGCGACCACCGTTCGGTCCTTTGGAAACCTCGTGAGCGGCGGCCGGCAGGGTGGCGAGGACAAGCGCGGCGATCAGCATTCGTCGATTCACGGGAACCTCCTTGGTTGTGGTCAGAACGTCGTTCGGGATGGGCTCGGCAACGTCGTCGCCGAGGTGGATGCGTTGCGCAGGCGCTCGAGCGCATTGCGCCCGAAGCGCAGGAACAGAACCGGTGTTAGAATGGCGTCGAGCGCGGTCGCGCTCACGAGGCCGCCGAAGATCGTCACCGCGACCGGATGCAGGATCTCCTTGCCGGGGCTCGACGCGTCGATCAGCAGCGGGGCAAGCGCGAGGCCGGCCGAGAGCGCAGTCATCAGCACCGGAGTGAGCCGCTCAAGCGTGCCGCGAATGACCAGCTCGCGCCCGAACGGCATGCCCTCATGCAGCGCGAGGTTGATGTAGTGAGACACTTTGAGGATGCCGTTACGCGACGCGATGCCGGTGAGCGTCACGAAACCCACCATGCTGGCGACCGACAGCGGCTGGCCGGCGAGGAAGAGCGCCACCACCGAGCCGATTAGGGCGAGCGGCACACTGCCCATGATGATGAAGGCGAGCACGGCCGAACGATAGCGGCTGTAGAGGATGGCAAAGATCAGCGATAGCGAGAGCAGCGAGAGAATGCCGATGGTGCGGCTGGCGTCTTCCTGCGCCTGGAAGGTGCCTTCGAGGCTTGCGAAAAATCCTTCCGGCAGCGCGGTGGCCGCGATCTCCTGCCGGATAGCGGCGACCACTTCGGTGAAGTTCGCGCCGGGCGCGGTGTTGGCGAACACCACGACGCGCCGACGGCTGTTCTCGCGCAGGATCTGGTTGGGCCCGTCGGTCTCCTTGATCTCGGCGATCTGGCGCGCCGGCACCCAGCCGCTTGGCGTCTCGATCAGGAGATCGCCGAGCCGCCTGGTGGTGCGCATGCTTTCGGAGAGCCGCATGGTCACGTCGAAGCGGCGGTAGCCGTCGGCGACGCGCGAGATCACGCGGCCGTTCGACAGCCGGCTTAATTGCTCAATCACGGCCGCGGGTTGCACGCCATAGAGCGCGGCGCGGCCGTAGTCGACCCGAATCTCGAGCTGCGGAATGCGCACCTGCTTCTCGACCTGCAGGTCGACGAGGCCAGGGATTTTGCTGAGCCGTTGGCGCAGATCCTCCGCAATGGAGACGAGCCGGTCGAGCTGATCGCCGAACACTTTGAGCGCGATCTCGGCGCGTACGCCTGAAAGGAGATGGTCGAGGCGGTGCGAGATCGGCTGCCCGATATTGACCGCGACCGGCAGCACCGACAGCCGCTCGCGGATGTCAGCAACGATGTCGGCCTTGCTGCGCCCGGATGGCTTGAGATCGACCTCGATCTCTGAGTAGTGGACGCCCTCGGCGTGCTCGTCGAGCTCGGCGCGTCCGGTACGGCGGCCCACGGTCTTGACCTCGGGCACTTCGAGCATCAGCCGCTCGGCGATCAAGCCGACGCGGTTCGACTCGGCGAGCGAAATGCCCGGGTTGAACAGCACGTTGATGGTGAAGGTGCCTTCGTTGAAAGGGGGCAGGAAGGTGCGCGGGAGCAGGAGCGCGGCGCCGACGGCCGCAACTACCACGAGGCCGACCGCGCTCATCAGTAGCGCCGGACGCCCGAATGCGCGCTCGAGCAGCGCGCGGTTCCAGCGCTTGAGGATGCGCACCAGCGGGCTCTCGTGCTCGCCCAGCCGCTTGAGGTGCGGCAGCATCAAGTAGGCCATCACGGGCGTGAGCGTGATCGACACCACGAGGCTCGCCAGGATCGAGATGATGTAGGCGAGCCCGAGCGGTGCGAACAGGCGTCCCTCGATGCCAGAGAGCGCAAACAGCGGCACGAACACCAGGATGATGATGGCGGTGGCATAGAGGATGCCGGAGCGCACCTCCTGCGAGGCGGCAACCACTACGTCGAAGGCCGGTAGCGGATTGGCGCGCGCACGGTTCTCGTGCAGGCGCCGGTAGATATTCTCGACATCGACCACCGCGTCGTCGACCAGTTCGCCGATCGCGATCGCGAGTCCGCCGAGCGTCATGGTGTTGATGGAGAGGCCGGCGAACGAGAAGATCACGGCGGTTGCCAGGATCGAGACCGGAATGGCGGTGAGCGAGATCGCGGTGGTGCGCCAGTTGAGCAGGAATGCGAACAGGACGACGGCGACCACGACCGCGGCCTCGAGCAGCACGCGCTGCACGTTATGGATCGACGTCTCGATGAAATTCGCCTGCCGGAACATGATCTGATCGGCGCGCATGCCTTGTGGCAGGCTCGCGGTGATCTGGCGCAGCGCCTCTTCGATCTCGCGCGTTAGCTTGACGGTGTCGACATTGGGCTGCTTCTCGATCGAGATCACCACCGCGGGCCTGCCCATGTAGCCGGAATCGCCGCGCTTGACCTTGGGGGCGAACTCGACACTGGCAACCTGGCGCAGATAGACCGGGCGGCCGTCGACCGTCGCCACCACGACACTGCGCATGTCGTCGAGGCTGGTCGTGCGGCCGATGTTGCGGATGAGATATTCGCGCGAATACTGGTCGGTGAACCCGCCGCCGGTATTGACGCCGAACTGGGCGAGCGCCTTCTCGACCTGTTCATACGAGACGCCGAGCGCGCGCAGCGCCGCCGGATGCGGCGATACCCGGAACTGACGCACCTCGCCGCCCATCGGAATGACCTGGGCGACACCCGGGATGGTGAGGAGTCGCGGCCGGATGGTGAAGTCGGCGGCTTCACGCAGCTCCATCGGAGTGGCGCGCTCGCTGGTCACCGCAACGAGCAGGATCTGGCCCATGATCGAGCTGATCGGGCCCATCTGCGGGAGCGTGTTGGGCGGGAGCTGATCGCGGATGAGGGCCAGCCGCTCGGCGATCTGCTGGCGATTGCGATAGATGTCGGTGCCCCAGTCGAATTCGACATAGACGATCGAGAGCCCGATGCCGGAAACCGAGCGCACCCGCGACACGCCCGGCACCCCGTTCATCTGCGTCTCGATCGGGAAGGTGACGAGCTGCTCGACCTCGACCGGCGCCAGCCCCTCGGCCTCGGTCATGATGGTGACGGTCGGCTTGTTGAGATCTGGGAAAACGTCGACGGGAAGCCGCGTGACCGTGAATGCGCCGTAGAGCACCAGCACGCCCGCGAGCGCGAGGATGAGGAAGCGATTGCGAACCGACTGACCAACCAGGAAGCTGAACATGGGGGTGCTCCTAGTGGCGGGTCGTCAGTGAATGGTGACGCGAGGGCGTAACGAGAGATGTGATGGCTGGTATCTTCGGAACTTCGGCGCCGCGGGTGCGTCTGCGTCCGCGTGATAGGAGAGCGCTGTGCGAAGCCATGCCCATCTCCCTCACCGCACCTGATCGATGAGCTCGGCGCCCTGCACAACGATGCGCTTGTCAGCGGTGATGCCGGCTGCGATCAGCACACGTTCGCCGTCGAGCGGTTCGATCCGCACCGGCCTCGGCTGGAAGCGTTCCGCCGAGACGTGCTCGTAGACGAGATCCTGTCCGTTGGCGCTGCGCACGACCGCAGCACGCGGCAGCGCGATGCCCCGCATCTCCTCGCCGGTCGAGGCAAAGACGGTGACGAACTGGCCGACACGAACACGGCTCACGTCTCCGTCGATCGCGAAATGCACCGGGATCGACTGGTTGCGATCGGAGAAGCCGGAGCCGCGATAGGTGAGGGTGAGGCTGTGGCCTTGCGCGGTCTGCGCGCTGGCGACGGTGGCCGCAGCAAGCGCGTCGAAGCTCAGCGCCTCGACCCACAGCCGCGCGGGATCGACAATCTGGAACACCACCGTGTTGGGCTGGGCCATCTGGCCGGCAACCGGCGTGCCGTCCGCGATCACACCATCAACCGGCGCAAGCAGGGCTTCTGGCTCGCGCCGCACCTTGTCGAGTGCGGCGCGCCGATCCTTGAGGCCCTGCAGCTCAAGCCGCGCCTCGTCGAGCTGGACCCGCGTAACAGCGCCGCCTTGCACCAGTGGCTCGTAGCGCGCTACGCGTCGCTCGACGATCGAGATCTGCTGATCGAGCTCGCCCTGCCGCTGCCGCATGTCGGAAATGTCGATCGCCTGCAACGGCGCCGTCACATGGGCGAGCACGTCGCCAGCGTTCACGCGCGTGCCCAGCCGTGGAAAGCCGCCGGGCGGCGGCGACAATCGACCGCCCGCTGACGCCTGCACCAGGCCGCTTGCATTCGGGTCCGGGATGATGCGGCCCGGCAACTCGATGGTGCGCTGAAAGCGCCCATCTGCCGTCATCGTGGTGCGGATGGCGAGAATGCGCTGCGTCGCCTTTGGAACAAATACGCTTCCGTCGGGCTGGCGCTGAGAGAGATCGCGCCCGATCGGTTGCGCTGGGGCGGCAGCGTGCTCGTGACCCTCGTGCGCAATCGCGCCAGTGATCACGAACAGTGTCGCGATCAGCGCCACTGCCGTCGCCGTGGCGTGTTTGCGCCGCCGGCCGACCGCCACCACCAGCAGCAGTGCGAAACCGAAACCGCCCGCCGTTGCGCCAGCGAGCAGCACGATCTGGCGCGAGCGCTCGCTCAGTGTCGCAGCGCTGCCGTCTGTTGCCGGATCGGGAATCTCAAGAGTGACCGGCAGGACATCGCTGTCGCGGTCCGTGGTCACCGTGACGATCAGATCGTATTTTCCGGGCTTCTCCAGCCATGGGGCCGCGATCCGAAACACATCGCCGGCGTCGGCGCGGGCAGTAACGGGACCAGCCGGGGTCTCGATTTCGATCTCGGCGCGCCCAACCGGCTCGTTGCTGTTGAAGCGGTCGAGATAAATGGCGAGCGCGTTGCCCTCGGCCACGGCGACGAGTTCGAGCGCTTCGGATTGCGCTTCGCCCCGTGCCGCCGTGCGGGCAGGAGGTGGCGCCGGCTCGTGCTCATGGCCCTCATGGGCCAGCACGTCGCCAGCTGCCAGAAACAGGACGGCGATCGCCGCGCCAATGGCGAATAGACGGTGCATGGGAACACCCTTCGCGTTGAACAGGTCACGTACGCGCGCATCGCGCCAGGGCGATGCACACGACCGGAATGAGCGGTTCAGGGGAAGGATTTTGGCGGCTTGGGGAGCGCCTCGGGTGGTAACCCCAGCAGGGCCCCGGCGCGTGCGAACACAAGCGTGTGGGAGTTCGTCGCCGACGGGATCACTGAAATCTCAGGGCTCAGTGCGGCCGCGCAACACGTCATGTTGGCGGCGCCACCACAGCAATGGCTGGCGCAATCCGAGATGTCAGGATTGCTCGTGGGAATCGACGCGCGCGCGCTAGCGCGCCGGACGGTATTGGATTGGCTGGATTTGGGCGCGCCGGCCTCACGCTGGGTGTGCTCGGCCGCGGGCACAGCCACCGGCTCGACCGCCGCTGCCGCGCCGTGGTGGGAATGGCCCGCATGCGCGCTGGCGAGCGCGGGCGCGAACAAGGCCACGCACAGCACCACTGCCGCCACGATATGTCGAAGCTGCAGGCTCATGTCGCCCAGGCTACCACGGCTTTGCGCCGCTCCCAAGGACTTGTGGTGCCGGAAGGAGTCGCAATTTTGGGTCAGCTGGCGGCCGCGAGCTCAATGTCGCTGTGCGCGACCACCGCGTTGCGGCCACTCCGCTTGGCGGCATAGAGGCCTTCGTCGGCGGCTTCGATCAGGCTCTGGGCCGTGCCGCCCAGGCTCGGCACCAGCGAGGCGAGGCCGATGCTGACGCTGACCTGGCCGAGCGGTGCGTCAGCATTGGCGATGCACAATTCCTCAACCGCGTGCCGCAGTCGCTCGGCGACGATGCGGGCGCCGGCAAGGCTTGCGCCTGGTAGCAGCACGGCGAATTCCTCGCCGCCATAGCGGGCCGGCAGGTCGCCCGGCCGGCAGGCGATGTTCGTCAGGAGCTTGCCGACGCGGCGAAGGCAGGCATCGCCTTCAACGTGTCCATATCGATCGTTGAACAGCTTGAAGTGATCGACATCGATCATGAGCAGTCCGACCGGGCGCCGATGCCGGGTGGCTTCCTTCCAGTTCCGCGCCAGGGTTTCATCGAAGTTGCGGCGGTTGGCGAGGCCGGACAACGGATCGATCAACGCGAGCCGCTCGAGATGCTCGTTGGCGGCACGCAATTCACTGTCGCGCTCAGCAAGCTTCTGCGCCATCTCGCGCAGCGCGGTCGCGAGCGGCGCAAACTCTTTGGCCCAGCGCTGCCGCTCCGGTCGCGCCGTGAGGTCGCCACGCCCGAGCCTGGTGGCCGTGCGCGCCAACGAGCGGATGGGATCAACGATCAGGCGCTCGCCGCCGATCCAGGCAATGATCAACATCAGGATCCCGAAGAAGCCGAGCTGCAGATAGGAGAGCTGAAGCTCGCGATCGATGCGATTGAGCACCTCCGCCTCGGGAAGTCCGACCACGAGACGCGCATCGCTCAAGGGCACGGCGACGAAGCCATAGATCCGGCGCACACCATCAGGTCCGGTGGCGCGCAAGGTGCCCTCGGTCTTGTCGGCGAACTTGCGGAACGGATTGGCCTCGCGCACCGACTTGCCGATCCAGCTCGCGCTCTGCGGATCGCCGGCGAGCACGGTGCCGCCTGCATCGACCAGCATAACAGTCGCACCCGGGCGACGTGCGAGCGTGACGACCAGGTTGTTGACCCAATACAGATCTACCGAGGCCATCATCACGGCGTTGATGTTCCGATCGATGGCCTGCGCCGGATAGGCCACAACGGTCGAAGGCGCCTGGTGGGCGCGGCCGACCAAATAGTCGCTGACCACAAAATCGTTGGTGCGGATGGCCTCCTCATAATGCGGGCGGTCCGACATATCGAGGCCGATCGCGGAGGGCAGCGTGGAGCACTTGATGCGGCCGTCAGGTCCGATGATCGACATGCCTTTGATCCACGGCATGTCGCCGACAAGGTCGCGGATGTTGAGATCGCAGGTGCCGCCGCGGGCCATCATTGCCACATAGGCGCGCGCCGTCACCTGCAGCATGGCGCGGACGGTGGTTACGACCTCGCGCTGGCCTTCGGCGCCGTGTCTGGTCAGCTCAAGCACCTCCGAGGCCGTCGACGCAATGCGCTCGCTGCGGCTCGCTTCAAGCACCCGGACACGGTCGACCATCAGCGGTACGACGATGAGCAAGGCCAGCACGACCAGGCGACCCCGAATGCTCAGAAACGGGGGCCCGGCCTTCTCCTGCTTCTCTCGGCGACCGCGCCGGAACACTGCAAACATTCCCATTCCAATCCGATATAGCGGATAGAAATCTCTTATAATGGATAGGGATGAAGGGGCCTTTGGCGGGGTTGATAGAATTTGAAGCAGTTTGGCCGATTTCGATTCACTGAACGATCCGATCTCCGCCTCCGAGGCCAATCAAACAGGTTCCTGCTGGTGCCGTTAGCAGTTGCGGAATATTCTTATTTCGGAACGGGTGGCGAAAGCCGCCCGAGTTGAAGAACCGGCCAAGGTTCATGCGTGCGGGAGGATTGCGTGTGAGCCAGAGGGAATGGCCAGCAGCACTCAAGCGGGACAAGCGGTTGCCCGTTGCCACCCCGCTTCGGGAGATCGACGATTTGGCCGCTGAAGCGCGGCGACACTTCGATTTCCGCAACTTGCCGGCCGCTGAGAAAGTCTGCAAGGAAATCCTGGCGCGCGAGCCATCGCATGTCGACAGCATGAATCTTCTGGGCCTCATGGCACAGGAGAGTGCGCGCCACGCCAAGGCCGTTCGATATTTTGCCAAGGCCATCGCGGTCGATCCTGACAACGCCGCCTGCCATTACAATATCGGCTCCTCCTACGAGGCTCTCGACGAACGGGACAAGGCGGCCACACACTTTCGCGAAGCGATCGCTTTGGGAATGAGCCGGGCCGAGGTCGACAATCACCTCGTCATGCAGGGCGCGGCGGTCGCCGCCGCCCTTGACCGCATCAAGGCTGCATGGCCGCGGCGGCTGGGCGCTACGGAGCTGTTCGCTGCACCCAGTATCGCCAACGATGTATTGTTCTGCTGCGGCTTGGAAACGATAAGGCTCAGCGGGCTCGTCGCGGAGCGGTTGCTGACCGAGGCGCGCTACGCGCTGCTTCGCATTGCAACCGAGAGCGCGCCGAATTTCGGCGGCATCGATCCTTCGCTGCTCGGCTTATGCTCGGCGCTGGCGCAGCAGTGCTTCATCAACGAATACGTCTACGCCCGGAGCGAGGATGAAGCTCGGCAGGTGGGTGCCCTGCGCGAGCTGCTGCAACAGAAGCTGCACGCAGGCAGTCGCATTCCGGCGTTCCTCCTGGCCATCATTGCGGCCTACCGCCCGCTGCACGCGCTGCCCAATGCGCAAACACTGACACAAACCGATTGGCCGGCTGCGTTGGCTGCGCTCGTCCGCCAGCAGTTGCGCGAGCCTGCGGAGGAAGCGCGGGATCGATGCACCATTCCGACGCTCACCCCAATTGCGGATATATCTGCACCAGTTCGACGGATGTACGAGGAGAACCCGTATCCCCGCTGGACCATCATCACTCGGGATCTCTTGCCGAAGAGCGGCAATGCCAAGAGAGGGATCGAGCGAGACGCCAAGTCGGAGGCTCCTTCGGAGAACATTCTTGTTGCCGGCTGCGGAACCGGCAGCAAGGCGATCAGGACAGCGCTGCTGTTTCCGAACGCCAAGGTGCTGGCCATCGATATGAGCTTGTCGAGCCTCGCCTATGCGCGCCGCAAGGCGCGCGAGGCGAACGTGCGCAACATCGAATTTGCGCAGGCCGACATCATGAATCTGGGAGCGATCGGCCGACGCTTTGACAAGATCGAAGTGATCGGCGTTTTGCACCACCTTGAGACTCCACTGGCGGGATGGCAGATCCTGCTGTCGCTGTTGCGTCCCGGCGGCGTGATGCTGGTCGGGCTCTATAGTGTCTCCGCCCGCAAGACGATCAATGTGGCGCGTGCCTTCGTGTCCGAGCGTGGCTATCGCTCGACCCCCGAGGATATCCGGGCGTGCCGTCAGGCGCTCATCGCGCACGAATCACTGCGTCGGGAGCTCGGCTCCATCCATGACTTCTTCACAATGAGCGATTGCCGCGACATGCTGTTCCACGTGATGGAGCACCAGTTCACGATCCCGCAGATCAAGGCCTTCATCGTCGAACAGGGGCTGTCATTTCTCGGGTTCGATATCGACCCGGACAACCTCGCAGCATTTCAGCGGCAGTTTCCCGACCCTGCGGCGCTCGTCGACCTCGATTGCTGGGAACGCTTCGAAACCGCCAACCCGCGGGCGTTCATCCAGACCTACCTGTTCTACGTGCAGTCACCCGCCGCGGCCTGAAGCGGTCTGCTGGCTCTCTATGAGGAATGGCGCGCGCCCGCGCGCGTACTGGTCTCGATCCATCAACCGTCGGACGAGATCTCAAGCCAAGCGGCAGTCGCAACGACCCAATGAGCTGGCCAAGCCGCACAATAGGCATGCCAAGCGCAGGTCTAGGAAGGGCTACGCAATTAAACTAGGCTTCAAGATAATCGCAGGGAGAGACGCATGCCGATCCGCAACCTAAGCCTCACTACTGTCCTTTCGCTGTTCGCGCTGCTGTCGTGTTCAGCGGGGTCACGCGCTGCCGACCCCAGTTATGATGTCGTGATTGCAAACGGCAAGATCGTCGACGGTACCGGCAATCCCTGGTTCTACGGCAGCGTGGCGATCGAGAAGGGCCGCATCGCGAGGATCGGCAAATTCGATTCCACGCTCGGCAAGCGCGTGATCGATGCGAAGGGGATGGTGGTTTCGCCAGGTTTCATCGATCTGCACACGCATACTGACGTGTCCGTCCTGGCCGACGGCAATGCCGAAAGCAAGGTGCGCCAGGGCGTGACGCTCGATGTGATCGGGGAAAGTCAGACAGTGGCCCCGCTCAAAGGCGGCGTGCTCGAAGAGTACAAAGAGGAAGCCAAGCGCCGCTCCGGCGTCGACGTCGATTGGACCACGCTCGACGGCTATTTCCGCCGCCTCGGCAAAAGCGGTACTTCGATCAACATCGCTTCGAGCGTATCGCCCCAGCAGGTTCGTAGGGTTGTTGTCGGATTCGATGACCGGCCGGCGACGAAGGCGGAGATCGAGCAGATGACGCAGCTCGTCACGCAGGCGATGGAGGAGGGCGCGGTCAATCTGTCGACTGCATATACCGGCGGCGGCTACAAATATGAGGATGAGATGGTCGCGATGGCGAAGGTCGTCGCAAGCTATGGCGGCTACTACGGCACCCATATCGGCGGCGAAGGCGCACAGATCGACGAGGAGCTCGACAAGGCGCTCAAGATCGCCGAGGAGACTGGCCTAGCGGTGCACATCTATCATATCAAAGTGCGCGGCAAGAATAACTTCGGACGTGTCAAAGACATCATCAAAAAGATCGACGCGGCACGGGCGCGCGGTCTCGATGTCACCGCAAACCAATATCCCTATACTGCGATGGAGCATCCATGGGCGCGACTGTTCCCGAGCTGGGTGCAGGCGATGCCGCGCAGAGATGCAATTGCGAAGCTCAAGGAACGGGCCTTCCGCGACAGGATCAAGGCCGACGAGGAATTCGGCGAGTACGTCAACGAGCACGGCGGCTGGGAGGGCATCGTCGGCACCGTTTTCAATGTTCCGAAAAACAAGGGGTACGAAGGAAAGACGATTCTCGAAATCTCCAAGCTGCGGGGCGATTCGGATCCAGCAGAAACTTGTTTCGACCTCGTGGTCGAGGAGGGCGCCTTCGTGCCGGGCGTGCATCACACGATGTCCGAAGATGATGTGAAGTTCGTGATGCAGGTTCCGTGGGTGTCGATCGCATCCGATGGCTCGGCGCTCAATCTGACGGTTCCAGGCAAGCCACATCCGCGCAGCTTCGGCACCAACGTGCGGGTGCTCAGCAAATACGTGCGCACCGACAAGGTGCTGACGCTCGAAGACGCCGTCCGGAAAATGACGTCACTGCCGGCGCAGACCTTGCGTCTCAAGGACCGTGGCTTGCTCAAGGAAGGCTACTGGGCCGATGTCGTGGTGTTCGATCCCGAGACAGTGTCGGATCCGGCTACCTATCAGAACCCCCAACAGTACGCCAAAGGGGTGCCGTTCGTGTTCGTCAACGGCGCGGCCGTGATCGACGGTGGCAATCACACCGGCGCCCGTCCCGGCAAGGTGATCTACGGTCCCGGCAAGAGCGCTAGCGGGCAATAGGGTTCAGCGCGCAAGCGAATGACGCCTTAATCAGGTGCAGATGCGATCAAGCAGTGTCGGCGAATGGTCCAAAGCGGAAGGCGTGACGGGCTGCCATCGACGTCCGCTTTTAGTGTGAATTGCGGACCGGCTCTGTCACAAGCCCTTTCTGTTTTTTGGTCCGGTCGGACCTTGGTGGGCGGTAGTTGCGCCAAGGTCAGACGGCCGGATTTTTGGTGTTTTGCTACCCTGCGGCGGATTGCCCCCAACCTTTTGGTCCTGCGATCCAACTTAGCCGTATTTGCGGGGGTTAATTGCAAAGTGATTCGGAGAGTCGGCGTACTGGCAATCTTTCCGCCTTGGCGCCGGTAATGGGACGGGGACAGAGAACTCTTGGCTCGAATCGGTATTGGGTCGAGCGCCGCAGGACTCGCGGCACTCGCGATTGGTTTTGTCTCTTATATGTGGTTGACACGCGACACCGGGCCAGCGAGCGCCGGATCGCGTACAGAGGTTCACGACCCTTCAGGTTCGGGTACGATCCATCAAAAGAGGGTCGGTGTCGGGACTGCTGGATCGTACATCAAAGATGACGACGGCGCGGCCTCGGACCGCGCACTCTTCGCGAGCCTTCAAGCTGGAGACAAATCCAAATTTGACTTTAAGGAGGCAGACAATCGGTCAACGCCACCATTGGCGCAATTGCCCTTCGGTGAGCGTTTCTCGTTCGACCAACCCGCTCAGCCCGGCGGTTCGTTGCAGTCCTCGCAACCCTCCTCGTCCTTCCGCGATCGTTTTATTGGCGAAGTCTTAGCCTCCAGCTTTATCGGCGAAGTCTTGGCCCCCAGCGCCCCGGTTTGGTCGGCTACGGATCCGGATCCGCCACGCGCAGCAGTCCCGCGCGTTACGATGGCAGCTGCTGCGCAGCGTCGAGATGCGCGCTCCGGGATATCCGGGGCTACGTCGAAGCGACAATCCGAAGCCGGCTTCCAGCTCGCCAGCGCGTCCAGCACCTCTCTTACCCTTGCATACGCGCCGAGTAAGTCGGTGAGCGAATCAGCAAGTACGGGTTCGCCTCTGAAAGGCTTGACGCCGAAGGAATCGGACCCACTTGCCGACATCGATACCAGCCATACCGCGATTTACGACATCACGGCTCGGACGGTGTATCTGCCGAACGGACGGCGGCTGGAAGCACATTCCGGCCTGGGCGACCACATGGACGATCCACACTACGTGAACGCGAGGGGCACCGGGCCGACGCCGCCGAACGTTTACGACCTCAAGATGCGTGAGTCGCTCTTCCACGGCGTTCGCGCCATCCGGCTTATTCCGAGCGACAGCTCCAAGATGTACGGCCGCGACGGCATACTGGCGCACTCCTACCTGTTGGGTCCCAACGGTCAATCCAACGGCTGCGTGTCATTCAGCGACTACGCCGCGTTCCTGGATGCGTTCTTGCAAGGCGACGTCAATCGTCTCGTCGTGGTCGAGCGTCTCGCGGACACGCCCTCACCGAAGACATTGGCGGATTGGCTCAAGGATATCTTCCGACGATCTTGATCTCATTCTGCTGGCTGGCTGGCGATGTTGATTGCCGCTGCCGGAACATGGCGTGATTCCGCTTCCTAAACCTAAGTATAGGCAGCTCATCATCTTGGTCGAATGGGGCGACCGCGCGCTCGCATGTAGGCTCTCTCCGCACACGCCGGGAGGAGATCATGCGGCCCCAATCGCCGTTCCGCCGCTCACCGTGCGTTGCCTTCAGCGATGCAGATCGCTGCGCGCAAGCCATCGTCGATAGTGTAGGTTACGATCTCAGGCTCGCCGTTCCGATGAGCATCGGCAAGCCGATCCTCATTGTCGACGCACTGTATCGCCTGGCTGAGGCGGATCGTCGTGTGCAGCTCACGATCTTCACGGGCCTGACGCTGACGCTTCCTCGCCCCCGCTCGTCGTTGGAACGTCGGTTCGCCGAACCGCTTCTCAACCGCCTCTTCTCCGGCTGTGTGGAGCCGCTCTACGCGGCTGCCGTCCATCAAGGCCGGCTGCCTCCGAACATCCGGGTCCACGAGTTTTTCTTGCTGGCCGGCCGGTCCCTCGCTAACGAGCTGGCGCAGAAGAGCTACATCAGTCTCAACTATTCCCAAGTAGCGCGGCACCTCAGGAGGGTCGAGACAAACGTGTTCGCCCAGCTCGTCGCGCCTCATCCGAGCGCCGCGCGCGTGAGCCTGAGTTCCAACCCCGACGTTACGCTGGATATGCTGCCCTGCATCGCTTCGCGACGCGCTCACGAGCCGACGGTGTTCGCTGTCGAGCTCAATGAGAATCTCCCCTATATGCCGGGCGAGGCAGAGATCGAGCGCGCGCAAATCGACATGGTGCTCGAGCCCGCACGCCCGCATTATGGCCTGTTTGCACCGCCCAAGCAGCCGGTGTCACTGGCCGACTACGCCATGGCCCTGCACGCAGCCACCCTGGTGAAAGACGGGGGCACGCTTCAAATCGGCATCGGTGCGTTCTCGGATGCCCTGGCGCATGCGTTGGTGCTGCGTCACACAGATAACGTCGCCTTCCGCGACCTTCTCGACAGGCTTGGCACACCCCTTCCGGAATGGGCGGAGCTCGCCCCCTTTTCGGTGGGGCTCTATGGCTGCTCGGAGATGCTCGTCGACGGGTTTCTCCGCCTGAAGAAAGCCGGAGTCTTGAAGCGCCGCGTACCCGCGTCCAATGGCAAGACGGCTCTCATGCACGCAGGCTTCTTCATCGGCAACAAAGCCTTCTACGACCATCTCCGCGCAATGCCCGAAGAGGAACTGGCCGAGATCTGCATGACGGCGATCTCGTTCACCAACACGCTCGACGGAGATTCAGCGCGTAAGCGCACTGACCGTCGGCATGCGCGATTTATCAACACGGCAATGACGGCGACGCTCCTGGGCGCCGTCTCGTCGGACACTTTGGAAGATGGGCGCGTCGTGAGCGGCGTCGGAGGCCAGCACGATCTCGTCGCCATGGCGCATCAACTCGAGGACGCTAGAGCGATCATCGCGGTGCGCAGCAGGCGTCATCTGCGACATGGGCTCAAGTCCAACATAGTCTGGACCTATGCGAACGCGACGCTCCCGCGCGCGCTTCGCGACGTCATCGTCACGGAGTACGGTGTCGCCGACATCAGAGGGAAATCGGATCGAGACACGATCGCGGCCATGATCTGCGTCGCCGACGGAAATTTTCAGCGTCAGCTGAAGGCCTCCGCTCAGCGGGCCGGCAAGATCGAGGCCTCGTTCTCTCTGCCGAGCTATGCCGCCGCGAACCGCCTCGAGCGGCTCGAGGAGGCGCTGGGGCCGGCGCGGGTGGCGGGGCTGCTCCCGGCTTTCCCGCTCGGCAGTGACATGACCGACGTGGAGGAATCTCTCACGAATCCACTCCTCGCCTTGAAGCGCGCACCCTACCCTGAGCTGCTCCGAATCCTCCTGGCGGGGTTGTCGCGAGGGCCGCCGATCGCGTCGGAAACCGCCGCCCTCGAACGCATGGGACTGGCCGCGCCCGGCAATCTCAAAGAGCGTGCGCTGCGTGCGCTCGTCGTGGGCGCTGTGCGGCGGCATTCGCTCGCGATCGACCCGGACGTCGACTGAGCAGCGCTGGCGCGAGGCGCGCCCTCAAGCGGGCTCCTCGGAAGACTCCGCGAAACGGCTGATCAGGCAGATGCCCGTGAATACGAGCGCGACCCCCCACACGTTCAGTCCGAGCGGCCCGTACCCACCCACGCCCTGGCCTGCGAGCAGCGCAAGGCCACCGCCGATTGCGAGCGCGCCGATCACGTAGCGCCAAGGGGACGTCGGAGGCGCCTCGACAGGGCGCGGACGCTCGAAACGTCCGAACGCTAGAATGAGAGGCACGAGCGCAATCGCGTTCGCGGCGACCCACGGAATGCGCGACCACCACCACGCGGTGCTTCCGGGCTCGAGACGGAGGCCGATGCCGCCGGCGAGATAGGACGCAAGGACCACGAGCGTCGTGGCCGTCAGATGCCAGATGAACAGCGTCATGATGTTCGCGTTGATCAAAACGGTCGCCGTCCACGCGAGCCGCCCGGCCAGCCAGCGCCGCGCCGCCGTTTGGAGCGCGAACAACACGCCGCCTTGCACGATCGCGAGCGCGATGAGAGTGATCTTTGGCGGCGTCGTGTTGCTGATCGGCTCGGCCGGGTCGCTGACCATCGAGACGGGATAGGGGCCGCCGAGCACGAGCAAGAGGAGGACGGCGAGAGCCAGGGCGGCGCAAAGAAGCAACACCCGACGGTTGGAGAATCGATCGTCGAGCCAAGCGAATCCGAGGAGCGAGATTGCACCCCACACGAACAGATAGTTGACGAAGCCGAGCCAACGCACGCCGCCTACGAAGTAGAGGACGTCGACGAGAACCGCGGCTCCTGTCAGGGCCCAGAATGAACTCACGCCGAATCGTGTCCAGGCCGCATCCATCGCCGGGACGAGCAGGACTATTACGATGTACACCGCGAGGAACCAGATCGGAATGAAGGCCACCTGCGATCCGTAGCGGATCAGCTCGGGGCGGACGTCTCGGGCGTACTCGATGGCGACGATCGCCACCCAAGCGACGAGCAGCGGCAGCAGCGGCCACACCAAGCGGCGCAAGCGGCTCTCGAGCCAAGTGGCGTACGATCGGCTGTCCCTGCGCGCCGCGCGCCAACTCACGCCATTCGCATATCCGCCGACGATGAAAAAGATCGGCATGACCTGCACGATCCACGTGAGCCAGGCGGTCCAGGGAACCGCCGTCAGAATGTGGGCCCCGATCAATTTGCCGCTTGCATCGAAGTAGGCCGCGGCGGCCAGCCAGTGCCCGATCGTCACCACCAGTATCGACGCAGCTCGCAGGAAGTCGACGTAGCGGTTGCGGGACGCCGGCGTGCGGTCAGCGAGCCCGGCTGCACGAGACCACGCGGTAGCCATCGTCAATTCCCTGTCTGAGACTCCAGTGCGTGTTACGTCTAGACTTGGAACGTGACCACCCGCACTACGCGCAAGTCGCTACGTTCCCGGTGCGATCCCTCAACCGACTTCTGATGAGATGGCGAGACTACTTATCTACGCTACTGCACCACCAACACCGGCACGCTTCCGTCCACCAGGACCTCCGATGTTTGACTTCCCAATAATAGCTTCCTGAGGCCGCGACGCCCATGAGAGGCCATGACGATTAAGTCGCAGCCTCTGGACTTTGCTGTTTCGATAATCGCAGTGGCTGGATGCGCATTCGGAACATGCAAGAATTCTACCGATATCCCGATCTGCTCCGCCATAGCTCGAACTTCATCCAGGACCTCGCCTACACGTTCCTTGCGGGCTGCGTCAAAGCTATCCAACATTTCCCGCGGGGGAATCCATCCCGCGTGCCCGCTCACAAGGTCGACCGGCGGCGGTTCCGTTACGGTGATGACTGTCACTTTAGCATTCAAGGCCTTTGCTAAAGCAATCCCATGTTTAACGCCTTTTCTCGCGACATCCGATCCATCCGTGCTCAAGAGAATATTGGCGTACATTTGGGCCTCCCTTGCTCGTCGAACATTCTCCCTAAAAAAGTTATGCCTACTTATATGGTCCGATCATCGTCGTCCGTCTACGCGCCAATTTCGAAGCTCATTCGTTAACCAACGAGCATCCGGCGATGGCCCGAAGCAGCCGATACGGGATGTCCGCTCTACGTCCGCTTTATGGAGACGGAGCGGATTCGTTTTGCGCGCTCGGAGTTCCTCCGGGTGTGAGCCACAAGAGACATTTCCACGATCGCATCATCGGCTAGGGTGGCGGCCATTGTCAGTGGAACGCGATAGCCGAATGCCGATAGCAAGACGTGCAACGATCGAGGACTTGGAGTCACTGCTCGATCTCTTCCGCGCGTCGGATGTCAGTGCGCAGGTTGAAACGATCGAGCAGGCACGAGATATCTGGCGCCGGACAATCACCCAGGCCGGCGTAACCGTCTTCATTTCCGAAGCGCATCCCAAGATCGTAGCCACCTGCATGCTGATAACGGCGCCAAATCTGCTTCGACAAGGGCGAAGCCATGCATTTCTAGAAAACGTCGTGACTCATCCAGCACACCAGGGGCAAGGCCATGGCCGTGCGGTCGTCGAAGCCGCTTTAGCCCAAGCTTGGTCCTCGGACTGCCATCACGTTCTCATGCAGAGCGGCAGGGCTGATCCGCGGGTGCATCGCTTCTACGAACGATGTGGCTTCAAGCCCGGGCTACGCACGGCGTACGTAGCCCGGAGACCGTTATGAGTACACGGCCTGCCAGAAATGCAGCCAGGCTCAGCTTGGGCCGCAGCGCTCGCTTGCCCTTCAGGCGCTTTCGCGGCAGTGGGAGCGGATGGAAACGATCGAGACTGAATCCCGCCTGACAACAGTGCGCCAGGAGATCGTGCAGGCCTGCCGGGCCGCCGGCCGCGATCCCGCCTCCGTCACGCTGGTAGCGGTGTCAAAGACGTTCGGGGCGGACGCGATCGAGCCGGTCATTGCGGCGGGCCAGCGGGTGTTCGGCGAAAACAGGGTGCAGGAGGCGAAGGCGAAATGGCTGCCGCTGCGCTCACGCCATCCCGGGCTCGAGCTCCATCTGATCGGCCCGCTACAGTCAAACAAGGCGAAAGAAGCAGTTGCGCTGTTCGACGCCATTCATTCGGTCGATCGGCCGAGCTTGTGCGAGGCGCTGGCCAAGGAGATCGCCCGACAGGCCCGAAGGCCCACGCTCTTTGTCGAGGTCAACACCGGGGGCGAGCCGCAAAAAGCTGGCGTGTTGCCGGGGGCGGCGGATGTGTTCCTCAAGGCCTGTCGCGAGCGCTATAGCCTGTCGATCTGCGGCCTGATGTGCATCCCGCCGGCCAATGAGCCACCCGCCCCGCACTTTGCCCTCACGGCGAAGATCGCAGCTCGCAACGATCTGCACCTCCTGTCCATGGGAATGAGCGCGGACTTCGCGACCGCAATTGCATTCGGGGCCACGCATGTGCGGGTCGGAACGGCGATTTTTGGCGGCCGAAGCTGAGCGGGGTACGACAAAATCTTAGATCTGAATCAGGATTCGTGTCTTGGGCCCTAGCCTTCCGAGCAGCCGGCGCAGATCGGAAGCCGCGAAGGCGATGCATCCCGCGGTCGGAGAGCGATCAGGCCGTGCCACATGCAAGAAGACCGCGCTACCTCGCCCTGCTATGCGAGGCCGGGTGTTGTGGTCGATCTCGATGATGAGATCGTACAGCTGGTCGTCGCGCCAGAGCCGGTCGCCTGGTTCACCAGCCAATCGGTGAAACGGTCGGTTATAGCGGCGGTCGGTGGGGTCCTCGCACCAGGCCACGCGGCGGTCGATGCGGACTGTCGGCAGCAAGGTCGATGGTCTCGGGCTCCGGTCGGCGCGCCACCACAGCTGTCGCAGACTGAATCGGCCGCGCGGCGTGGCCCCGTCACCTTCGCGCTTGTTGGCGCGAATTCCCGAGCGGCCCAGCACCACCGGGATGGCCAACCGGCCCGTAATCAGCACCCCGCGGCTACGCATACCGGGTCGGGTGGCAACCTTGAGGAGCGTAAAGGCCGCGCGGCGCATAGGTTTCCCCCAAGTTTGCCCGTTCTTTCATGGGCGTAGTCGAGGTATAAGCGCCCCGCCAACTGCCGCTTGCTCTTTTGGCCGCAAATGCTCTATTTCCCGCAACGCCTGCCCGGCGTTAACTTTGGGGGGATAGTCCTAGCCGGTTTTGCGGCCATTGCGTATGGTTGGAGGCCAGAACCACATAGGAATCATGGATTTGCCTCTGTCTGCTAGGACCGCCGATCGTCGCCTCGTCATGGTTGCGAAGTCGGACATTGAACCACCAGTCCCCGTCCAGAGCCGTCGATGACTAACGTTCGCAGGATACTGATCGTTGAAGATGATGCCGAGTTGCGCGAGGCGCTGGTCGAACAGCTCGCGTTGCACGAAGAGTTCGAGGCGGTTGCCGCCGAGAACGGCACAAAGGGCGTGCAGACCGCTAAAAGCGGCCAGATCGATCTCGTGATCATGGACGTGGGCCTGCCTGATATCGACGGGCGCGAGGCTGTTCGTATGCTCCGCAAGGGCGGCTTCAAGGCGCCGATCCTGCTGCTGACTGGTCACGATACCGATTCCGACACAATTCTCGGGCTTGAATCGGGTGCGAACGACTATGTGACCAAGCCGTTCCGGTTTGCGGTGCTGCTGGCGCGCATCCGCGCTCAACTGCGCCAGCACGAAGCGAGCGAGGACGCGGTCTTCACCATTGGGCCCTTTACGTTCCGGCCGAGCTCAAAGCTCCTGCTCAACGCCAAGGGCAACAAGGTGCGTCTGACGGAAAAGGAGACCGCGATCCTGCGTTTTCTCTACCGGGCCGGCCAGAAGCCGGTGACGCGTGAGACGCTGTTGCAGGAAGTGTGGGGCTACAATTCGGGCGTGACCACGCATACACTGGAGACTCATATTTATCGGTTGCGGCAAAAGGTCGAGCGTGATGCCACCACGCCCACGATCCTGGTGACCGAGACGGGGGGCTACAAGCTGGTGCCGTGATTTCGCTGCTGCATGGCAATTGAGGACGACATCAATTTCTTCGAGAAGGTCCCGACACTCAGCATGTTGGGGCGTGGGGCGTTGCGTATTTTGGCGATCGGTGCCGAGAGCCGCTATGTGCACAGCGGCGAGACGCTGTTTTCGGTCGGCGACGATGCTGACGGCGGCTATGTGGTGCAGGAGGGCTCGTTTCGGCTCTCGCCGCGCGGCGGCGACACCGCGAAGAGCATCAGGGTCGGCGTCGGCACGCTGCTCGGCGAGCTGGCCTTGTTCACCGAGACCTCGCGACCGGTGACCGCGACCGCGCTTGAGCCCTCGACCGTGCTCTGCATTCCGCGGCCGCTGTTTCTCAAGATGCTCGAGGGCTATCCGGACGCCGCGTTCCGCTTGCGCGAAATTCTCGCCAAGCGCACGGACGATTCCGAACGCGACATGCAGCGTCTGCGCGCCGTGATCGATCCGAGCGGGCGCGGGTGAGCTCCCTCGCACGTCCTTTCCGGCGTCATGCCCGCGCATAGCGCGTCGAAGACGCGCGTGAACGCGCTTATGTCGCGGGCATCCACTTTTTTCTTTCCGCGATTGCAGCAAGCAAGGCGTGGATTGCCCGGCACTGCCCGCCACAAAAGCCGGACATGACGAGCCGATAGGCAGCGACCTCACCTCACACATCAAGCGTCGCGGTCACCGGCACATGGTCGGATGGGCGCTCGGCGCCGCGATACTGCCGTCCGATGGCGATGTCGGACACGCGATCGCCGAGCGCGGGCGAGGCCCAGATGTGATCGAGCCTGCGGCCCTTGTCGGCCGAGGCCCAATCGGGCGAGCGATAGCTCCACCACGTATAGAGCTTGGTCGGCTCCGGCGTTAGCACGCGCATGGAATCGACCCAGCGGCCGGCTTTCGCGACGGCGGTGAGCTTCTCGCACTCGATCGGCGTGTGCGAGACGACGCGCAGCATCTGCTTGTGGCTCCAGACGTCGTGCTCGAGCGGCGCCACGTTGAGATCGCCCACCAGAATGGCGCGTTCACTCGCCGCCTGCTGCAGCGCCTGGTGGGTACGCATCTCGTCGAGGAACGCGAGCTTGTGGGCGAACTTCGGATTGAGACCAGGATCGGGAACGTCGCCGCCGGCAGGTACATAGAAATTGTGCACCGTCACCGGATCGCGCAGGCCGGCACGCTCGCCGAACACCGCCGAGATGTGGCGGCAATCGCTCTTGTCGCAGAAGGTGTGCACATCAAAGGATTCGAACGGCAGCCGCGCGAGCACCGCAACCCCGTGATAGCCCTTTTGTCCGTTGATCGCGGCATGGACGTAGCCGAGCCGGCGGAGGCGCTTGTGCGGAAAGCTGTCGTCCGGGCACTTGGTCTCCTGTAGGCACATAATGTCCGGACGCACCGCCTTGATGAATTTCGCCACCAAATCGATGCGCAAGCGCACCGAGTTGATGTTCCAGGTGGTAACGGTGAGGCGCATGCAGGACGTAGATCGTGAGTAGTGAAACGGTGAGTAGTGGAACAAACTTACTTTCTACTCACAGCTCCGATCTCGCTACTCACCCTTAGCCGCTCAATTCGGATATTGCGTATAGTCGATCTTGAACATGTCCGGATCGGGCCGCTTGGCCGTATCAAGATTGGAGAGCGCCACCGAGGTGTCGTAGCCCTGCGGGTCGGTCACGATCCATTGCTTGAGCTGGAAATCCTTGGCGCCGAACATCATCATCAGCCTGCTGGTGCCGACCACCACGTGCTTTTCCTCGACCACGACTGTCACGTAGGTGTCGTCCGCCGACACCGAGGTGACGGTGGTGTCCTTCAAGAGGTCGATGCGATCGGCCAGCAGGAAGCGGAGCGGCGTCTGCGACAATGGATAGACGTCCTGGGTGGCGAGCTTGCGGTCGCGCACCACGACCGAGGAGCCGTCCGCGATGATGTCGATGCGGCTCGGTGAATCGTAATCGAAGCGGACCTTGCCGGGCTTCTGCATATAGAACTGGCCCTGCGACCGGCGGCCATCCGGGCCGACCTGGGCGAAGTCGCCCGACATCACCTGTACGCGCGTCAGATAGGCGCTGACCTTGTCGACCAGCGCGCGCTGCTTGGGCTCGATGTTCGGGTTCGGCCGCGCCTGCTGCTGCGGGGCCTGTTGCTGGGGCTGTTCTTTCTTCTCGTCTCCGCCGCCGAAAATCGGCGGCAGCCATTGCTGCAGCTGCTGCAGAGCACTGCCGCTCTGCGCTTGCTGCTCATTGCTCTGTGTCTTCTGCTCGCTCTGTGCCTTCTGGCCACCCGCTTGCGCTGGCGCGCTAGGCCCTTTGGCGTTGGGGATCGATCCTGGCGGCTGTGGCGCTCCACCCGGGGCCGCACCCGTCTTGGGGAGCGGTGCAGGTGGTGGTAGCGGAACCGATTGGGCCGCCGCCACTGAGGCCGCAACCACTTGGCCCGCCATTATTATTGCAATCCCCGCTGTTGCAATCCAACCTGTCTGGCGCTTGCCAGCCATGTGACACTCCGCTGTCCGCCGCAAACCCGATTCGTTCGCCTGTTCGTTAGCCGCCCGGTGTGGCGACATCGCGGCCCGGTTGAAGCCGGTTCTTCGGTGGGCCGGCAATGCCTTCCTTTATCAGGACTGCTATTCGTTCTCGCCGCCGATCAGGATTTCGCGCTTGCCGGCGTGATTGGCCTGGCCGACCACCCCTTCCTGCTCCATCCGTTCCATCAGCGAGGCGGCGCGATTATAGCCGATCTGCAGCCGGCGCTGGATATAGCTAGTGGATGCCTTGCGATCGCGCAGCACGATCTGCACGGCCTGCTGGTAGAGATCGGTGGGGTCGCCAGCCTGGCCCATGCCGGTGGCGTCAAACACTGGATTGCCGTCCTCGTCGAGTTCAGGCTCGTCGGCGGCGGTAACGGCCTCGAGGTACTGCGGCTGACCCTGCGACTTGAGGTGACGCACCACCTTCTCGACCTCGTCGTCCGACACGAACGGCCCGTGCACACGGCTGATGCGGCCGCCGCCCTGCATGTAGAGCATGTCGCCCTGCCCAAGGAGCTGCTCGGCGCCCTGCTCGCCCAGGATGGTGCGGCTGTCGATCTTGGAGGTGACCTGGAACGAGATGCGGGTCGGGAAATTGGCCTTGATGGTACCGGTGATGACGTCGACCGAGGGGCGTTGCGTCGCCAGGATCACATGCAGGCCGGCCGCGCGTGCCATCTGGGCGAGCCGTTGCACCGCGCCCTCGATGTCCTTGCCGGCCACCATCATCAGGTCGGCCATTTCGTCGACGATCACCACCACGTAAGGCAGCGGCTCGAGATCGAGCTCCTCCTCCTCGTAGATGGCGTCGCCGCTCTCCTTGTCGTAGCCGGTGTGAACGGTACGGGTCAGCTTCTCGCCCTTCGAGACCGCCTCGGCGATGCGCGCGTTGTAGCCGTCGATATTCCGCACGCCCAGCTTCGACATTTTCTTGTAGCGCTCCTCCATCTCGCGCACCGCCCATTTGAGCGCGACCACCGCCTTCTTGGGATCGGTCACAACGGGCGTGAGGAGATGGGGAATGTTGTCGTAGACCGAAAGCTCCAGCATCTTGGGATCGACCATGATCAGCCGGCACTGCTCTGGCTTGAGCGTGTAGAGCAGGCTCAAGATCATGGTGTTGATCGCGACCGACTTTCCGGAGCCGGTGGTGCCGGCAATCAGCAAGTGTGGCATGCGGGCGAGGTCGACGATGACCGGCTCGCCCCCGATGGTCTTGCCCAAACAGAGCGGCAGCTTGGCGTTCGAGGTGGTGGAGGCGTCGGCAGCGAGCAACTCGCGCAACAGCACCTTCTCGCGATGCGGATTGGGCAGCTCGATGCCGATGGCGTTGCGGCCCGGGACGACGGCGACACGGGCGGAGAGTGCGCTCATCGAGCGCGCGATGTCGTCGGCCAGCGCGATCACGCGCGAGGACTTGATGCCGGGCGCGGGCTCGAGCTCATAAAGCGTTACCACCGGTCCAGGCCGCGCGTTGATGATCTCGCCGCGCACGCCGAAATCGCCAAGCACGCCTTCGAGCGCGGCCGAATTGTTCTGCAAGGTCTCGGCGCTGACCTGCGGGCGGCCATTCGAGCGAGCGGCCGTCAAGAGATCAAGTGACGGCAACACATAGCCGCCGCCTCGGCGCGAAGGCTTGGCCTTCTTTTTCGGCGGCTCCGGCGCTTCCTCCTCCTCAGCCTCCTCGTCTATCTCCTTGCTCGATCCGTCGAAGCTCGGTTCCGCGCGCGCGGTGAGCGCGAGGCGCCTGCTGGTGTCGCCATCACTGCGGCTGAACAGGCGTGCGAGCCGCGCTTTCAAACTGAGGAAGCCGTGCACCAGGAAGCCGAGCGAGATTGCGGCGCGGCTCTCTTTCTCCTCGCTTTCAGCGGTGGCCTCCTGCTTGTCCCCGTGTTCGTCTTCCTCGGGTTCCGCGTCACGCTCGTCGGCGGTGCCGTGCAGAGCGAACCCGCATGTGATCGCAAGCGCGAGGAACCCGAGCGCCGCCGACGTCGCGCCAATCACCGTGTAAGCGAAGCTGCCGAGCGTGCCGCCCATCAGCCAGGCCGCGCCGCGCAGCACGGCATCACCCACCACGCCGCCGAGGCCGATCGGCAATGGCCAGGATGTGGGCCGTGGCAGACATGCGGCGAATGCAGCCACCAGCGCGATGGCAAAAACCCAGACCACCAGCCTGATGCGCTCGCGCGAAAGCGGGCGATGGCTGGTCAGCCGCCAACCCCACAGCGCGATCGGAAGGATCAGCGCGAGCGCCGCGAGGCCGAAGATCTGCATCGACAGGTCGGCGACAGTCGAGCCCACGATGCCAAGGAGATTGCGCACCGGCGCAGTGGTGGCGTGGCTGAGCGAGGGATCACGCACCGACCAGGTCGCGAGTGCGACCGCGAGCAGCAACGCGAGCAAGATGAGCGCGAGACCGCCGAGTTCGTGCAGGCGCCTGCGCAAGGCGTCGCGCGCCTCCTCGGTAAGGAAGGTCAGACTGTCGAGCGTGCGGTCGATCGCCGACATCGGTCCTCTCAGCCAAGCACGCCGACCAGGCGGTGAAGCGCTTCCGCGGTCGTCGCCTGGTCCTGCACCAGCGCGACCCGGATGTAGCCGGCGCCGGGATTGCTGCCATCGGCCTGGTCGCGCGCGAGATAGCGGCCCGGCACCACGCGCAGCCCGGCTTCGCGCCACAGCCGCAACGTGACTGCTTCATCGCCGCCATGCTGCGAGACATCGAGCCACAGCAAAAAGCCGCCGGCCGGCCGGCGATAGCCATAGCGGCCGCCGAGAATCTGGTCGGCGAGGTCGAACTTCAGCTTATAGAGCCGCTGGTTCTCCTCGACATGGGCCTCGTCCGCATAGGCGGTGATCGCCACGCGCTGCGCCGGCAACGGCACTTGCGGGGACGAGACATTGCGCAACTCGAGGAAGGCGCTGAGGAAGCTGCGATCGCCTGCCGCGAAGCCGACTCGCAGGCCGGGCAGGTTCGAGCGCTTCGAGAGCGACTGGAAGACGACGACGTTCTGGAAATCCGGCCCCGCCTGTTCGAGCGCGCTCGCGGGCGGCCGCTGGGTATAGATCTCCGAATAGCACTCGTCGCTGAAGAGGAGGAAGCCGTGGCGGCGCGCGAGCGCGATGAGCTTGGCGAGGTAGTCGGGGTCGGCCACTGAACCCTGCGGGTTTGCGGGCGAGGCGAGATAGAATGCCACCGTGCGCGCCAGCAGCGCCTCGGACAACATATTGAGGTCGGGTAGGAAGCCGGTCTTGGCGGTCGCCGGCAGATAGACTGGTTCACATTGCGCCGCGATCGCGCCGGCCTCATAGACTCCATAGAAGGGGTTGGGCATCAGTATTGCGGGCCGCCCCGCTCGGCCATTGACCCAGTGCGGTGCTGCGAGCGCAGCGAGAAAGAGCCCCTCGCGCGAGCCGTTGAGGACGAGCACCTCGCTCGCGGGATCAATGGGTCGCGGCAGCTTGAAGCGGCGCCCGAGCCACTGGGCTGCGGCGACGCAGAACTCGTCGAGCCCCTTGTTCATGGGATAGCGGCCGAACTCGGCCAGATGGGCATCGAGCACGGGGCCAACGAACGAGGGCACCGCATGCTGCGGCTCGCCGACCGCCAGGCTGATGGCTGGCATGCCAGGGGGGAGGTCGCCCAAAAGCTCGCGCAGCCGCACGAATGGTGAGCGGCTCGAAGCCGGGCGGGCAGGCGAGGGCGGCGAAACGCGGTCTATGACTTTCATGTACATTGCTACAAGCGGCGCACCCCCGCCGCACCAGACTATCACCTACCATATGTACGGACCGGGTTAACGGATGTTTAACCAATGGGGCCTGGAGGTCCGGCGGCCTAGCACAAGAATGTGATATCGTTAATGAATATGGTTAAGCCCTGCAGTTGCTGATGACGAGGCGTCGAGGAAACTGAGTGGTAGGAAGATGGGTGCGAATTCCTCCGTGTGCCGCGCCCATCACGACCCGTTCAGGTCGGAGCCGTCGCTGCGAGCTCCTCCAATTTATCCGCCTTCAATATTGTGACGCTTCCTCATTCGAGCCGGATCCAGCCGCGCAGCCGCTAGTTCGTGCTTCCCGGACTTGCCGACAATTTGGCTGATCTCGCGTTGAGTGATCATGACCTTTCCTGCCGACCTTGGAGGTCGAGGCATTTTCACTCGAACGATAACTTGCAACGCCGGCAAAGAAAGCTGTCCGTGCGAATCCCGGCAATCGGAAAGGTCCGGGCGGCAATCGAGCGAGGTGACGAGTTGGACGAAGTCCTTGCAGGCAAGGAATCCCGTGGCGCGCGTCGCCGAACGGATGCCGCGGGCCAACACCTCCAGTCCGTCGGGTCAGGGCCATAGATAGCTGGAATGTCTTATGAACTTAATTCCCAGCGTGTGTGAACTAGCTCACATTCGCGCTTCGGCCTCGGGCCTAAGGTACGGCATCCAGCAGACAGCTGAGCTGTCAACACCTCATGGAGAGGGTCATGCTCGCGGTTACCGATGCCAATGTGACCAACTCCGGCGCCATTCCCCGGTGTTCGGAGATCGGTCAGGCCGAGCGAAAGCGCTCGATAAAGATCCTCGTGGTCGATGCGCACTTCTTGATCCGAGAGGCGTTACGCGACTGCCTTAAGACATGGAACAGCAACGCGACAATCTTGGAAGCCGTAAACGGGCATCAAGCGATGCAGCTCATGTCGGAGCATAGCGACATCCGGCTCATCGTGCTCGAGTTGAATTTGCCGGACCTGGATGGCTTTTCCGTGCTCGGCGAACTGCGCGAATCCTACCCGACGACGTCGGTGATCGTGTTGTCGACTCGGCAAGACCGAGACAGCGTGACTAGAGCTTTGGATCTTGGTGCGCTTGGCTTTGTGCCGAAGTCCGAGTTGCGGGAGGTCATGCTCAGCGCCTTTAATTTGGTCCTCGCTGGCGGAGTCTACATTCCGCCCGAGCTCATCTCGCGTGACCAGGGGACGCTCACGAGCGCAAAGCTTGGGCGCAGCGCCTCCGGAGTAGGAGCTGTGAAGCCGGCCGACCTTGGTTTGACCTGCCGGCAAGCCGACGTCTTGCGGCTGATGATGAAAGGCAAGAGCAACAAGGCGATATCCCGCGAGCTAAACCTGGCCTTGCCAACCGTCAAGAATCACGTCACCGCCATTTTGAAGGCGATCAAGGTGTCGAATCGGACCGAAGCGGTGATCTTAACCGGCAGCTTGGGTCTAGAACTGGGCATTGATTGAGAGCTGGCCTGCAAAATGAGATCGGCACTGCAAGCAGGTTGATTATAGGAGCGGGGTCTATTGCCCTTCACCTCACACCGAAAGTGAGGGGCCCTGGCGTGCGCCAGGGCCCCTCGACGGCAAGGGCGGTGCCGGGTCTCCGCCCTAACCGTGTTCCTTACATCGTGTAGGCCCGCTCGCCGTGATCGGTGATGTCGAGGCCTTCGCGCTCCTTCTCGAGCGGGGCGCGCAGCCCGACCAGCACGTCGACCACTTTGTAGATGATCAACGAGCCAACGCCCGACCACACCAGCGTGGTCGCCACGCCTTTGCACTGTGAGATGACCTGGGCGATGAAGTCATAGTCGGCGACCTTGGGCGGGATGGCAGCGTAGTCGATGATGCCGGCGCCGCCGAGCAGCGGGTTGACCAGGATGCCGGTGCCGATGGCGCCGACGATGCCGCCGATGCAGTGCACGCCGAACACGTCGAGCGCGTCGTCATAGCCGAGCGCGTTCTTGACCGCGGTGCAGAAGAACAAGCACACCACGCCGACCACCAGCCCGAGCACGATTGCGCCCATCGGGCCGGAGTAGCCGGCCGCCGGCGTCACCGCGACAAGGCCCGCAACGCAGCCCGACAGCGCGCCGAGCAGCGAAGGCTTGCCCTTGACCATCCACTCGACGAACATCCACGACAGCGCCGCTGCCGCGGTGGCGACGAATGAGTTGATCATCGCGAGCGCCGCACCGCCATTGGCTTCGAGGTTGGATCCAGCGTTGAAGCCGAACCAGCCGACCCACAGCAGCGCGGCGCCGATCATGGTCATGGTCAGCGAGTGGGGAGGCATCAGCTCCTTGCCGTAGCCGACCCGCCTGCCAACCAGCAGTGCGCCCATGAGACCGGCGATGCCGGCATTGATGTGCACCACGGTGCCGCCCGCGAAGTCAATCGCGCCCCACTGGAACACGAGGCCGGCATCCGCCAGCACGGCGTCAAGCTTCTCCTGCGCGGCCTTCTTCGCGGCCTCGTCGGTCGCAGCCGCGAGCACCTTGGCGGCGTCCTGGATCGCATCCGGGCCGGCCCAGTACCAGACCATGTGGGCGATCGGGAAATACACGAGCGTCACCCACAGCGGGATGAACAGCGCGACTGCGGAGAACTTCATGCGCTCCGCGAAGGCGCCCACGATCAGTGCCGGCGTGATCGCCGCGAACGTCATCTGGAAACAGATATAGATGAGCTCGTGGATGGTGACGCCGGTCGAGAAGGTGGCTGCCTGCGAGTCGGTGGTGACGCCCTTGAGGAAGAGCTTGTCGAGACCGCCGATGATGGATGATCCGCCCGTGAAGGTGAGGCTGTAGCCGTAGATCGCCCAGATCACGATCACGATGCACACCGTGTAGAACACGTGCATCAAGACCGAGAGCATGTTCTTGGAGCGAACAAGGCCGCCATAGAACAGAGCGAGGCCCGGGATCGTCATCAGCAGGACGAGCACGGACGAGGTCAGCATCCATGCATTGTCGCCTTTGTTGAAGGTCATCGGCGCTGCTGCCGCCGGCGCCGCTTCCTCCGCGGAAACGCCGTGGGCCGTCAGGAACGCGACGCCGGTCAGTACAGCGGCCGCAAGTCCCGCGCGAATAGGTGTGGTCAACTTCATGATGTGTTTGCTCCTTGTGAGGTGCGCGGGATCAGAGGGCCGCGGCGTCGGTTTCGCCGGTGCGGATGCGCACGGCGTTGTCGAGGCCGAGGATGAAGATCTTGCCGTCGCCGATCTGGCCGGTCTTGGCCGCCGACGTGATGGCGTCGACAGTCTTGTCGACCTGGTCGGTCGGGACCGCCACTTCGATCTTGATCTTGGGCAGGAAGCTCACGGCGTATTCGGCGCCGCGATAGATCTCAGTGTGGCCCTTCTGGCGCCCGTAGCCTTTGACCTCCGTCACGGTCATCCCGTGCACGCCGATCGCAGTCAGAGCGTCGCGGACCTCATCGAGCTTGAATGGCTTGATAATGGCCATGACGATTTTCATGAGTTTCAATCCCCGCTTGGGCCCGGTCCTG
>Ga0066903_100000189_pt1 | contig 33581 bp, 35 predicted proteins | sample PanSoiMetaGPlot1_FD_67491 | JGI IMG/M metagenome (GOLD analysis project Ga0066903, IMG submission 67491) | Tropical forest soil microbial communities from Panama analyzed to predict greenhouse gas emissions - Panama Soil - Plot 1 (version 2) | ecosystem: Environmental > Terrestrial > Soil >... | reverse complement strand
GCGCTGCAGAACGCGGCGTCGGTCGCGTCGCTGCTGGTCACCACCGAGGCGCTGGTCGTCGAGCGGCCGAAGGAGGAGGCACCGGCCCCCGCGCCGGGCGGCGGCGGGATGGGCGGGATGGGCGGCATGGGCGGCATGATGTAGGGGGCTGCCCCTCTCCCTAACCCTCTCCCCGCTTCGCGGGGCGAGGGGATAGGATTTTCACTTCTCGAACGCGAACGAGAGGGACAGCAGCAGCGTGTGGCGGCGGTACTTGCCGAGGTTGTTGCCCAGCTCGTTCGCGTAGAAGGTGTAGCGGAGCAGCGCGCGCACGCGCTCGCCGATGTCGCGGGACAGGTCGACGCGGGCGCTGGATCGATTCTCCTCCTCGATGCTGGCGAACGGCCGCGCCGTCATCATCTGCGTCGTGTCCACCGCCACGATCGGCACCGGATCGCGGTACGAGACGACGAGAAGATCCGCGCGCGCCGCCAGGTAGAGCGACAGCGGCAGCGCGGCAGCGATGCGGGCCGTCGCGATGTGACGGATCAGGGTCTCGCCGAAGCTGTTCGAGGCGTTGTGCTGAAACGCGTAACCGAGTCCGAGCAGCACCCGGCCGGTCCGCGTCACCTCCGCCTGCGCCGTGATGAAGTCGTCGACGCGCATGGCGGTCCCGGCGCAGGGGAGACCGGCGGGCGCGCCGCAGTCGCCCACCTGCACCGGCCCCGCGAAGTTCCGGTGTTCGAGGGCGGCGCCGGTGCGCGCTTCCCAGTCGGCGCCGTCGGTGTCGGTCAGCCAGCGCAAATTGATCCCGGCCGTCGGCCCGTTGAAGTCGAAGTCGCGATCGGGCTTGAACAGCAGCCAGCGATAGCCGGCGGCGATCCCGAGATCCAGACGGGTGGAAAGCACGCGCCGGAATTCCAGCGTCGGCGAGAGAGAACGGAAGTCGCGCCGGTCACCCGCCGGATCACCTTCGGGACCCCAGCTCTGGAACGCCTCGTAGTACGCGGCGGACGGGGCCAGCGCCGTCTTTTCGTCGAGCGCGGCCCGCCACATCAGCGACGACTGGGCGATGGCGACGGTCTCGTTGCGCGCCGCCGCCGCGTCGAAGACCTTCGCCGCGGCGGTCGCCGTCACGGCCACCGCCTGGTAAGGGTCGATCTGATCGACGACGTGGCCGGTCACCACGAACCGCTGGAGAAAGGAGCCGACCACCGGGTTGCCGGCGCTGGTGAGCTGCTCGACGCGGTGGGCGTTGCTGTCGTATTCGGTGCCGACCTCGGCGCGGATCAGGATGTGCTCGGTGTCCGCGGGCGCCCCGCCGATCTCCTGCGCGCGCGCCGCGGGCTCGCCCAGCGCGACGGCGATCACAATCAACGCTCGCGCGCGGCACTGCCCCCGCATGTGGTGGCAGTGTAACCGGAGCTACCGACGGTGTTTACTTTGCTTGCGCCCGGGTGCGCATCGCGCGCGACTGGGCGTCCAGCCAGTCGGCGCGCGCCCGCAGCGCGGCCGCCGCTCGTTCCAGCGCCTGCGGCGAGCCGATCGCGGCGCCCGACGCCTCGAGACGCCGAAGGTCGGTCAGGGTGGCGGTGTCGAGCAGATCGCGAAGCTGGATCGACGGCGGCGCGGCGGCGCTCGTGGTCAAACCGTTGCCGTTGCCGTTGCCGAAGTTGTTCCCGCCGCCGCCACTCGGGGGCGAGATGCCCGGTGTCACCGCGGAGTCGTTCCGCGGCGAGCTCGGGCTCGATATCGGGATCGCCGCGCCGCCCGCCGGGCTCGCAGCTGTGCCGGATCCGCTCGCGACCCGCCGCTTCGAACCTTCCATCGGCGCGAACGGATCGCGATCCAGGTCGGCGGCGCGCCGGCGCAGCTCCTGCCGTCCTTTCACGTCGATCGCGCGGCGCGCGAAGAGGTCCGCCTGCACCCGCACCCGGCGCGACTGATCGGCCAGGATGTCGGCCTTGGCGTCGAGATCGGCGGGGCTGTCGGTCGGCTCGGCGATCGGCGGCGGCTGGGGCTTCGCCGTTCCGTCGACGCGGATGCCGAGGCGCGCCTCGATCTCCATCAGCCGTCGCGCCAGCGATTCGGCGTCGGCCAGGCGCGCGCGCAGCCGGTAGTCGTCGCGCACTCCGCCGCTCGCCCGCTTGAGCGCGTCGATCTCGGCGTTGACCTTGTCCAGCTGGCCGCGGAGGCGGGCGCGCTCGGCCTGCATCGCCTCGGCGCTCTGCGCGAACGCCTGTCGCGGCGCGACCACCGCGCTCGCGCCAAGCGTCACGAACGCGGCGAGAGCGATGAAGCGGGCAGTGCGGCGCATGAAGGCTCCAGACCCAAGCAAGCGTCGTACCACGCGCGACGACGACCACCCCCAGCGGTCGCGGAGCACGAAGCCCGTTGGCCAGCCGCCATGATACACGAGGCGCCGAGGCGCGGCGCGGCCGCTCGAAGCTCAGCGTGGGGGCTTCGGGATGCTCGGCGGGTCGGGGGGTATCAGATTCTTGAGAAGCCCGATCGATCTGTCGATGCTAGGAACACCTCGATGTTGTTCCCTGGCCGGTTGCGTTTTGGCTTGACGATCTCGGTCCTCGGCTTGGTGGCCGGATGTGCGACGGGCGGCGCCGGAAACGACGCCATCCGGCCCCGGTCCGGCGTCACGGCGGCTGACTACTACCCGCTCGCGGACGGCTGGAAATGGGCCTTCGACGTCGAGCAGGACGGGACGAACATTCTCGCGACGTACGTGGTGATGGAGCGCAAGGGCGCCATCTCGGTCGTGCAGGCGGGCGACGAACGGCTGACCTACGTGGTGACGCCCGATGGTGTCGCGCAGTTCGACGGCAACGCGATCGGCGACTACGTCATCCGGAATCCGATCGCGCCGGGCGCGGAGTGGGCCGTCGCGAGCGGGCGCGCGCGCATCGCCTCGGTCAACGAGACCGTGAACATCGAGTCGGTCGGGCGCTACGCCGGCTGCGTGGTCGTGGAGGTGACGCGCACGGATCCGACGCGCGTCACCCGCACCGTGTTCGCGCCCGATCTCGGTCCGGTCGCGCTCGAGATGCAGGTTCAGGACGGGACCAAGTTCGTCACCACGGCGCGCGCCCGCCTGCGCGCGGTGACGAAGCCCGGCGATCCCCTCGCCACGCCCTGAGCGCGTCGGCCCGACCAGGCGATTACGCGAAACGTAGAAAGGCCCGCAGTCCGTGCCGATCACGGGAGTGAACGATCTTTAGCCACGCGGGCCGGTGGTTGGTATGTTCGGTCCGGATGCGGGGGACAAACCCACTTGCCGCGTGTGCCGCGCTGGCGGCCGCGCTTTGCGGCTGCAGCGGGGCCTCGACGCCGTCGGGCCACTCGGGCGACGCGCGTACGCCCGCGGCGGCGGCCGCGCCGACCCCTGGCGCGCCGCGGGCGAAGAGCGCGCCGCGCGCGCACGTCTCCGACGAGGAGGCGAGGCGGTCGCGGCCCGATCTGCCGTCCGATCAGCGCGCGTTGCTGGTGCTGGCCCAGCCCGGCCAGGCGCAGGGCGGGCAGGGCGGGCAGGGGGCGCAAGGTGCGCAAGCAGCAGAGGAGCGGTGGATCGACGCCGACGCCGCCGAGGGCGCCGGCTACACGTTGCTGGATCTCTCCGACGACTGGACGCCGTTCATCTTCGAGGAGCAGACCGGCGAGGACGGACAGCCGCTGTCGAATCGATACCGGCGCATCTTCCTCGGGCTGGCGAACGACCAGCTGGACGAGGACGGCGAGCCGCTGGAGCCGGGCGGCAAGAACTACCTCGAGCTCTACGGCATCCCGCCCTCGCTGTCCGTGCTGCGGGCGCGCTTCGTCCAGGACGAGGAGCACCCCTGCCACGACCAGGAGAGCGCCGACGCGATCGACGCGGTCGAGACGGTCACCTACGTGGCCCCCGCGGACATCAAGAAAGACGAGCGCAAGCTGGCGCGCATCCGCGAGGAGCTGGAGAAGGCTCGGCACAAGGCGCACCTCGCGACGCTGGACGAGCTGGCCGAGAAGCAGCCGGCGCTGGCGCCCAAGGTGCGGATGCTGGCCCGGCGGGCGGCGGAGAAGCCGGCGATGGCCGCGGTCGAGCGGCGGCTGACCTGCGAGGGGCTGCTGGGCGCCAAGGGCGCCAAGCACACCACCGGCATCTACGACGACGCCATGCGCCTGGCGGTTCGCCGCTTCCAGCAGAAGCACATGATCTACGAGGCCAACTATCTGCGGCGGAAGACGGTCGACGCGCTGGCGCGGCCGCTGATCGACAACGACTACGACGATCTGGTGCGCGTGCTGCGCGAGCGCGTCGTGTCGGCCGCCGCCATCCTGGAGGATGGGTCGGCGTCGAAGTCGCGCAACCTCGTCGACGAATACCTGAAGACGGCGCTGGACCAGTTGCAGCTCACGGACGGGGCGGCGGCGCTCGCGTTCTTCAAGCGCCACCCGGCGGCCGAGTTCAAGCGGCTGCGCGTCGCGATCAAGCTGCCGGCGCGCCCGGACTACTACTCGGACAACATGGACCTGTCGATCGTCGTCGATCGCGGCGACGTCTGGTACGACCTGCCGTTCGACGCCAGCGGTCACTACAAGCCGCAGCCGCGCAAGAAGTACCCGTCGCTGACGGTGTTCACGAAGGTCGGCGGCAAGCAGGTCGCGCTCGCGAAATGGCGCACGACCATCGGCGGCTGGCGCGCGGACCAGGCGAGCAACGGCTACGAGTACTTCCGCTACAAGGGTTCGGACGTCGGGCCGCGCGTGATCCGGAACGTCGTGTCGGGGCCGGTCTGGATCGCGCCCGCGTCGACGCCGATCCGGTCGCTGCTGAAGGGCAAGGTGGTGAACGGCAAGTGGATGCACATCGTCAACTACGACGAGCTCGGCCCCGGATACCTGTCTGCGTACGGCCTGATCGCCGGATACTTCGTCGTCCCCGGACAGAACGGACGCAACGACTTCGACAACGGTGTGCGGGCGCACGGATCGTCCGACTACCTGTCGATCTACAGCTCGAACGGGTACTCGCACGGCTGCCACCGCCTGCCGAACCACATCGCGATCCGGATGTACTCGTTCATCCTCAAGCACCGCCACATGACCGTGGTCGGCGACAAGACGATGAACTTCGCCCGCCAGTTCCTGAACAAGGAGACGGCCTACGAGATCCGCCTGCCATCGCGCGGCTACTACTACGTCCTCGACCCGCCGCTGCCGGTCAACGTGCTGGAGGGTGACATCAAGGGCGATCAGAAGAAGCCGGTCCTCGGTTACGTGCCCGAGCCGTGGGGCAAGTACCCGCCCGGCCTGCCCATACCGGTGGCTCCGGAGGGTGCGGAGGCGAGGGCTGGCGGCGGTGGCGCGTCCTCCGCGGGAGGCGAGGACTGAGATGAAGATTCGTCGCGCGTGGCGCGCTTGGATCGGCGCGGCGGCGCTGCTGGCGGCGTCGCTGGCGGCGGCGGTCGGCGCGCTGGCCGACGAGCGCGACGGGGGCGCGCCCGCGGGAGCGGCGGTGCCGGCGGCGCCCAAGCCGCCGAGCTCGACGGTGCGCATCGTCTTCACGGTCATTCCGTCGAGCAAGAAGGCGACGGTCAGCTGGGGGAAGAAGAAGCTCGGCGTCATCGCGCCGCACGCGCCCCTCATCGTCCAGCGTCCGCGCGATTCGGGGCCGCTGGACGTGATCGTGCGCGCGGACGGTTGTGTTGCCGTGCAGACGCGGGCGTACACCTTCGAGGACAGCAAGGTCGCGGTGCACGTGACGCCGAACGATCAGAAGAACACGCTGCTCGGCTATCGCGAGGAACAGTCGCCGGACGGCGGCGCGCCGGTGGCCGCGAACCCCGACGGCGGCGCACGGTAGCGACGATCAGTCAAGAGTGTGGCGCCGCGTGCGTGGCGTTGCAGGCGTCGCTCTATTTCAAAAAACGATCCGATCGAGTATCAAAGAAGGTGAGTGAAGAAGACTCACAAGGTGCTCGTTCTCTTCGACACGGACGGCGAGCCGCCGGCGTCGCAGGACTGGAAGAAGCAGATCGAGTCGGGCGACGAGGCAGAGTTCGATGTCGCGCGGGCGCTGATCTCGAAGGGCCACGAGGTCCGGCTGTTCGGTTTCCGTGACAACGTCGATCACCTGACGGCCGGCCTGCGCGCCGAGCCCGCCGACGTCATCTTCAATCTCGCCGAAGGATTCGCGGGAAAATCGGGGCTCGACTACACGGTCGCCGCGATCCTGGAGATGCTCGGTCTGCCGTACACGGGCGCGTCGTCGGAAGGGCTGATGCTGGCGCGCGACAAGGCGCTGACGAAGAAGGTGTTCGCTTATCAGGGGATCCGGATCCCGCACTTCATGGTCTGCCCGCGCGGCGGCGTGACCCAGCGGCCCAGCGACCTGCGCTTTCCGCTGATCGTCAAGCCGCTGGACGAGGACGCGTCGGTCGGCATCGCGCAGGCTTCGGTGGTGCGTGACGACGACGCCCTGAAGGAACGGGTGACGTTCATTCACGATCGCATCAAGACCGACGCGATCGTCGAGGAGTTCATCGCCGGCCGCGAGCTGTACATCGGCGTGATGGGGAACGACAAGCCGCTGCCGCTGCCTGCGATCGAGATGGTGTTCGGCGACGACGTCACCGCCGAGAGTCGGATCGCGACGTTCAAGGCGAAGTGGAGCGTCCGCTACCGCGAGAGCCGCGACATCCAGAACCAGGTCGCGAAGAACCTGTCGGCCGACGTCCGCCAGCGCCTGGCCGAGGTCGCGGTGCGCGCCTATCAGGCCGCGGGTCTTCACGACTATGGCCGTATCGACGTGCGCCTCGCGCACGACGACGCGATCTACGTCGTCGAGGCGAATCCGAACCCCTACCTCGCCGACGGCGAGGATCTCGCGTGGGCGGCCGAGGAAGCCGGACATGCCTATCCGGATTTCATCGAAAAAATCGCCGAAATGGCGATTGGCCGCCACGCGTCGCGCGGTTAGTTGCGCTCCCGCGCACTCGCAATCTGTGTTTGAATTGTCGACCATGGGCACAGCCAAAGCCGTCTCCTGGGCTCTCCGGTGGTGCGCGCCGATTGCGCTGCTCGCGTTTTTCGGATGCGCCGACAGCCAGATGCTGAACCTCGACGATGGCGGGCGTGACAGCAGCGGAACGGCCGGCGCGGCCGGCGGTCGCGGCGGCACGACGGGCACCGCGGGGACGATGGGCAGCGCGGGAACGGGCGGCACCACGGCCCGCGGCGGCGCTGGCGGCACGGCCGCGGGCGGCCGCGGCGGCACGGCTGGCGGCGCGGCGGGGCGCGGCGGTGCCGGAGGCGGCGCTGGCGGCCGCGGCGGGTTCGGCGGCGGCTTCGCCGGCCGCGGCGGCGGCGGCGGCGCCGGTGGCGGAGCGGCGGGGCGCGGTGGCGCCGGCGGCACGGGCGGAGGTGCGGGCGGCGGCGGAACGGGCGGGGGCGCGGGCGGCCGCGGGGGAAGCGCGGGCGGGACCGGCGGCAGCGGCGGTGCGGGCGGAGGCGGCGGCACGGCCGGCGGCGCTGGCGGAGCAGCGGGGACCGGCGGCGCCGGAACGGGCGGTCGGGGCGGCGCCGGTGGCTCGGGCGGAGCGACCGGCGGCGGAGGCGGCGCCGGTGGCGCCACGGGCGGCAGCGGCGGCGGAAGCGCGGGGACCGGCGGCTCCGGCGACGCGTCGACGAGCGACAGCGGCAGCGATGCCGCCGGCGACGCGACGAGCGGCTGACGGTCGACCTAACGTCGACCCCTCACCCCTGACCCTCTCCCCGCTTCGCGGGGCGAGGGGTCCGGACGAGAACGAACAGGCGACAGGCAACCGGCAACCGGCAATGCCGGATCTGAAGTTGTCGGTTGCCGGTTGCCGGTTGCCGGTCGCCTGTTGCCTGTTTCTTTCTCGCCTAGCGCGAGCGCATCATCTTGTACGACGAGTACCGCGCGCGCTTGAAACGCAGGCTGGCGTCGTGGTCGCGCGGCTTGTACGGCGTCCCGCGCGCGACGTAGCGCGTCCCCGGCGAGCCCATGTAGTTCATCTGCACCGTGGTGCGCACGCGGACGTGGAAGGTCTTGTCGACGTTGTACGCGACCGCGGTCGTCGCGTTGCTGACCGCCTGCTGCTTGCCGAAGTTCATCAGGCCGCTGATGCCGCCGTTCATGAACGAATGCGTGGCCTCGGTGCCGACCTTGAGGCCCAGGTTCACCTGCGCGTCGAGCAGCATCTTGTCCTCCTCGCCCAGCGCCTGCGGTCCCAGCCGCTCGCGCATCTTGGCGATGATGTCGCGCGTGTAGCCGATCTGCGAGATGACGAACACCTCGCTGCCGCTGTCGGCCCACGCCATCGAATCCGCCAGGCCGGACGCCGCTTCGGCGCGGCCCGCCAGCTCCAGCGCCCACGCGTCGCGCCCGCCGCTGCGCCCGTCGTAGCCGGGGGCGCACGACACGGCGAACCGTCCGCGCCGGGCCATGTCCGAGTAGACGAGCCCGATCGGGAGCTGCCCGCCGTTGCCGCCCTGGAAGCGGAACGACACGAAGCGCTCCTGATCGTGCGGCACGCTGCCGATCCGCACGTAGGTGTGGTTGCCGACGACGACGTAGTCGTAGCCGATCGCGTCCTCCAGCGTGATGCCGGGCGGCAGCACCAGATCGACGTCCGTCATGCGCGCCGCGCTGCGCAGGATGGCCCCCGCCTCCTGCTGGAAGATCTTCGACATGTCGCCTGGGCTGTCGACGTAGTAGTAGTTGCCGCCCGACGCGTCGGCCATTCCCTGCAGCAGCAGCTCGTCGTGCTCCATGCCGAAGCCGATGGTGGTGACGGCGACGCCGTGCTCGGCGGCGCGGGCCGCGATGCGGGTCAGCTCGCTCGAGCTGGTGATGCCGATGTTGGGCTGGCCGTCGGTGAACAGCACGACCTGGTTGACCTGCCACGGGTTGAAGGCGCCGAACACCTGCGCCAGACCGGCCAGCAGACCGCCCGAGAGGAAGGTTCCGCCGCCGTCGACCAGCGACCGGATGCCGCCGATCACCAGGTTGCGCGAGTTGGCGTCGATGATCACGGGCGGCGCCGCCAGGTAGAGGCCGTCGGAGAAGGCGATCACCGACACGCGGTCGCCGTCGCGCAGCTGGCCGACGAACGTCTCGGCAGCCATCAGCATGTTGCGAAACGGCTCACCGTGCATCGAGCCCGATCGATCCAGCACCAGCGAGATGTTCAGCGGCGGCAGCGCGCCGGCCGCCGGGCGCCCCTTGACGCTGACCGCGGCGTAGAGCTGCCCGGTCGACAGGCGCGGGCCGATGCCGCACGACACGTTGACCGAGGCGGTCTGGGGGTTGTCGATCTGCGGCGCCGGCCATTCCGGCGGCGGCGCCATCGCGAACACCTGCTCCTCGCTCAGGGCGGCGAGCCCGGGCGTGGACGGCAGGCTGACGAAGACCGCGCAGCCCGAGGTGGAGGCGGCGGCGCCCGCGACGATGAACAACGGCAAGAGCAACTTGCGTGTTTTCATGGCGCGCCACAATAACACGGGGGTGGCCGAATTCGACCGGCGCGGCTGTGCCGTTTGCGCCGCGAATCGGGTAGCATGCGCGCATGAGGTCGGGAACTCGTTCGCGCTGGGGCTTCATCGCTCGATGGATCGGGCTCGCCGCGATGGCGCTGACCGTCGGACCCGCCGGGTGCGGCAGCAGCAAGAGCGGCTCGGAACATTTTGTCGGCACCTGGGTCTACGCCGGCGTGATCACGCCGAACTGCGGCACCGGGCCGGCCGTCTCGCCCCTCGACCTGACCGGATACAGCGTGGTGATCACCGCGCCCGATTCGTCGCACCTCAGCGTTGCGCTCGGTACGGCCTGCACGGTCAAGTTCGACGTCGACGGCTTCATGGCGACCGCGCAATCGGGTCAGTCTTGCACGTTCAATCTCGGGGGGACCCTCGGGCAACAGTCGGTCACGATCACGAAGTGGACGCTGACCAGCACGACCAGCGACACGATCACGTCCGACTTCTCCGGATCGGTGATCATCTGCACGGCGGCCGGCACGGGCACGCTCACCCGCCAGGGCGACGCGGGCACGACCGACTAGCGGCGAAGCGGCCAGCCGGTTCCAAGCGAGGCGGCGCTCCGCTCGCTACGGGGTCCTGTCGCCTCGCCCAAACGTGGCCATGGACCTCAACGTGGTCGTGGTCGTGGACGTACACGTGTACGTGGTCGTGTACGTCCACGTTGTCGTAGACGCAAACGTAGTCGTAGTCGTGTGCCTGGACGTGTCCGCGTGCACGCACACGACAGCGTCAGCGACTACGTCTATGACTACGTCCAGGTCCAGGTACACGTACACGCCTACGTCGGCCCAGCGACAGGACCCGTGCAGCGACCGCCACTGCCGACGGCCGTCAGTAGATCTCGATCTCGGGCTTGAGGACCGAGCTCAGCAGCGCGGCGCGGCTCTCCTGCGGAAGAGGCGTCAGCTCGCGGATGAAGTCGTCGATCGCGCCGCCGTCGTCCTCGTCGAACAGCACCGCGAAGCCCTTGTAGGCGACCGTGCGGACGACCCGGCCCGACGCCTGGCAGGTCTTGCCGCCGTTGACGGACAGGACGACCGAGATGCGGCGGTTCATCGGGACCGGCTCGGTCGACTTGAAGAAGCAGCCGCCGCGCGAGATGTCCTGCAGCTCGGCGCTCACCTGGCCGCGGCCCAGCAGCTGGAGGGTGACCGGGAGGCCGAGGCCGATCCGCGGATACTGACGCTGCTCCTTACCCGCCATGACGTGCACCAGCATGCCACAAAACGGCGACTCCGTTTTGGCTGAGAGTGGGGACGGCGTGCTATCACTGGGCCCCGCGTCATGACCGTGGCACCTCATTCCACGGGCTTCGTGCCAGTTTCGCCGGAGCTCGTGCCGCAGACGCTGTTTGCGCGGCGGAAGTTCTGGGCGCACCGGTTCGGCGTCGCGGCTGTGCTGCCGACGACGCGCGCCGAGATGGATGAGCTCGGCTGGGATTCCTGCGACGTCGTGCTGGTGACCGGCGACGCCTATGTCGATCACCCGAGCTTCGGCATGGCCCTGGTCGGACGTCTGCTCGAGGCGCACGGCTTCCGGGTCGGGATCCTGGCTCAGCCGGACTGGCGCGACGTGGACGCCTTCCGCGCCCTCGGGCGCCCCACGGTCATGTGGGGCGTCACCGCCGGCAACATGGACTCGATGGTCAACCGCTACACGTCGGACCGGCGGTTGCGGCACGACGACGCGTATTCTCCCGGCGGCGCCGGCGGCCGCCGGCCGGATCGCGCGCTGACCGTCTACGCGCAGCGCTGCCGCGAGGCGTACGCGGACGTGCCGGTCGTGGTCGGCGGCATCGAGGCGAGCCTCCGTCGCATCGCCCACTACGACTACTGGTCGAACAAGGTGCGCCGTTCGGTCCTGATCGATTCGCGCGCGGACCTGCTGGTCTACGGCAACGGCGAGCGCGCGGTCGTCGAGATCGCGCACCGCCTCGCTGCGGGCGAGGCGCCCGACAGCATCACCGACCTGCGCGGCACCGCGTTCGCGCGTCCGGCCGGGGTTCGCGAGGGCTGGACCGAGATCGATTCGACGTCGATCGACAAGCCCGGCCCGCCCGCGCCGCCCGTCGATCCTTACGCGATGTCGGCGTCCGCAGCGTCGGTTGGCGCGGGCGAATCGCCGGCCTGCGCCCCGTCTTCGGCGCCAGAGGCGGCGCCGCCGGCCGCGTTCGTGCCGCGCGCCAACCTGCGCCCGCGCGCCCAGCGCGCCCACACGGTCGTGCGGATGCCGGACTTCGACACGGTGACGGCCGATCCGGTCCTGTACGCGCACGCGTCGCGCATCCTGCACGTCGAATCCAACCCGGGAAACGCGCGCGCCCTGGTCCAGCGTCACGGCGCGCGCGACGTCTGGCTGAACCCGCCGCCGCTGCCGCTGTCGACGCCCGAGATGGATCGGATCTACGAGCTGCCCTACACGCGCAAGCCGCACCCCGGTTACGGCGACGCGAAGATCCCGGCCTACGAGATGATCCGGTTCTCCGTGACGATCATGCGCGGCTGCTTCGGCGGGTGCAGCTTCTGCTCGATCACGGAGCACGAGGGTCGCGTCATCCAGAACCGCTCCGAGGCGTCGGTGCTGCGCGAGATCGAGACGGTGCGCGACACGGTTCCGGGCTTCACGGGCGTCATCTCCGACGTCGGCGGTCCGACCGCGAACATGTACCGGCTGGCCTGCAAGAGCCCCGAGATCGAAGCGGCCTGCCGCCTGCCGTCGTGCGTCTTCCCCGGCATCTGCCCGAACCTGCGAACGGACCACGCGTCGCTGATCCAGCTGTACCGCAAGGCGCGCGCGCTGCCCGGGATCAAGAAGGTGCTGGTGGCGTCGGGCGTCCGTTACGACCTGGCGGCGACGTCGAAGGAGTACGTGCGCGAGCTGGCCACCCATCACGTCGGCGGCTACCTGAAGATCGCGCCCGAGCACACCGAGGAAGGGCCGCTGTCGAAGATGCAGAAGCCCGGCATCGGCAGCTACGAAAAGTTCAAGCAGCTCTTCAACGACGCCTCGGAGAAGGCTGGCAAGAAGCAGTATCTGATTCCGTACTTCATCGCCTCGCATCCGGGGACGACTGACCGGGACATGCTGAACCTGGCTCTCTGGCTGAAGCGCAACGGCTTCCGCGCCGACCAGGTGCAGAACTTCTTGCCGTCGCCGATGGCGACCGCGACGGCGATGTACCATTCGGGCCGCAACCCGCTCAAGAAGCTGCGGCGCGAGGGCGGCGAGACGGTGTTCGTGCCGAAGGAGCCGGCGACGCGGCGGCTGCACAAGGCGTTCCTGCGCTATCACGATCCGGCCAACTGGCCGCTCTTGCGGCAGGCGCTGCGGCGCATGGGACGCGCCGATCTGATCGGCAACGGCCCGAACAAGCTGATCCCGCTTCGCCAGCCGCCGCTCTCGGCGGGAAAGCCCGCCCGGGCGCAACCGGGAAAGTCGCGTCCGTTCCGGACGCAGCACGTGCGCTGACGTCGAACGTCAGTGCCCGAACGCGTTCTGGCGTTCGAGCGTGAACGGCTCGTCGGCGTGGCGGCTGTTCCACTCGTTGACCACGTCGAGCAGATCGTCGCGGCTCGGCTCCATCACCAGGCCGATGAGCGGCCCGATCAGGCCGACAATGGCGCCGGCCAGCAGAGCCGGCACGTTCGGGTCCTTCGTGCAGTAGGCTGGTGCGCCGGTCAGCAGTTGCATGCAGTTCTCGTGAGCGAAGACCGTGAGGCTGCCGAGCAGCAACGCGAGGCCGACGGCCCCGGTGCCGATCGCGACCGCCATCGCCGCCGTGTGCCGATCGGCGAGCGCGGTGGCTTTCGGATACACGAGCGAATCCGGTTTCACCAGCTCCGCCAGGTGATGCAGATCCTTCACGTAGATGTGCGCGGTCGCGGGCGAGGCAGCGGCGGCCGGTCTCGGCGGCGGCGCGATCGGCGCCACTGGCGCCTTGGCGGCATCGGGCGGAGGGTAGGGCGCGGGCGCTGTCGGCGCAGCGCTGAGCGTGACCTCGGCGTCGCGTACGAACGCGACGCGCCCGTCGGACAGCCGCACGCGGCGCCAGCCGTCGGTCACGTCTTCAGAGACGGAGACCTGCGCGTTCTCCGGCAGCGTGGCCAGGACCGGCGAATCGTCAGCGGCCGATTCGTGGGCCTTCGCCTCGAAGACCTTGATCACCGCCGGCGCGGCCATCGCCCGAGACGCGAGCGCGCCGATCGTAATCAGGGCACAGACGACGGATCGAAAGCGCATGGCCGCGACACTAACATCGCGCGCCCGGTTGCCGGAATCTGGCGCCGCGTCAGGAAGACAGCGACAGGCTGATCGCCCAGCGCGCCAGCTCGGGAACGACGATCGCCTTTTCATCGGTGTCGGCGGCGACCAGCTCCTCGATGCGGGCGATCAACTTGCGGGCGTCGGCATCGGCTCCCGGCGGGCGCTCGGCCAGCAGGCGGCGCAGCTCGTATCGAAGTCGAACCAACTCACGCGTCTCGGCGTAGCTCATTCGAGTCCTCCGGCCCGTCCACCCTAAATGGCCGCGCAGCGCCGTCAAATTTTTTTCGGAACCCTGGGAGGGTTCCGAACCTCCCGCGACGGGCTCGCTCGGGCAAAGCCCTCGGCTCCCCCACGCGACCCTTTTTCACCGATTTGTTGCGCCGACACGGCCTGCTAGATTGTGGGCCGTCATGCTTCGCCCCACGGACGACCTTCGGATCGAGCAGATCCGGCCGCTGATCCCACCCGCCATCCTGATGGAGAACCTGCCGCTCTCCGAGCGGGCGTCCACCACGGTCGCCGAGGGCCGGGAGGCCGTCGCGCGCGTCCTGCGCCAGCAGGACGACCGGCTGGTCGTGGTGGTGGGCCCGTGCTCGATTCACGACGTCGACGCGGCCCGCGAATACGCGCGCGGCCTGCACGCGCTGGCCGGCGAGCTGGCCGATGCGCTGGTCGTCGTCATGCGCGTCTATTTCGAGAAGCCGCGCACGACCGTCGGGTGGAAGGGCCTCATCAACGATCCGCGCCTGGACGGGACGTTTCGGGTCAACGAGGGGCTGAACCTGGCGCGCAGCCTGCTGCTCGATCTGGCCGAGATGGGCCTTCCGGCCGGGTGCGAGTTCCTCGACACGATCACCCCGCAGTACATCGCCGACGTCGTCAGCTGGGGCGCGATCGGCGCGCGCACGACCGAGAGCCAGGTGCACCGCGAGCTGGCGTCGGGCCTCTCCGTGCCGGTCGGGTTCAAGAACGGGACGGACGGCAACATCCAGATCGCGATCGACGCGATCCAGGCGGCCGGCCACCCGCACCATTTCCTGTCCGTCACCAAGCAGGGGCTGTCGGCCATCGTCGCGACGCGCGGCAACCCCGACTGCCATTTGATCCTGCGCGGCGGCAGCAGCCAGCCGAACTACGACGCGGCGGCCGTCGCCCGCGCTATCTCGGTGCTGGAGAAGGCGAAGCTTCCGGCGCGGCTGATGATCGACTGCAGCCACGGCAACAGCCGCAAGGATCCGACGCGCCAGCCCGAGGTGGCGCGCGACATCGCCGGCCAGATTCGCGGCGGCGGCCGCACGATCGCGGGCGTGATGATCGAGAGCCACCTGGTGGGCGGCCGGCAGGACGCGACGCCGGGCAAGCCGCTCGTGCGCGGCCAGAGCATCACCGACGCGTGCCTCGCCTGGTCCGACACGGTGCCGACGCTGGGCGAGCTGGCCGACGCCGTCCGCGCCCGCCGCGCCACCCGCTGACCTCAACTGATCGATTGTCCAGGTTTCGGGCGGTCGACGAACGGTCGACTGGAAAGGTAGAAAAATTGCGTTACGCGTCAGGCGTGGTTCGATGTCGGTCGGGGAGCGAGCGATGGACATCAGAATCATCTATCTGCCGTCCGGGGGATTGGCCGAGACGCACGGCAACGTGGTCAGGCTGACGACGCCGTCGGCGGGCGCGCTGGCGGCGCATCGGCTGACCCGACGCGAGATTCAGCAAGCGACAGTGGCGGAGGCCGAGGCGGCGGTCGGGCGCAAGCTGGTTCCAGGGCAATGGTGGCTCACCACCGCCGGCGCGAAGACGACCGCGATCCCGCAAGATCTGGTGCTCGAGCTGTAGCCGGCGCGCGCGCAGCCGGCGCGGCGCGCGGCCACCGCGTGTATGCTAGCGCGAGCCATGGCGCCCTCGTCGACGTCGCCCGTGACCGCCACGCTGCTGGTCAGCTGCGGCGACCGGACGGGGCTGGTCGCCGCGCTGTCCGAATTCGTGTTCGAGTACGGCGGCAACATCCTGGACGCCGACCAGCACGCCGAGGTCGAGACCGGGATGTTCTTCATGCGGCTGGTCTGGGACCTGGCGGCCTTCAAGCTGGCGCGCCCGCAGATCCAGGCCGCCCTGGAGCTGCTGGCGACGCGTTTCGAGCTGACCTGGGAGGTGACGTATTCGGACGTGCGCCCGCGCGTCGCCGTGTTCGCGAGCCGGTCGCCCCACTGCCTCTACGATCTGCTGCTGGCCCACCAGCTGGGTGAGCTGGGCGGCGATCTGGTCGCCGTCGTCTCCAACCACCAGGATCTGAGCCCGGTGGCCGGTCACTTCGGCGTCCGCTTCGAGCACATCCCCGTCGAGGCGGGCGACAAGCCGCGCGCGGAGGCCGCCGCGCAGCGCTTGCTGGACGAGCTGTCGGTCGATCTGATCGTGCTCGCCCGTTACATGCAGATCTTGACGCCGGCGTTCGTGGGCCGGTGGCCGGGGCGCATCATCAATATCCATCACTCGTTCTTGCCGGCGTTCGTCGGCGCCAAGCCGTACCACCAGGCCAAGCAGCGCGGCGTGAAGGTGATCGGCGCGACGGCGCACTACGTGACCAACGAGCTGGATCAGGGGCCGATCATCGAGCAGGACGTCGGCCGGGTCAGCCACCGCGACGACGTCGAGGAGCTGATGCGCAAGGGCGGCGAGCTGGAGCGGCGCGTGCTGACGCGCGCCGTCCGCCTGCACCTCGAACGGCGCGTGCTGATCTCGGGCAATCGGACGATTGTCTTCGGCTGAGGGCCGTCAGCCGTGCAACGCGGCGCCGTCGAGCCAGCGGATCTCGCCGAAGCCGGCGATCAGGCGCGCTTCCTCGATGTCCAGGCGCCAGAATGAGAAGTCGCCCAGCGCCAGGTAGTCGGCGGCGCGCGGCCACGCTTTCAGGTAGCGCGCGCGCGCGTCGGGCTCGTCGGGGGCGGGCAGGGGCGCCATCCGGCCGAGCAGCGAGATGCGCGCGCCCGCCTGGGGATCCTCGGCGGCGGAGCGGTCGCCGACGAACAGGCTGGCGCGCGGATCGGCGAGCAGGTTCTTGGTGTGCGCCGCCAGCCGCGACAGCAGCAGGACCGGCGCGCCCTGCACCGACAGCGCGTACGGCGTGACGGAGCCGTAGGGAAAACCGACGCGGTGGACGGATATCGTCGACAGCACGCCGACCGATTCGGCGGCGAGCAGTGCGCGGGCACCCGCGACCGCGGCTTCGCTGGCGGATGAGGCGGCCATCGCTTCCAGTGTACGATAGCCACAGTGCGGCCATGAGCAAACGCGTTCTGATCGCCCTCAGCGTGCTGGCGCTGGCGCAGGCCGCCGCGCTGATCTGGCTCGCGACGCGCATGGGCGATACGCCCGTCATGCAGGCCGATCCGATGTACCCGATCTCGCTGTGGGAGGCGCGCGCGGCGTTCGGCCGCGGCGCGGGCCATCTGGTGGGGACGCTGCTGATCGTTCCGTGGCTGCTGGCGCTGCCGTCGCTGGCGCCGCTGGGGAAGCTGCCGCGGCTGCTGTTCATCGCGCCCGCGATCTCGGCGGCGTCGTGGATCGCCTGGGTGGCGCAGGGACTGCCCGCGCACGATCGGTCGTTCGCGTACCGGATCTGCGGCGCGGTGGGGCTGATGGCTGGCACCATCATCCCGCTCGTCGCGATCGTGATGTTCCGGATCGAGGCGGCGCGCAGCCCCGAGAAGCGGGCGGCGGCGCCGCTGGGGATCGGGTTCGCGGCGACGGTCCTTCTCTGGGCCTGGGCGTTCGCGGTCGTCCAGGCCGAGCTGGTGCTGGGCATGGTGGACACGATCCGGTCGCTGAAACAATGAACGTCGTGGTGCTGCCGACGCCGGAGGGGGCGTGCCTGCGCGCGGCGGAGATCGTCGCGGAGGTGCTGGCCGCGAAGCCCGACGCCGTGCTCGCGCTGCCGGCCGGCAACACGCCGCGGCCGGTCTACGCCGAGCTGGCCCGGCGGCACCGGGAGGAAGGGCTGTCGTTCGTGCGCGCTCTCGCGTTCGCGCTCGACGAGTACGCCGGCATCGGGCCCGAACATCGCGCCTCGTTCGCCCGGTTCCTCGACGACGAGCTGTACCGCCACATCGATCTGCCGCGCGCGCACGCGCACGCGCCCCACGCGACCGCGACGGATCTCGACGGCGCGTGCCTGCGCTACGAACGGGGCATCGAGGCCGCGGGCGGACTGGATCTGTGCCTGCTCGGCATCGGCGGCAACGGCCACATCGCCTTCAACGAGCCCGGATCGCCGTTCGATTCGCGCACGCGCGTCGTCGAGCTGGCGGAAGAGTCCCGGGCCGGGGCGACGGGCGCGTTCGGTGCCGACCCGGTTCCCGCCTTTGCGCTGACGATCGGCATCGCGACGATCTTGTCGGCCCGGCGGTGCGTCTTGCTCGCGACTGGGGCGGCGAAGGCCGGCGTGGTCGCGGCCGCGATCGAGTCGGCGCCCGCGCCGGCGCTGCCCGCGTCAGCGCTGCAGCTGCACCCTGGCGCGACCGTCATCCTCGATGCGGCGGCCGCGTCGCGAATCACGCGAGGCTGACCCGCATGCGCTGTCCGGCTTGTGGCGCGTCGTTGCGCGATGGCGACGCCGCCGGCTGCCTCGGTCTCTATCACGAGCTGTCGGTCCAGACGCTGTCCGATCGCGATCCGACGTTCCCCCACCAGCTGGCGGTCGACGCCTATGCCGCGCAGCACGCAGGACCCGAATCGAAGCCGATCACCACGGCGTTCGCGTTGATCGGGCTCTACCTCGTCTGCGAGCGAGGCTTTTCGGGCCGCCACGCGCAGCTCGCGCACATGTTCCTCGGGCAGCGCCGCCAGGAGTGGCCGCGCTTCCAGCCGCCCGCCGATCGCGGCGCCGTGACCGTCGCCGACGTGCTGGCGGCGGGCGAGGGCGGACGCAACGCGGCCCTGCGCCGCTGGGCGGAATCGGCCTGGGCGGCGTGGAACGAGCAGCACGCGCGCGTCGCCGAGCTGGTTGGCGAGAGGTTCGATCGACGGCGCGGCGGCTGATCGTGCGGTGAACGCGCTCAGTCGGCGACGCAGCCGTCGATGCTGCCGGCCAGCGCCGCGCCGGGGCAGGTTGGTCCGGACGACAGCGTCCCGAGCGTGAAGATGTAGTTGCTGTGGCCCATGTTGTCGGAGGTGTCACGGATCGTTCCGCTGCCGGCGCAGATCGTCTCGCCGGCGTGAGGCGCCGCGGCGGGCATGATCACCGTTCCCGTCGCCGACGCCCCGGCGCCGTTGTTCGGGAAGAGCGTCCTCCATTCGACGTGCAGCGTCCCGTCCGCGTACGTGACGTCGAGCGTGTAGGGCATCGACAGTTGTTGAAACGCCAGCCCCATGTCCTGCTCCTGAACGTCCACGGGCTGGCCGTCCAGCTCGCCAGCGAGCGTGATCATGTTGGCCATGCACGTCGACGGTGTCCCGCCGTCGCCCGACGAACCGCACCCCACGGTCGCGATGGCGCCGGCCAAGATCACCCACCGCTGCTCCCTCATCATCGGCGGTCGCATCCTACTTGAACGCCGCCGCCGTCGCGTCGAGCAACGGGTTGGCGTAGCCGTCGCCGCCGTACGGATACTGCGTTCCCTCGTTGATCGTCCAGATGATGACGCCGCCGTAGCCGTTCTGCTTCAGCCACTGGCCCTTGGCGGCGACCGTGGCGGGATCCTCGTAGGTCAGAAACTGCGTCGCCGGTCCCTGATCGCCCGGGAACTGATCCGTCCAGCCGGGATGAAACTCGGAAGGCCACGACAGCCAGGTCGTCATGGCGGTGGCGTCCCAGTGTGAGACCGCGCCGCCCTTGCCCTCGAAGTATCGCTTGATGTTGCCGTACGACAGGTTGGTGTCGTTCTCGTAGACCGTCGCGCTGCCGTACGACTGCAGCGGCATCGTCACGGGCGCGCTGACCGCCCGCCCGTAGAAGCCGACGCCGACGCCGAGCTTCGACTTCGGAATCCCGAGCGCGGCCCACGCCGCGAGCGACGACGTCACGTCGAACGGGTGATCGGACCCGGCGCCTGCGAGCGGATCCATGAACCACACCACCCAGCCCGGGTAGTTTCCCGATCCGGTGTAGGTCATCACGTTGAGCTGATCGACCGCCGTGTGCGCCGCAGTCCAGAGCTGCTTCGTGCCGCTGTCGATGCCGAGGTTGTTGTTCACGGCGCCGACCGGAACGGTGATCAGGAAGCCGGGCTGCGCGGCGGCGCGCAGCGCCAGCACCAGCGCCTGGAAGTCGGTGAAGTTGATCGCATCTTCCCAATCGAGGTCGACGCCGTCGTAGTTCCACCTCGCCACGGCGTTGATGATGTCGGCGACGAACTGGGCCCGGTTCGCGGGGCTGGCCGCGGCCGCGAACCCGGCGCCGGCGCCGCCACCGCCCAGCGACATCAGCGGATGACAGCCGCCGTTTTTCGCCGCCGTCGCGAAACCTTCGATGCCGCTCGCGCCCAGGTTGGCCATGGCGTTGCTGGTGTCGAGCGTCTGAAACGGGCTCTGCGTCGACGGGGTCGCGGGCGCGCGCGCGCCGACGAACGCGAGCGCCACGTGGGTCATGTCGCTCCAGGCGATCCGATCGACCGGATATTGCGTCGTCTGCCAGACCGCCCAGTAGCCGAGCACCCATCTGCCGCCGGCTCCGCTGCCGCCCGTGCCGGTCGTCCCGCCGGTGCCGGTCGTCCCGCCGGTTCCGCTCGATCCGCCGGTGCCGGTCATCCCGCCGCGGCTGCTGCCGGCTGTGCCGCCGCTGCCTGCGTTGCTGGACCCGCCCGTGCCCGCGGCGCCGCTGGTGCCTGCGCCGCCGCCGCCCGTGCCGCCGGCGGCGCCACCCCCGCCACATGCGATCGACGAGACGGCACCGAAGATCAGGATCGCGATGAACGACGCGGGACGGATCACCGTCCCGTCATTGTACCGCCAGCGGCCTGTTTGTACGCGCTACCAGCCCTTGGCAGGAGCGGGGGCCGCCGGGGCGGCAGGCGCGGGAGCGGCCGGCTTGCCCATCGCGGGCGGCGGTGTTGCGGCCGCCGCTTCCTTCGTGTGGCACTGATAGCAGCCGAACCCGTCGGGTTTCGCCGGCGCCCATTCGGGCACGCCGAGCAGCGCCGCCATCGTCGGCTTCACCTGCGTCCCCATGAACTTCACCGCCTCGGGCTTCTTCTGCTGAATCGCCATGAACCCGGCCCGATCCGTCGGCTGCGGCAACTTCGGCAGCTCGGCGTTCGGCATCTTGAACTTCTTTTCCGCGGCCTTGTCGCCATGGCAGGTCGGGCAGCCCATGTTCGCGTAGCGCTTCTTGTCGAACGCGACGAACAGCTTCTTCATCGTCGGCAGCACGGTCTTCTTCATGTACTGCTTCTTGGCGTTCTCATCCATCTTGGCCCAGTCGATCTTCTTGCCGGCCGCGACCGCCGCCGGTGACGGCGCTGCGGGGGGCGGGGTGGCCGTGGTTGGGGCGGCCGCCGGGGCGGCGGGTTTCGCCTTTTCGTCTGCGGCGAAAGTCGCCGTGGCGAGGAGACAGACGAGACCGAAGCTGACGGCGGACATTGTCTTCATGGATGGCAGTCCTTTCGCGTACACGATTAGTGTCGCTACTGATGCGGGGATCAGGCGGCTGTTACAAACTTTTTTTCGCCTTCGTCCGACGGTGTGAGGCGCATTGCCGCGATCTCGGTGCTTGACACGGACCGCCCTCTGACGATGATGGCCCCCGCAGCACAGATCGATCCTGAAAACTGAATAGATGCCTTCGGTGCCCAGCCGGGCATAAAAGGGAAGCCGGTGTGACGCCGGCGCGGTCCCGCCACTGTATGTGGAGGCCGTCCTCATGAACCCACTCGACGATCCGTCGTCGGGGAAGGGGAGGGCGGCCGCGACAATCCTGTCGCGATCCACGAGCCAGGAGACCTACCGAAGGCAGACGCTTTTTTCTCCGCGCGGACGGAGATCGGCCCCCGGGCCTCGTTGGTTCGCTTCGTGGTCCGGGACCGTCCCCTCGTTCGCCCGGAGCGAGGGGTTTTTTCATGCCGTCCGCCGGGGCGGGGTCCGCGACGCGGGCCGCGCCGAATACAACCAGCAGCCGAGAGCCGCCGTCGCCGGGATCGTCCCGGCGCGCGCGCCGGCGCTTGCGGGTGGCGACGTCTTTCGGGCTGGTCCTGCTGGCGGCGGTGGTCGCCGTCGTGGTCGGGCTGCTGGTGGGACCGGCTCACATTTCGGTGGCCGACGTGGTCGGCGCGCTGGGACGGCGCCTCGGGGGAGAGGTCGACCTTTCGCGCTCGCACGACATCGTGGTCGTCGACATCCGGCTGCCGCGCGCGCTGGTCGGCTTCGTCGCGGGCGGCGCGCTGGCGGTCGCGGGCGCCGCCTTGCAGGGGCTGTTCCGCAATCCGCTCGCGGAGCCGGGCGTGCTCGGAATCTCGTCCGGAGCCTCGCTGGGGGCGGTGCTTGCGATCTACTTCCATCTCGCCCGCCGCGCGGTCTGGCTGCTGCCGGCCTGCGCGTTCGCGGGAGCGGCGGCGGACGCCGTGCTGGTGTTCGCGATCGCGTCGCGCCAGGGGCGCGGCCGCGTGTTCACCGCGACGCTGCTGCTGGTGGGCGTGGCGGTGATGGCGCTGAACGTGTCGCTGACGACGTTCGTCCTGTCGATCTCGCTCGCCAGCTACGACGTCGGGCGTGAAGTCATGTACTGGCTGCTGGGCGGCCTGGAGGGGCGCACCTGGGATCACCTGCTTCTCAGCGCGCCCGCGATCCTGATCGGCACGGTCCTGATCGCGGCGCACGCGCGCGATCTCGATGCGCTGTTGCTGGGCGAGGTGAGCGCGCAGTCGGTCGGCGTCGACGTTCCGCGGGTCCGCCTGCGGCTGGTGCTCGCGACCGCGCTGGTCGTCGGTGCGGCCGTCGCGGTCGCGGGCCCGATCGCGTTCGTCGGTCTGCTGGTGCCCCACCTGTTGCGGCTGGCCGCGGGCGCGTCCCACGCCGCGCTGGTGCCGCTGTCGTTCCTGGGCGGCGGCGTGTTCCTGGTGATCGCGGACGTCATCGCGCGCAGCGTGTCGACGGATCTGCCGATCGGCGTGGTCACGGCGGTGGTGGGCGCGCCCCTGTTTCTGGTGCTGCTGGTGCGCCGGCGCGTCGAGGTGGCGGGCGCATGAGCCTCGTCGAGGCCTCCCACGTCACGTTCGCCTACCGCGGCGGCCCCGTGCTCCGCGACGTCAGCTTCGCCGTCGGCGCCGGTGAGCTGGTCGCGCTGTGCGGGCCGAACGGCGCGGGGAAGTCGACGTTGCTGCGGCTGCTGCTCGGTCTGCACGCGCCGTCGTCGGGGCGGGTGACGCTTGCGGGCCAGCCGCTGGCGGCGCTGACCCGCCGCCAGATCGCGCGCCACGCGGCGCTGCTGCCCCAGGACGCGCCCGCCGACGTGCCGCTCTCCGTGCGCGAGGCGGTCTCGCTGGGCCGGCTTCCTCACCTCGGCCGGCTGCAACCCGAGACCGTCGCCGACGTCGAAGCGGTCGAGCGCGCGCTGGCCGCGACGGACACGACCGCGCTCGGTGACCGGCCGATCACCGAGCTGTCGGGCGGAGAACGTCACCGCGTTCACCTCGCGCGCGCCCTGGCCCAGGAGGCGCCGCTTCTGCTGCTCGACGAACCGATCGCGGGGCTGGACATCGCGCACCAGCTGGCGGCGATGGATCTCCTTCGCGCGACGGCGGACGGGGGGCGGGCGGTGGTGGTCGCGCTGCACGATCTCGCCCTCGCCGCGCGACGTTGCGATCGGATGCTCTTGCTCGCGGGCGGGGCGTTGGACGCCGACGCGCGCCCCGCCGACGTGCTGACGCGTGAGACGCTGGCGCGCGTGTTCGGCGTGCGCGCCGACGTCCGCCTGGATCCCGCCGGACACCCGATCATCGACATCGCCGAGGCCATCGGGGGCCCGTCATGATCCGCCCGCTGGTGCTGACGTTGACGTTGGCGTGGACGTTGACGCCACCGGCGCGCGCCGACGAGCCAGTCGCAGAAGCAGTCGCGCCGTCGGCCGACACCCCAACGCTCGCGCCGCCGCCCCCCATCACCGAGACGATCGTCCGCGCCCGACCCCAGCCCCCGGCCCAGCCCAGCGCCGATCAGGCGGCCGCCGCTTCGGTCGTGCTGCCCGACGAAAGCCCACGCGCCTACGACGACCTGGCATCGCTGCTGGCGGCGGTGCCGGGCGTCAACGTGGTGCGCACGGGCTCACTCGGCACGCTCAGCACGATTACGTTACGCGGATCGAATCCGGATCAGGTGCGCATCTACATCGACGGCGTTCCGGTCAATATCGTCGACGGCGGCGGCGTCGACCTCTCGACGCTGCCGATCGGCGACGTCGAGCGTGTCGAGATCTACCGGGGCAGCTCGCCGCTCCAGTTCGGCCAGTCGGCGCTCGGCGGCGTCATCTCGATCACGACGCGCACACCGGGACCCGCGCGCGCGAGCGCCCGCACCGGCACCGGATCGTTCGGGACGATGTTCGGCGACGTCAGCGGCGGCGGCCGCCTGGGTCGGCTGCGGCTCTATCTCGGCCTGCACGGCTTCATGGCGCAGGGCGATTTTCCGTACCTCAACGACAACATGACCGCGCTCAATCCCGCCGACGACCAGGTCATGCCGCGCCAAAACAACGACGTCCAGCAGGGCGACGGTGTGCTCCGCGCCGGGCTGACGCTGACGGGCCGGCGCGCGCTCACGCTCGGGATCATCGGCTTCGCGCGCGAGCAGGGCCTGCCCGGCCCCGGCGGCGCGCCGACCGTCAGCGCGCGCTTCGGCTCGAAGCGCGGCCTCGCGTACCTCGGCTACGAATCGCGCGATGACGTCGGGCCCGGCGGGCGCCTTTCTGCGCAGATGTTCGCGTCGTGGCAGCGCGACCGGTTGCACGACCCCGCGATGGAGAGCGGCCTCGGCGGCGCTTCGATGACACACGACACGACGACCGTCGTCGGGGCCAACGCCCACGCCAGCCGTCCGTTCGGCGACTGGGCGCGGGGCGCGCTCGTGCTCGAGGGGCGCCGAGAAAGCTATCAGCCGATCAACGATCTGGCGGCCGTACCCGTCGGCCTTCCCGCGTCGCGATACACCGGCGTCGCGGGCGGCGAGATCGATCTGCGATGGCGATGGGCCGATCTCGACGTCATCCCGTCGGCCCGACTGGAGGCGCTGCAGGACACCCTCAGCCGCCGGAACACCGGCGGCGCGCCGATCGAGGGCCTGCCGGCCGTCTATCGCCGGGCGCCGGTGCTGCGCGCGGGCCTGGTCCGCCCGCTCGTCGATCGCCAGGCGCTGAAGATGACGCTGAAGGGCAACGTCGGGCGCTACGTGCGCGTGCCGTCGTTCATCGAGCTGTATGGCAACGGGACCGGGAAGGTGCTGGGCAACGCCGACCTCGTGCCAGAGCAGGGAACGAACGCTGACGTCGGAATCTGGCTCGACGGCGCCGGCGAGCGGGCGGCGATCGTCAGCCGGACGACCGCGTTCGCCGCGCGCGTCGATGATTTGATCCAGTGGCAATATTCGTCTTTTGGCGGCCAGGCGCGGGCGGACAACGTCGCGAGCGCGCGCGTCCTGGGCGTCGAGCAGGAGCTGCGGCTCTCGGTCGGCCGCCACTTCGGCTTTGTCGGGCAGGCGACAGTCCTCGATGCGCGCGATCGCAGTCCGAACACGGCGGCCTATGACAACCAGTTGCCGCTGCATCCGCGATATCGCGGCTACCTGCGTCCGGAGCTGACGCATCTCGCGATGCCGGCCGGGCTCGAAATCGCTGCGTACGCGGACGCCGAGTGGCGGACGCATGATTTCGAAGATCCCGCCAACATCGTCGACATGCACGCGCGCCTGTTACTCGGGTGTGGCCTGACGCTCGCCTGGCCGATAGGCCGCCTGCGCGCCACCGCCAGTGCGCTCAACCTGACCGGCACCCAGCTGCAGGACGTCCCGACCTGGGCGCTGCCGGGACGGGCCGTGTTCTTCGCGGTCGCCTACGCGCCGATCGGCGCCGAGGCCGAGTCGGGGTCCGCGATTTTCGATCCTCGTTACGGGCAATGAAACGCAAAGCAAAAGGAGCGAGAGAGATGCGACGTCATTTCCGATTTGTCGGTGGTGTGGTGCTTGTCGCGGCGGCGGCGGCGGCCGGGTGCAGCGACGACTCGCGCCAGGCCAGCGCTGCGGGCACGGGCGCCGGCGGTGGGGCTGGCAGCGGGCACGGCGGTGCCGCTCAGGCGGGCAGCGGCGGCAGCGGCGCCGTCGGCGGCAGCGGCGTGGGAACGGGCGGCACGGCCGACACGGGCGGTACGGCGGGCACGGGCACCGGTGGATCGGCCGGAAGCGCCGGGGCGACCGGGACAGGAGGCGCCGGTGGCGCGGGCACGGGCGGTGCGGTCGGTACCGGGGGCGGCGGATCGTCGGGCACCGGCGGAGCGGCCGGCAGCGGTGGCACGGGCGGAGCCGGTGGCGCGGGCGGAACCACCGGCAGTGGCGGCACGACCGGCGCAGGCGGGACGACGGGAAGCGCTGGGACGACCGGGACGGGCGGGACCGGAGGCGCGGGCGGTGCGGTCGGTTCGGGCGGCAGCGGCGGAACGTTCGCGGCGCCCGCGCCGATGGGCGCCGCCGTCCTGAACAGCGACTTTTTCTCTACCAGCCTGTCGATCCTGAACACGCAGGGGAGCGTCGTGCACGGCGACTGCGTCCACACGACGACGACCGGCACGGGCGCGAAGACGATTTCCGGCGACGTGGTCCTTCCGTCGCAGCCCCAGCGCGGCGGCCAGGTCGTCCTGATCGACCGCGGCAACACGGCGCTGACCTTCGTGAACGCGTCGACCTGCGCGTTCGATCGACAGCTGTCGGTGAAGGGCGGCTTCAACCTCGCCAACCCGCACGACGTCGTCATCGTCAGCGACCGCAAGGCGTACGTCACCCGCTACGGCAAGAACGCCGCGCCCCAGAACGCGCTCGCTGGCGGCGACGACCTGCTGATCATCGACCCGCGTGACGGAACGATCAACGGGCACATCGATCTGTCGGCGTACGCCTCGGCGACGTATCCGGCCAGCCCGGATCGGGCGATCATCGCGGCGGGCAAGGTGGTCGTGACGCTGAACCGCTGGAACTCGACCGACTACACGAACGACGTCAGCAGCATCGTCATCGTCGATCCAGACACCGATCAGGTCGTCCAGAACCTGGAGCTCGGCGGCCTGATCAACTGCGAGGGCATGGACGTCGTGGCGGGGACGAAGATCGTGCTGGTGGCGTGCGGCGGCTCCTTCGGTTCGATCGAGCAGGCGCTGCAAGCCGGCATCGCCGTGGTCGACCTGTCGGTGACGCCCGCGAAGATCGTCCGCATCGTCTCGAGCCAGGTCTTTCCGACCGCGCCGCTCACCTTCGCCTGGGTGCTGGCGTATCCGTCGGCCGCCAGCCCGTCGCGGGCCTTCACGGCAACGCTCGGGTCGTTCAGCCCCAGCCTCCCGGACACGCTTTATCAGTTCGATTACGTCGGCGGCGGTCTGGCGTCGTTCGGAACCGCGAGCCCGTTCGATCTCGGGATGCCCGCCGTCGGCAACGGCCGCCTGCTGGTGCCGGACGCGAACAGCGCGATGCCGCGCGTCCACGTCTTCGACACCGACGCGCTCACCGAGTCGCTGGCGTTCGTCCCCGACACGGCGAACGGCCTGCCGCCGCGGCAGGTCGCCTGGTACTGACGGCGGCGGCGTCATGCCGGACAGCGCCCCAGATCGCAACCGCCGCCTCCTCCTCGGGGTGTGCGTGGGCGCGCCGCTGGTGGCGGCCGCGGCGCTGTCCGGCCGCGTCCGCTCGGCGCTGGTCGGCGCGCGCGGCCTGACCGACAGCTTCGCGCCGCCCGGCGCCTTTCCCAAGACGCTGCGCGGCCCGGCCGGCGACGAGCACCGGCTGGCGGCGCCGCCGCGCCGGATCGCCTCGACCTACCTCGGCGCGGACGAGCTGCTGGCCGCGCTGGTCGCGCCCGACCGGATCGTCGGTGTCTCGGCCTACGTCGACGATCCGGCCACGTCCAATTGTCACGACGTCTTCCCGGCGAGCATCCCGCGGCTGCGCGCGGATCCCGAGACCATCATCTCGCTGACGCCCGATCTGCTCTGCGTCGCCGGCTTCACGGCGTCGGACCCGCTGCGCTTGATGATCGGCGCCGGTCTGACCATCGCGCGCTGGTCCCGCTTCGACTCGTTCGCCGACGTGATGGCCGCCATCCGGATGATGGGAGCGGCGGTCGGCGCCGAGGACCGGGCCGACGCGCTGGCGGGCGGCATCGCGGCGCTGCTCGGCGATCTGGAGGGCCGGATGTCGCGCGTCCGCCCGGTGCGGGTGCTTTACTACGACCCGCTCGGCTACACGATGGGCCGCGGCACGCTGGTGGGCGAGATCCTGGCCCGGGCCGGCGGCCTCAACGTCGTCGACGAGCTCGGCATCACCGGGCCGGGCCAGATCGGGATGGAGACGGTGTTCGCGCTGGAGCCGGAAGCGATCGTCATGCCGAATTACGCGGACAATGCGTCGACCGTGCGCGCGCTGGGGAGCGACGCGATCTGGCGGCGGGTGCCGGCGGTGCGCGCGGGCCGCGTCTACGAGGTGCCCGGCGCCTGGATCGCCACCGTGTCACATCACGCCGCCCAGGGCCTGACGCGCGTGGCGCGCGTCCTCCACCCCGAAGCGTTCTGACCTGACTCGAAGCGGCTAGCTGAGCTTGCGCTCGCTGTCGGTGTTGTCCGGCAGCACGCCCTGGTCCAGGTCTTCCTCGGCGATCGGCGCGCTGATCCGGTAGGCGCCGTCCAGCCATTTGCCGAGGTCGGCCACGCGGCAGCGTTCGGAGCAGAACGGACGGAAGGCGTCGGGCGGCGTCACCTCCGTCACACGGCCGCAGCTCGGGCATTTCCGGCGCACGAGAAAACCATAATCCATCCTGGCGGCTTCGTCAGCCGGGGGCGCGATAGAACTACGCACGCCGGGCCATTGTCTGTAAGAATCGGCCTGTGAAAAGCGAGTCCGAGCCGCGCGGCGACGACCCGCTCAGCCGTCGCCGCCGGCCCACGGGAAACTTCGCCGATGGGCTGCGATCGATGCGTGGCCTGCCGCGCGTCGTCTGGGTCCTGGGCGTCGCCAGCCTGCTCAACGACGTGTCGAGCGAGGCGATCTTTCCGCTGCTGCCGGGCTTTCTCACCTCGCTGGGTGCGCCGATGGGCTTCATCGGCCTCATCGAGGGGAGCGCCGACGCGCTGTCGAGCATCCTCAAGGTCGTCGCGGGGCGGCTGTCCGACAAGGGGCCCCGGCGGCTGTTCGTCGCGGGCGGCTACACGATTCCGGCCCTGGCGCGGGCGGCGATCGCCGCGGCGACGGCGCCCGTGCACGTGCTGGCGGCGCGCCTGCTGGACCGCACGGGCAAGGGGATCCGCTCCGGCCCGCGCGACGCGATGATCGCCGATTCCGTCCGGCCGACGCAGCGCGGGCGCGCCTTCGGTCTCAACCGATCGATGGACCACTTCGGCGCCGCGGTGGGCCCGCTGCTCGCCTCGCTGTTGCTGTACGTCGGCCTCGGCACGCGCACCGTCTTCCTGGTCGCGGCCGCGATCGGGATGATGGCGCCGCTGATGCTGTTCTTCCGGCTGCGCGAGCAGCCGCGTGACGCCGTCGATCTGAGCGGGCCGATCGGGATGCCCGAGGCCGGGGCGCTCCGGCGCGGCTATTCCTCGTATCTTGTGGCGTGCGTGCTGTTCGCGCTCGGGAACTCGTCCGACGCGTTCCTCCTGATCCGCGCCCACGAGGTCGGATGGGCCAACACCCAGCTGCCGCTCTTGTGGGCGTTCCACCATCTCGTCAAGTCGATGGCGGCTCTGCCGGGCGGCACGCTGTCCGATCGACACTCGCGCGGGACGGTCGTGTCGTTCGGCTGGGCCGCGTATGCGCTGACCTACGTCGGCTTCGGGTTCGCGCGGGAGCGCTGGCAGATCCTGGGGCTGTTCCTTGTCTACGCGCTCTATCACGGCCTCGCCGAAGGGGCCGAGCGCGCCATCGTCGCGGACCTCTCCGATCGGGGCGCGCGCGGGCGCGCCTACGGCCTCTATCACGGCCTGATCGGCGCGGCGGCGCTGCCGGCCGGCATCGGCACCGGCCTCATCTGGGACCGCTGGGGCCCGGCCTGGGCGCTGAGCGCGAACGCCGCGTTCGCGGCGGGCGCGGCGGTCTTCCTGTTCATGATGACGTTCGCGGGCCCGCTGCGCCGCGCGCCGGCGTCGGCGCGGTAGCAGACGGCCCCTCTCCCTAACCCTCTCCCCGCTTCGCGGGGCGAGGGGATCGGATTCCGCTAGCTGGCTTCGCGCGCGAGGTTGAGGCGCTCGCGGCGGATTCGTAGCACCTCGCGGAGGATGATCTGCAGCGTTGCGACGACCGGGACCGCGATGATCGCCCCCATGATCCCGGCGATCTCGCCGAAAAACAGGATCGACAGCGTCACGATCAGCGGGTTGACGTGGACGGTGCGGCGGAAGATCAGCGGCGCGAACACGTTGCCCTCCAGCAGACCGTAGACGATGAAATAGATCGCCGACGCGACGCCGTGCCCGATCCCCTTGGTGAACAGCGCGATCAGCGAGATGCCGGTCCCCGCGACGATCGGCCCGGCGTACGGGATCATGCTGGAGGCGCCCGCAACGATGCCGAGCGGTAGGAAGAACGGCACGCTGTCGATCGCGAGAAAGGTCGTGGTGAGCGTGGCGTTGGTCATGCAGACCAGCGTCAGGCCGCCGAGATAGCCGCCGATCGACCGGTAGATCTTGTGCAGCACGTCCTCGTACGTCGCACGGTGCTCCGGGCGGGCCTCGGCGACGATGGCGTTGATCACCCGGCCCCCGAAGATCAGCATGAACACCATCAGGAAGGCGATGGTGATCGCCGCCGCGACGCCGCTCAGCAGGTTGCCGAGCGCGTTCAGGATCGGCGTCGCCGCGCCCTCCAGCATCTCGGGCAGGCGGCGTTCGCCCTCCACGACGTAGTCGCCGAGGTGAAAGCGCGCATCCAGTGTCCGGAACAGGGCGCTGGAGCGCGCGCTGCGCACGAACTGAGGCGCGTCGTGCACCAGTTGCTTGCCCTGCTCGATCGCCGGCGGGATCAGCGTGAAGCCGAAGCCGACGATGAGGCCGATACCCGCCAGCGTCACGATCGCGATCGCCAGCGGCCGCTTGAGGCCGCGGCGCTCGAGGATCCGCACCGGGTGGTCCAGCGCGACCGCGATCAGCAGCGCCGCGCCGGTCAGGGCGACGGCCAGCATCGCGTTCCTCACCGCCTCGACGAGGGCGATCACGACGAGGACACCGAACGCGACGGTGAAGACCGTCTTCAGCGTCACCTGCGATGGGCGGACCTCGTTGTCGAGCGCGGACAAGCGGCCGGATGCTACCCCGAATGCGACGGAGCGAGCAGCACCTTCTTCGTCGGACAGCCGCGCGCCTCGGAGGCCTCCACAGCTGCCTGGCAACGGGCCTTGCCGTCGGTGCAGTGGTCCGCCGCCGGCGTTCCAGGCGGCTGGCGATCCGCGAGCTGGCAGATGCGGGCGGCGAGCGCGCAGATGTTGTCGCGGAGCGGAGCGATGCGCGCGCAATCCGGCGGTGTCGCTTGAGCTTGGACAGTGCGAAATTCGCCGTCGGCACGGCGGAGGTCGTCGTAGGCGCGGGCCAATTCCTGCTCGTCGGCGGTCGCCGCCGGGGTGGTGGGCCCGGGGCGTTCGGCAACCGCGCAGGCCCCGACCAGCAGCAATGCGATGGCGAGGCGTTTCACGGCGTCGCTCCCGGGGCGGGTCGCGCGTCCCTCGATTCCTGCAACGTCTCCGCGAGCAGCTTGTCGTTTATCACCAGCGCCGCATGATAATCGGCCGCCGCCGCCGCGCCGTCGTCCATCGCCTCGTGGGCGGCGCCGCGCACGACCAGCAGGTTCGCGACGAACAGGTCGTCGGCGCCGCCGAGACCGAGCCCGCGCTGGACGTCCGTCAGGGCGGCGCGCGGATCACCGGCCTTCAGATCCAGCTCGGCCAGCCGGAAGTAGGTGTCCTGCAGGACGCCGCGCCGATCGCCCGCCGGCAGGTCGGCAGGGGTGCGCCCGTCGACGATGCCGAGCAGCGCTTCCCGCGCCGCCGCGACGTTGCCCGCCTGCAACTGCTGATCGGCGAGGGCGTGGCGGCGCTCGGCGTCGGCGATCCAGCGGGCGTCGCCGTCGTGCCGCGCCCGCGCGCAGCCGCCCGCCAGCGCGCCGAGCAGCGCCACGACGCCGAGCCATCGCGTCGGCCCGCGCGCGATCACGGCGTCTCCTCCAGCCGCTGCCGCAGCCCCGCGTGATACTGGCGCCGGTACGCGCGCATCTCGACGTCGAGGCGCGCGAGCGCGACGCTGCCGGGGCCGCCCCGCGCGGCCTGGGCCTGCGCGGCCAGCAGGTCGGCGGTCGGCGCGGGCGGCGCGGCCGAACCGCGCGACTGCGGCGCGTGCGTCATCGTGGACGTCAGGAGCCAGACGGCCGCCGCGGCCGGGGCCAACAGCGACGTCGCGATCCAGAGGCGCGCGCGCCGCCGCCCGCGCGTCCGGAGGGCTTCCAGCGCGGGCGCCGCCTGCGCGGCGACGATCGGCTCTGCGGCGGCTGGGACGGCGATCGGCGCGCGGGCCTGGCGCAAGAGCGCCGCGGCCTCGAGAGCATCGTTCGGTGCGTCGTGAGCGGACGGATCCGCCGCCTGGTCTTTTTCAAGCGCTGCCGCCAACGCCGCGGCCTCGCGCAGCTCTTCTTCCGAGGGCTGTTCTTCGTCTTCTTTCATGCCGTCACCGGAACCCTGTCGGGAGCAGGGGAATCGGAGGCGGTCGCCGCCTGCCACCGCTCGCGGAACGCGCGCAGCGCGCGCAACAAAAGAACGTCGAACGTCGCGATCTTGACCTCCAGCAGATCGGCGCACTCGGCCCGGGGGCGGTCCTCGATGAACCTCAGCGTCAGCGCGCGACGGTAGCGCGGGTTGATCTCGTCCAGCACCCGCGCCACCGCCGCCTGCAGGCGGGCGGCGTCGCCCGCGTCGTCGCCCGGTCCGGGCGCCTGGCCCTCGAACAGCGGCGCGGAGAGCATCGCGAAGCCGCGCAACGCCTTCCCCTGCCGCGCGCGCTCGCGCTCCAGATCGCGCGCCCTGTTGGCGGCGATCGTGGCCAGCCAGGACCAGATGCTGCCGCCGCGGTCGTCGTACTGGCCTAGTTTCTCCAGCATGATCCGGAAGGTCTCCGCCAGCACGTCCTCGGCGGCTTGCCTGTCGCCCAGCCGGGGCAGGAGCACGCGCGCGTAGAGCGGCTGCGCGAACGCGCCATAAAGGCGCGAGAACGCGGCGCGATCGCCCCGCCGAAGCTCGCGCAGGCATCGCCGTTCTTCGTCCAGCCAGGCGGGGTCATTGAAGGTCACGGAAGCCGGAAGCCCATGCTACTCCCTAGAACGCCGATGCCGCGCGGACCTTACACCGCGCTGACGGCCTAACTGCGCGCTTCTTCGAGGGCGATCTTGGCGGCGTCGTGGTTGCCGAGGCCGCGCTCGGCCGTCGCGAGGGCCGTCAGGACGGCGGCCCGGTCCTCCGCGCCGTCGACCGCGCGCAGCAGGTGCACGCGCGCCTGGTGGTAGCGGTGCAGCTCGACGTACACCCGCCCGACCAGGAAGTTGGTCAGCGACAGGTCCGGATCGTCGGCGAGGATCCGCTC
>Ga0066903_100000188_pt1 | contig 33639 bp, 25 predicted proteins | sample PanSoiMetaGPlot1_FD_67491 | JGI IMG/M metagenome (GOLD analysis project Ga0066903, IMG submission 67491) | Tropical forest soil microbial communities from Panama analyzed to predict greenhouse gas emissions - Panama Soil - Plot 1 (version 2) | ecosystem: Environmental > Terrestrial > Soil >... | reverse complement strand
CCCTGCAGCATGCCCTGCGCGAACGCGGGCACCGCGACAGCCCATATTGCGACCGCCAACGCGAGTCGCCACGCCTGCCGGAAATCGAATCGGCGGACCATTGCCTCTCCTCCTCGTTCTCCCGTCCTGACTACCGTCACGTTATGACCGGAACTCTTGCGCGCCAAACAGTTTACACGAGATCCGGGGCGAAGAACGCCGACACGGCGCCCAGATCGCGCACAACCGGTGCCGGCGGCAGCGAGCGCAGGAAACGCTCGCCGTATCGCTTGGTGTGCAGCCGTGGATCGAGAACGACGAGCACCCCTCGGTCGGACCGGTGCCGAATGAGCCGGCCGAGGCCCTGCTGCAAAGCCAGGATGGCCAGCGGCACCTGATAGTCGCTGAACGGTTCGCCCCCCTGAAGCCTGACCGCGTCAATCCTCGCCGCGGTGATCGGGTCGGCGGGTGACGCAAAGGGGAGCTTGTCGACGATCACACAGCTGAGCGCGTCGCCTACGACGTCGACGCCCTGCCAGAAGCTGGCCGTGGCAAACAGCACGGCGTGTGGCGTTTCGCGGAACTGCTTCAACAGCTGAGAGCGAGGCGCGGAGCCCTGCGCGAGGATCGGGTAGTGGAGGGCCATCTCAGCCATGGCCTGAACGGCGCGTAAAGTCGTGTAGCTCGTGAAGAGCACGAACGCCCGCCCGAGAGTCCGCTGCAGAATCGCAATCACCTCACGCCCCGCGGCTCCGGCGAATTCAGGCGATCTCGGATCGGGCATCCGCGTGGGCAGATAGAGGATGGCCTGCCGGCTGAAATCGAATTCCGACGGCAGGCGTACGGCGCCTGCGTGTTGGACGCCGAGCCGCGAGCGGACGTACTCGAATGAACCTTCCACCGTCAGCGTCGCCGATGTCAGCACCATGGTGCGCATGCGATCCAGGAAGAGCTCGCGGACGATGGAGGAGACGTCGATGGGCGAAGCGCGCAGGAACGCTCCACGGCCGCGGAACTCGACGTAGAAGACGTAGTCCGCGTCGTTCGCGCGCAGGAGCCAGCGCAGATCGTCCCGAAGCTCGCGTGCGCGTCTTGCGAGCGCGGTGAGCGGCTCGATCCGGTCGGGGTCGACGGCTTCTCCTCCCGCCGGCGCCTGCGCAGCCAGGCTCAACGTGGCTTCTGCCAGGTCGAGCGCGCCGGCCATCTGCGCGGCCGACTCCGACGTGTACGCCAGCGTCCCCGGCGTGGCCCTGACGCGTTCCTCGCTTCGCACACGACTGTCGGTGCGATGTGCGAAGGTGAGCTCGGCGAAAAAGGCGCGGCTCGCGTCGCGCATTGTGCCGGCGCTTTTCTCGATGTCGCGGACGTGTTGCGGCTCGGCGGCGGTCGACGCGATCTGCTCGACGTCGTGAGCCAGGTCCTCGAGTCGGTACGTGCTGACGCTCTTGCCGAAATACTGCGTCGTGACGTCCTCGAACTGGTGCGCCTCGTCGATCACCAGGTGACTGCACGCGGGGATCACTTCGCCGAACGCGCTCTGCCTGACGGCGGCGTCGGCGCAGAGAAGATGATGGTTGACGATGACGACGTCTGACTCGGCGGCGCGCTGACGCATCTTCGTGACGAAGCAGTCTTCGTAGCGTGGGCACTCCATTCCGACGCAGCTTTCCGCGGTCGCGGCGACGTCGTTCCAGAACGGCACGTCTTCGGGCAGATCCTCGAGCTCGGCGCGGTCGCCCGTCTCGGTGCGCGCGGCCCACTCCTGGACGATCGGCAGGAACACGTGATGCCCTGCCGTCACCGCGCCCGTTTCCGCGAGCTGGTGCAGGCGCTGCAGGCAGAGATAGTTCGCGCGTCCCTTCATGTACGTCGCTGTGAAGGGCACGCCGAGCGCGTCGCGGAGACCGGGGATGTCCTTGAAGAAGATCTGCTCCTGCAGGTTCTTCGTCCCGGTCGAGATGAGCACGCGCTGGCCACTGAGAATGGCGGGCACCAGGTAGGCGAGCGTCTTTCCTGTGCCGGTCCCCGCTTCGGCCAGCAGGACGCCGCCGCGTTCGAAGACGCGGGCGACTTCCAGGGCCATCTCGAGCTGGCCGCTCCTGGGTTCGAAATGCGGAAGGCGTCCCGCCAGCGGTCCACCGTCGTCGAACGCCTCGGCAACGCGCTCGACGAGCGGCGCAGCCGACGTGTTCAGTCGTGGGGCGGGTACAGGGGGAACTTCTGGCACAGCCCCTCGACTTCGGCGCGAATCCCGGCGAGCGCGCGATCGTCTTCGGGCGTCCGGAGCGCGCGGGTGATGAGCTCCGCGATCGCGTCCATCTGCGGCTCGCGCATGCCGCGCGTCGTGACCGCAGGTGTGCCGATCCGGATGCCGCTGGCCACCATGGGCGGATTCTGATCGAACGGGATCGTGTTCTTGTTGACCGTGATGCCCGCCTTGCCGAGCGCCGTCTCGGCCAGCTTGCCTGTGATGCCTTTGGAGAACACGTCGACCAGCATGAGATGGTTGTCGGTGCCGCCGCTCACGAGACGGTAGCCGGCGGAGGACAGCGCGCTCGCGAGCCGTGTCGCGTTGGCGACGATCTGCCGCTGGTAGTCCGCGAAAGCCGGCTCGCCTGCCTCCTTGAAGCAGACGGCTTTGGCCGCGATGATGTGCACGAGCGGGCCGCCCTGAAGGCCAGGGAAGACGGCCTTGTCGAGTTCCTTGGCGTACTGATCGGTGCACAGGACCAGGCCCGACCGCGGTCCTCTCAGCGTCTTGTGCGTTGTCGACGTGACGAAATCGGAATGTGGGACAGGGCTGGGGTGCAGGCCCGCCGCCACCAGTCCGGCGATGTGCGCCATGTCCGTACACAGCACGGCGCCCACTCGCTTCGATGTTGCGCGGATACGCGCGAAGTCGATCACACGCGGGTAAGCGCTCGCGCCCACCATGATCATCCGCGGCCGGTGCTCGTCGGCGAGCCGATCGAGCTCGTCGTAGTCGATCCGCTCATCGTCTTTGCGTACGCCGTACGGGACGACCTTGTACAGCTTCCCTGAAAAGTTGAGCGGGTGGCCGTGCGTGAGGTGCCCGCCGTGCGCGAGATTCAGCCCGAGGACCGTATCGCCCGGCTTCATGACGGTGAAGTACACGGCCATGTTGGCCTGCGTCCCGGCGTGTGGCTGCACGTTGGCGTGGTCTGCGCCAAAGAGCGCCTTGGCGCGGGTGATGGCCAGGGTTTCCACGACGTCCACGAACTCGCAGCCTCCGTAGTAGCGCCGGCCGGGATAGCCTTCGGCGTACTTGTTCGTGAACACGGATCCCGCCGCATCGAGCACGGCGCGGCTGACGAAGTTCTCCGATGCGATCAGTTCGAGGCCATCGTTCTGACGCGCGCGCTCGTGCCGGATGGCCGCCGCGATGTCAGGATCGACGTCAGCGAGCGTGCTCCAGATGGTTCGCGTATCGGTCGTCATGGCGTTACTGCCCCCGCTCTGCGGCGCTGATTTGGTCAAGACGGCGCTGGTGGCGTCCTCCTTCAAACGGCGTGGACAGCCAGATCGCCAGAATCTCGTCGGCGAGTCCGAAGGCGACGATGCGCCCGCCCATCGACAGCACGTTGGCGTCGTTGTGTGCGCGCGACAACCGCGCCGTGTACAGATCGTTGCACAGCGCCGCGCGGACGCCCGGCACCTTGTTGGCGGCCATCTGCTCACCCTGGCCACTGCCACCCAGCACGATGCCGCGGTCGGCACGTCCGTTGGCGACGGCCCGTCCCACCGCAAGACAGATGGGGGGGTAGTCGACGGCCGCCTCGCTGTCGGTCCCGTGGTCCGCCACCTCATGGCCGAGCCGGGCGAGCGTGGCCTTGACGTGCTCCTTGAGAAGGAATCCGGCGTGATCAGCGCCAACCGCGATGCGCACGGGCCGCGATTGTACTATTGGCGAACCTGACACGTGAGTCCCACAGTCACTATCTCGGCCCGCGGGGAAGAGCGGTTGAAGAGCGGCCACCCGTGGATCTATCGCAGCGATCTCGTGAATGTGAGCGCGTCCGCGGGCGATCGCGTGGTGGTCCGCGGGCCGCGCGGCCGGACGCTGGGCGACGCGCTCTACAGCGATCGCTCGCAGATTGCGCTACGGGTGCTGACGCGCGGGGAGGGCCCCGCGGCCGGCCACCTGCTGCGCGAGCGGCTTGAGCGCGCCATACGCTTTCGCGACAGCTTGCGCATCGAGAGCACGGCTTACAGGCTCGTGCACGGCGAAGCGGATCTTCTTCCTTCGCTCATTGTCGATCGGTACGGCGAGTACCTCGTGGTGCAGGCCCTTTCACAGGGGATGGACCGTCTCCTGCCGGATGTGGTCGCGGCGCTGCAGGAACTGGCGGCGCCACGCGGCATCCTGGCGAGAAACGATCCTCGTGCGCGAGTGCTCGAGGGCCTGGAGCAACGAGTGGAGGTGCTGGCCGGAGAAATTCCCGACGTCGTGGGCGTCACTGAGAACGGCGTGCGCTACGACGTCGATCTCCGGCGGGGTCAGAAGACCGGGCTGTTTCTGGATCAGCGCGAAAACCGATCGGCGGCCGCTCAGTACGCGGCGGGACGGCTCCTCGATTGCTTCAGCTATCACGGCGGCTTTGCGCTGGCGCTCGCGCCGAACTGCCGTGAAACCGTGGCGATCGACATTTCTGACGAAGCCGTCGGACGGCTACGCCAGAACGCCGCTGCCAACAACGTGGCCGTTGAGGTCCGCGCGGGCAACGTGTTCGACGAGCTTCGAGCCTTCGATCGAGTTGGCGAGCGGTTCGACACGATCGTGCTGGATCCGCCGGCCTTCGCGAAGAACAAGGCCGCTGTGAGCCAGGCGGTCGGCGGCTATAAGGAGATCAACCTTCGCGCCCTGAAACTGCTCGGTCCTGGCGGCACGCTGGTCACCTGCAGCTGTTCCTACCATGTCAACGAGGCGATGTTCGCCGAGATCGTCTATGACGCCGCTGTCGACGCGCAGGTCAACGTCGCGGTGGTCGAGAAGCGCATGCAGGGACGCGATCACCCCGTGCTCCTCGGCGTGCCCGAAACCTACTATCTGAAATGCTTCATCCTTCGAAAGCTGGCGTGATCCGCGCGCTGGCGCGGCACGCGCGCCCGGTCGGCACGTTCGACGCACAGCGCTACTTCCGCGGCGAGCACGATCTGCTGTTCTTCAACGCAGGAACGCCGACCATTCGAGCCATGGCAAAGGACATTCGACGGCGCACAGCCGGACGGTGGACGCTTCGCGACGCCACCAGGCTCGCCGAGCAACTGCTCGCCGACAGGCATCTCGAGGCCAAGCAGGTCGCCGTGGAACTGGTGGCGCTGTACCGACGCGAGTTCACGCCTTCCTGCCTGACCACCTGGAAGCGGTGGCTATCGCGCGGCTACTCGAACAACTGGGCCACAACGGATTCAATCTGCGGGTATCTGATCGGGCGCGTGCTGATCAATCATCCGTCCCTCGCCGGCCGCGTGGCCGCGTGGTCGCGCGACCGCAATCTGTGGGTGCGGCGCGCGTCGGCGGTGAGCCTCGTCGGCCTGGCGCGTCGCGGCGTCGCGCTCGAAAGGGCGTACGCCGTTGCACGCCGACTGCACGGCGACGAGGAAGATCTGATTCAGAAGGCAGTGGGGTGGCTGCTTCGGGAGGCGGGCAAGACCGATCAGCAGCGGCTCGCACGATATCTTCGCGCGAACGTCCGCAGTATTCCGCGGACGACGTTCCGGTACGCGATCGAGCGTTTCAGCGAGGTCGATCGACGCCGGTTATTGGTTCTCTAGAACGCGCACGCCGACGTCAGCCATCACCCAATTGGCTGATGGATGTGACGCCTCGAGGCGAAGGCGGACGTACCGAGCGGGCTCGTTCAACAGGGGCAGTTCGATCACGGGATCCCGGGGCGTTGCGATCGCCGCTCGGATCACGAACGAGCTGAGCGGACCGTTGAAGCCCGTCGTCCATGTCGAGCCGTCGAGCGATGTCGCGATGCTGAGCGCGCGCGGGAACTGATAGGGTTCGCGCCCGAGCATGATTGACACCGCGCACGGGCGCACCACCCTGCCGAGATCGAGCACGACAAAGGCACCGGCACGCTGCTTGTCGGGGGAGCCCCAGATCGTCAGGGGATTGCCGTCGAGAAGCATCCACCCCGCCCCGACCGGCCCGTCGCCGTCAGATGCGCCGGCGATCGGCACCATGCTGGAGCGACAGGTGGATGGCGACGGCGGAGGGTGCAGGGCAAAAAATGCACGCGGGCCGTCGTCCCGAAGATGTGTCGCTCCGGGGTACGACTCGAGCACCGATCGCCAGTGGCCGTCCGGGTCGGTGCGGCGATCGACCACCAGCAGCAAACGCCCCGATGACGCGATCCCGTCGAGTGCGGAGTAGTCGCCCTCGTCGAGCGCAAACGCGAGCGGCAGGTAGTGCGGTGGGAAGTACCCGCTGATGGCATTGACGACCGGCCGGCGGTGAAACATCGCGTGGTACATGGCGGCGGCGTCTGCGAAGCCGTTGTCGATCGGCAGTTCGAGGACGGCATCGAAGCCGTCGGCCTTAGCGCTGGCAAACGTGTCGGGCAGGTCAGGGAGCGGAATCTGAGCCGGCCAGGCGTCGAGCACCATGCCCGCGGCCAGGACGAGCGCGGCTAGACGTCGACTGCGTGGTTGGAGTTGAAGCCGGTTGAATGCCGCGGCGGCGGACGCCGCGAGCGCCAGCACCGCCATCATTGCGAAACGCGCCGGCACACGAATCTCGGTGCCGAACACGGGCAGTCGCATGAGCCAGGCATAGGGCGGCTCGTACAGGAACTGACGGCCGAACACTCTCGGCGTCGGACCCAGAGCGCAGAGGAACAGCACGCCTGTCGCGACGGCGTAGAACGCGAGAACCGACTTGCGGTGCCACGCCTCTCGGACTCGCGAGGACACCGCTCCAGCGATCACCAGGAGGAAAAGAGCCACCGAGATCGGCTTGAAGTACGGACCGCCTGCAATCGTTACCGGCCCCCATTGGAGGCGCCACGGTCCATAACGCGCCAGCGAGGCCGCGATGACGCCGAAGAGACAGCTGACGGCGACAAGGACAAGAGCCACGACGTCGCCTTTGTCGCGGGGCCGCACGCTCTGCCGCCAGGCGACGGCCATGCCGGCGAGCGCGAGGATCGTCAGCGTGAGGCCAGGGAAGAGCTGGCGTTCGGGGCCGTTGAATGTCGATGTCCATCGCCAGAGCGCTAACAGGTTCGACGCGGTCGCCAGAGATGTCAGGTCGCCGCCCATCGTCGAGACGACGAAAAAGTCTCGTCGCAGGTCGTATGCCTGGTGAATTCGCCAGTAGCCGAGCGCGATCGGCGAGAGGATTGCCGCAGCGCAGGCGGCGGCCGCGAGAATCGCGATGAGGGCGTACCGATCGCGCCAGCGGATGAACCACAGAACCCAGAGCAGCAGGAGGACGCTGAAGAATGCGAGGTAATAGCTCGTGCAGAGTCCCGCGATCACGAGCGTGAGCGAGAACGCGGCCAGCCACCGGCGCCGGTGCGTGGTCAGGAACAGATGCAAGGTGGTCAGCGCCGCCGGCAGCGCGAACGACGCCAGGAGCTCGAGATGCTCGAGGTGCGCCATCCGGTACGGATTGAATCCGAACCCGAGCCCGCACAGCACGGCCGCGTCGTGGCGGCGTGTGAGCGTGTATCCGAGCCAGTGCGCCGCGAGGGCGGAGAGCGGGAAGGTGGCGAGCAGCGTGACGTTGTAGGCGACGACCGGGCTGAACCCGATCCACTGAATCGGCGACGCCAGAAGACTCTCACCGAGGCGATGATCCGAGAATGCGATCATGCCGCGCGCGGGAAAGAACGCGAAGCCGTTCCACCACCGCTCCGTCAGCGGCATCACGTGCGCGTTCCACCACAGGATGGAGGTGCTGAGCAGTGGGTCGCCGAGGTCGTGGGGCACCGTCGACGACAGACGGAGGACGAGCGGCCAGGTGATCGCCACGGTCAGCGCGCAGTAGGCCGCTGCCGCGGCAGCCGCCAGTCGACGTGTCATCAGCGTGGTATAGTCGCATTGATTTAACCGCCAGGGGTATCCCACACGGGATTGAGAGCAGACCCTTGGAACCTGGTCTCGCCGAAATCCACGTGGCGCTCATGCGTCGGGTGGATGCAGGCGGACGAAGGGAGAGCGGATGTCAGCCTTCAGCACAGCCTTTCCTCGTTCCCGAAAAATCTACGTGGACGGAGCGCAGGGTGTTCGTGTGCCCATGCGCGAGATCTCGTTGTCGGGTGGAGAGCCGCCGCTCTCGGTGTACGACACGAGCGGGCCTCACGATCACGACGCCAGCGCTGGTCTTCCACCGGTGCGCGAGCCATGGGTGGCGCCGCGTCGCGCGGCCGCGCGCGCGGGCGAGTCCGTCACACAGCTGCGGTATGCGCGCCGGGGCATCGTCACGCCGGAGATGGAATTCATCGCCATCCGGGAGGGGCTGCCGGCCGAGTTCGTGCGCGACGAGGTGGCCCGCGGGCGCGCCATCATTCCCGCGAACAGGAACCACCTCGAGCTCGAGCCGATGATCATCGGGCGCAACTTCCTCGTGAAGATCAACGCGAACATCGGCAACTCCGCCGTGTCGTCATCGATCGAAGAAGAGGTCGAGAAGCTGCGCTGGGCAACGCTCTGGGGCGCCGACACCGTCATGGATCTGTCGACGGGGAAGAACATCCACGAAACGCGCGAGTGGATCATCCGGAATTCGGCAGTTCCCATCGGGACGGTGCCTATCTATCAGGCGCTCGAGAAGGTCGGAGGCCGGCCGGAAGAGCTGACCTGGGAGATCTATCGGGACACGCTCCTCGAACAGTGCGAGCAGGGCGTCGACTACTTCACGGTCCACGCCGGCGTGCTCCTCCGTTACGTGCCGATGACGGCGCGTCGGATCACCGGCATCGTCTCGCGCGGCGGTTCGATCATGGCGAAGTGGTGTCTCGCGCATCACAAGGAGAACTTCACCTACACGCACTTCCGAGAGATCTGCGAGATCATGCGCGCCTACGACGTGTCGTTCTCGCTCGGAGACGGTCTGCGCCCGGGCTCGATCGCCGACGCGAACGACGAAGCGCAGTTTGCGGAGCTCAAGACGCAGGGCGAGCTGACGAAGATCGCGTGGGAGTACGACGTCCAGGTGATGAACGAGGGGCCCGGTCACATTCCCATGCATCTCATCAAAGAGAACATGGAAAAGCAGCTCGAATGGTGCGACGAGGCACCCTTCTACACGCTGGGTCCCCTGACGACGGACATCGCCCCCGGGTATGACCACATCACGTCGGCGATTGGCGCCGCCATGATCGGGTGGTACGGCACGGCGATGCTCTGCTACGTCACGCCCAAGGAGCATCTCGGCCTCCCGAACCGCGATGACGTGAAGGCAGGCGTGATCGCGTACAAGATTGCGGCGCACGCGGCGGATCTGGCGAAGGGACATCCGCGGGCGCGGGCCTGGGACGACGCGCTCTCAAAGGCCCGTTTCGAATTCCGATGGGAGGATCAATTCAACCTGGCGCTCGATCCGGTGACCGCTCGTGCATTCCACGACGAAACGCTTCCAGCCGACGGCGCCAAGGTCGCGCACTTCTGTTCGATGTGCGGCCCCAAGTTCTGCAGCATGGAACTCACGCAGCAGGTCCGCGACTACGCCGCGCAGGGCATGGAAGAGAAATCGGTTGAGTTCCGGAAGAACAAGGAACTCTACGTGAAGGTGCCGTGACGCTCGAGTGTGACGCTATTTCGTCAAGCGACGAGTGTCAGGCGACGGCTGGCGTCACCGTTCGCCTACGACCGGCACGATCTGAATGAGCGTCGGAAAGCGTGCCGGTTGTCCCCCGGGTTTCGGATTCGGGTAGCCCTGCGACACGTCGGACTGAAAGTCCTTGACCGTGACGCCGGGGGGAAACGCCATCGCATCCTCGCGGTACCGCCCCACCTCGAAGGCATGCGTCGCTGGCACCTCGAAGATCACTTCGCCTTTCTGCTTGAGATAAGTCCTGTAATAGGTGACTACTTCGACAAAGGTCGCCGCCGTGCCGAACATGTAGTACCGCTGGCCCCTGCCCGCGTCATACGACGCGAGGAACTGTGCGTTGGGGTAGATCGGCAATCCGAGCGTGGCTTCCGTCGGAGGCGCTTCGGGTTGTGCTTGTGTTCGTGTGGGTGCGGGCGCGGCGACGGGCGCTGGCGCACGCGGTGTCGCGGGCGCCGGCTGAGCTGTGCCGCCCCTGGGGAACGGCTGCGGCGTCGCGGGCTGTTGACCGCCAGCAAGTACAACGAGGAGCAGTGCCGCGGCTCTCACGTCCCGATTATAGCCGCCGCACAGGAACCACGGGCAATCTGGTGGCGTCAGATAAATTAGGTTCACACTCCATGTCGAATACGGTCAAGACGGCGCTTCTCCTTGGTGTGCTCAGCGCCGTGCTTATCTTCATCGGCGAAACACTTGGCGGCGTTCAGGGGGCGGTGGTCGGGTTCCTGTTCGCCGGCGTCACCAACTTCGTGTCGTACTGGTTCTCCGACAAGATCGTGCTGCGGATGTACAGCGCGCAGGAGGTAGGTCCAGGTCATCGTCTCCACGATATCGTGTCAAGGCTCGCAGCCCGCGCGGGCCTGCCGCAACCTCGCTGCTACCTCATTCCGGAGGCGTCGCCCAACGCGTTTGCGACGGGCCGCAGTCCCGAACACGCGGCCGTCGCCGCCACCGAAGGCATTCTGCGCCTGCTGAACGACGAGGAGCTGGAGGGTGTCCTCGGACATGAACTGGCGCACGTGAAACACCGGGACATTCTGATCGGCTCAGTGGCGGCGACGCTGGCCGCAGCCATCATGATGGTGGCGCGCTTTGCGATGTTCTGGGGTGCGGGATGGGGTGGCGCGCGCGACGACGACCGCGAGGGCGGCAACCCGCTGGCGCTCATCGCGACCATCATCGTGGCGCCGATTGCCGCCATGCTCATTCAGGCGTGGATTTCCCGGACGCGGGAGTACGACGCCGACGCCGGCGGCGCCTCCATTGCCGGGTCGCCGCTCGGCCTGGTCAGCGCGCTCCGGAAAATTGAAGCGGCCTCGCATGCGGTCCCGCTGGAAGCCAACCCGGCGACGGCGCACATGTTCATCATCAAGCCGTTCTCAGCGTCGGGCTTGCTCGGGCTGTTCAGCACGCATCCTCCGACCGATCAGCGCGTGGCCGCGCTGCTCGACTTGTCGCGCGCGTAGGGGATTATCCGCGGCCGCTCAGATCAGCCACTGTGGTGAAAAAGCCACGGTTTCAGAGCTGCCCACGCTTGCCCACGTCCGTTATTTCCGACTGAACCGGCCAGGCCGGTGCGCCGATACAGACAGCAAGCGGATTCCCCCTGGCGTGCATCTTGCTCCGCTACATTTCCGGACGGAGGCAGCATTGCACGTAGACGACCTCGACATCTCACCGAGCAAGATTGGCGAAACGGCGCAGAGAATCATCGACCGTGCATTCGAGGAGGCGCGACGTCGTGAGCATGCGCTGCTGACCAACGAACATCTGTTCCTGGCGTTCGCGCAGGTCGAATGGGACATGTTCGCGGAGGTCATGCGCGACATCGAGCTCAATCCCCACACGATTCTCCAGGCGATTGAAGAGCACCTGCACATGATGCCCTCCTTCGCCGGCCGGGAGCTTCGCATCTCGCCGGCGACCAAGCTGGTGTTCAAGCTGGCGCTGCATCACGCGAGCCGTGGCGGCCGCCAGACGATCGAAGCTGCCGATCTGTTCTCCGCTGTCTTCGAAGAGACGCAGGGCGTACCGGTCTCGATCCTCCGGCGTCACGGCGTCGAGCCCGAAGTGCTGGTGAACCGGTTGAACGCGCGGATGCGCGACATGGAGCTGCGCGAGGAGCGGTTGAAGAAGCGCTTCGAACTCCCGCCGTTCCTCAAGCACTTCGCCACCAACCTGAACCTGCTGGCGCGCCAGGACAAGGTGCCGCCGGTGTTCGGACGCGACAAGGAGATCCAGCAGGTACTGGAGATCCTCTGTCACCGCGAGCGCGCCAACTCCGTGATGCTCATCGGCGAGCCGGGCGTTGGCAAGACGGCCATCGTCGAAGGTCTCGCGCGTCGCATCGAATTCGAACCCGACAGCGTGCCCGTCCGGCTCCGCGATTGCCAGGTGGTGAACCTGCAGATGAACACGATGGTCGCCGGCACGATGCTGCGCGGGATGTTCGAGGATCGCATCCAGAACGTCATCCGCGAGCTGAAGGAACGGCCGAACCTGATTCTGTTCGTCGACGAAGCGCACACGATGGTGGGCGCCGGGTCGGCGCTCGGCGCCCCGTCGGACGCGGCCAACGTCTTCAAGTCGGTGCTGGCCCGTGGCGAAATCAGGATGATCGCGGCCACGACACTGACCGAATACAAGGAATACATCCAGGAGGATGAGGCGCTCGCGCGGCGGTTCCGCTGCGTGACTGTCGCCGAGCCGAGCATCGACGAAACGCGCCGCATCCTCTACAACCTGCGGCCGCGTCTCGAGCGGAACTACTCGGTGCGCCTCCTCGACGAGGCTGTGGAGACGGCCCTCGAGATGTCACCGCGCTACATGCGCCATCTGCACCTGCCCGACAAAGTCATTGGCTGGCTCGATACGGCAGCCGTGCGCGCGGAGATCGACAAGCGCTGGGAGGTGAAGACCGAGGACATCGTCGCCGTCATCTCCCATGCGGCGCAGATTCCGGAAGACATGGTGTTCCGCGATGTTACCGATCGGTTCAAGGACATCGAGACGCGCCTCCAGGAGCGCGTGGTCGGTCAGGCCAACGCCGTGCAGGCCGTCGCGCGACGCCTGGTCCTGAACAAGGGCCCGTTGAAGGACGGCTTCGATCGCCCGGACGGCGTGCTGCTGTTTCTGGGACCCACGGGCGTCGGGAAGACCGAGCTCGCAAAGGCCGTCGCGGAGTTCCTGTTCGGCGACGACAAGAAGATGGTTCGCGTCGACATGTCCGAGTATCAGGACGGTTCGGTGTCCGTCGACAAGCTGATCGGCATGCCGCGCGGCATCGTCGGCAGCGAGCGCGGCGGCATCCTGACGAATCAGCTGAAGGACAACCCCTACACCGTGGTTCTGCTCGACGAGGTGGAAAAGGCGAGTCCGAATCTCCTCAATCTGTTTCTGCAGGCGTTCGACGAAGGCTGGATGACCGATGGGCGCGGCCGTCGCGTGTATTTGAGTGACGCGGTCGTTATCATGACGTCTAATATCGGCTCTGAGAATTTCCGGAAGCTCACGAGCCCGCTCGGATTCCTGTCGAAGAACGTCGGCGTGGAGCAGGTGCAGGGCGAAGTCATGCGCGAGCTGGAGCGCCGGTTCCCACCCGAATTTCGTAATCGGATCGACGAAGTGGTGCTGTTCGCCCCACTGATGCACGACGAGGTCCGGGAGATCGCGCGTCACTACCTCACTCAGGTCAGGCTGACGCTGGCGCGCTCGGGCAAGACCATGCAGATCGATGACGACGCGCTGGAGCTGATCGTCACGCAGGGCTACAGCCTGGCGTTCGGCGCGCGGTTCCTGAAGCGCGTCATCGACGAGCGTATCAAGCTGCCCATCAGCAGCCGGTGGAAGGAAGGCTCTCACTTCCACGTGCGCGTCCAGGATGGTCAGGTCACGGTCGAAGCGGCGCCTGCGCGCCTGGTCGACGCGGCCGAGGCCATGATTTACGGCGACGTCGCCTAGCGATTTCGACTAGTCCCAGCGGAACCCGACCTGCTCTGGCGCCTGAGCCGACGACACATCGTCGGCTCCGGGCGCTTCCTCGCGAGGCATCAACCCGTATCGCTGCTGAAGTACGCGAACCATGCCCCGGATCTCCTTCCGGTAGGCATCGGGCGCGTACTTCCGCGCGTACAACCGCTCGTAACCGGGCACCATCGAGGGGAATTCCCGCCTGAGGAACGCCATGAAATGATCGCGGGTGCCGTCTTGCAGGTGCATGACGTTGCAACCGACGAATGTGGCGCCGTGGTCGGCTATGGCCTTGATGGTCGACTCGAGCTTCGAGCGCGACGAGGAGAAGCCGGGCACGATCGGAGCCATCAGCACGCCGGCGTTGATGCCCGCGTCGACGAGCGCGCGGACGGCGCGCAGCCGCTGCAGTGGGTGTGCCGTGCCGGGCTCCAGTCTCAACCACGCGTCCTCATCGACGGTCGGCACGCTCATGTAGATGGTGCAGCCGGCCGTCCGCGTCAGATCCTGGAGGACGTCGCGATCGCGAACGACCATCGGCCCTTTCGTGATGAGCCCGGCGCGCGTTCGTCCGCGGGCCAGCGCCTGAAGGCAGCCGCGCGTCAGGCGATAGTGCCCCTCGATCGGCTGATACGGATCGGTCGCGGTGCCGAACGCAACGAGGTGGCGGCCCCACGACGGGCGATCGAGCTCGCGCGCGAGCACCTCGACGATGTTCTTCTTCACCAGAATCACCGATGCGAAGTCGTCGTTGGGGTTCAGCTCGAACTGGACATGGTAGCGCCGCGCGAAACAGTAGTGACAGCCGTGGGTGCAGCCGCGATACGGGTTCAGCGTCCACTCGAAAGGCATCCCGGCGACCCGGTTGAGCGCGGAGCGGCACGATACTTCCTGATATCGGGCCTCGTCGGCGCGGCGTTCCGCTTCGGTCAGCGCGTCACTGCCGCCGGTCTTGACGGCGTTGGCGACGTCGCGCGTGGTGGGATTGGGTGCGGCGCCGAGGTCGAACAGGAGAGGATGGATGGAAGCCATTCGGCCGATTGCGGCAGACTTTCGTCAGACTTTCGCTATGATGCGGAAGGGAACTGCCGCCTGTCAAGCGGCCTGATTCTCAGCGGCTCAGTTCAAAAAGCTGTGCGCTGCCCTGCCAGTCGCCGAACGCTCCATGTGACCGGAGGTCGCGCCGCGGGGCGATGCGGATCAACAGATCGATGAATTCCGAGGGTTTGTACAAGTGCTCGTGGATCACGACCCACCTGACGTTCAACGCTCGCAGTTGCTCCATCGACACATCGTCGGGAAAGCCCACCATCGCTTCAACGACCTTGAAGTGCGCATTGGAGTAATAGCCGCTGTAGCCGTTGATGAGCGGTCGCCAGTGATGGCGCGAGTAGAACTCGTAGTACGGATCGAATCTCTGAACGTCGATGGGCGACGGCATCGGAAAGTCCGCGACGACCGCGGGGCCGCTGTGAGCGATGTAGCGGTACAGCGGCGGCTGAGCGAGCGGCACCGTGGTGAGTGGAAGCGGCAAGGGCGCCATCTCGATGATCATGGCGGCGATGATGGCTGCGACGAGCCAATGCGAACGTCGATGACCTGCCAGACGTCGCTCGAGCCATTCGACGCCGAACGCAGCCAGTACGGCGAGCGCGCACAAGGCGATGACCGAAAAACGCGCTGGTGCGCGAAGGTTGCGGAAGGGCGCCGCGACCGCTCGTACAAGCGGATACAGGTGCCCGTTCATGCCGAATGAGAGCTCGATCGTCAAGACACAGAGCGCCAGGTAAATCCAAAGGGTCTTTCTGCGCTGGACGAACAGGCTCACAAGCGCGAGCACCGTGGCGACAATCCCCGGCGCGAGGCGAAGTTCTTCTCCTTGGAAACGCACGGCCGTCCACCCGAACCATCGATTGGTCTTGGGCCAGGTCACGTAGCTGAGCGGCGAGGCGCTGAACCGATACACCTCGTCGAGTGTGCGCTCCCCGAGCGCCTTGGCGTTTGCCACGTACGGCTGCGCGTAGGGAATCGTCAGAACGGCTGCGACGACGGCCGCGAGGACCAGAAGGGGGAGAACGCCGGCCGCGCGGCGCATGTTCGTGGCGAGCAGGATCGTGCCCACGACCGCAAGCGCGACCGACAGGAAGATGCCGTAGTACACGCACGAGAGGACTTGAAGCCAGAGGCAGATACCCGTCAGAACGGCCGCCCGCCAGCTGCGTTCTTCGATGGTGCGATGCAGCGCGAGGAGCGCCAGCGGAATCCACATCATCCACTGCAGCTCGAGGTGCATGAAATGCAGCGGACGATACGGTGCGAGGGTAAACGCCGCCGCGGCGACCAGCGCCGCGCGTGCGCTGCCGACGAGATGATGCGCCAGTGCAAACATGGCGACGCCGGAACCGGCGATGCCGAGGATGAAGAGCAGGTTGTAGACGAGAGTGGGCGGCGCGCCCACCCACAGCAGTGGCGCACCGAGCGCACCCTGCAGGAGCGTGGCGTCGGAATACGCCAGGGTCCGCAGCTCGGGATAGTAGATGTTGCCGTCGAAGAGGTGACGGGGATCTGTCTGGAGCGCGTGTGCGAACCAGGAGAGTCGCCACATGCTGAAGAACGTGTCGGGGTGCTGAGTGACGGTCGAATACAGGTACAGGCCCTGGGGCCACGTCACGTACACGGCGAGCACCAGCGAGAGGGCGGTCGCGGTGGCGATTGGCTGGCGGATCAGGTCGCTGACTCGCGCGCCCGCGCGCGCCAGTACTCCAGCAGATCGTCGATAGTCTGGTCGAGTGGTATATGCGGTCGCCATCCGAGTTCGGTCTGGATTCGAGACGGGTCGCCGGCGAGCAGCGGGACGTCGTTTGGCCGATAGCGCTGCGGATCGATGCGGATTTGAACGGGCACTCGTGCCCGTGCGAGCAGGCGATCAACGAGCTCGCGGACCGCGACGGCGTGGCCCGAGCAGACATTGTACGCACGTCCCGTCTCGCCACGCTCGAGGATGAGGTGGTAGGCGCGGACGGTGTCGCGCACATCGGTCATGTCGCGCCTGGCCTCGAGATTGCCCACGGCCAGCTCAGGCTGCTGCCACCGGCCGGCCTCGATGTCGGCAATGCGTCGCGCGAACCCGGACGCGACGAAGAACGGCTCCTGCCGCGGGCCGAAGTGGTTGAACGCCCTTGCGATGGTGACGACGAGTCCGTCGCGTGTCGCGCGAAGCCCGAGCATTTCCTGCGCGAGCTTGCTGAGCCCATAGGGGCTGTTCGGGACGAGCGCGGCGTCCTCGGCAATCGGACGATCGCACGTCGCGTACACCAGGGCCGAGCTCGGAATGAGGACCCGCGCGCGCGTGCCCGTTTCCCTCAAGGCGTCCAGCAGGTGATGGGTGCCGCGCACGTTGACGGCAAGCGTCGGCGTCACGCTCGCCCAGGACTTGCCCACATGCGCCGCGCCGGCACAGTGGTACACGGCTGACGGCCGCACCGCGGCGATGGCCGTTCGTACCGCCTGCCGATCGAGCAGATCGACAGCCTGCCAGGTGACGCCGACCTTCGAGGTCGCCGCTGTCGGAATCGAGCCTTCGGAACGCCGCCAGGCAACGATCGGCGTTCCCTCCGTGGCCAGCAGGTCCAGCAGATGGCTCCCGGCGAACCCGGCCGCACCAGTAATCAGAATCGGCGCAGCCACTAACGTGGGACGCCGCTCAGCGCGCCGTTGAACGGCGAGAAGTTGCCCAGGCCCGCAAGCGTGAAGGAGAGGAAGAACCGGTGATCGGCAGTGACGCCGACGCCGGAGGTGACGCCGCCGTAGTTGAACGTCTGGTATTCGAGGGCGACGCCGCAGCACTGGGAATTGTAGAACGTCGAAATCCGCTGCTGCAGCATCGAGCCGTGCAGCACATCGTAGTTGAAGTAGTAGAGCGCCCCGACGCGGTTGTCGCGCGCGTGGAAGTTGACGGTGCTGTTCAGCGCCTGATCGAGCAGGTTGGGATCGTTGAAGCCGGGCACCTGCGGGATGAAGTTCTTCTTGCTCCATCCGCCGGTCGTCTGCAGACGTCCCGACCAGTTGTAGGTGGCGCTCACCGAAAGGTTGCGAGGCGACAGGTACCGCGGATCGAACTCGGTCGTATAGCTCATGTTCAAGTCGTTGGTGGGCGCTGCCTGCACCCGGAGCGACAACGTCGAGAAGTTGCTTTGCTGCGCCCCGCCCGAGCTTGTCGTATATCGCGGATCGTACTGGGCCTGTCGTTGATCCGTGTAATACGTCTGAAACAGCTGGACGGTCACGATTTCGCGGGCGATGCTCGTCCGGCCCGTCGGCCGCTTCGCATAGAAGCGGTTCGCCACGCCGTAGGTGTACTGGACGCCGCCGTAGATTCCGTCGACGCCGTCGGTCTTGAGAATGCGGTCGGCGATGTCGATGCTCGACGTTCGGGTGATGTTCACGAACGGCTCGATCGTGTGCTTGAACTTCTCGGCGTACCCGTTGTTCGGCGTGTCCCACACGCGTGTGAAGACCGGCCCGGTCATCTGAGCCGTTGCGGCGAGATAGGTGCGGTTCAGCGGGGTATCGATGGGCGTCAGGTCGGAGGCCGACGTGTAGCTACGTGTGTAGTAGGTGTCGCGCCAGGCGAGCGTCGTGTTGACCGTGAACCACTGCCAGCGTTTGAACGGGAAACGGATCTGCGGCATGAAGTCGAACCGGTTGACGCCGAGATCGACGTTGGTTTCGGGTGCCAGGTTGTTCCGCGTCTCGTTCAGCAGGCCGGCGTACTCGCCGTTCACCGACGCGTACAGCGGCGTCCCGCTGATCGGCCGCTCGCTCCGGGCCAGCGAAATACGCGGCCAGTTGCCGGTGAGACGTGAATTGTTGGCGTCGCTGAAGTACTCGTTGTGATCGACAGTCGCGTTCAGCGTGTACGTGTGCCACGCGCCGACGACGTTGCCGCCGTAGTTCCTGATGTTGCGAGACGCATCGTAGATGTTCGTGTTGAGCGTCTGCATGGTGACGAGACTCGAGAAGTAATTGACGTTCACCCGTGCCCGCAGGCCATACGGCAGCCCCTGCGTCGCGCCGCCCCGAATCTCGAAGCTCTGACTGTCGGGCGAGGTCGTCGTCGAGCCATCGGGGTTCGCGTAGGTGGTCGAGTGCTCGTTGAGAATATGGGCCGCGAAGTTGCCGGACGTGAGGCCGCCGAAGTTGTACCGGTACTCCGATCCAATCCCCTGGCCCGTCTTGGAGTACCAGTCGTGCTTGATCGTCAGGTCCTCGCTGCGATCGATCGCCCAGAAAAACGCGTTATGGAGCGAGTGCCCTCGGAGCGTCGACTGCCCGTAGGTCGGAATCAGGAACCCCGTCGCGCGATCGTCCTTCTTCGTCGGGTAGTACATGATCGGGGTGTACAGCATCGGCACACCCTTGACGCTGAACACCGCGTCGCGCAGCAGCGTGTAGTGATCGAGGTTCAGCAGGATTGAGTTCGATGCGAGCTCCCAGCGCGGCGTGGGCTGCACACACGTCGTGAAGCCCCCCTTGGTAATCCGGTATTTCCGCGCGGCAATCTTCTCGATCATCTCGCCGGTGAAGTACACGTCCGTATCCTGCGTCGACACGGGCACGGTCAGCGCTCCGGGGACGGCTGGCCGGGCAGGCTGCGGTTTGACCGTCGCGTAGCCGAAGGCGTTGTAGAACGTGCCGAGCTTGGTCTTGATGTTGAAGTCCGCGCGATCCGCGGTGATCCGCGCCGTGCCCTGGACGAGCACGAAGTTGCCGGTCGCGACGGCCCGGTTCTTATCGCTGTACAACTCGATCTCGTCGGCGTAGAGCTCGACGTCGCCGATTTTCACGACGACCGGGTGCGTCGAATCGCCTTTACCCTTCCAATAGTTGGCACCAACCCGCTGCTGCTGTTCGGCAGAGGCCGAATCGACGCCTGCGGGAGCCTGCTGCGCCAGCGCCGAGGCGGCAGTCAGGAGCCCGCCTGCGATCAGGAGCGCACGAGCAACGCACTTCACCATGAGCCCCGCGGGTGGTTCGAAGAGTATCACGCGTCGATTTCACGAAGGACGTCGCCGAGGAGGAAGATCGAGCCGGCCACCACGATCCGCGGCGACAGCGACCATGCCTGGCGCAGCGCGTCGGCCACCGAGACCGCTGTCTGAATCGTCCGCGCCGGCGCCAGTGCGCGCGCCTGCTCGGCGAGCGTCTGCGGATCGGCCGAGCGCAGATTCGAGGCGCGCGTCACGATGAGCGGGCCGACATGCGGCAGCAGCGCTTCGAGCATCTGGCTGCTTGCCTTGTCGCGCATCGCGGCGAACACCAGCGGCCGCTTCTCTTCGCCGAGCTCGGCCAGGTACGCGGCCAGTGCGGCGGCGCCCGCGGGATTGTGCGCAGCATCCATGATCAGTTCGCGGCCGTCCGCGAGCGCGCGATGCTCGAGTCGGCCCGGCCAGGACACGCGCTCGAGGCCGCGGGCGATTGCCGCGGCCGGGACCGACACGCCTCGGGCGTCGAGCGTTTCCAGCACGCGAATCGCCACGACGGCGTTGACAACCTGGTGCTGCCCGCGCAGCGCCAGCCGGATGTCGCCATACTGGTGGCGCGCGGTCTCGAAGTGGCAGCGGCCCCGGACGACGGTGCCATCCATCGCTCGGATGAGTTCCGCGGCTCGCTCGCGTGCCACGCCGGCGATGACTTCGAAGGCTTCGTCCCCGACCGGCCCGACCACGACCGGCACGCCAGGCTTGATGATGCCCGCCTTCTCGAAGGCGATCTCCCGAAGCGTGGTCCCGAGGTACTGCTGGTGATCGAAATCGATTGAGGTGATGGCTGACACGACGGGAGTAATGACGTTGGTAGAGTCCAATCGGCCGCCCAGGCCGACCTCGACCACCGCAATCTCCGCGTCGGCCCGCCGGAAGAGCTCAAACGCCATGGCCGTGGTCGCCTCGAAAAAGGTCGGCGGCGCGGTCAGCGTGCCCGAGGACAAGAGCGCATCGATCGTGCGCCGGACGAGCTGCGCGACGTCACGCACGGCGTGCGCATCGGCCGGCTGCCCGTCGACGACGAATCGCTCGGAGAGATCGACGAGATGAGGCGACGTGTAGCGGGCGCTGCGATAGCCGGCCTCGCGCAGCGCCGTGTCGATCATCGCGGTGACCGACCCTTTCCCGTTCGTGCCCGCGATGTGGATCGACGGAAACGCGCGCTCGGGGCTGCCGAGATGGTCGAGCAGCGTCCGGATGTTCTCGAGGCCGAACTTGATGCCGAACTGCTCGAGCCGAAAGAGGTAGGAGAGGTCTTCGGACACTACGTCAGTTCGAAAGCGGCACCGCCGGGGCCGCCGCGGCCGCGACCGGTGCGGCGGCAGGAACGGCGCCCATGAAACGCAACGCCTTCGCGAGCACCGCTTTCAGCTCGCGTCGATCGACGACGAGATCGACCATGCCCTTCTCGAGGAGGAATTCGCTCCGCTGAAAACCCTCGGGCAGCTTCTGCCGGATGGTCTGTTCGATCACGCGAGGTCCGGCAAAGCCGATGAGCGCCTTCGGTTCCGCGATGTTGAGATCCCCGAGCATCGCGAAGCTTGCCGTGACGCCGCCTGTTGTCGGATCGGTCAGGACCGAAATGTAAGGGAGCCGGGCGCGATCGAGCCGCGCCAGGGCTCCCGAGATTTTGGCCATCTGCATCAGCGACAGCGCGCCTTCCATCATCCGCGCGCCCCCCGACGAGCAGACGATGACCAGGGGCCAGCGCTCGTCGATCGCGCGTTCGATGGCGCGCGTGATCTTCTCGCCGACCACCACGCCCATGCTGCCGCCGATGAACCCGTAGTCCATCGCCGCGACGATAGCCCGGATGCCCTGAATCGGTCCTGAGGCGACGACGACCGCGTCCTTGAGACCGGTCGCCTCGATGCTCGCCCGCAGCCGGTCGCGGTACGGCTTGGTGTCGGTGAACGTCAATGGGTCGGTCGACGCCAGCTCCCTGTCGTACTCCACCCAGGGCTCCTCATCGAACAGCATGCGCAGGCGCTCGGTGGCCCCGATTCGGAAGTGGTGGGCGCACTTCGGGCAGACGTTCAGGTTCGACGCGAGATCCTTGCTGTAGATCAGCTGCGAGCAGGCGGGACACTTGACCCACAGGCCTTCCGGCACGCGGCTCGCCTTTTCCTTGGCCGGCGCGATCGGTTTGCGGGCCTTCTTGAACCAGGCCATTGAACTCGACAGCTTATCAGGGATTTCCGATTGTCGAGTGTCGATCTGGCGACTGTCGATTGAGTCCTCAATCGACAATCGCCGATTAACCAATCGTCAATTTGACAGCTCTACCGTGTCCTGGGCACGTAGTACTGCGTGCCGGCGCCCATCGTTCGAATCTGCTTCAGCAGATCGTCGAGCGCTTCGTCGCTGCCGTCGGAATCGAATTGCGAGGTTTCCACCACGAGGAGCGGCGTCGCGGTGTAGTGGAAGAAGTAGTGATGATAGGCCTCGTTCATCTCGCGCACGTAGTCGTCGTCTGGCTGGAGGGCGACCGCCTCCGGATCGGCGCGGCGACTGCGGATGCGCCGAAGCAGCACGTCGGTCGGTGCCTGCAGGTAGACGACGAGATCGGGCGGCACGACATCGCGCGCGAGGAGATCGTACAGGCGCTGATAGATGAACAGTTCGTTGTCGTCGAGATTCAGGTACGCGAAGATCTTGTCCTTGTCGAACAGATAGTCGCTGATGGTGATCTCGTTGAAGAGATCCGTCTGGCGGAGCGCCGTCTGCTGTCGATGCCGGTTGAGGAGATAGAAGAGCTGCGCCTGCAGCGCGGCGCCCGGCTTGTCGGCGTAGAAATCGGCGAGGAAGGGATTCTCGGCTTCCTCGAGTACGGCAGCGGCGTCGAGGCGCGTCGCGAGTCGTTCGGTCAGCGCCGTCTTGCCTGCGCCAATCGGCCCTTCGATCGCGATGTAGCGGAAGTGCAAGGCGCGCCGATGATATCATCGCGGCAGTGTCGGTCGTGCGTGCGTGCCTGCGTGTCGTGATGGTACTGGCGCCGCTGTGTGCCGTATCCGCGTGCGCGAGCGCGCCGCCTGCACCGCCGCCGAAACCAGTCGGGCCGAGTTTCGAGCAGAAGATGGCGTGGATTCTCCGGCTCGAGGATCAACGCTCGCTGCGCGATCCCGCGCCTTCGGTTCCACCTCCTGCTCCCGTTCCCGCGCCCGCGCCTACGCGCGGCAGCACCCCACCGGTCGTCGCGCTGCCCCCGCCGCCTCCCGATTTGACTCGGCTGCTCGCCGATGAAGACGCGCGCATCCGTCGCCGCGCGGCGATTGCCGTCGGACGCGTCGGTTTGCGCGAAGGCGTTCAGCCGCTCGTAGCAGTACTCCGCGACACGGACGCCGAGGTCCGCCAGATGGCGGCGCTCGGGCTCGGTCTGATCGGCGATCCGCAGGCGCGCGAGCCGCTCGTCGCAGCCCTGACCGATCCATCGTCGGTGCTCGTGCAGGGCAGTGCCGCGGAGGCGCTTGGCCTCATCGGTGATCGTGGCGCGGCCGACGCGATCGGACGGATGCTGGCGCAGCTCGTTGATTCGGGTGCGGTCTCGGAGTGGCCGGCCGAAGCGGACGAGACCAAGCGCGACACGCCCTCGGCCGCGTTCCGCCGCGGCGTCGTGGCGCTCGTGCGGCTGAAGGCGTACGACGCGCTCGCGGGCGCAGTTCTCGATGGCGCCGGCCAGCCACGCGTGCGCGGCTGGCCCGTGGCGTTTGCCCTTCAGCGGATCGAGGACAAACGCGCGCTTCCCGCGCTGATGACGCTCGCTGGCGACAGCAATCCGTACACTCGGACCTTCGCGATCAAAGGGCTCGGCGCGCTCAAGGATCGAATGGCGCTGCCGATTCTGCTGCCGCTGCTCAAGAACGCGAACCGGCTGCTCGCGATCGAAGCGATCCGCGCGGCCGGACGCATCGGCGATTCGTCGGCTGCTGATCCGCTCATCGATATCGCGCTCGACGCGAAAGCCGATCCGCAAGCGCGGTTCGAGGCGGTCACCGCCGTCGCCGCGCTGCCCAGGCCGCCGTCAGCTGCCGTCGTCGACGCGCTGCTCGATCTGATCACCGATCGCGATCCGACGGTTCGTGGCGCGGCGCTCCAGGCGATGGCCGCGCTCGATCCTGACGGCTTCGTGGCGGCCCTGTCGTCTCTGGACGCCGACTCGAACTGGAAGGTTCGGGCAGCCCTCGCCACGGCGTTGAGCGGGCTGAACGCCGAGATCGGATTACCACGTCTGCGCACGATGCTCGGCGATTCCGATCAGCGTGTGGTGCCGTCGGTGCTATCGGCGCTGGTCAAGCTCGCACCGGCGGAAGCCACGACGATGCTCCTCGAGCGATTGAAGGCCGAGGATCCCGCCGTGCGCGCCGAAGCCGCACGGGCGATTGGCGAGCTGAAGCCCGCCGGTGCGGGCCCGTCGCTCGCCGCGGCGTTCCAGTTGGCAGAGCGCGACGCGACGTACATCGCCCGCGCGGCCGCGCTCGAGGCGCTGGCCGCGTACGGGGCGACTTCAGCGATGCCGTCGCTGCAGACCGCGCTTGGCGACAAGGACTGGGCCGTGCGCGTGCGCGCCGCCGCGCTGGTCAAACAACTCGACCCGAACGGCGCTGGCGCGACCGTCGACGCCGCGATTCGGCCTGCCCCGACGACGGTGCCCGCCGAGACCTATCAGGCCGCGCGCATCGTCACGCCGCCCGTGTCGACCCACGCGTTCATCGAAACCGAGCGAGGCTCGATCGAAATCGAGCTGGCGGTCCTCGACGCGCCGCTGACGGTCGAGAACTTCGTCAGCCTCGCACGCAAAGGATTCTTCAACGGCCTCACCTTTCACCGCGTCGTGCCCGGCTTGGTTATTCAGGGCGGCGACCCGCGCGGCGACGGTGAAGGCGGCGCGAACTACACGATCAGGGACGAACTCAACGAGCAGCCGTATCTGCGCGGCACGGTCGGCATGGCGCTCGACTGGGCCGATACGGGCAGCAGCCAGTTCTTCATCACCCAGACGCCGCAGCCGCATCTCGATGCGAAGTACACGGCGTTTGGCCGCGTGACGGCCGGCATGGATATCGTCGATCGCATTCAGGCCGGCGACGTGATCCGGCAGGTTCGGATTTGGGATGGCGTGCAGGCGCCTTCAGGCGGCGCGAGATGAGATGAGAACGGGTCGTACGTGAAAAGGGGGCGACCCGGCCGCCCCCTTCTTTGACGGGCGAGGTCAGCTTAGCGTTTCTTGCCGGCCTTCTTCTTCCCGCCCTTGGCTTTCTTCGCCATTGTCCGTTATCCCCCCCTTCATCTGGGTTTCACGTGCGAGAGCGCTCACGTCATCGCGAATGGCTGCCGCCTGGCACGCTCACCCGATGCTGGCGCGTCGCTTCGGGGCACCTTCCGTTCGGATCCTGGAAGGGCGAACCCGTCGGTGTTGCAATGGACGAGTTCACTAGGGGTGGCCTGAGTTCGCCACCCTCATACCAGATGTAGATTATGGATGCGTCGGTCGAGATGTCAAGCACAAAGTGAACAAAATGTCAAAAAAAGTTGCACTCTTGAAGGTCCGCGTGAACTCATCGGCGTGACGTTCGTGCAACGAGCGCGCGCGGCTGCATCTGCCGGTGCGGCCGGCCGCATCGCGACGACGATCTTCAACGGTTCGATCGCGTCCTGACGACGATCGATGTCGGTCAGTCGCGAGGGCGATGCCCGCTCGCCACTGGACCGGACCAGCGGCGCGTATGCGCCGGCGAGAGAGAACCAGGCCTCCACGCGAGCGAGGAGCATGAAGGCTGCTGCGAGGCGCCGACGCTACATGCTTGTCCGCAGCGCCTGTTTCTCAGCGTGGCGTTCGAGTGCGAGCGCGATCAGGCGATCGAGCAGCTGCGGATAGGTCACGCCCGTCGCCTCCCACATCTTCGAATACATGCTGATCGTCGTGAACCCCGGAATCGTGTTGATCTCGTTCACGTAGAGCAAGCCGCTGTCGCGCGCGAGCAGAAAGTCGACGCGCGCCATCCCGGCGCAGTCGAGGGCCTTGAACGCCGCCACGGCCATGCTCCGCACCTGCTCGTGCTGTGCATCAGTCAGCTTCGCCGGGATGACGGTCGCCGATCCCTCGTCGAGGTACTTGGCCTCGTAGTCGTAGAACTCTCGCGACGGAATGATCTCGCCGGGTACCGAGGCCTCGGGCTCGTCGTTGCCGAGCACGGCGCATTCGATCTCCCGCGCGTTCGGCACGGCCGCTTCGATCACGATCTTGCGATCGAACTGGGCGGCCAGGGCGAGCGCCGCGCGCAGTTCGGCGGCGTGCTTGGCCTTCGAGATGCCGACGCTCGATCCCAGGTTGGCCGGCTTCACGAAAACCGGGAAGCCGAGCTGGTCGACCAGGCGCGTCATGGTGCCCCGCTCGTCGCGCCGCCACTCGCGGGCGAGCACGACCGCGTAGTCGCAGACCGGCAGCCCCTGCGCCTTGAAGATCACCTTCGCTGCCGTCTTGTCCATGCCGACCGACGAGGCGAGGACGCCGGCGCCGACATACGGCACGTTGGCGAGCTCGAGCAGGCCTTGAACCGTACCGTCTTCCCCGTAAGGCCCATGAAGCACCGGGAACACGACGTCGAGACCCGCCCCGGACACGAGGTGCCCGCCAGGATAGGCCACGATGTCCGCTTGACGCGCGTCCGTGATCTCGCCGGCCCTCGACTCCGCTCCCGACCCCGCGCCGATCGCCGTATCGGCGTTGTGGCCGCGAATGACGTCGGCGGCAGAAGTGAGCCGCGGAGGCGACGACGGCATCACCCACCGGCCGTCTTTCTCAATGCGGATCGCGACGGCTTCGTAGCGCCCGGGATCGAGGTTGCCGAACACGGCTGCCGCCGAGGCCAGGGACACTTCGTGCTCGCCTGACCGGCCGCCGTAGATTACGCCCACGCGAAGTCGTTTCACGAGACTCGAATTGTAAACTGTTCGCTTGTCATCCTTCGCGTTCCGGCTGACTCATGCCGACGGCCTCGCGCGCTGCGGCGTGATGACCACGGCACACGGCGAGGTCCACACGCCGGCGTTCATGCCGGTCGGGACTCAGGGCGCCGTCAAGGCGCTCACGCTTCGCGACGTGGCGTCGGCCGGCGCAGAAATCATCCTCGCCAACACTTATCACCTCGACCTGCGTCCCGGCGCCGATCTCATCGCGCGCCGCGGCGGGCTTCATCGATTCATCGGCTGGGATCGACCGATTCTGACCGACAGCGGCGGGTATCAGGTGTTCAGCCTGGCCGCGCGGCGGACGATCGACGAAGACGGCGCGCGGTTCGCCTCGCATCTCGACGGATCGTCACACCTGCTCACGCCCGAATCGGCGGCGGACATTCAGGCGCAGCTCGGTTCTGACATCGCGATGGTGTTCGACGAGTGTCTCGCGTATCCCGCCGATGCCGAAGCCGCCCGCGCGTCGATGGAGCGGACCGCCCGTTGGGCGAGGCGCGCGCGGAGCCGGTTCCTCGAGTTGGCACACGGACGTGTCCCGGGCGTGACGATCACCAATCCTGGACAGGCGCAGTTCGGAATCGTGCAGGGCGGGGTGCACGCCGCTGTGCGCAAGGAAAGCGCGCAGGCGACCGCGGCGATCGGATTCGAAGCCTACGCGATTGGCGGCCTCAGCGTCGGGGAGCCGATCGACGTCATGTACGACATCGTCGGCGAGACGACGCCGCATCTGCCCGCCGATCGACCGCGTTACCTGATGGGTGTCGGCACGCCCGCCGATCTGGTCGAGGCGGTGGCGCGAGGGGTCGACCTCTTCGACTGCGTCCTGCCGACGCGGAATGCGCGAAACGGCCAGCTGTTCACACGTTCGGGGCGGATCAACATCAAGAACGCCCGGTACGCCGAGGACGACCAGCCGGTCGATGCGCAGTGCGGCTGCTATGCGTGCCGGACGTGTTCACGCGCGTATCTGCGTCACCTCTTCCTCGCCGACGAGATGACGGCGAAAACCCTTAACACATTGCATAATCTACAGTTTTACCTTGACACGCTGCGCGAGATCAGGGAAAGTGTGACGTTTGGGCGGTTTGAAAGTTTCAGGCTAGCGTTCCACCAAAGCCTATCCGTTCGGCCTCACGACTGACATGACGCTTGCTGTGGGTTCTGTGTTTGCAATGGGCGGGGCTCCCGACGGCGGCAGCCCTTGGCTGCAGCTGGTGCCGTTTGTGCTCGTCCTCGGCATCTTCTACTTCATCATCCTGCTGCCGATGAAGAAGAAGCAGGCCAAGGTCCAGGAGTTTCTCAACGGACTAAAGGTGGGCGACAAGATCGTGACGACGGGCGGCATTTACGGACAGGTGACCCGCCTCAGCGGCGACAGCGTGCAAGTGCAGATCGCCGACAAGGTGCGGATCGAGATTGCCAAAGCGGCGATCGGCGGCTATCAGGGCCAACCCCCGGTCGTGGAGCCCCAAAGCACGAGCGCGTGAAGTATGAATAACATCCGCTGGAAGCTCGTCACGATTGTCGTCGTCTTCGTCGCGTTCGCGGCCGTCGGCGTTTATCCCATCGTCGCGACGCGGTACGGGATCAATTCGCCGAAATGGCTGATCGACAAGGAGCTGAAGCAGGGCCTCGACCTCAAAGGCGGCGTCCACCTCGAGTTGCGCGTGAAAACCGACGATGCGCTGCGGCTCGAATCGGACCTCGAGGCGGAACGGCTGCGCGCCGAGTTGACCAAGCGGAGCGTCACGGTCGCCAGCATCGCGACGACGGATCCGACGCATTTCCGCGTCGAAGGCGTGCCGCCCCCGCAGGACGCGGTGTTCCGGCAGGCCGCCAACGAGGTGCAGGCCAACTTCGATCGCACGCCCGGCGGCGGCGGCTCGTACGTGTTCGCGATGAAGCCAAACGTGCAGGTGCAGCTACGGGACGAGGCCGTGGTTCAGGCGCGCGAAACGATTGAGCGGCGCGTCAACGAGCTGGGCGTGACCGAGCCGAGCATCGCGCAGCAGGGTCAGGGCGGCGACGAGATCCTCGTGCAGCTGCCCGGCGTCACCGACATCGATCGCGCCAAGCAGATCATGGGGTCGTCGGGCCTCCTCGAGCTGAAGATAGTCGAGCAGGGCCCGTCCTCGACGAAGGAAGCCCTGGCGCCCAACGGGCAGCCTCCGCAGGGGATGGAGATCGTCCCCGGCGTCTCGAGCGGCGGCGCCGAGGCCAGCAGCACCGTGTACTACCTGGTTCGCAAAGCTGCGGCGGTCACCGGCAAGGACTTGCGAAGCGCGCGGCCGACGGTGGACGAGAACAATCAGCCCGCGGTGAGCTTCACGCTCAACAGCGAGGGCGGGCGGCGCTTCGGCAACGTGACCGGCGAGAACATCGGGAAGTATCTGGCCATCATTCTCGACGGCCACGTGCAGTCGGCGCCGCAGATCCAGGCGCGCATCACGACCGACGGCCGCATCACGGGCAGCTTCACGCCGGAGGAAGTCCAGAACCTGTCGATCATTCTCAGGTCGGGCGCCCTGCCGGCGTCGCTCGATTACCTGGCCGAGCAGTTGATCGGCCCGAGCCTCGGCGCCGATTCCATCAGGTCCGGCCTGGTCGCGTCGGGCGTTGGACTGCTGCTCGTCGTAGTGTTCATGCTTATCTACTACAGGCTGTCGGGCGTCAACGCGATCGTCGCGCTCATCTTCAACCTTGTGATCCTGCTCGGGCTGATGGCGTACATCGGGTCCGTCATGACGCTGCCCGGCATCGCCGGCTTCGTGCTGACGATGGGCATCGGTGTCGACTCGAACGTGCTCATCTTCGAGCGTATCAAGGAGGAGCTCGAAGCGCAGCGCGGGGTCCGCGCCTCCATCAACGCCGGCTTCAGCCGCGTGCTCTGGACGCTCATCGACACGCACATCGCCGCGCTGATTTCGTGCGCATTTCTGTTCCAGTTCGGAACCGGACCCATCCGCGGCTTTGCGACAACGCTTTTCTTCGGTTTGATCTCTAACCTCTTTACATCTGTGTTCGTGTCGAAGACTCTCTTCGAGCTGGAGCTGGCGACCCGGCGGCAGGTCGCGACGACGTTGAGCATTTAGGAACGCCATGCAGATTTTCAAGAACACCAACTACGACTTCCTCCGCTGGCGCTGGCAAGCGATCGGTCTGTCGTGGGTCATCATCATTGCCGGTCTCGTGACGCTCGCCGTCAAGGGCATCCCCAAGGGCGTCGAGTTCGCCGGCGGCACGGTGGTGATCGAGCAGTTCAAACAGGCTGTCACCGTCCAGCAGGTGAGATCGGCTCTGGACAAGTTCTACCCGGGGGGCGGACAAGACACGCAGGTCCAGGAGTACGGTAACCCCGCCCAGCACCAGATGCTGATCCGCGTGCCGCAGGTCGGCGGCGAATCTGGCAGATCGCTGAGCGAAAAGGCTGATGCGGTCGAGAGCGCGCTCAGACAGGCCCAGTTGGGTGAGTTCACCCGAGGCGGCACTCAGATTGTCGGACCGTCGGTCGGCCGCGAGCTCACGAGCAAGGGCATATGGGCGACCGTCCTCTCGCTCATCGGCATTCTGATCTACCTGGCGTTCCGGTTTCAGTTCAGTTTCGGCGTCGGCGCCGTCGTGGCAACGATTCACGACCTGCTGATCACGCTCGCGTTCCTCGCGTTCTTCCGGTACGACATGACGCTGAACGTGATCGCCGCGATCCTGACGATGACGGGCTACTCGACCAATGACACGATCGTCATCTTCGACCGGATTCGCGAGAACCTGCGATCGATGCGCCGCGACGATCTGCGGACCGTGATCAACGCGTCGGTCAACCAGACGCTGAACCGCACGGTGATCACCTCGGGCACGGCGCTGCTGACGGCGCTGGCCTTGTTCTTCTTCGGCGGCGAGGTGCTGCACGGGTTCGCGTTCACGATGGTGGTCGGCATCATCACCGGCACCTACTCGAGCGTGTTCATCGCGGCGGCGATCGTCAGCTTCTGGCGCGGCAGCGGCCCGGCGCGCGCCGCGTCGCACGCGCCGGCGGCCGCGGCGACCGCTTCGACGCCCCAGCAGCCGACGCGCCGTTCGAAGCCGCAGCGCAAGGCACGGGCCTCGTAGTCGGGCGTCGTCAGTCGTCAGTCGTTCGTCAGTCGCTTGAGACGAACCGACGCGCGACTGACGGCCGATTCACGACTCGGGAGTCCTGACGAGCGACCATCGACGATCCATGCCCAGCGCACTTCAAGCCGCCATCCTCGGCATCGTGCAAGGCGTCACCGAATTCCTCCCCGTTTCCTCCACCGCCCATCTCCTTTTGGGCGGCCGGTTGCTCGGGTTTCAGGATCCCGACGGCGTCTTCACAGTGATGATCCAGCTCGGATCGGTGCTGGCGGTGGTCTGGCTGTACCGCGCGAAGATCGCCGAGGTGGTCGTGGGGCTGCCGACGAAACCGGAGGCGCAGCATTTCGCGCTGATGCTCCTCGTGGCCTTCCTGCCGGCGGCCGTTCTGGGCGCGCTGCTGTCCGGATTCATCAAGCGCGTGCTGTACAAGACGTTCATGGTGATGGCCGTGACATTCATCCTCGGCGGCATCGTCATCCTGATCGTCGAACGCCGGCAGAAGACGATCCGGGTCCGCGTGATCGATCGCACGCCGCTCTCCACGGCCTTCGGCATCGGGTTGTGCCAGGCGCTCGCGCTCGTGCCTGGTGTCTCGCGCTCGGGCGGCACCATCATCGGGGCCCTGTTGCTGGGACTCGATCGTCCGGCGGCCGCAGAGTTTTCGTTCTTTCTCGCGATTCCGACGATGGCCGCCGCCTTCGCTCACGATCTGTATGAGGTGCGTCACTCGCTGACAGCCGCGCGCGCGGGCGACATCGCGATCGGCTTCGTCATGGCATTTCTGGCGTCGGTCGTGGTCGTCAAACCGTTTCTCGAGTTCATCCGGCGGTCAGGGTTCGGTCCGTTCGCGTGGTACCGCATCGTGCTCGGCGTCTGTCTCTTTGCGGCGCTGACCGCGGGCTGGCTGTGACGATGCCGGAAACGGGGCGGCGTTTCAGTCAACATGCAGTGGCTGCGGCGTAAGTTCATCGCCGGCTTCTTCGTCACGGTGCCGCTCTTCATCAGCGTCGCGGCCTTCGTGTGGATGTTTGGCGTCGTCGACGGCCTGACCACGCCACTCTACGACCGTCTGCTCGGACAACGCATTCCCGGCCTGGGCACGGCGTCGACGGCGCTGGCCATCGTGCTCGTCGGGGCGCTGGCCACCAACGTGTTCGGCAAGCGACTGCTGCAGCGCATCGAGGGCTACCTGCTCCGGGTGCCTGTCTTCAGAACGATCTACGCACCGGTCAAGCAGCTCGTAGTCGCCTTCTCGCCCGACAACGAATTCGGGTTCAAGCGCGTCGTGCTGGTGGAGCATCAGTCGCGCGGTTATTCCCTGGGGTTCCTGACGAAGGAGTTCTCCATCGATCGCGGCAAAGGCCCTGAGGCGCTGCTTGCCGTGTACGTGCCGACCAATCACCTGTATCTGGGAGACATCGTCATCTGTGAACACGCGCGCGCGATATTCCCCGATATCACCGTCGAGGAGGGCATCCGCATCTTCCTCACCGGCGGCATGGCACTTCCGCTCACTGTCCACCGCGCGCCCATCAACGACAAGGCCGACGACTTGCGGGTATAATCCCGGCCTTTGCGATCAGGACGGTGGCCGTCACCGTGCATGCCCTGACACGACGCGGACCCTGAGGGTCCGTTGATCCATGACGGCGGGCCCGCGCGTCCGCCGCTGCGAGGAGAGATGAACGACAGCGTCCGCAAACGTCTCGTGCGCGCCATCGCGGCGTTGCTGCTGCTGGCAGCCTTCGCCGCGCCGGCCCGCGTCGCGTCCGCGGCCCAGCCGGCTGCGTCGCCCAGCGCAGCCCAGGTCACGCAGGAACGCAGCACCGGAGGCGGGGAAGCCAATCTTCGACTGCCCGATCTGTCGAGCGTGATGTTCGGCTCGTTCAACGGCCGGAGCCTGTTGCTGTTCGGCCTGGTGATCTGCGCGTTCGGGCTGCTGTTCGGCCTGCTGACGTTCACGGGCCTCAAGAACCTGCCGGTCCATCCATCGATGCGGGAGGTCTCGGAGCTGATCTACGAGACCTGCAAGACCTATCTCGTCACACAGGGCCGCTTCATATTGATCCTCTGGGTCTTCATTGGACTCGTCACGGCCTTCTATTTCGGCAAGCTGGCCGCCGCAGTCGATCCGGTCACCGGCGCCGCGGTTCACGGTTACGAGCCGTTGAAAGTGGTGATCATCCTCATCTTCAGCCTCATTGGCATCGGGGGCAGCTACGGCGTCGCCTGGTTCGGCATCCGGGTCAACACCTTCGCGAATTCGCGGGCGGCGTTTGCCAGCCTGCGCGGCAAGCCGTTCCCCATCTACGCCATTCCTCTCAGGGCCGGCATGAGCATCGGCATGCTGCTCATCAGCGTCGAACTGCTGCTGATGCTGTGCATCCTGCTCTTCATTCCCGGCGACTACGCAGGTCCTTGTTTCATCGGGTTCGCGATCGGCGAGTCGCTCGGCGCGGCCGCACTGCGCATCGCCGGCGGCATCTTCACGAAGATCGCCGACATCGGCTCGGACCTGATGAAGATCGTGTTCAACATCAAGGAGGACGACGCGAGGAACCCCGGCGTCATCGCGGACTGCACCGGGGACAACGCGGGTGACTCGGTCGGCCCGAGCGCCGACGGCTTCGAAACCTACGGTGTGACCGGCGTGGCGCTCATCACGTTCATCCTGCTCGCCGTGCGCGGCGAGGCGGTGCAGGTGCAGCTGCTCGTCTGGATTTTCGTGATGCGCATCATGATGATCGTCGCGAGCGG